>Ga0126306_10000541_pt1 | contig 17846 bp, 21 predicted proteins | sample Plot27_FD_92592 | JGI IMG/M metagenome (GOLD analysis project Ga0126306, IMG submission 92592) | Serpentine soil microbial communities from UC McLaughlin Reserve, CA, USA - Plot27 | ecosystem: Environmental > Terrestrial > Soil > Grasslands | place: USA: UC McLaughlin Reserve, Lake County...
CAACGCCGTCGCAGACGACGGCAGCTTCAGGACTCCCGACCTGAATCAAGGGGAGTCGGCCTCGGAGACCTTCACCAACGCCGGCACCTTCAGCTACATCTGCACGATCCACCCGCAGATGAACGGGACGGTGCGGGTCTTGAGCTCCAGTTCGGGCGGCGGAGGAGGCGGAGGCGGCGGTGGATCCTCGTCGGGCGACTCCGCGACCTCCGAAGCGTCGGCGGTGGCCTCCCCGGATGCCGCGGGCGACGCCAACACGCTGCCGATGACCGGCATGGCCGTCGGCGGCCTGGCGCTCGTGGGCCTCGGGCTGGTCGCCCTGGGCCTGATCGCACGCCAGGCTGACCGCGAGCGCTCCCGCCGGGGCTGGCTTCCGATCTTCTAGGCGCGGCGGTCTGAGATGCTGGCGGCGTGCTCCATCACGTCTCACTGGAGATCCCGCCCGAGGAGGCGGACCGCTCGGTCGAGTTCTGGGGACTGCTCGGCTTCGAGGAGGTCCCTGCCGCCGACGTGCTCGGTGACTCGGTCCGCTGGCTCGAGCGTGACGCCACCCAGATCCACCTGATCCTCACGGAGGCGCATACCGCTCCAGCGCTCGGGCATGCGGCGGTCGTGGCCTCCGATCACGCCGAGGCGAAGCAGAGGCTTCGGGACGCGGGGTTCGAGGTGGAGGACACGCGACAGCTCTGGGGCGCAGACCGCGCCTTCGCCATCGCGCCGGGAGGGCACCGGGTCGAGCTGATGGCGGCGCCGCCTCCCTCGCGTTAGCGGCTCGCCATATACGGCGGGCACAAAACACCGCCGCCGAATCTACTTCCGGCGCTTCCGCTTCTTCCGGCGCCGACCCGGGGTCTCGCCGGGTTGGGGCTGCGCCACTCCCTCGCCGCCGCTCTCCGGCAGCGGCTGCTCCGCGACCTCTCGGCCGCTGCCCTCCACGGTTCCGCCGTCGCCACGCCCTGGCGCCGGACCGATGTCGTCGCGGCCGGGCCAGGGGACCGCCTCTCCCGCATCCCAGGCCGGCGGCAACGGGGCGGGCCACCAGCGGGCCAGCATCAGGCCCACCGCCGCGAACCAGAGCACCAAGCCGAAGATCCCCACCGGGATCAGCAGCAGTGCCAGCCCGAAAGCCAATCCGAGCATCGCCCAGAAGCGAGTCAGCAACCCGACGCGCATGCACCAGAGCGGGATGTAGATCATCGCGAAGACCAGCGAGATCAACCCGATGAAGCGCAGCAGCGACCCGGCCTGGAGTAGCCCCGAGTCGTCGATGACGTCGTTGGCGAGGTCCTCCCGGGCCGTGCTCGCCGCCTGCTCCGGCGTCCTCGGTGTGGTGGTGGTCGACTGGCCGGTGGTCGTCGCCTGGGTGGTGGTCGCGGTGGTGGTCTTCCCCGGCTTCTTCGTGGGCTGGGCAGCGGGCGTGGCGGCCTGCTCGCGCGCTTGGCGCTCTTTCGCCGGTGCCTGCTCGACGAACTTGTCCGCGACGTCGCTCAGCCCCACCGCGACGATGAGCCCCGAGACAGAAAACAGGATCGGGCCGATGAAGGCCAACGCGACCATCCCGCGCCGGACCCGGTTCGTCCGGCCCACCACCGAGCGGATCAGGACGTAGAGCAGCGGAACGAAGAGCAGGAGCGCGACCCCGATCAAGATGCCCTGCCCGACGATCAGCTCGGTCGACTGATCGTGGAACTTGGTGAGGCGCTCGGCGTCGTCGTCGCCGGACCCCGACGGCTGGAGCGGCAGCGAGGCCGCGAAGATCAGGGCGCCGGCGATCGCGCAAATCCCCGCGGGCCGCAGCCAGCGTGCCTGGAAGTCGAGCAGCTCCTGCTTGCTCGGGAGCGAGGTCGCGGGCGAATTCACGGCAGCTGGGGGGACTGTATCTTGGCCGCGATGCCGCTTATCTCCCGGCAGCGGGGACCGATCGCCGTCTACGGAGCCACCGGATACACCGGCCGGCTGGTCACCGACGAGCTCGTCAAGGCCGGCGCGGACCTCGTGATCGCGGGCCGCAATCGTCGCAAGCTCGACGCCCTTGCCTCGGAGACGGAGGGCGAGGTCGCAGTGAAGGAGGCGACACTCGACGACCCCGCGTCCCTCCGCGCGCTGCTCGCCGATTGCTCGGTCGTGGTGGATTGCGCGGGACCCTTCGTCCGCTACGGCGAGCCGGTCCTCGCGACGGCCGTGGAGACACGCACTCACTACCTCGACACGACCGGCGAGCAGCCCTACATGAAGCTCGCCTTCGAGCGCTACGGTCCGGGCGCCTCGGAGGCGGAGATCGCGGTGATCCCCGCGATGGGCTTCGATTACGTCCCCGGCGACATGATCGCCTCGCTCACCGCGGACGGCATGGATGAGCTGGACGAGATCACGCTGAACTACTGCTGGCAGGGCTTCACCCCGAGCCAGGGCACCGCCCGGACCACTCTCGAGATCGTCAGCGACCCCGGCATCGAATGGCATGAGGGAATCTGGCGCAAGGCGCGCGGCGGACTCAACCGCGGGATCCACGAGTTCCCCGCGCCTGTCGGCCCGCGGCGGATGATCCGCTACCCCGCCGGGGAGCAGATAACCGTGCCGCGTCACGTCCGCACGCGCAACGTCCGCACGAGCATGAACGCCTCGGCGTTCGGACCGGAGCGGCTCGCACCCTTTACGGCTGCGATGGCGCAATCCGCGGGGCTGGCGATGAGGACGCCTCTGAAGCGCCTCGCTGGCGCCGTCATCTCCCGGCTCCCGGGGGGGCCGACGCCCGAGCAGCGCGCGCGGATGCGCTGGATGATCGTCTGCGAGGCCACGCGCGGCGAGATCGAGCGCCGCGGCACGATCAGCGGCAGGGACGTCTACGGGCTGACCGCCGCGGCGATCGGCCGGGGCGCGATGATCGCTGCGGACCGAGGCTTCGGGGGCCGCGGCGCGCTGGCGCCGTCACAGGCGTTCGACCCCAAGGACTTCCTCGGCGGCCTGGAAGGCTTCGACCTCCGCTGGGACGTCGAAGGCGTCGAATCGCCGCTGCCGGTCGAGGTCTGAGCCCGATGCCGATCGGACTGGGAACCCGGCGAGGGCGGGCCGTCAGCCTCGAGCAGGGGGCGGATCCCGAGACGCCGCGCTGCCCCGCCTGCGGTGAGCCGCTCTTCGTCTGGATCGAGACCGACGTGAAACGGGTTGCGCCTGGCGGCGCACCCTCGCATCAAGGGATGCGTGACGATCAGGTGATCGACCGCTGCGAGAACTGCGGCCTGGTCGTGACGCGCGGAGCGGTCCCGACGCCGGACGAGGCAGCGGAGACGCTGCTGTCCGGCGCCAGGCGGCGCGATGGCCGCATCGCCTTCCGCGCGGCGAACGCCGCGAGCCTGCAGACCTGGCTCGGGGCGGAGAACTGGGCCGCGCTTCGACCCGGCGCACGGGCGATCGAACCCACCCCGCGGGCCGCCTCCCTGCTCCTCGCCCGGCGCGGGCTCGAGATCCGGGGGGTCCGCCACCTCGCCGGCCCCGGAATGGCATCGATGTGGCAGACCCTCCTCAACCTGCTCACCTTCCACCGCGACTTCGCCTCCGAGGCGGCCTCTGGGCGGCTGCGGCCGGGGACGGGGCGCGGCCGGGCGGCGTTTTGGATCGACGTGATGGTGACCGTGCTGGCCGCGATCCCGACCGCGTTGCTCGCCGTCCCGCTCGAGGGGGGCGCGGTGCTAGCCCGCCGCGGCGGCGTGATCGAGGTCGAGGCCGACGAGCTCCCGGCTACGGAGTGAGCGCCAGCGCCAGCGCGCCCACCTGATCCGGGGCGCCCACGTGCGGTGGCGCGGTACCGGAGTCGACCTCATGGGCTGAGCTCCCCGCGAGCCGGTCCGCGAGCGCCGCGGCCGCGTCGCGCAGCAGCGGCGACGTCGAGAGGCCGGTGACGATCGCCGACGGGCGCTCGACGGCCGCCAGGCGCGGCAGCGGCACACGCCACGCGGCGGAGATCCCCATCTCGGCGATCACGCTCCCTGGCCGCTCGCGCGCTGCCCCGGCCAGCCTCTCCGGAAGCCGGCTGACTTCCGCTCCGAGCGCCGGCAGGGCTCCGGAGAGGTAGAGCTCGATCATGTCCTCGCCGGATTCGGCGGCCAACTCCAGCCGCCTTCGGTCCTGGGAGAGCGCCTCCGTTGCCATCGGTAGGAGCTGTAGGACCGGCGGCTCGATCAACATCGTCGCCGCGACCAGGTCGGAGCGCCGCAGGAGCAGGTCCAGCGCGAGCGTTGCGCCGACCCCGGCCCCGACGATGATCGCCGGCACGGCCCCCGCTGACTCCAGCAGCGCCGCGGCATCCTCGCTCTGCTCCTCGACCGTGGTCCGCCGGTAGTCCTCCGGTGCGCTCGAGTTGCCCCAGCCGCGGCGGTCGTAGGTGATCGCGCGGGCCCGTCTGGTCACGGACTCGGCCACCGCGTCCCAGACCGATCCGTCAGCCGCGGTCTCGTGAACCAGCAGCACCGGCTGTCCCTGACCTTGCGCGCTCCACGCGATCTCGACGCCGCGGGCCTCGAGGGTGGGCATCTAGATGAGAGACGGCCTGGCCGTGTGCGCCTGGGGGCGCGTGTGGCCAGGCAGGCCGGTGGACGCAGGGCGAAGCCCTTGCTGGCGGCAAGGGCGAGGCCGAGGACGCCGGGATGCGACGGCCACACGCGTCAGCCAGCCGTGCAGGGTCGGGCCGTCGCTCATCTACTAGATGTTGCGCCAGACCCGGCTGATCAATGGCAGCGCGACGGCCCTCGGGCTGTGCTGGCCGGCGAGGGCCGTGACCCGGTTCAGCGTGCCCGGGACGACCACACGCTTATCGTGTTTCGCGCCGTCCACCGCGTGGCGGGCGATCTCCTCGGCGCTCATCCAAACCGCGCCCGGGGTGCGTTCCTCGACTCCCCCTACGCCGGCGACCTCGGTGAACTCGGTCCGGACCGGCCCGGGGCAGACCGCGGTAACGGTGACGCCCGAGCCGCGCAGCTCGGTCCGAAGAGCCTCGCTGAAGGAGAGGACAAACGATTTGCTCGCCGCGTAGACCGCCGAGCCGGGCAGGGGCTGAAAAGCGGCCGTTGAGGCGATGTTGATCACCGAGCCCCGGCCTCGCTCCACCATCGGCCCGATGAAGCGACTCGTCAGGTCCACCACCGCCTCGACGTTCACGCGGACCATCTCGACCATGCGGTCACGCGGGCTCGGTGCGAAATCGGCCTGGTGGCCGAAGCCGGCGTTGTTGACCAGGATCTCGACCGCGCGCCCACGCGAGCGCAGCTCCTCCTGGAGCCGGTCGCGGTCGCCCTCGTCGCCGAGGTCGGCGGTGATGATCTCGGCGTCGACGCTGTGATCGGATGAGAGCTCGGTCGCCAGGCTGCGCAGCCTCTCCTCGCGACGCGCAACCAGGACGAGCGAATAGCCACGCGAGGCAAACTCCGCCGCGATCGAGGCGCCGATCCCGGAGGAGGCGCCGGTGACCAGCGCGGTGTTGCTGACCGAGGGCTCCGGCAATCCCACTGGACCGGTGGGGCGGCTAGTCCTGAAGGCCCTCGCGGGCCTCTCGCACCAGCGTGACGGCCTCGGGGAAGACGATCCGGATCGCGTCGCGGACCTGGACCGCCTGCTCGTCGCTTGACCCGGTCAGCTCCAGCGAGCTGATCGCGGCGACCGTCATCTCGACGGCGAGCTTGATCGCGTTGTCGGCCCAGGCCACCTTCTGAGCCCCGGCCATCTGCTCCTGGAGCTCCTCCATCCGCCGCCGCATCTCCTCCGGATCGCCGAAGAGTCCACCAAAACCTTCCATGCCTCGATCATAGAGCGCGTTACTCGTTGGCCGGGCATTTGCCACGGCTGCGCGTCCGGCGACACAACTCGCGGGAGAGCCTGCGCCGGTGCCGGATGCCGCCACAGCGGGGCGCCGAGGCGCCGCCTCAGTCGAGTACCTGGCGCTCGCCGGGATAATCGGACTGCTGATGGTGATCGCGATCGCCGCACTGGTGGCGTCGCCGCCGCGTCGCGGGAGCCGCGAGCTCGGCGAGATGCTCGCCCGACGGATCGCCTGCCCGCCCCGCTATCCGGTGCCCTGCGGGCGAAACCCGCTCGCCCTGGCCTACGGATTCCCGCTCGGCAAGCTGGTCCGCCACCTGGCGCCGGAGCCGGCGGCCGTCGGCGGCGAGCTGCCGGTCGACTTCCGCTACTGTCGGCGGCCGAGCTGCGCCGCACCGGGCGATCAGCCAGGTCTCACCGCCTCGAACCGCAGGGTCACCGCGTTTACCTCGGTGGACGATCGGCGTCGCGCGGGCGGCCCAGTCCGGATCCGCTATTGGCTCTACCGTCCTGGGCTCCCCTGGGAACGGATCGAGCGCACCGCCGGGCAGGGCGAGATCGCCGCCGCCTCCGGCATCCGCCTCAACCTCGAGGACGACCCGGCCCTTGTCCCGCTGGAGACGCTGCCCGGACGGGACCACTACACCTTTCCGCGTGCCGAGCAGCCTGCCTGGCAGTGGTCGATTCCGCCGCAACCTGCGGACTAGTGGCGCCCCGAATCCATCCGCAACCTGCGCCAGGATCGAGGCATGCTGCTGGTCACGGTGATCTGCTCGGATCCGAATTGCATCGAGGAGCGCGACATCGCGGTCAAGGAGCTCGATGCGCTCGACGCCCACGTGTGCGATTGCGGCCACGGCTTCGTCGTGGTGGCGGTCTCGGAGCTCGACGAGGCGGCCCGGACCGGCTGGCTCGTCTCCCTTCCGGACCGACGAACTCCGCCGACCAGACGCGCGGCCTAACGCACTGCTGCTTAGTGCAAGACAGCAGCGATCAAGCCGACCACAACGATGGCGGTGGCAAGCAAGGCGATCGCCAGCGAGAGGGTCGCGAATCTGAGCGCCTCCCCGTCTCGGGCATGGGCCGCAACCCAGCTCTGCACCTTCCTGGCCACCTGACTAGCCGCTGATTCCTTGTTCTCGGCGGGTTCCACCCCGTCCTCCCCATAAGGGTCGAACGGTCGGGTGGACGCCCGGCCTCGAGCTGGTTCGGCTGCGCTCGTCCCATTGCCTGATACGGGGCTGGGCTCGCTCCTGTTGGCCGAGGCGATTCGCTCCGGCAACTGGTCGATTGCGGCCGCAATCCGCAGGAGCATCTCGTCCACGCGCTCCAGCTCTTCCAGCAGCATCTCGTCCACGCGCTCCAGCTCTTGCAGCAGGATCCCTTCCAAGTGCTGGTCAGAAGGCTGCACGACGGCCATGCGACCACTTACGCTGCTCGCGGCCTTTCACCTGCATCGCGAAACACCAGTTGCCTGCGCCTAGGCGTGCTGCTCCGCCTCGCGGCTCGCGCTGCGGATCAGGCGGCGCCAGTCGGTGGTCCGGAAGACGAAGATCAGCGCCAGGGCCCCGAGTACGACGGTCCAGGCGGCAATCGCGATCTGCTGGCCGACCGAGTAGGTGAGCACCGCGATCGGGCCGGGCCCGACGAGCGTGGCGACGAGCAGCGCCTGCTGGGCGCCCGCGCCGCCGGGGGTGAGGGGCAGCAGATTCGAGACCGTCTGGACGCTCATCACCAGGAGCACGTTCTGAAACGAGCCGCCGATGTTGAAGGCCTCCAGGAAGAACCAGTAGGAAGCAAAGCGCATCACCCAACCCAAGCCCTGCCAGGAGGCGACCATGCGCAGGTAGAGGCTCGGGGTGGTCAGCACGATCGCGCCCTGCTTGATGTGGTCCCAGAACTCCTCGACCCGGCGCGCCAGTACCGCGAAGAGGACCACTACCAGGATCCCGAGCGCCGTCAGGGTGAAGAGCAGCAGGCTCGGATGCTGAGCCCAGAAGGCGATGTCGAACGCGGGCAGGTCGGGCAGCTCGGGCGGCTGTGGCAGAAGCCCCTGGGTGAGGGCGTAGATGAAGACCAGGATTCCCGCCGTGGTGTCGAAGACCGAGCCGACGAAGAAGGAGGAGACGACCGTCGTGTAGGTCGAGCGGCGGATCGAGCGCTTGGCGAGGAAGATCTTCACCGCGTCGCCCACCCGCGCGGGGACGATGCTGTTCATCCCCGCCCCGACGAGATAGGCCGCCGTGACGCGCCAATAGGGCACTTGTCGGTCCGGATAGGCGGCCCGCAGGGCGTTTTGCCAGGCGCGGCTCCGGGCGAGCAGGTGGGCCAGGTAGAAGGCCAGCGCGATCACCATCGATGGCCAGCCGATGTCGCCGAGCCGGTGGAAGAACTCCTCGGCGCCGTGGCGGAAGCTCTCGAGGCTCTGGCCGAGGTCTACGGCGACCGGGGCCGTCATGAAGTCTCGCCCTTGACCTGCTCCTTCTCGGCGTTGAAGAGCGCACCCAGCAGGAACGCCAGGTTGCCGAGCCAAAGCCAGATCAGTAGGGAGATCAAGGCGCCGAGGGTGCCGTACGTCTTGTCGTAGGCGCCGAAATGCGAGACGTAGGCGGTGAAGAGCAGTGAAACGGCGAACCAGAGCGCCGTGCCGATCACCGCACCCGGAAGCACCGAGCGCAACGAGCGGTCACCGCGGCGTGGCGTACGCCGGGGCCCGAGCGCGTAGACGACCGCGAACGCGGTGAGCAGGGCAACGGCCCCGACCGGCCAGCGCAGGTAGCCGACCAGGCTCGCGACGAGGCCCGAGAAGCCCGCGGCCTCCGCGATGCTCCCGAACAGCGGACCCGCGACGACCACGGCGAGGAACGCGATCAACACCAGCAGGGCGAGCAGCGCGGTCAGTCCCAGCCTCACACCGAGGTTGGGCAGGAACTCCCGGGACCCCTTCGCGCGGTTGATCGCCTCGAGGGAGCGCATCGCCGCCCCCATCGCCCCGGAGGCGGAGTAAAGCGCGAGGGCCAGCCCGACGACCAGGAGAACGCCGGCGTTCCCCCGATCGGAGAGCGAGCTCCGCAGCGCGCTGTCGATCGCGTCGATGCCTGCGCCCGGCGCCGCGTCACGCAGCGTGTCGACGACGCTCTGGTAGGTGCCGGGGTACTCCCCGAGCAGCGCCAGCAGCGAGACGACCACGAGAAGAGCCGGGAAGAGGGAGAGGATCGAGTAGTAGGTCAGCGCCGCCGCTCGATCGGTGACCTGGACCTCGCCAAAGCGGCTGTACATCGCCTTGGCGGCGGCGATCCACTGCTCCCTACCAGACGGCATCGTGCGCCTCCATCACTCCGAGGGCCGACCCGATCGGGAGTCCGTTCAGCGAGCCGCTGAACGTGCCGAGTGGCGCCTCGTAGTCGGATCGCGCCAGCAGGGGGATGCCCTCGTGATGGATGCGCTGGGTCTCGGCGTTGAAGTTGAGCCGCGACTCGTCCTCGAAGTGGATCGACTCGAGCCCCTGGAAGGTGACTGGCCCGGGCTCGGTGGGCTCGCCCGCGACCCAGATCGCCCGCTCGCTCGAGACGGGCGGGTCGTTGATCCCAGTGACCAGGTTCCAGGCGACCTTGCGGCCGTCCCGAGCCGTCCCCACCCCGGCCGACCAGTGCCAGGACGTGTAGCGGCGGTGATAGCCGGCGGAGTCATCGATCACCCCCAGTCCGTTGAGCGCGTTGGTTCTCCTGCCGATCCGGACCTGGCCATGGACCGGCATCCCGGCCTCCTTGCGCGTCCAGGAATAGCCGCCCTCGCCGTTCGGGCACATGCACTCGATCGGATAGCCCCCCTCGAACTCCAGGTCGAGCTCGATGCTGCCCGCGCGCACGCGAACCGAACGCTCGCGCATCGCCACCTGCCGGCGCCGGCCGGGAAAGTCACGGCGGGTCCGCTCCCAGAGCCTCCGCCGCTCGCGGTCCCAGATCCCCCAGAAGGTCATCGCCGCCGGACCGACCCGGACGATCGCGGCGAAGACGATCAGGTTGCCGGCGAACGCGCCGACCCAGCGCCAGCGCTTGCGAAAGCGCCGCCCGAGCAGGAGCGGCATCGGATCGGGCGGGACCGGGAGCGGAGGCCGGTCTTCGGCGCTACCCCGCCAGGGCAGCCGGTCGACCTGCTCGGAGATCTGCGCGTCCTTCAACCCAGGAAGCGGAGGATCTCGCCCGCGATCTGCTCGCCGCGGTCCTCCTGCAGGAAGTGGGCCGCCCCCTCGATCTTCACCTGCCCGGTGACCGTGGGGATCCACTCGACGAAGCGATCGCCCGCGCGCGGGAAGGGGAAGACCGGATCGGTGTCGGAGAAGGCAACGAGCGCGGGCTTCTCCCAGCGACCGAGGGCGTCCGCGACCTCACGCATCGCAGCTGCACCCGGCGCGTCCTCCTCGGTCGGCACCAGCAGCGGGAACTGCGCGGCGCCCGCCTTCGACTCCGGCGTCGGGAAGGGTGCCTCGTAGCCCGCGACCACCTCGTCCGGCAGCTCGTTGGTGGTCGCACCCTGGATCACGAACCCGACGGGCAGGTCCGGGTTCTTCTCGGCGAACTCGCGCCAGGCCATGAATCCCTTCGAGACCCGCCCCGTGAAGATTCCTGTGTTGAGGATGACCAGCGCGCCGACGCGGTCGGCATGCTCAACCGCCCAACGCAACCCGATCGGGCCGCCCCAGTCCTGGACCACCACCACCGTGTCGCTCAGATCGAGGCCCTCGAGCAGCCGCCCGACGAGCTCGACGTGGCGGTCGTAGCTGTACCAGCCGCGATCTGTGGGCTTGTCCGAACGCCCGAAGCCCGCATAGTCTGGGCAGATCACCCGGTATCCGTCCTCGACCAGTGGACCGAGCATCTTGCGGTAGAGGTAGGCCCAGGTCGGCTCACCGTGGAAGCAGACGATCGGGCGCCCGCCGTTCTTCGATTCGTCGAGATAGTGCAGCCGCAGGCCGTCGACCTCGGCATAGTGCGGGTCGAAGTCGTAGCCGGGTAGTCCCTGGAATCTCTCGTCAGGGGTCCGGAAGACGTCCATCAACCGGCGAGGATATGCGGCTTCGCGCCGCTACACTGCCCGCCGCCCATGGCTGTCCTCCAATCTCCAGCCATGCCTCCCCCGACGCACGATCCCGCCGACGAGGCGATGTGTCACCGGGCGCGAGAGCGATTCGCCGCCGACCGCAAGCGGGGCGGCCGCGTGCCCAGGCGTCGCCGCCGACACGCCGCGCTGCCGAACCTGATCATCATCGGCGGGCTCAAGTGCGGGACGACCAGCCTCCACCACTACCTCGGGCTTCACCCCGCGATCAACATGTCGAAGCCCAAGGAGCTCAACCTCTTCGTCGAGGAGCTCAGCTGGGACCTGGGCCTCGACTGGTATCGCGGCCGTTTCGACGATCGCTTCCCGGTGCGCGGTGAGTCCTCGCCGCACTACACGAACCTTCCCTACTTCCAGGGCATTCCAGAGCGCATTCACCAGCACATTCCCGAGGCGAAGCTGATCTACATGGTCCGCGACCCGATCTCGCGCATCCTCTCCCACTGGCGTCATGCGGTCGGCGCCGGCTACGAGACGCGGCCGATGGAGGAGGCGCTGGCGCGACCCGACCAGACCTATGTGACGCGGTCGCGCTACTGGATGCAGCTCCGGCCCTTCCTCGAGCGCTTCGACCGCACCCAGATCGAGGTGATCACCCAGGAGGAGCTCCAGACGAACCGGGAGGAGACCATGCGCAAGGCCTTCCGCTTCGCCGGCGTCGACGAGAGCTTCTACTCCGAGCAGTTCTCACGCGAATGGGAGAAGTCGACGGCCAAGGAGTCGGAGCGCTACCAGTTCATGGAGAAGCTGATCAAGCTGCCTGGCTTTCGCTCCTTCGACCGCAACTTCGACCGCTTCCCTGAGCGGCTCCGCTGGATGGTCGAGAAGGTCGTGCACGATCCGGAGGCGCCCTCGGCGCCGAAGCCCGAGTTGCCCGACTCGGTCCGGGATGCGCTGGTCGCGCAGTTCAGCGAGGACGTGGCTGCGCTGCAGGAGTTCGCGGGCCGCGAATTCGCCGGCTGGAAGTCGTACTGAAGTCGTACTGACCTAGGGTTCAGGCCATGAAAATCGCCGTCGCCGCCGACGAGCGCGTGGGCGTCGCCGAGGCAGTCGTGGAGGAACTGCGGAAGCGCGGCCACGACCCGATTCCGCACGGCGCCCTCGCCGAGGGCGAGCGTGACGACTGGGCCTGGGCCAGCGAGGCCGCCGCCCGTGACGTCGCCGAGGGACGCGCGGAGCAGGCGATCGTCTGCTGCTGGACCGGAACCGGCGCGTCGATCGCGGCGAACAAGGTGGACGGCGTCCGCGCCGCCCTCTGCCTGGACGCGCAGACCGCCGAGGGGGCGCGGAAGTGGAACGACGCCAATGCTCTGGCGATCAGCCTGCGGGCGACCTCCGAGGCGGAGCTCGCCGAGATCCTCGACGCCTGGTTGGGCGGGCAGGCAAGCGGCGATGCCGAGGACGCCGCCAACGTCGAGCACATCACCGAGATCGAGGGCAGCGGGTGAGCACCCGCACACCCGGCGAGACCCACCCGGTCCGCCGGCTGCTCCCCGAAGCCACCGAGACGACGATCGCCGAGCAGCTCGCGATGCTCGACCTGGAGCCGCTCGCGCGTCCCGAGCGCCCCTATCTGATCCTCAACTTCGCCACGACCCTCGACGGACGGGCGGCGATCAATGGCCGCTCGGGGCCGATCGGCAGCGCCACCGACACCGAGATGCTGCAGCGGCTCCGCACCCGGGTCGACGCCGTGATGATCGGCGCGGGCACGATGCGCGCCGAGCGCTACGGCCGCATCGTCTCGGACCCGAACTTCCGCGCGTACCGCGAGCGCACCGGACTCGCGCACGACCCACTCGGCGTGATCATCTCCAACCGGCTCGAGCTTCCCTGGGACGCGGGCCTGTTCACCGACGGGGGCGGGCGCGTCGTCATCTTCACGGCCTCCGACCAGGAGCCTCCCGAGACCGCCACCCCAGTGACGGTCGTGCGCCATCCCGAGGGGGTCGACCTCGATCGCGTCATGGAGTGGCTGCGGGTCGAACGTGGCCTCCGCTCGGTCCTCTGCGAGGGCGGTCCCACCCTGCACGGCCGGCTCCGCGAGGGCGGGCTGGCCGACGAGCTCTTCCTGACGATCGCGCCGAAGATCGCGGGCGGCGAGGGCCCTCGCGTGCTCGAGGGGGCCCTCCCCGACGTCGACAACGTCGAGCTCGCGTGGCTGTTGGAGTCGGAGAGCGAGCTCTTCGCGCGCTACCGCGGGATCTCCGGGACACCCCCGGCCCGGTAGCTTTCAGCACGTGGACTTCAAGCCCTCGCCCGAGGTCGAGTCCCTCCTCGAGCGCATCCAAGCGTTCATGGACGAGCACGTCTACCCGGTCGAGGCCGAGGCGATCCAGGCAATCGACGATGAGGTCCGGCCGGGCAAGCCGTACCCCGACATCCTCGTCGGGATCCGAGCCACGGCCAGGGAGCAGGGCCTCTGGAACCTCTTCCTGCCGGACGGGGAGTACGGGGCGGGCCTCAGCAACTGGGAGTACGGGATCCTCTGCGAGCAGATGGGCCGCAGCCCGGTGATCGCCCCGATGGCCTTCAACTGCTCGGCGCCCGACACCGGGAACATGGAGATCCTCGTCGACCACGGCACGGACGAGCAGAAGCAGCGCTTCCTCCAGCCCCTGCTCGACGGCGAGATCCGCAGCTGCTTCTCGATGACCGAGCCGGAGGTGTCGGGTTCCGACCCCACGACCCTCCAGACCCGCGCGGAGCTCACCGACGGAGAGTGGGTGATCAACGGGCACAAGTGGTTCACCTCGGGAGCGAACGGCGCGGACTTCGCGATCGCGATGGTGGTAACCGATCCCGACGCGCCGCCGTACACACGGGCGAGCATGATCCTGGTCCCGGTCGACACCGCCGGGTTCGAGCTGGTCAGGAACGTCTCGGTGATGGGCCACGACCAGGGCCCGGGCCACTGCGAGATCCGCTATACGGATTGCCGCGTGCCGGAGGCGAACCTGCTCGGCGAGCGGGGCGCCGGCTTCGTGATCGCCCAGGACAGGCTCGGGCCGGGCCGGATCCACCACTGCATGCGCGCGATCGGGACGGCCGAGCGCGCCATCGAGATGATGTGCGACCGCGCCAACTCCCGGGATTCCTTCGGCGGGCCGCTCGCGGACAAGCAGTTCGTCCAGGACTTCATCGCGAAGTCCCGGATGGAGGTCGACCAGGCTCGCCTCCTCACCCTCTACGCCGCTTGGCTAATGGACACCGAAGGCAAGCGCCGCGCCCGTCAGGCGATCTCGATGATCAAGGTGGTGGCGGCGAACGTGGTCATGGATGCCCTCGACCGCGCGATCCAGGTGCACGGCTCGCTCGGGATGTCCGACGACACGCCGCTCGCCGGCATGTGGCGCTTCATGCGGATGCTGCGGGTCGCCGACGGCCCCGACGAGGTCCACAAGATGGTGATCGCCCGCCGCGAGCTGAACCGCGCCGCGAAGCGGGTTGAGGGCGAGGACGGCGACGGCCAGGCCGCCACCCCCGCCGCGGGCGACGGCTCCGCGGAGCCAGCAAAGGCCGCTTCCTAGCCGATCAACTCCCGGACGGGGGTCATGCCAAAGAGCCCGGATGGGTACTCAGCCGATCCATCTCTCGATGGGCTCATGGGCGAAGCAGGACCTTGATCGCTCGCCTTTGATCCATGGCTTCATATCCCTTGGCCGCCTGGTGCAGTGGGAGTTCGAGATCGAAGACCTTGCCCGGCTCGATCTCGCGCCTCCAGATCAGGTCGATCAACTCGGGCAGGAACCGGCGCACCGGGGCGGGCCCGCCGTGGAGGTGCACGAGGCTCCAGAACAGCTCCATTCCGGGCACCGCGACCTCGTGACCGACGCCAACGAAGCCGACGTGGCCGCCCGGGCGAGTGGAGCGGATCGCCTGGATCATCGACTCTTGCGTGCCAACGGCCTCGACCACGGAATGAGCACCGAGCCCGCTCGTGAGCTCCTTCACTTTGGCCACGCCGTCCTCGCCGCGCTCCTCGACGATGTCGGTCGCGCCGTAATCACGCGCCAGGCGCTGGCGCGTTTCGTGGCGGCTCATGCCAATGATCCTTTCCGCGCCAAGCTGCTTGGCAGCAAGCACGGCGTGCAGGCCGACCGCGCCATCGCCCACCACCGCCACGGTCTTCCCCGGCCCGGCCTCGGCGGCCACGGAGCCGAACCAGCCAGTTCCGAGCACGTCGGAGGCCGAGAGCAGGCTCGGGATCAGATCGTCGGGCGGGACGTCCGGGGTAGCGACGAGGGTGCCACCGGCGAGTGGGACCCGGAGGAACTCAGCTTGGGCGCCCAAGGCGCCCATGGGCACACGGTTGACGCAGGCGCTCTGGTAGCCGGTTCGGCAAATCTCGCAGGTATTGTCAGAGGCCCAGAACGAGCCGACTACGAACTGGCCCGGCTTGATCGACTCCACCTCTCCGCCGACCGCCTCGACGATCCCGGCGTACTCGTGACCCATTGGCGCGGGCCACTCGAGATCCTCGATTCCTCGGTACGGCCAGAGATCCGAGCCGCAGACACAAGCGGCGGACACCCGGACAATCGCATCAGTCGGATCGACGATCTCCGGGTCGGCGCGCTCCTCGATCCGCACGTCGCCCGGGGCTTGCATGATTACCCCTTGCAAGGCGACCTCCTTTCGCTTGCCGCGATACGCCGCCTCGACGAAAAAACGGCTACCCCAAGGGAGTCCGGCTTAGACGTCTGGCGACCCGCACACCCGCCTAGGGCAGGCGGTCGGCCGCCTCCTGCGCGGCGTCCGCCAGACGCTCGACCACCTTCGCGAACTCCTGGAAGCCCTCGTCCGTCTCGCCGTATTGGCCCGACGCGTAGCGGGCGTAGACCCCCTCGAGGATGATCGCGAGCTTCCAGTAGCCGAGGGCGACGAAGAAGTCGATCTCACCGAGGTCGCGGCCCGAGCGCTCCGCGTAGCGCTGCCGGACGTCGTCCCGCTTCGGGAAGCCCGGCGCGATCGTCGCCGGGGCGAAGAGCGGCATGAAGTCGTCGCCCTCCTGTGACCAGTAGACGAGCAGCATTCCCACGTCCGCGAGCGGGTCGCCGAGCGTGCAGAGCTCCCAGTCGACCACAGCCGACACCACCCCGTCGGCAGAAAGGATCATGTTGTCGAGCCGGTAGTCGCCGTGGACTATGGTCGCCGGCCCCTGCTCGGGGATCCTGGCGGAGAGGCGCTCGTGTACCTCGTCCACCGCCGGCAGCTCGCGGGTCTTCGACTTCTCCCACTGCCCCTGCCAGCGCCGCAGCTGGCGCTCGACGTAGGCCTCCTTCCGTCCCAGCTCACCGAGACCGACCTCGTCCGGTTCGACGTCGTGAATCGCGACCAAAGTGTCCACGACGCGCTCGCCGATCGCCCTCCGCTCCGCCTCGTCGAACTGGTCGGCGTCGTCCGCCGAGCGCATGACAGGGCCCTCCACGAAGCCCATCACGTAGAAGGGCGCACCGTTCACGGACTCGTCCTCGCAGAGGCCCACCACGGGCGGCACGGGAACCGGCGTGTCCTGGAGCGCCGCGATCACGCGGTGCTCGCGCCCCATGTCGTGGGCTGATCCGAGGCGCTTGCCGAGCGGCGGCCGACGGAGCGCCCAGGCGTGCCCGGCCGAATCGCGAACGCCGAAGGTCATGTTCGAGCGACCGCCCGAGATCCGGTCGAAGCTCAGCGGCGGCTGCGCCTCCGGGACGTTCGCCTCGAACCAGCTCTCGACCCCGGCTCGGTCGATCCCCTCGGGGACCTCCGCGGTTGCGGCCTCGTTAGCCTCCTCCGCCATGGCCCCAGCATATGAACCGCGCTTTCGCGCCGTCTTCTTCGACTTCGGCGGCGTGCTGACGACCTCCGTCTGGGACAGCTTCGCCGACTTCTGCCGGGGCGAGGGCCTCGACCCGGACACGGTCAAGAAGCTCTTCAGCACCGATCCCGGGGCGCTCCGGGAGCTCAGGCAGCTCGAGCTGGGCGAAATCACGGAGGACGAGTTCGAGCGGGCGTTCGGGCGGCGCCTGGGGCTGAAGGACCCCGTCCACCTGATCGACAGCATGTTCGCGGGCATGCAGCCCGACACGCTGATGGTGGGCGCCGTCAAGGACCTCCGCGCCGTGGGCGTGCTCACCGGATTGATCTCGAACTCGTGGAGCACAGCCCACTACGATCGCCGGCTGCTGGCCGAGCTCTTCGACACGGCGGTGATCTCCGGGGAGGTCCACATGCACAAGCCGGAGCCCGAGATCTACCGGCTGGCGGCGGAGCGGCTCGGGGTCGAGCCTGCGGATTGCATCTTCGTCGACGACCTGCGCGAGAACTGTGAGGGCGCCGAGGCCGTGGGGATGACCGCGGTGCGCCACCGCGATGCGCCCGAGACGATCGCCAGGCTCGCCGAGCTGACCGGCGTCTCGCTGGCGGCTCCTGCCTGACTCGAGGCGCCCTACTGGCCGAGCAGGCCGTTGAGGGTGTTGTTGACGCCGCCGATCACGTTGTCGACGGTGCCGTTGACCGCGTCCGTCGCTCCGCCGGTGCTGCCGCCGCCCGGCAGCTGGACGTTCGGAACACTCGGGGTTTGGATCGTCGGAACCTGCGGGGTGGTCGCCCCGCCACCACCGGAGCCACCTGACCCACCGGAGCCGCCGCCCGTGCCGATCCCAGTACCCGCCCCGGAGCCACCGATGCCGTTTGAACCGCTACCGCCATCCACACCGCCGGCGCCACCTGAGGAGCCACCACCGCCGGAGACGGAGCTGGGCGAGCTCGACCTGCTGGCGAGGGCCACGACGGTCCGGTTCAAGTCGTTATTGGGCCCGTCAGTGCGTGCCGAGGCGGGAATAGCATCCGGCCCGTTGGCAACAGCGGAGAGTCCGCCGGCCACACCTGAGAAGCTGGCACCGAACCCGATCAGCGCGGCAACGGCAACTGGG
>Ga0126306_10000542_pt1 | contig 17808 bp, 20 predicted proteins | sample Plot27_FD_92592 | JGI IMG/M metagenome (GOLD analysis project Ga0126306, IMG submission 92592) | Serpentine soil microbial communities from UC McLaughlin Reserve, CA, USA - Plot27 | ecosystem: Environmental > Terrestrial > Soil > Grasslands | place: USA: UC McLaughlin Reserve, Lake County...
GGCGGCGGGCCCCACTCGGACGGCGGCGTCGGCCCGAAGAGCAGCACGGACGGCACCCCGAAGGCGGTCGCGAGGTGGCCGACGCCGGTGTCGCCGCAGAGGACGAGATCCGCCGCGGCGACGACTGCGGCGAGCTGCATGAGGTCGGTCCGGCCCGCGAGTACGTCGTCGTCGGGGATTCCGGCGCCGCGCGCCACCTGCGCGGCGAGCGCGCGCTCTCCCGCCGAGCCGGTGACGACGACGCGGCGGCCGGAATCGCGCTCCGCGCGGGCGACCGCGGCCCAGCGGTCGGCCGGCCAGCGCCGCGCCGGGCTGGCCGCGCCGGGATGGACCACGGTTGCTCCGGCGGCGGGAGCGCCGGCGGGGACGGGCAGCTCGAGCCGCGCCGGATCGGCCGCGATCCCCGACTCGACGAGCAGCCGGCACCAGCGTGCGACCTCGTGCTCGCCGGCGCGCCACTCGGGCTGCTTGCCGGCAGCGAACGGGACCGGCCATGGCGCGTCCGGCGCGGCGAACGCGATCATCCGGCGCCGGCTCGAAGCGAGGATCGCGCGGTGGCTCTCGGGCCCGCGGCCGTGCAGGTTGACCGCGAGATCGGCCCCGCGGAGCGCCGGGACGGCGAGCGGCGCGGTGTCGAGCACGTCGTCGACCGCCCCCGACAGCTTCGCGAGCGGCGCGAGCGCGGCGGGCGCCGCCAGCACGAGGCGGTGACCGGGGAACGCGGCCCGCAGCGCGCGCAGCGCGGGCACGCCGGTCAGCAGGTCGCCTAGCCCGAGCGCCCGGTAAGCGAGCAGCAGCGGGCGGCTCACGGCCAGGACGGCTCGCCCGCGGGCGCGACCACCAGCTCGCGCAGCTCGCATCCGGCGGGCTGGCGCAGGGCGAAGACGACGGTGCGGGCGACGTCGGCGGGATCGTTGAGCAGCTGGTCGGGCCCCGGCTTGAAGTCCTCCGGGCGGTCGTCGAAGAAGTGCGTCTTCATGCCGCCGGGCACGAGCAGCGTCACGCCGACCCGGTCGCCCAGCTCGGCGGCCAGCGCGCGGGTGAAGCCGACGACGCCGAACTTGCTCGCGCAGTACGCGGTCGCTGCCGGCAGGGCGCGGAGCCCCAGCGTCGACGCGACAGTGACGACGCGCCCGCGCGAGCTTTCGAGCGCGGGCAGGGCGGCTCGGACCACTGCCGCGGTGCCGATCAGGTTGACGGCGACGACACGATCCCAGGCGTCGGGATCGACGTCGAGGATGTCGCCGCAGGCGTCGGTCCCGGCGGCGGTGACGACGGCGTCGAGCCCGCCGTGCTCGGCGGCGACCGCACGCACGGCGGCCTCCGCGTCGCGCGGGCGCGCCAGATCGACTTCGTGGAACGCGACACCGTTCGCGGGCGCCTGGCGGTCGAGCACGACGGCGGTGCCGCCGTCGGCCTCGACGGCGGCGGCGATCGCGGCGCCGAGCCCGGACGCGCCACCGGTGACGAGGACCGTCCCGAGCGGTTCAGCGGGCACGGGCGACCTCGATCAGCCGGGTCGTCGAGCGGCCCGCGACGTACGGCACGACGACCGCGCCCCCGCCCCACTCGGCAAGCGTCGCCGCCTCGGGGAGCTCGGAGACGGCGTAGTCGCCGCCCTTGGCCCAGACGTGCGGCCGCAGCTCGCGCAGGACCACGCGCGGATCGTCCTCGTCGAACGTCACGACGGCGTCGACGCAGCGCAGCGCCGCGAGCACCGCCTCGCGGTCGCGCTGCGGGACGAGCGGGCGGTCAGCCCCTTTGACACGGCGGACCGACGTGTCGGAGTTGAGGCACACGATCAGGCAGTCGCCGAGCGCGCGGGCGGCCTCCAGCGCGCGGACGTGGCCGGCGTGGAGCAAGTCGAAGCAGCCGCCGGTGGCGACGACGGTGCCGCCCTCGTCGCGGACGCGCGCGGCGAGGGCGAAGCCGTCGCGGTCGGGCGGATCATCGCGCCGCGCCGACCACGCCGACGCGCCGCCCGCGGCGACGAAGGCGGAGGCGGCGGCGACGGCCGCGCGCACCGCCTCGGACGGGAGCGCGCCGGCGGCGAGCCGCCCGCCCGCGGTGGCGGCGAAGCAGTCGCCCGCGCCGCACGGGTCGCCGGCGCCGATGCGCGGCGCCGGCACGGCGAGAGCCGGCCCGGCCGCGGCGACGAGGACGGCGCCGCCCGCCCCCAGCGTGACGCAGACGTTGACGGCGGCCCACCGCTCCCGCAGCGCGCGAGCGCGTGCCTCGTGGACCGCGAGCGACGAGCCGCCGGACGCGGCGGCCGAGCCGGCGACGCGCGGCGGCTCGGCGCGCTCGGCCTCGCCAGCGTTCGGCGTGACGAGGACGCATCCGGGCACGGGGTCGGGGCCGTTCGGGTGCGGGTCCCAGACGAGCGTCGTCGCGCCGAGGTCCGACAATGCCGCGCGCACGGTCGGCTCCCCCGCCACGCCGCGGCCGTAGTCGGACACGAGCACGGCGTCGGCAGCGGCAAGCGCGCGTCGCGCGGCGCTCGTCAGCGGTCCGCAGCCGCGCGCCTCGCCGCCGGAGTCGAGCCGCAGGAGCGCGCGCCCGCCGGCCCGCACGCGCACCTTCTCCGGCGTCGCACCGTGCAGGCCGAGGTCGCACACGCTCACGCCCGCTTCCCCGAGCAGGTCGCGCACGCGCGCGCCGGGCACGTCGTCGCCGAGCGCGCACACGAGCGTCACCGCATGGCCGGCCGCGGCTGCCAGCGTCGCCGCCAGGCCGGCGCCGCCGGCGCGATCGTGCGGCTCCAGCGCGTCCACGACGGGGACCGGCGCGTCAGGCGCGAGCCGCTCCGCGCGACCGTCGAGGTCGCGGTCGAGCAGCGCGTCGCCGACCACCACGAGCGCGCTCATACCGCCACCGGCCTCGTGAAGCGCCCGCGCGTCGCGAGCGACTCGTCGACAGCCGCGCACAGGAGGTGGATCGCGATCAGGTGGATCTCCTGGACGGTCGCGGTGTGCGGCGAGTCGACCGCGAGGCAGTCGTCGGCGCGCAGCGCGAGCGGGTTGCCCGGCGCGCCGGTCAGCGCCCAGGTCAGCATCCCGGTCGCCGCCGCGGCATCCGCGGCGGCCAGCACGTTCGGCGAGCAGCCGGACGTGGAGAGGGCGACGAGCACGTCGCCCGGGCGGCCGTGCGCCCGCACCTGGCGTGCGAACACCTCGTCGGCCCCGTAGTCGTTGCCGATCGCCGTGACGGAGGCGGACTCGGCGCACAGCGCGATCGCGGAGAACGGCGCGCGGTCGTCGCGATAGCGGCCCACGAGCTCGCCGGCGAGGTGCTGTGCCTCCGCGGCCGAGCCGCCGTTGCCGGCGGTGAGCAGCCTGCCGCCGCCGACGAGGACATCGGCGAGGCGGCGGCCCCAGCGCTCCAGCCGCGGAGCGTCACGGTGCAGGTCGCGCAACGGGCGCTCGAGCTCGGCGAGGTGGCGGCGACCGGCGGGCAGGGCCATGCGGGCTGCGGCGGCCGTCATGCCCCGACCTCGCCGGCGCGGCGCGCCGCCTGCGCGGCGCGCTTCATGACGACCTCGCCGTAGACCTCGCGCGTCGCGGCCGCGACGCGCTCGTGCGCGAAGCGCTCGCGCGCGCGGCGGGCGCCCGCGGCGCCCAGCTCGGCGCGCCGCTCGGGATGGTCGAGCAGGACCCGGAGCGCGCGGGCCAGCGCGGCCGGGTCGCGCGGCGGCACGTGCACGCCGGTCACGCCGTCGACGACCGAGTCGATCTGCCCGCCGACCGCCGAGGCCACCACCGGGACGCCGCAGGCCATCGCCTCGAGCGGGACGATCCCGAACGGCTCGTACCAGGGAACGCAGACGACGGCGTCGGCCGAACGCAGCAGCGCCGGCATGCCCTCCCGACCGACCCGCCCGCGCAACACGAGCCGGTCGCCGACGCCGAGCTCGGCGGCAAGGGCGCGCAGCCGCCGCACCTCGGCGTCGGAGGCGAGCGCGCCCGCGTCGGGCCCCCCGGCCACGTGCAGCTCGGCGTCGGGCAGCGAGGCGAGCGCCGTGATCGCGTTCCCGACTCCCTTGCGCTCTACCAGCCGGCAGGCGACGACGAGCCGGTGGCGATCCGGCCGGCGCGGCTCGACCGCGCCGTCGGGCGTGAAGCAGCCGACGTCGACCCCGCACGGCACGACCGTCACGCGGCGCCGGTCCGCGTCCATGCGCACGAGCTCGAACACCTCGTCCGTGCAGGTCGCGACGACGCGGTCGACGTTCCGGGCGATCGCCCGCTCGAGCTCGATCCGCTGCGGCGGGCTCGTGTCCTTGGCGCCCTGATGGCGGCGCTTGACGACGCCGAGCGCGTGGAACGTGTGCACGACCGGGATCCCCAGGTCGCGCGCCGCGCTCAGCGCGGCTAGGCCCGACATCCAGAAGTGCGAGTGCACGACGTGCGGTGGATCCTCCGCCCACTGCCGGCGCAGCTGCTCGGCGAAGTCGTCCATGTACCGGAGCAGGTCGTCCTTGGGAACGTCCCAGGGAGGCCCGGCGTCGACGTGGTCGACCTCGACGCCCGCGGCTAGCGCGACGCGCCGGGGCAGCTCCCCGTCGTCGCGGCGCGTGTGCACGACGACCTCGTCGCCGCGCCGCCCGAGCGTCGTCGCGAGCGCCGCGACGTGGACGTTCTGCCCGCCGGCGTCGACTCCGCCGAGCACCGCGAGCGGGCTCGCGTGCTCGGAGACCATGGCGATCTTCATGCGGTCACCTCCTCCAAGACCCGGTCCCAGTCGGACAGGAAGCGTCCGAGGCCGTAGCGCTCGAGCGCGGCGGCGCGCGCGGCGCGGCCGCGCTCCGCCGCCTCGGCGGGGTCGTCGACCAGCCGCTTCACGGCTCCGGCCAGCAGCTCCACCTTCGTCGAGACGACGCCGGCCGCCGGCGGCACCGCCTCGTGGACCTCGGTCGTGCCGACGGCGACGACGGGCATGCCGAGGTGCATCGCCTCCAGCAGCGAGAGGCCGAGCGAGGTCCAGCGAATCGGATGCAGATAGACGCGCCTGCGGGCCATCTCCGAGTGGAGCCGGTCCTGCGGCAGGTCCTCGATGCCGCACACGGGCGGCCCGATGCTCCCCGCGTCGATCCCGAACACGTCGATCGGAGCGGCTTCCGCGAAGCGGTCCAGCAGGTCGGTGCCCGTGACCCGCGCGCGCCGGCGCGCCTCGTTGATGACGACGGCTCCGCGCGGCAGCTCGCCGCTGTAGCGGTCGCCTGGATCCACGATCCCGTGCTCGATCACCCGCGTGGGCGTCGAGCCGGCATCCCAGAAGAGCGAGTTGAAGTGGGTCACGTGCACGAGCAGCAGGTCGTCGCGATCGGCCGCCGGATGGCGCATCTCGGCGATCCGACCCTGCGGCGCGTTGTGCTCGACGTAGACGGCGGGCACGTCACGGCCGGGGCGGCGGCCGAGCCAGTCCTCGGCGAGCGGCTCGAGCTCGTGCGGGCGCTGCAGCACGACGGCGTCGAAGTGCTCGTCGCGCAGCGCCGCGGGCGGAAGCTCCGTCACCCGGTCGCGCGGCCACTCGTAGGTCTGCGCGATCCCGACGCCGTCCGGCCCGCGGTCGGGCAGCACCGGGACGACGTAGTCGTGCCGGCCGTGGACGAACGCGGTCGACCAGGCGCCATGGACGTGCCAGAGCAGGATCCTCATGCGACCGCCTCCAGCGCCACGGGAGCCAGCCGGTCGACTGCGCGCACGACGTCCTAGACGGTGATCTCCCCCAGGCACGGGTGGCCGGCGACCGGGCAGTCGTGCGCGCGGCAGCCCGCGCACGGGACGTCGGTGTAGAGGAGCTCGTGCGGCACCCGCCATGGCCGCCAGCGCACCGCGGGAACGGTCGGCGCGAAGAGCGAGACGACCGGCGTGCCGACGGCCGCGGCGAGGTGCGCCGGGCCGGTGTTGCCGACGACGACGCAGCTCGCCGAGGCCAGCACTTGCGCCAGCTCGGCGAGGCTGGTGCGGCCGCCGCGGTCGGTCACCGCGGCGCTCGGCGGGCCGGCGACGAACGCGGTCAGCGTGGTCTCCGTCGGCGCGCCGGTGACGACGACGCGGCGGCCGCCGGCGGCGAGGGCGCGCACCAGCGCGGCGTTGCGCTCGGGCGCCCAGGCGCGCGCCGGGACCGACGCGCCGGGATGCACGACCACGTAGCCGGCCGAGGCGCGACGAATGTCGTCTGATGCGGCCATAGGGAGCACGAGACGACATTCGTCGCGCCGCGCGGGTGCCGCTCGGCGGATCGCCAGCGCGCCGTCGTCACCCGGCGGCGGCGGGAACCCCGCGGCCGCTGCGAGGTCGAGCGCGCGCTCGACCTCGTGCACGTCGTCGCCGATCCGGTGGCGGACGTCGAGCAGCGAGCCGGGGTAGTCGACGGACGTCGCCGCTACGAACGGGACGCCCGACATCCGCAGCACGAGCGCGGTCGGGAGCGGGCTCTGGTGGAAGGAGCCGAACACGACGGCGGCGTCGAGCTGCAGCCCGGCGATGCGGTCGACCAGCGCGTCGACGTCGGCGCGATCGACCGGCTCCGGCTCGGGGTCGATCCAGGGCGCCCGCCAGACGACGAGCTCGTCGACGCCGGGCAGCAGCTCAGCCGCCTGGCGGCCGCGCGGGCCGCACAGCAGCGTGACGCGCTCGGCGCCGTGCGCCAGCGCGCGGATCGCGGGCCCGGCGAGCAGCACGTCGCCGTCGTTGTCGAGCCGGACCGCGAGGACGTGCGTCATGCGCGCGCTCCCAGCACCCGGTCGACGGCGGCCGGCAGGTCCGGCGCGACCTCGCCGGCGGCCGCCACCTCCTCCGCCCGTGTCGCCGCGGTCGGCACGAGGATCGCGCGGGCGCCCACGGCGCGCGCCGCGTGGACGTCCGCGCCGATGTCGCCGATCACGACGCATCGGGCCGGATCGACGCCGAGCCGCGCGGCGGCACGCAGGATCAGCCCCGGCGCCGGCTTGCGGCAGTCGCAGCCGTCGTCGGGACCGTGCGGGCACCAGGCCCACGGCCCGAGCGGCCCGAGCAGCGCCTCGACGCGCGAGTTGACGGCGCGCACCTGCGCTTCGCTCAGCAGCCCGCGGGCGATCCCGCTCTGGTTCGAGACGACCGCGGTCGGGACGCCGGCGGCGCGCAGTCTCGCCACGGCCGCGGCGGCGCCGGGCATGGGCTCGACACGCGCCGGATCGCCGTTGTAGGGCACGTCGACGACGAGCGTGCCGTCGCGGTCGAATAGGACGGCGGCGGGGAGCGCGGCGGGAGCGGGCGGCGCGGCGGAGCCGCGCGGCGCGGGGCGATCGGCCGGCGCGGCGAGGCCGCGCGGCGCGGCGGCGGGAACGGCCGGCGCGGCGAGGCCGCGCGGCGCGGCCATGCGCCGGCGCAGCGTCGCGTGGCCCCAGAGCCACCAGCCGGTGGCGACGAACGGCAGCAGGGCGCTCGTCCAAGCCATCGTCGCGACCTCGCGCGGCGTCCGCGGGCCCGGCGCGATGCGGGCCCATGCGAGCTCGGCCGTCCCCGCCAGCCAGGCCGCGGCCGCGAGGCGCGGCCGGCGCGCGGCCAGCGCGCTGGCGACCGCGGCGGTGACCGCGAGGTGGCGCCCTCGGCGGCCCGCCGGGACGCCGGCGCGCGCGCGCCAGCCGCCCCCTTGCAACCGGCGCAGCAGCACGTCGTCGGCGTTGCCCGCCTGCTTCGCGAGCGACACCCACGCCGGCGCCGGGCGCACCGGGTGGCGCACCGTCCGCTCGCCGGCCACGATCCGCCAGCCGGCCGCCGTGACGCGCAGCCCGAGGTCGGCGTCCTCCCGATACGCACGCGGGAACCGCTCGTCGAAGCCGCCGACCGCCTCCAGCGCGGCGCGCCGGTAGGCGAGGTCGGCGGTCGCCCAGCGCGCGGTCTCGAGCCCGCGCGTGTTGCGCTCCCAGTCCGTCGGGCGCCGGCCCGGCGGCAGCGGCACGACGACGCGGCCCTGGATGCCGCCGACGTCCGGCGCGGCCGCCGCGAGCTCGGCGGCCAGGCGCGCCAGCCAGCCGGGCTCCGGCTCGACGTCGTCGTCGAGGAACGCGACCCACTCGGAGTCGCACGCCCGGCAACCGGCGTTGCGAGCGGCGGCCGGACCGCGCGCGGGCCCACGCACGACGTGCACGTCGGCGGGCACTTCCAGCGGCCCCCGCCTCCCTGTCGCGCCGCGGTCGTCGACCACGACCACGCGCCGGCAAGCCCCGGCGAACGACGAATGTCGTCTGATCCCCGCCATGCGGGGTTGAGACGACATTCGTCCTCGGTCGCGTTCGAGCACCGCGAGCAGCGCCGCGAGGCTCGGCCGTCCGGCGCTCGGGATGACGACGTCGAACGTCACGCCGCCGCCCGCTCCGCGCTCTCCGATCCGGCCGCGATGCCGGCGCGGCGGACCACGAACGGGCCGATCGCGAGCAGGTCGACCGGCGACGAGCCGAAGCACTCCAGCGCGTCGCGCGGGTCGTCGACCATCGGGCGGCCAGCGGTGTTGAGGCTCGTGTTGACGACGACCGGGACGCCGGTGCGGGCCTCGAAGCGCTCGAGGCAGCGGGCCATCAGCGGCTCCTGCTCGCGGTCGACGGTCTGGATCCTGGCGGTCCCGTCGACGTGCACCACCGCCGGGATCCGTTCGGCCCAGTCGGGTCGTACGCGGTGCGTGAAGAGCATGAACGGGCTCGGGATCGGTCCGCCGTCGAAGATCTCGCCCGCGCGCTCGGCCAGCACCATCGGAGCGACGGGCCGGAACTGCTCGCGCCCCTTGATGTCGTTGAGCTTCTCGAGGTTGCCGTGGCGGCGCGGATCCGCGAGCAGCGACCGGTGCCCGAGCGCGCGCGGGCCGAACTCCGAGCGGCCCTGGAACCACGCGACGACCTGGTTGTCCGCGAGCGCCTCGGCGACCGCATCGGCCACGTCGGCGGGTCGCTCGAACGCCACATCCGCTGTCGCGAGCCGGCGCGCCAGCGCGGTGTCGTCCCAGCCGCGGCCGAGCGCCGCCGACTCCATCGGCGCCGGCGCGTCGCCGAGCTCGTGCGCGACCTGCAGCGCGGCCCCCAGCGCGGTGCCGGAGTCGCCGGCCGCCGGCTGGACCCAGACGCGCTCGAACGGCCCGTCGCGCCAGAGCCGCGAGTTCGCGACGCAGTTGAGCGCCACGCCGCCGGCCATGACGAGGTCGCGGTCGCCGGTGCGCGCGTGCAGCCAGCCGGCGAGCTCGAGCAGGATCTCCTCCAGCCGCCGTTGGACGGAGCAGGCGAGCGCCGCGTGGCGCGGCGTGAACTCCGCCCCCGGCGCCAGCGCCGGCGCGAACGACGACAGGTCGACGTCGCCGACCGCGAACCCGCCGCGCCCGTCGGTCCGCACGAGGTCCCGGAACGCGTCGATGAACTCCGGCTCCCCGTAGGAAGCCATCGCCATCACCTTGTACTCGTCCGACGAGCGGCGGAAGCCGAGGTGCGCGGTGAGCTCCTCGTAGAGCAGCCCGAGCGAGTGCGGCAGCCGCTGCGCCGCGAGGATCTCCAGCGTGCCGCCCGACGAGCGACCCGCGAGGTGCGACGCGCGCTCGCCGCGGCCGTCGAGCACCAGCACGCCGCACGGATCGAACCCGGACGCGAACGTGGCCGACGCGGCGTGGGCGACGTGGTGCGGTACCCAGCGCACGCGATCGGGATCGAGACCGGGCAGCGCCGTGCTCAGGAACAGCGGCGCCCGGCGCGCGTAGAGCGTCCTCAGCCCCTCCCACTCCGCCGCCGTGATGTCGCCGTTCGGCTGGAACGCCAGGTCCGGCTCGTAGGAGTAGGCGACCGCGTCGAGCGCGGCCGGCTCGATCCCGGCCTCGGCCAGGCACCAGGCCATCGACTGCTCCGGCAGCTCCCAGGTCGAGAACGCGACCGGCGGCTTGCCGTGCTTGCGACGCGAGAAGCGCTCCTCCTCCGCGGCCGCGACCGTGACGCCGTCGATCACAAGCGCGGCGGCCGGATCGTGGAAGACCGCGTTGATGCCGAGGACTTTCATGCCAGGAGCGTTTCTCCGAGAAGCGCTTCCCGCGAAACGAGCGGCTTGTCACATCAGCGACAGACCGGATCCCGGTGCGGTCTTCAGGTGCTGTGCTCGGCGACCGTGCGGAGCCGCTCCAGCGCCCGCCGGATCAGCCGCGACACGTGCATCTGGGACACGCCCACGCGCTCGGCGATCTCGGCCTGGGTCAGGTCCTCGACGAAGCGCAGGTGCAGCACGATCCGATCACGCGCCGGCAGCGCCGCGAGCGTCGGCGCGATCGTCGCGCCGTACTCGACGAGCTCGAAGCGCCCGTCCTCGACACCGATCGACTCGGCGTACGTCTCGCCGTCGCCCTCGTCGCCGAAGCGATAGGCCTCGAGCGAGACCGCGTCGTAGGCGCCCGCGGCCTCCATCGCCTCGAGCACCTGCTCGCTGCTCAGCCCGAGGGCGTCGGCGACCTCGGCGGCCGACGGCGAGCGACCCTTGCGCCGCGAGAGGTCCTTGACCGCGTTGTCGACCTGCATCACCCGCTCCTGCATCCCGCGCGGGACGTGCACGGCCCAGCCGTTGTCGCGGAAGTAGCGCTTGAGCTCCCCGAGCATCGTCGGCACCGCGTACGAGGAAAAGGCCGTCTCGCGCGCCGGGTCGAAGCGGTCGATCGCCTTGATCAGCCCCAGCGTCGCGACCTGCACCAGGTCGTCGAGCGGCTCGTCCGAGCGCCGGTAGCGACGCGCCATGCGGCGCGCCAGCGGGAGCAGGCGCTCCACGAGCGCCTCGCGGGCGGCGTGGTCGCCGTGGCGGTGGTAGCGGACCAGCAGCCTGCGATCCTCGTCGGCGCGCGCTGCGCCGTCTTCAGTCGCGCCGGCCGCGACGTTGCTGCGCGTCCGAGGGCTTGCGGGCACCACAGACATGTTTAGCAGCGTCGGCCTCCGGCCACGACAAGTGGCTCGCCGTCAGCGTCCTGACTCAAACCGTGGAGAGAGGGGTCTCCTCCAGCTGCCGATGCAGGTCGTCGAGCCGCTCGTACACGCACGCGGCGCCGGCATCGCGCAGCTCCGAGTCTGAAAATCCGCCGGTGAGCACCCCGATCGTCTCGAGACCGGCGCGCTTGGCGGCCTCGCAGTCCCAGGTCGAGTCGCCGACCATCACCGCCCCGCCGCCGCCCGCCTTCTCGACCGCCGCGGACACCAGGTCCGGCTCGGGCTTGGTCCGCTCCACGTCGGCGGACGTCGTCCAGCCGTCGGCCAGCGCGCGCACGTCGAGCAGGTCGATGTAGTGCTCGACCTCGTGCCGCTTCGCCGACGACGCCAGCACGAGCGCGTGGCCGTTCTCCTTCAGCGCGGCCAAGAGCTCGCGCGCGCCCGCGAGCGGGCGCACCTCGCCGATCAGCTCCTGGTACAGCTCGCCCTCGAGCGCGCGCACCTCGTCGCCGTGCGCGCGCTCGAACTCGTCGCCCGCGAGCGCGCCGACCAGCTGGTCCCCGCCCATCCCGATGTGGCGGTGGATCCGGTACAGCGGCAGCGTCACATCGAGCCGGCGGAAGGCGCGGAACCAGCCGACGGCATGGTGGTAGTTCGTGTCGACCAGCGTGCCGTCGATGTCCAGGATCGCCGCCGGCGGGCGCGTCACGAGGTGGCGCCGGCGCGCGGGCGCTGGCCCTCGTGCCTGCCCTCGGCGAACTCCTCGACGAGCTTCTCGCAGAACGCGGGCAGGTCGTCCGGCTTGCGCGAGGAGACCAGGCCCTCGTCGACGTGGACCTCTTCGTCGACCCAAGTCGCGCCCGCGTTGCGGAGATCGGTCCGCAGCGACGGCCACGACGTCAGCGTCCGGCCGTTGACGACGCCCGCGTCGATCAGCGTCCACGGCCCGTGGCAGATCACTGCGACCGGCTTGGCGTCGTCGAAGAACGCGCGCACGAACGCCACGGCGTCCGCGTCGGTGCGCAGGAAGTCCGGGTTCGCGACGCCGCCCGGCATCACGAGGCCGTCGTAGCGCGACGCGTCGGCGTCGCTGGCGGTGTGGTCGACCGAGAACGTGTCGCCCTTGTCGAGGTGGTTGAATGCCTGCACCTGACCCGCCTCGAGGGAGATCAGCTCGGGTTTCCCGCCGGCCTCCTCGACCGCCTTCCACGGCTCCGTCAGCTCGACCTGCTCAACGCCTTCCGCGGCGATGAGCGCGATCGTCTTGCCATCCAGCTTGCCGGCCATCGGTCGGTCTCCTCTTTCGGGTCGCGTGTAGCCCCGGGTCGCGTGTAGCCTTTTCCGCTGCCACGGAGCCGCAAACCGGGCCTCGTTTGGTCGCGGACAGCCAGGGGTAGCCGAGCGCACATGGAGTACCTGATCCCGGTGATACTCGTCGTGGCAGCGATCGGCGGCTTCGTGACGTTCCTGGTCCTGAACGCGACGAAGAAGAGCGGGCCCGTCGCCGATCGTGCGGACGAGGGCGCGCCCGGCATCGGGCAGGACGAGACGCCGCTTGGCGACACGAGCCAGCACGCGGGCGAGCAGACCGAGGGCGGCGCCACCGCGTCGGACCCGGAGTCCGGCGCCGGCGAGCGCCCAGTCGATCCGGACGCCGCCGCGCACCTCGCGCGACCGGGCGAGGGCGAGGGCGAGGAGCGGCTCGAGTTCGACGGAGAGCGGCTCGAGTTCGACGGAGAGCGGCTCGAGTTCGACGGAGAGCGGCCGCGGCGCGACGAGGACCCCGACGCGCGCGCGGATCGACTCCGGCGCGAGCAGGCCCGGCCGGCCTCGGAGCGGCTGGCGGATCGCGACGCCTGAGCGCGCCCGATTGTTCAGGGCGTGTTGAGAGCTTCTTGTGCTGGTGTGTTTTGTGCGCCTGTGTCATGGGCACTAAGACCGCGCCACGTCGTTCGCGTCCGGATGCCCTCCAGACACTCGGAAGGCGCTGCACCCTCCTCCTCACGACCGAGGCGCCCTAGGGCGCCTCGGTCCGTTTCGGCCGGGCGCGCGTGGGTAGCCACCACAGCGAGATGACTCCACATCCGCCCTCCCCGACGCCGCCGGGCCCCGACCCGGCGCCCCCCGCGCCGACGCCCGATCCGCGGCCGCTTCCGCCGGATCCCAACCCGGCGCCGATCTGAACGTCTTGAAGCCGGTCGACGAGACCCCGACCGAGGCGGCGGACTACGCCGCCCTGTCCGCGCTGTACGGCTCGCTCCTCGCCGGCCTGGCGTACTCCGCGCGCGGGCGCGAGCCGATCCCGCGCGCCGAGCTGGTGCCGCTCTCGGCCGCGACGTTCGCGCTCTCGAAGCTGATCGTGCACGAGAAGGTCGAGACGTGGCTGCGGCAGCCGTTCGTCGAGGAGCGCGGCGAAGGCAAGCGGCCGCGCGGCCGGCGGCTGCGCTATGCCGTCGGCGAGCTGATGAACTGCACGCGCTGCATGGGCGCATGGACCGCGCTCGGCCTCGTGGCGCTGCGCCTGCACTCGCCAGCGGCCGGCCGGACCGCGACGACCGTGCTCGCCGCCTCGGCCGGCAACGATGCGCTGCAGTCGGCGTTCTCGCTGCTGTGCGCCCGCGCGAACGCCGCCAAGGAGGACGCCGCGGAGCAGCCCCGGCCGTTCGGCGCCGCCCGCCGCGCCGCCTGAGCCGGCGTGCTAGCCGCTCACCCGCTCGAGCGCGAGCTCGACCGTGTCGGCGACCTCGAGCACGTCCCGCGCCCTCGTGAGCGTCAGCAGGCGTCCGACCGTGGGCGGCGCCGCCGCTACCACCAGCAGCGACCCGTCGCCGCGCAGCGCGGCGTCGGCACGCAGCAGCTCGCGCAGAGCCGAGGAGTCCGCGAAGGTGACCTCCGTGAAGTCGAGCACGACGCCGCGCGGGCGTCGGGCGCGCGCCTGCTCGAGCCGCTCGCGCGCGGCCGGAGCCGCCGCGAGGTCGGGCTCGCCCCGCAGGACCAGCAGCACCACGCCCTCCGGCGCCGCACGCTCCAAGATGACGTATGCGTCGGGTGAGCGGATGCCGCGCCCGTCGACCCGGGCCCTGTCGCGTTCTCCCATCGGCCATTCTGCCTCCGGCCTGCGGCCTACCTGTCTCGGCCGGTGGCCTCGCCACCGGCTATCGCCTCGCCGGCTTCGCCTCGGGCCGGGATTCTATGCTCGCCGCCCAGCGCGTTACCCGGCTCGGCGGCTCGGGTACGCAGCGGGAATCGCATGGCTGGCGCGCTCGATTCGGATATCCGGCTCACGCTACCCGCGCGACCGGAGAATGTCGCGGTGGTGCGGCACGTCCTCGGAGCGCTCGCGGAGGCGCTCGACCTGCCGCACGCGGTGACGAAGGACATGCGACTCCCCGTCACCGAAGCCTGCACGAACGTCGTGCGCCACGCCTACGCCGATGGCCGCGACACGATCGACGTCTTCGTCCGGCCGCGGGGATCTGCGCTCGAGGTGACCGTGCCCGACAGCCGGCGCGGTATCGAGCCGAGCCCGGACACGTCGGGGCCGGGACTTGGCCTGCCGCTCATCGCGGCGCTGGCGGACTCGCTCGAGATCGAGCGCTCGGCGGGCGCCGGCAGCCGGCTGATCATGTCGTTCCTCCGTACGCGCACCGGGCCTGCGGTGGGACTCGCGTGACCGAGCCCGACCCGCCGACCCGCGTCTCGATTACCGCCGGCCCGCTCGTCGGGCCGGTCCTGCGCCGCGTCGTCGGGATGTTCGCCGCCCGCGCCGATCTCCCGCTCGACCGGCTCGACGACGCGGTGCTGGTCGCCGACGTCGTCGCCGCGCGCGCGCCCGCCCATGTGGCCAACGAGACGGTAGACGTCGCGCTGCGGTCGAGCGTCCGCTCGCTCGACCTGTGCGTCGGGCCGCTGCGCGCGGGCGGCGGCCGCGCGCTCGTCGTCGATGCCGCCGTTCCGGGCGTCGGGAACGTGATCGAGCAGCTCGCCGACGGGCTGGACGTCGAGACCGACGGCGGCCACGAGTTCCTGCGGGTCCGCATGGCCTACTCCGGGGCGGACTAGCGCCGATGCCGATCGAGTTCGGGATCGAGGACCGTGCGGTCGGCGCGGACACGCACGTGATCTCGGTCTGCGGCGAGGTCGACCTGTTCACGGCGCCGGAGTTCAAGCAGCGCGTGATGGCGCCGATCGTGGCCGGCGTCGAGCACGTGATCGTCGACCTGATGCGCACTACGTTCGTCGACTCCACGAGCCTCGGCGTGCTGATCGGCGCGCATCGGCGGCTGAAGTCGCGCGGCGGGAGGCTGATCGTCGCCTGCGACAGCGAGGCGATCGTCAAGACGTTCCGCATCACGGGGCTCGACGGGGTCTTCCGGCTCGTCGACTCCGTCGAGGCCGCGCTCGGCGAGCGGGCCGAAGCAGCGTAGCCTTTCCCTGGTGGACGGCGGCACCGGCTTCCCCAGCGCCGACGCGCAGGACGACTTCTCGCGGGCGCGGCGCTCGCAGCTGCTGGCCGAGCTTGGCCGGCGGCTGCGGCGTGAGCCCGACGACGTCGCGCTGATCCTGCCGTTCGACGAGGTGATCGACGCGCTCGGCATGGTCGGCGAGGTGCAGCTCGGCCTCCAGACGATCCCGCTGGACTCGATCGTCGGCACGGTCGATCGCACGCGCGACTTCGACCGCGGCTTCCGGCCGACGACGCCGCGCGTGCGCGGCCGCTGGCAGCGGATCGCTGCCGCCCAGCGGCGCGGCGAGGCGTTCCCGCCGATCTCCGTGTACCGCGTCGGCGACCTGCACTTCGTCCGCGACGGCCACCACCGCGTCTCGGTCGCGAAGACGCTCGGCCGCGAGGAGATCGACGCATACGTCACGCAGGTGCGGACGCGGATCGGCACCGGCGACGTGCTGCGGCTCGCCGACCTCCCGCTCAAGGGCCACGAGCGGCTGTTCCGCGAGCGCGTGCCGCTCGACGCCGAGCAGCTCGCGCGCGTGCGGCCGTCGGACCCGTGGGACTACGGCCGCGTGGCGGAGGCCGTCGAGGCGTGGGGCTTCCGCCTGATGCAGGAGCGGCGCGAGTACGTCGACCGTGAAGAGGTCGCGCGGCTCTGGTACGAGCACGACTTCCTGCCGATCGTCGCGACGCTGCGCGAGGGCGAGTTCATCGGCTCGTCCGAGACCGAGGGCGACGCCTACATGCGCGTGGTCACGGCGCGCTACGAGCTGCTGCGCACGCACGAGTGGAGCGACGACATCCTCGACCGCCTGCGCGGCGTCGAGCGCCGCGCGCGCGGGCGCGGGCGGCGTTCACGGCGGGTCTAGTCGTCCCTGGCACCCGGGTGGCCCTCGCCCGGCCACGGGGCGAGCACCAAGAGCAGCCGCGCGTCGGTCTCGGCGCGGACCTCGTGGCGCTCCTTCGGGTCGAAGATCGCGGCGAAGCCGGGGCCTCCGCGCACGCTGCCGCCGTCGGCCTCGACGGCGACCACGCCGTCCACCACGACGAGATGCGCGCGCTCGTGCACCTCGTGGTCCTGCAGGCTCTCCCCCGCCGGCAGGTGGATCGCGATCGTCCGCGACTCGCCGCGCGACGAGTGCAGGATCTGCGGCTGATGCGGCTGCACGTCGAGCGTGCGCAGGTCCCAGTGCTCCATGTGCGGGAATGTATAGCTCCGTCTGCGTCACTCGGAGTCGGCCTCGTCGCGCAGCCGTGCGATCGACTGGCGGATCAGGCGCGAGACGTGCATCTGCGACACGCCCACGCGCTGGCCGATCTCCGACTGGGTGAGGTCCTCCTCGAACCGCAGCCGCAGCACCTCTCGCTCGCGCTCGGACAACACGCGCATCAGCCGATCGATTGTGGCCGCGTCCTCGGCCAGCCGGAAGCCGGGGTCCTCGGCGCCGACGGCGTCGGCGTAGGAGTCGCCGTCGTCCTCGTCCTCGGACCGCGGCCGGTCAAGCGAGACGGCGCGGTACGCCGCCGACGCCTCGCGCGCCTCGAGCACCTGCTCGAGCGACGCGCCGGTCCGCTCGGCGATGTCGCCCGGCGTCGGCGCGCGCCCGAGCTCGCGCGACATCTCGTCGGCCATCCGGTCGACGCGCACGGCCATCTCCTGCAGGTCGCGCGGGACCCGCACGGCCCAACCCTTGTCGCGGAAGTGGCGCTTGAGCTCGCCGAGGATCGTCGGCACCGCGAACGACGAGAACGCAGTCTCGCGCGCGGGGTCGAAGCGGTCGATCGCCTTCAGCAGCCCCAGCGACGCGACCTGGATCAGGTCGTCGAGCTGCTCGCTGCCGCGCTGGTAGCGGCGCGCGAGCTGGCGCGCGAGCGGCAGGAAGCGCTCCACGAGCTGCTCGCGCGCGGCGGGATCGCCCTCGCGGTGGTAGCGCACGAGCAGCCGCCGGTCCTCATCGGCACGGGCGGCGCGCCCGTCCGACGAGGGGTATGCTGAGGCGGCGCTCTCGCGGCCCTTGGCTGTTCGATCGTCGATGCTCTCCACGCCCACCACGCATGTGCTTCAGAATGTGAACGCCGGGGCGCAGGGGCGCGAGATGTGGTCGGGCGGGTCGCTGGGCCTGACCGCGTCACAGTCTACCGCGAGGTCTTGATGCCGACCACGAGCGCGTCGAACACGGGAAGCCATCTCCGCGTGCTGATCGCGGACGAGGACAAGGAGGCGCTCCGGCACCTCGGCTCCGTGCTGGAGGAGCTGGGGCACGAGGTGACGCCGTATGTCGTGTCCGTCGCGGACGCGATCGAGCTGATCTCAACCGAGGATCCCGACCTCGCGATCGTCGTCGTGCACAAGGACGACGACCACGCGCTGGCGCTGATCCAGGAGACCGTCGAGTACGCGTCAGGGCCCGTGATCGCCCAGACCCGCGACGGCGACCCC
>Ga0126306_10000543_pt1 | contig 17806 bp, 21 predicted proteins | sample Plot27_FD_92592 | JGI IMG/M metagenome (GOLD analysis project Ga0126306, IMG submission 92592) | Serpentine soil microbial communities from UC McLaughlin Reserve, CA, USA - Plot27 | ecosystem: Environmental > Terrestrial > Soil > Grasslands | place: USA: UC McLaughlin Reserve, Lake County...
GCGCCCGCCGGAGCTCGGCGGGTAGGGGGGAGGGGGTGATAGCTATTGGCTAACTGCACCGGCATAACGCGGGATGGGGAGCGATGCAGGGGGATAGCTATTGACGGCTCGAGCTACTGCTATGTCCACCACCCGGACCACGCCGAAGAACGCCGGCGACATGGTTCACGAGGAGGCAAGCGTGGCGGCCGGGGGCGGCCGTTGGTCGAGCTCGGCGCCCTCCGGGTAGAGAACGGAGATATTCGCCGGCGGCTTCTCGAGGGTGAGCTGCAGCCGGGCGTGGCAGCCGTAGCCATCCAGAGCCTCAATACCGATATACGGGCCGTCTCCGCCGCCCTGAAAGCCCGCGAGGCTGAGGAGTTAGAGGCCCGCTTAGAGGAAGTCGAGGAGCTTCTACGGCAGAGGAAGAACGATAGATGGGGAACCTAAAGGGACGCGTCAAGCGTGCACGGCAAGAGGCCGAAGCTGAGGGCGTGGTGCTAGTGCTGCGCGACGGCAGCCGCCGAGTGTTTACCGATATGCAGGTGTGGAGCGAGATGTTCCTGGCGAAAACGGACCTCTACAAAGGAGAGTCCAGATCCTCCGAGGTCCTCGACGCCGTGCGCCAGGCTACGCCGGAGTGCCGGGCCACCTTTGAAGCGCAGTACGGGACCATTACCCCCGAGGTTCAAATCGTCGCCGGTGCCTATAAGGGTGCATGGGTCGAGGTCTACAAGCTAGAGGAGGATGGCTCGGTAACGAAGCTGCGGCATGAGGGCGGCTCGGAGGAGGCCGAACGTCTCCAAGAGGAGGCCAGAAACAGTAGCCTAGCGTTTTAAGCAGGCCAGAGCTATGGGATTACAGAACAGGCTGCGAAAGCTCGAGGAGACTCAGCACCCGGAGCCGGAGACCGAGACGGGGCGGGAGAAGGAGCGTAAACGCATTCGGGAGACAGCGGAGCACATAAACTATTGTCGCGATAGAGGCACACCGCCCCTCTTCGAGATAGCAGAGAGCAGCGAGGTGTTTTGTGCCCACGACGGTAAGTCGGTCACAGACTGGCATCAAACCGGGGCCGAGCAGTTCTGCTGGATGGAGGTCGAGTGGGGCCGACCCAGTCTCATCCACGACGAGGAAACCGAAGCATTCTATATTCTCCGTGGGTTCTGTAGATTCGATGAATCCGTATAATGACCGCCAGAACTAGACACCACCGACCACAGGGTCGAATGCTAGAAGAAGCGCCGCTATTGCTATACTGAATTTACGTCGCATGGACATAATTTAATGGCACTGGCGGTGACCGGAGTCGGTGAACGTTGCGCCATTCACAGGGAGGAAGCGCCAACCGTACCCTCCGGGACGGAGGGTAAGCTTCAGCACGCCGTAGGTATCATCGTTTTGAACTTCGCTGTTGGCTAGGATGGTCTCGATTTCGTAGTGGCTCTTGCCGCCGGTGCCCACTACGAATTCGCGGATGCCACGCTCTGGGTCTGCTTTTCCATCTGGGTTCTGCGGTGCGAAGCGTTCGTAGTTGTGCTCGTGGCCGGAGAGGACCACGTCCGCCCCCGCCTCATAGATGGCCTCCCAGAGCGGCCTCACCTCGGTGGTGCTACCGTGTACTTCTCCGGAGCTGAAGCGCGGGTGGTGCATGTAAGCTAGTGTGCAAGTCGCGCCTTCGTTGGCGTCGAGGTCAGTCTGCAACCATCGAACCTGCGGTGAGGTAGTGCTGCAGCCGCCTATATCCTCGCAGTTACTGTTGAGGGCCACGACGTGCCACCCGCCGCCGTCGTAGGAGTAGTAGCCTTTGGAGGGGTCGCCAGCCGCCTCTCCGAAGTAGCCGAAGTATCCTTCTGCGCCTTCGGTGACGTATTCGTGGTTGCCGGGGACGGGGAGAGTGCGATCTTTGAACTGACCCCAGGTCGGGTCGTAGCACTTCCGGAAGTTCTCTGCCGACCCGTTCTCGTAGGCCTCATCGCCCAGGGCGAGGACCGCGCCGTCGATGCGGGCAAGCAGCTTCGCCGTCGCCTCATCGCCTTTGGTGTCGCAACCGGCTATATCGCCCGCAGCGACGACGACCGATTTCCCATTATTCTGCAGGAAGGGAGCCTCCTTAGAGCGGGCGGCTCCCGGACCGCAGCCGGCCCCAAGGATCGCCAAGGCAAGGACCACAATAGCGACCAACGCAACCTTACTGACGCCCCCCATCGCTGCTATCCTGTTCTCCGTAGCTCTGGCGAAACTATCTCCTGATGACTTCCCATCACGCGTAGCCTATACAGCAGTTTGCAGGGTGATTGGGCCATATCGCGATGCAAAGTGCTGTGACCTCCGTGCTGTGAGCCTCGGAGCTGATACTACCCACCTTCTTAGCCATCCTCTCTGCGCGAGGCGAAATACTCCCTAACGTAGTGGTGCATCTGCGGTTTATCCGATGCCCAACGCCAAGAGCCGTTCTCATCGATCGCTATGTCCTCATACGGGTCGAACTGGAAACGCCCGAGCCCTTCGTGGCGCTCCCCATACCGCCGGTCGCGCATCTCGCCGTGCCAGAGGTGGAACAGGTTGTAGTCTGCGACGGAAACCGCCCCACCAACCGACTCGAAGTAAGGCTTGGCCCACGCCAGGTAATACTTCTCTTGCCGCTCGTTCATGCTTTGAAGCCACATCATTTCGTCGAAGATGCCGTAGGCGGCGGCAGCCATCGCCCTGTCACCGCCCCCTACGATGCGCGCGTCGTAGAAACTGTGTTGGCCTAGCAGCTCGCGACGCGCTGCCCAAGCGTAACCATTTGAGTTTCTCTCTTGATAAGGGGTCTCAGGGGGCCGGCTCAGGCAAGCGCGCGCAGAGATGCCCGACGCGACGAGAGAGGCGGTGGAGGAGCGGCTGAACTCAGCTGCCGCTGGCGAAGCTTGGTGCAAGGGCAAGTCGGCTGGCAGGTGGTGAACCCTGCTGTACGGTTGGACAAGCACGAACTCATCGAGCAAACGACTCACCTCCTCAACCCAGCCATCTTCCCCAAAGACGACGTCGCAATCGAGCCACACTACCTTGGTGCACTCGCTCGGCAGCGCTCCTAGCGCCACGTTGAGCAACCGCTCCTTCTGCCACAGGACATCTCGCCCTCTTAACTGTATGAGGACATCTGCTTCACCCTCTCGAAGATCAAACTCCTCGCCACCGAACGACAGTTCTACGGTGAGGAGCGGGACCTTCAAGTGCTCTCGGAAGAGTCGGTAGTTAGCCAGTCTGCGCCCGTAGCGCATGGGGTTGAAGTAGGAGGTGATAGCCCAGAGAGGTTGTGCACGGTGGTCGGTCGCTGATCCCATTCATTTACTCCTATAAGATGCTCCGTGCTCTGCTCATCCACCTATGATGCTCCTTGAGTCAATCTCACCGCAAGCCGCTGTAGGCTATGTAGGATTCAGGATATGGACTTCCGAGAGCGCCCCTTCTTCTAGACACTCTGGTGAATAAAGCCTACAGAGGCAACGTGGCAGCCATACACATGCAAGTGTAAGTAGTTTAGGGTCTGGCCGAGTTAAGATTCTAGAAACCTAACCCTTGCTTTTATTACAAATATATACTGCAACATGCTTGTTCTGCACACCCAAGCGGATGATGTTGTTTTCATCCACAACCTCCGCTGCGGTAAAAACCCTTACGTTGAACCCTGACTCTTCTAGTCGATCTTTAAAATCTGGGCCGTAACGACGGACATGGTCATTCTGGCCAAACAACCTTTCCCGCTCTGCAGGACTTGTAATTGACGGGTCTTCGAAAGTCTTTTCGACTGTCATCGGCACCATGAGCATGGCGAAACCCTCTGGTTTAAGCACGCGATGTAGCTCGCGCATCGCTCGCCGATCGCCAGGGATGTGTTCCAAAACATGGCTGCACCAGATCATGTCGAATGTATTGTCCGGGTACTGGATACTAGTAATATCCATCTTTACCATTGCCCTGGGCTCATATAAATCGGCGGATAGGTAGTTAATATGCCCAAGCTTTTTCAGCTTATCCTCTATCACCCGTTCGGGCCCGATATGAAGCAAACTCTTTGGGGATGAACCAAATAGGTTGGTTTTCTGCTGTAGAGTTATCCAAGCTAGCCGGTGCCTTTCCAAGGAACTGCAAACAGGACACCAGGCGTTAGGGCGCGGGACAAGGCCGAAAGAGAAGAATATTCTAAGTTCGTTTTGGCAAAGGGGACAATAGCGTTCCCTACCAGAAAACAGCATCTTTCTTAGAGGCTGGGGAAGCATCATTATAGCGATAATGGCCAGCTTGCGGACTTTCTTTTTTCTTATAATTTTGGCCAGCGTGCGGTTTTTCTTAAGGGCTCGATCTAAAATGGAGTTGATCCGTTCTTTCACCATAGGTCCTTCTTCTCATAATGAGTGAGTATCTTCCATTTATACACCTAGGCGAGACGCGCTTGACGGTGGGGGAGGCTACCTGGAAGCGGATAACGAGGGGCATGGTAGAGATCCTCGTGGGCGGGGAGGGGTGTAGCCTCGGTGGCCAACGACCCCCGCCCCCGCGACCACACCGACGCCGCCAAAGACGTAGCCCGCGACTTGACCGACATCGCGCACCACGTCTCCTCCCTCAAGGGAGAGGCAAACGCCTACCTCAGAGACCCAAACTACGGCACGCTGCGGCTCAGGCTCGAGAACGCCCACGCGGCGGTGAAGGCAGCCGCCGTGGAGGCGAGGAGGCGAGTGCGGATGAACGAGAAGGACGAGCGAAGCTCGCGACCGTAGGAGTCGGGGCGGGACCGGAGAGTAAGGGGAATTACCGGCAGGGACCTGCCCCGGCCACTACCCTACCCAAAGGCGATGAATCCGCGATGAATTGAGTCGCGGGTCTCAGGACTGGCGCGGCAAAGAGGCCGGGACCCCGTAGGACCCCGGCCCGCAAAGTAATCACGGGTCTTAAGGCTAACTCGACATCTCAAAGATGCCGACTTCGTATCGCTCCACGCCCGCTACCGTGTCTCCCATGGCTTCCGCCGACTCGCTGCGCGTACGATTTCCTACTTCCTCGCTGGCCTGCATGGCTTGCTCGCTCTCCCAAAAGGACACGCCGATTAGCTTCCCACTCTGGCGCTCACCGAGGGCGGCAAAGTTTGTCGGATAGCAAACCTTCGCCACTTAGCGTATAAAGGGACTCGTGGATACGCGAGGAGAAGTTGGGGCCGGCGTTGTACGGTGAGAACGCGCCGCCTTCCTGGGCGCGGCTCCCGGGCGCGCGCTGCCGGGCCGTCGAGCACCTGACGAAGCTGGAGGGCCTGCGGGAGTTCGAGTTCCTGGAGGGGCTCGACGAGGAATTCTTCCAGGCACTCGCGCTCGCGGCTGCGGTGGTGGAGATCGGGGCCGGCTCCAACCTCTACCGCGAGGGCGAGCCCTCGGGCGCCGTCTACTTCATGCGCGAGGGGAGGGCGAAACTCTACCGCTCCTCGGGTGGCCCGAAGGCGCGAGACCAGATCCTCGGCGTGGTCGGCGACGGCTCCGTGCTTGGCCTGGGGGCGGCGCTCGAAGGCCGGCCCCAAAATGGGGGAGCCTCGGCCCTCACCGACTGCGTGCTCTACGCCGTCTTCCGCGACGACCTGCTCGAGGTCATGGCCCGCTTCCCTGAAGCCGCCCTCCGGCTCGCCCGAACCCTGGCTTCCCGGACCCGGGAGCTGGAGGATCTGGTGGTTGACCTCGTCTTCCACAGCGCCCCCCAGAGGGTGGCGCGCATGCTCCTCAACCTCGCCACCGAGGAGGGTCGAGTTACCAAGCGGGGCGTCGTCTTCGAGCCCTCCCTCTCGCGTCAGGAGATGGCCGAGGCGACCGGCATCTCGCGCGAAGCCCTCTCGCGCGCACTCTCCCGCCTCGCCCGGGAGGGCATCCTCGAGCTGCAGGGCGCCAGGACCATAACCATCCTCAAGCCAGCCGAACTGCGCGCACGTACCTGAGGATCCTTCCCAACAAAGCGCCCGTTTGCGGCGTGTTTGATCTGGATCACAGATCCTGATGACCGCGGTCATGGGCGACGATGATACGGATCAACGGCAGGTGTTGTGGCCGGGGATGGGCTGGTATAAAGCCTCCCGAGAGAGACGAGAGGTCCGAGAGGAGGAAAGTACTATGACCTACGTGATCACGGAGCCGTGTATCGGCACCAAAGATCAGAGTTGCGTTGAGGTCTGCCCGGTCGACTGCATCTACGATGCCGGTGACCACTTCATGATCAACCCCGAGGAGTGCATCGACTGCGGCGCGTGCGAGCCGGAGTGCCCGGTCGAGGCCATCTACCCAGAAGACGAGGTCCCTGAGGAGATGGAGTCCTACACCACCAAGGCCGCCAACTACTTCGAGTAGGGACGAGCAGTGCTAGCGGTTTACGGGAGGGACCAATGGTCCCTCCCTTTCTAGTTCGTGCGCAGACGCCGAAGAGACCGTAAGCGGAGGACCACCGCCCGGACGACGAAGTAGCCCCCTGCGGCCGTGATCAGGGCTCTTACAGCCGCGAAGACCGCGTGCACGAGGGTCGAAGGCGAGCCGGGGACCACCTCCGCCCGCTGGAACATGAACGCGGTGTCCGCGACGCCGCTGATCGCGAAGGCGGCGAACGCTAGCACGGTGGCCGAGACCACGACCGGGAGTTGGCCGCGCAGGATCCCCGCGCTTCGACCGTGGCGTCTGACGCGCCACAAGGCGAAGACGCCGGCGGCTAGGGTCGCGAGGAACGCGAACTGCGCCACGTCGACGGCCGGACGCAGGTGCGGCGGCAGGACGTCGTCCGGCCCAGGCCCCGGGGGCTCGAAGAAGCCGTTCGCGGGCATCCCAAGCAACTCGCCCAGCGCGGGCGAGGGCAAGAACCTGAGAACCGTCACCCCGAACATAGCCAGAAGCATTGCCCTCGCCGCGGTGCGGGCCCCGCCGCCGGTCAGGTCTTCGGCGAAGCGCCGCGCGACCAGCCGCGGAGATCCGAACCGTTCGATGACCCGCCGCTCCGCTTCCAGAGCCGGGACGCCGCCCTCCCGCTCGTGCCAAACGCCTTCGCGGAGGTGATCCTCGACCTCGGAGAAAACGCGCCTTTTGAAGCGGCGTCCCCGGGGAGCTCTCGCCACAGTTTGTCAAGGTAATCTTCGATCGGCCGAGACCCGCTCATGTAGCCCCCTCGAGTACGTCTTCTACGGCTCGCGAAAACCCGCGCCAGTCCCGCTCTCGAGCCCGCAGCTCGGTTAGACCTTTCTCCGTGACCTCGTAGGTCCGCCGGCGGCGTCCCGACGCCTCCGACCACCGGCTCCTCAGGAGGCCGGCTCGCTCCAACCGGTGCAGGGCCGGATACACGGTCCCCTCGGGAAGCTCAAAGTTTCCCCCGCTGCGCAAACGCAGGTTCTCGATGATCGCGTAACCGTGCGCCGGACGAGCCCGAACCGCCGCGAGAAGCAGCAGATCCAAATGCCCCTTGAGCGCCTCTCCTTTCATACCCGACCAATAATATACCTAGTATAACTAAGTATCAAGGTTGTCGGGCGTCTTCGGGCGAGCTTGGTTATGCGCCGTCTTTCGGGCCTCAGGAGCTTCTATACTCTGCGCATGGACGATGGGAGCTGGCTGACGCTGGAGCGTAATTACCTCTACCGTAGCCCGTGGTGCGCGTTTCGGGTGGACGAGGTGGCGCTGCCAAGCGGGGCGGAGATCGAGTACAGCGTCCTGGAGAGCAAGGGCTTCGCGGCGGTCGTGCCCCTTACGGATAACGGCGACGTTGTCTTGGTGCGACAGTGGCGCCAGCCTCTTGGCTCCTTCACGCTGGAGCTGCCGAGCGGTGGGGTCGAGGAGGGCGAGGAGCCCGGGGAGGCGGCCGGGCGGGAGCTCTTCGAGGAGACCGGGTTCCGGGCCGGGGAGCTGGAGCGCCTCGTCTCGGTCCACACCAGCACCGGGCGCACCACCGAGGTCTGCCACCTCTTCAGGTGCCGGGCCGTGCAGGATTCCGGGGGTCCCCGTCCGGAACCGACCGAGTTCATAAGGGTCGTGGAGCTGCCGCTCGAAGCGGCTCTGGGGAGGGTTTCGGGCGGCGGCATCACCGACGCGGCCACGGTGCTGGGGCTCCTATGGGCGGGCCGGTTGCTCGGGGGCAGGCGATAGGCTACATTTAAGTCACAACAAACCGGGGAGCCGCGAGGCTGAGAGGGCGCCTATAGCTGTAGGCGCCGACCCGTTGAACCTGATCCGGGTAATGCCGGCGCAGGGAGATTCGAGGCTCTTTCGCGCATCTCCGCAGAACGAGAAGGAGGATGCGCGATGAACGCGTTCAGAGATACCAGGGTGCTCACGGAGGCGGCCCTCGCCATAGCCCTGGCGTTCGTGCTCGGCCTGATCAAGATCTTCCAGATGCCGTTCGGAGGTTCGATCTCGCTGGAGATGGTGCCCCTGATCCTGCTGGCCCTGCGCCAGGGACCGTTCGTCGGGGTCATTGCCGGGGCGGCGTACGGCCTCCTTGACCTGGCCGTCGAGCCTGTCGCCCTGCACCCGGTGCAGGTGATCTTCGACTACCCGCTGGCGTTCGGCGTGGTGGGACTCGCCGGGCTCTTCCGGCCCACCGTCCGGGGCGCCGTCGCGGGCACCGTCGTCGCGATTCTGGGCCGTTTTCTGTGCCACTTCGTCTCGGGCGTCGTCTTTTTCGCCTCTTACGCCCCCGAGGGGTGGAACCCCTACCTCTACTCGGCGGCCTACAACGCGGGATACCTGGTGCCGAGCCTCGTCATCGCCCTGGTCATCGTAACGGTGGTGCTGCGGGCGCTCGAAGGCGCGCAGCCGTCGAGGCGCCAGATGAAACATCGGTGAGCAACGCTCTCCAAGCGTGCGAGCCGCCATCTTTCTGAACGGAGCACCTGACCCCCCCGATCTGCTGCGGCGCGTCGCCGGGCGGGCTGACCTGGTGGTGGCCGCGGATGGCGGAGCTCGCTACTCCCTGGACGCCGGCGTGGTTCCGGACCTGGTCGTTGGGGACATGGACTCTTTGGGGGAAGCGCGAGCGCGGAAGCTGGAAGAACGCGGAACCCTCCTGGAGTGGCATCCGATCAGGAAGGGCAAGATGGACGGTCACCTGGCCGTGCTGGCCGCCCGGGACCGGGGGGCGACCGCGGCGGACCTCCTCTGCGCCGCCGGGGGGAGGTACAGTGCCCTTTTTGCCGTTCCGCACATCATGCTCGCATCCGAGCGGATCGGCCTCCAGACCACCCTGGTGGCCGGCTGGGGCCAGGCGTTCGTCCTAGAGGCCGGCTTTCGGACGGTGGACGGGAATCCTCGAGACAGCGTGTCCGTCTTTCCCCTTACCGGCCCGGCTACCGGGGTGACCCTGGAAGGATTCGACTATCCGCTGGAGGACGCCCGGCTGGAGATCGGGGATACCCTGGGGTTCCACAATGAGCTGGTCGGCCGAATGGGCCGGGTGAGCGTGAGGGTAGGCGCCGTCCTAGTGATACACGAGACGAGGGAGGAGAGGAGATCCTCTTGACGAAGCGGCCCGGGCGCATGGACGGTTGGGCGACGATGTCATAGGATCCCAAGATCATGCAGGCTTGGCGACCTAGAGAGATCTTGAGCCGGACGGGACACCGACCCTACCCCGTTCCTTCGGGTTCGTGGGCGCTCTTTATGAGCTGGCATGACCTGCTCTTTATGCACTGGCCGATCCCGGAGGAAGCACTCCGATCCCTCATACCGCCCGCCCTCCATCTCGACACCTTCGATGGCAGCGCCTGGCTGGGCATCACGCCGTTCCGCATGAGCGGCACGCGCCCCCGCTCTCTGCCGAGCGTCACCCCTCTCTCTAACTTCCCGGAACTGAACGTCCGCACCTACGTCACGGCCAACGATAAACCCGGCATCTGGTTCTTCAGCCTGGACGCCCGCAACCCAATAGCCGTCCGCCTCGCTCGGGCCACCTTCAGCCTGCCCTACTTCGACGCGGAGATGTCCTGCCACCTCGTCGGAGACGAGGTCCGCTACAGAAGCGTCCGCACGCACCGGGGCGCGAAGGAGGCGCGGTTCGCGGGCCGTTACTGCCCGGTGGGAGGTCCCTTCAACTCCCGCCCCGGGACGCTCGAGCACTTCTTGACCGAGCGCTACTGTCTCTACAGTGCGAGCAGGGGAGGCAACGTCTATCGCGGCGACATCCACCATCATCCCTGGCCCCTGCGACGGGCCGAGCTCGAGATGGAGTCCCTCGCTATGACGGAGCAGATCGGTGTCAAACTCCCGGAGATGGAGCCGTTGCTGCACTTCTCTAAGCGCCTCGACACCCTCGCCTGGCCGCCTCGGCGGATAGCCTAGTAAAGTCCCGAGAAGCCATAAAGGGAGCGCGGCTCCTCTCGGTCACGGGTCCCCGCCCCAACCTCGCCGGCCGCGTCAAGGCCGCCTTTCGCTGCAGGGGTGGACGTCGTGCAACTGCGCGAAAAGCGCGCTACGGAACAACTCCTCTCCCATCGGCGGGTTCACGCTGGAGACCGCGCCGGAGGTCGCCGCGGCCGGCGAGCCCCGCTCGTCTCTACAGGGATGATCGCCAAGATATACTCGGCGCGTGAGAATTAGCGCAAAGATCCTTGCGCCGGGCACGCCTTGAAGGCGAACCTCGTCTCCGGCATCCTGCCCGTCCGCGAGGACGGCCGCGTGCTGCTGCTCCAGCGGCCGACCGGCACCTGGGATCCGCCTGCCGGCCGCCTGAACAGCGACGAGGGCTTTGAGGACGGGGCCGTGCGCGAGCTCTACGAGGAGACCGGTCTTCTCGCCGCCCCCCAGCGCATCCTCGCCGCCTGGGTCGGAGAGGCCCCGAGCGGCAACCTCCTCGCCGCCGTGACCTACATAGCCCGCACGCGAGACCGGGAGGTCAACCTCTCGCACGAGCACCTCGGCTACAGGTGGGTGACCCTCGACGAGTGGCTCGAGCTGCCGAGCTGGTGGAGCCCCGAGAACGTCCGGCGCGTCGCCGGACCCTTGAGCCTCCTCCCCGAGGAGCCACCCCCGGAGCCAGTACCGCCGAAGCCCCACGCAGACGACGGCGTGGTCCACGCGAACCTGGGGGCGGGTACGGTCTTGGCCGATCTGCAAGGGGAGGAGCCCCGTGCGCTCCTCCTCAGGCGCCGCAAGCCGCCGGTTGGGCTCTGGGAGAACCCCGGGGGCATGCTGGAGCCGGGCGAGGACTTCATTGCGTGCGCTCGCCGCGAGACCCTCGAGGAGACGGGTCTCGACGCGGAGCCCAAGGTGCCCTGGTTCGCCCGGGTCGAGCCCTGGCGGAGCCCGGAGGATCCCGAGCTCTACGCAGGTGTGGGCTTTGTGTCCCCCCACCCGGGTGGCGAGGTTAGGCCCGAGAGCGCCGCCCACGACGCCCATACGTGGGCCACAGAAGGGGAGTGGCGGAGCATGCCGACCTGGTACACCAAGAGGGACCTGAACGCCTTGTGGGCCGCGGTGAGGGAGTTGGACGCGTGAAAGAGGATCCTCCGGGCCGACCGCAAGGGGAGGGGGCGCCGGCCCTCGGACGGTGGCGCCCCTGGCTGCTCGTCCTCCTCCTGCTCGTGGTCCCGGGCGCGCTGTATACTGCGGTCCCGGTCGTGCCTTTCTTGCCGCTCACGACCGCGCAGAAGGTGGGGCTCTCGGGTGGGCTCGTGGTCGCGGCGGAGGTCGTGTTCTGGGGCGCGGCGCTCTTTTTGGGCAAGGAGATGATCTCGCGCTACCGTCGCCTCCTCGACCCGCGGGCTTGGTTCCGCAAGGGATGAACGAGCGCGAGATCATACGCCGAATCTCGGGCGTGCTCCCGCAGACACCCCCCGAGGTGCTGACGCCCATCGGCGACGACTGCGCCGTCCTCCGCCTCGGGGACCAGACCTGGGTCGCCGCCTCGGACATGCTCGTCGCCGGCCTCCACTTTAAGGGTTGGGCCGCGCCGGAGGACGTCGGCTACAAGGCCGTCGCGGTCAACGTCTCCGACGTGGCGGCGATGGGGGGGACCCCACGGTTCGTCCTGGTCTCCGGCGGGGCGCCGGACCCGGAGACGACGCGCCGCTGCATGCGGGGCATCATGGAGGCCTGCGGGGCGTTCGGCGTCTACCCGCTCGGGGGCGACACTACCCGCGCCGGCGCCCTGACGGTGGACGTAGCGATACTCGGGGAGCTCGAGGCGCCACCGGTCCTGCGCTCCGGCGCGAAGCCTGGCGACCTGCTCGCTGTAACCAGCGAGCTCGGAGCCTCGGCCGCGGGGTTGCTCGCTCTGGAGAGCGGGGTGGCCGCTCCGGAGCGCTTGGTGGAAAAGCACCTGCGACCGGAGCCCAGGGTGGAGGCGGGAGGCGCCGCGGCCCGGCTCGGGGTGGGGGCTATGATAGACCTCTCGGACGGCCTCGCCTCGGACGCGCGCCGCATCTGCGAGGCGAGCGGGGTCGGGTGCCGGGTAAACCTGGATCTGCTACCGGTATCGGAGGACACGCGGAGCTTTCTAACCTCACTAGGACGCGACCCGGGAGTGCTGGCAGCGACCGGGGGTGAGGACTACGAGCTATTGATCTCCGCCGCGGAGCCCGTCCTGGACACTTTGGCCGAGAACGTCCAGGTGCCGATCACCAAGATAGGCGAGGTCACGCACGGGGCCGACCCCATCTTCGGGCGCAGGGGAGAAGCGGTCGAGGGGCTCTCCGGCTGGGATCACTTCCCCGCGACCTGAGCGAAGAACGACAAGGGCAACTGGGTTCAGAAAAAGAACTGACCCCGCCGATCAGCGGAGCTTGGGCAGGACCTCGTTCTCGTAGAACCTGAAGAAGCCTTCCTGTTCGGGGCCTATCTGCTGCACGTAGACCTCGTCGAAGCCCGCTTCGACGTACTGGCGGATGGACTCGAGGTGCTTCTCGGGGTCCGGACCGCAGGGGATGGCCTCGGCCACCATCTCCTCGGTAACCAGCGACGAGGCCTGCTCGAAGTGCCTCGGGGTGGGGAGTTCCTGGGCGAGCTCGCCGGGGAGCAGCTCGTTGGGCCAGAGCCGGTGCGCGGTCTCGCGTGCCGCCGCCTCGTCCTCGCCCCAGCAGGCCTTCGTGCCGGCGTGGGCGGGCTTGTTCGCGCCGCCCGACTCCCTGAAGAGCGAGAGCATCTCGGCGTCGGGCGCCGTGTGGCAGTAGCCGTCACCGATGCGCCCCGCGAGCCGCGTGGACTTGGGGCCGAAACCAGAGATCAGGACGTCCGGTGGCTCGTCGTGCAGGGTGTAGACGCGTGCATTTTCCACCGTGTAGTGCTTGCCGTGGTGGCTCCTGGTGCCGCCCTCCCACAGAAGGCGCATGACCTCGATGGCCTCCTCGAGCATCTCCAGCCTCACGTCGGTCCGCGGCCAGCGGTCCCCGAATATGTGCTCGTTCAGGTTCTCGCCGGTTCCGACGCCCAAGGAGAAGCGGCCCCCAAGCATTACCTTCGAGGTGGCGGCGGCCTGGGCGATGATCGCCGGGTGGATCCTCACCGTGGGGCAGGTCACGCCTGTGGTCACCGGGAGCGAGGTCGCCCCGGCGAGTCCCCCGATCACCGACCAGACAAAAGGGCTGTTGCCCTGCTTATCGTTCCAAGGGTGGTAGTGGTCCGAGATCCACAAAGCCTCGAAGCCCGTCTCCTCGGCCATCCGGGCCTGCTCGATCAACTCACACGGCCCCCACTCCTCACAGGAGAGAAAGTAGCCTATCTTCGCCACCTGAGCGACCTCCTTCACAACGGCGGTTTCTTCGGCACGATGCTGATATCCTGACATACCCCGGTCGGAGGCGCCTACTCGGCGAACCTGCCGCCATAAAGGAGCCCCCAGAACCCACGCCCATCACCCGAGACCATCGAGACCCTTCCAACGCCCACAGGGGCCATCCTCACGAGTAGAAGCCCGCAGAAGCCCGCCGGCCACCCTTCGCCGCGGCGTGGGTCATATGGCCTATGCTGGCCTGCGTCTTTCGGCCCATTTCTTGCGCGCAAGAGTGGCGAACACGTTCACTTTATGAAGCGGATGGGTATAACTCGCGGTGCTGCTTCGCCTTCTCGAGTGATGGCCCCTGGTGGGGCGGGGCGATGGCGCGCGTAGATGGGAATTAAGGGGAAACGCGTGGGCTCAGCCGCCCGACGAGGCAGCAGAAAGGTAAGGTGAGGGCAGATGTCGGAGGCGAGGGATATCCGGGCCCCGCGGGGCAAGCTCGGGGTGTTGATGCCGGGTATGGGGGCGGTGGCGACCACCTTTGTCGCCGGGGTCGAGCTCATAAAGAAGGGGCTGGCCGAACCAGTGGGCTCGCTCACGCAGCTCGGCACGATCCGGCTCGGGAAGCGAACCGAGGACCGGGTGCCAAAGATCAAGGAGTTCGTGCCGCTCGACGGCCCCGACGAGCTGGTCTTCGGCGGCTGGGACGCCTTCCCGGACGACGCCTACGAGGCCGCCGCCGTAGCGGGGGTGCTGGAGAAGGAGCACCTGAACGCCGTACGAGACGAGTTGAAGGGTATAGAGCCCTTCCCGGCCGTCTTTAACCCGCGCTACGTGGCGAAGCTGCACGCCACCCACACCAAGAATTATTCATCCTTGCGCGAGGCCGCCGAACTGGTGCGCGAGGACATCCGCTCCTTCAAGGAGCGGCACGGCCTGGATCGGGCGGTGATGGTCAGCTGCGCCTCTACGGAGGCCTACGCGCAGCCGCAGCAGGCGCATTTCACTCTGGAGAAGTTCGAGGAGGCTCTGGAGCGCTCGGACCCGGCGATCTCCCCGGCCATGGTCTACGCCTACGCCGCGATAATGGAGGACGTACCCTACGCGAACGGTGCGCCGTCGCTCGCCGTGGACATACCGGCCCTCGCCGAGCTCTCCGACGAGAGAAGCGTGCCGGTGGCGGGCAAGGACTTCAAGACCGGTCAGACCCTGATGAAGACGATCATCGCGCCGGGTCTGAAGGCCAGGATGCTCGGCCTGGAAGGCTGGTACTCGACCAACATCCTCGGCAATCGCGACGGTGAAGTCCTGGATGACGCGGGGAGCCTCAAGAGCAAGGAGGTCTCCAAGCTCTCCGTGCTGGGGAGCATCCTGCAGCCCGAGCTCTACCCCCAGCTCTACGGGGAGATCTCCCACCTGGTCAAGATCAACTACTACCCGCCCCGCGGCGACGCCAAGGAGGGCTGGGACAACATAGACATCTTCGGTTGGCTCGGCTACCCAATGCAGATAAAGATCAACTTCCTGTGTCGGGACTCGATCCTCGCCGCGCCCATAGTCCTCGACCTGGCGCTGTTCCTGGACCTGGCGCAGAGGGCTGGGATGGGGGGCATCCAGGAGTGGCTCTCGTTCTACTTCAAGAGCCCGATGGTCCTGCCCGAGCTCTACCCCGAACACGACCTCTTTATCCAGCTTATGAAGCTGAAGAACACCTTGAGGGCCATAAGGGGCGAGGACCTCATAACCCACCTCGGCCTCGACTACTACGACTAGCGGGGTCCACGGGGTCACGGTGATGTCTTCGTCGTCTTCGCGGCTTGTCAGGGTGCTGCTCGTCGTCGACTCCCTGGAGGTCGGCGGCGCGGAGCGGCACGTCGTCGATCTGGCGTCCGCGCTGCACCGCAAGGGCTACGAGGTCGAGGTGGCCTGCTCGATCACCGACGGGCTCTCGAAGCCGCTCGAAGAAGCAGGCGTGCCGGTCCGACCGCTGACGCGGCGGCTCGTCAAGCGGCGCGTCAGCCTGGCGTACGCGCGCGGGATCAGAAAGCTCCTGAGGGAGGGCCGCTTCGACCTGGTGCACGCGCACATCTACGCCAGCGCCGTCGCCGCCGCGATCGCTACCAGGGGGACGGGGCTGCCCCTGGTAATAACCGAGCACACCGAGGCGTCCTGGCAGAATCGGTGGGCGCGCCGGTGCAGCCGGTGGACCTACCGGCGGGCGAGGCGAATAATCGCCGTCTCGACCCCTATCGAGCGACGCCTGATCGAGCGCGACGGAGTGCCCCCGCAGCTCGTCACCCTCATCCCGAACGCCGTGATCCCGGCCTCGGGCAACCCACCAGACCTGGCCGACACGCTCCCGGACGGGTGGTCGGAGAGGCAGTTGGTTGGGGTCGTCGCGCGGCTGCAACCGGAGAAGGGGGTGGCTACCTTCCTGAAGGCGGCCGCCCACGCCTCGAAGATCTCTCCGGAGGTGCGCTTTCTCGTCGTCGGCGACGGGCCCTTGCGCGAAGAGTTGCTGGATCTCGTTGGGCGCGTGGGTCTCCGGGAGCGCGTCCGCTTTCTCGGGTATCGGGCGGACGCACGGGCGCTTACAGGGCTTTTGGACGTGCTAGTCGTCCCCTCGCTCACCGAGGGGTCGCCGCTGATCGTCTTGGAGGCGATGGCCGCCGGCGTACCGGTGGTCGCCAGCGCCGTGGGGGGCATCCCTGACCAGGTTCGGCACGGCGAGGAGGGCGTCCTGGTACCGCCCGACGACCCGGACGCGCTCGCGGGCGCGCTCGGCGCGTTGCTGGGAGATCCGGCCCACGCCCACCGCCTTGGAGAGGCGGGCCGCCGGCGGACGGAGAACGAGTTCAGCCACGAGGCGTTGGTGCGGCGAATAGAGGCCGTCTACCGCGCCGCCCTCGGCGGAGAGAACGCCCAGGACGCTGCCAGGGAACCTGAGGTCCCGAGCGCTAGGTGAGGGGTGGCCGTGTGCTCCTTAGTCCTGCCTCACCCAGGAACGGTCTCTCTCGTAGCCGAGCACGATCAGCTCTTCTCCGGCGTACCGGTCGAAGACCTCCCGCGCCTCAGGGCTGAACCGGCCGCGCCAGTCCCCGACCACCCCCTTGCGCAAGAAGCTCCCCTTGTTCTCCTCGCCGGACCGTCGCCCGGACTGGCGCTCGAAGGAGAACTCCTCCGTCACCGCGTCCGCCCACTCCGGGCTTAGCTTATCGCCGGTCAACTCCCCGACGATCCTCCGCAGCTCGCCGGGGGTGTCGCGGCGCAGATCCTCGTAACGAACGTGTACCGTCCCTTTGCGGCCGTGCCAGCGGCGCACGAAGTCCGTCCACGAGAAGCCCGGGGAGTGGGGCTTGGTAAAGGAGTACTCGATGAAGGCGGGTAGATTCGCGTAGAGGTCGTCGTAGTCTGCGAGCGGAAGCTCCCTGCGCGAACGCGCCACCTGCGCCCGGTTCCACTCGTGCGGAATCAGCTGCTGGTGATACCAGGAGACCATGATGTCTCGCCCGTCTCGCCAGGCGACGACCACGTTCTTCATGCCCCAGGGGTCCAAGTAGTGTCCGTGCATGATCGAGGGTCGCACCACGGGGAGGCGGTTTCTCGGGAAAGGCACCCCGAGTGCCCGACCCAGCATCTGGCCGACCCAGGTCCCCCCGGACTTCGGGAACTCGTTGACGACGTAGAGCGGCAACACGCCGGAGAGCAGGTGCACTATACCGGCCCTGATGAGCTCGTTCTCCCTGTCGTAGATTCTGGAGTAAAGGTCCACCGCCCTTATTCTTCCGTCTCGCCTTCGCGGCCAAACAATGCTTCCGTTCCGGCCCTCGCCGGATATGATGGTAGTCGTGTCGTCGGAGGGGTCAAAGCCGGTGTTGGAACTGGTGATCTTTATCGGCTTGCAGGCCTCAGGGAAGAGCACGTTCTTCCGCGGTTGGTTCGCCGCAACCCACGAGCTCATCAGCAAGGACCTCTTTCCCAACAACAGGAACCGGAACAGGAGGCAGGAAGAGCTGATCGGGGCCGCGCTCTCGGCGGGACGCCCGATGGTAGTGGACAACACGAACCCGACCGTCGAGGATCGCCGGACCCTCGTCCGGCAGGGACGCGAGCACGGAGCGAA
>Ga0126306_10000544_pt1 | contig 17801 bp, 18 predicted proteins | sample Plot27_FD_92592 | JGI IMG/M metagenome (GOLD analysis project Ga0126306, IMG submission 92592) | Serpentine soil microbial communities from UC McLaughlin Reserve, CA, USA - Plot27 | ecosystem: Environmental > Terrestrial > Soil > Grasslands | place: USA: UC McLaughlin Reserve, Lake County...
GGGGCGATGTAGTCGAAGACCTCGGGCTCGAGCACGAAGATGCCCGTGTTGATGGTGTCGGAGAACACCTGGCCCCACGTCGGCTTCTCGAGGAAGCGCTCGATCGAGCCGTCGTCCCGGGTGATCACGATGCCGAACTCGAGCGGGTCCTCGACCGGGGTGAGGCCGATGGTGGCCAGGGCGCCGCGCTCCTCGTGGAAGCGGACGATGGCGCCCAGGTCGACGTCGGTCAGCACGTCGCCCGAGATGACGAGGAAGCGCTCGCCGAGCTCGTCTCGGGCGTTGCGTACCGAGCCGGCCGTGCCGAGCGGCGACTCCTCGGTGGCGTACACCATCCGCACGCCGAGCTCGGACCCGTCGCCGAAGTAGTTGCGGATGTGGTTCGCCATGAAGGCGACGGTCACGACGATCTCGTCGAACCCGTGCCGCTGCAGGAGCTGCACGATGTGCTCCATCATCGGCCGGTTGACGATCGGCATCATCGGCTTGGGGGCGTTCGAGGTCAGCGGGCGGAGGCGGGTGCCCTCGCCTCCGGCCATGATCACTGCCTTCATGCCCACCGACGGTACCGGGTCGGCCGCTCCGCGCCCTAGGTCGCTGCGGGTGCCCGGCCCTCGCGCAGCGCGCGCGCGGCCATGGGCACGTACAGGGCGGCCGAGATCAGGCTGAGGATCAGGCCGGGGATGCCGGCGACCCACGCCAGGACGCCGGCCGTGTCGGCCCAGCCCAGCGTCGAGTGGGACGCCAGGAACAGCGGGAACGCGACCATCAACCCGAACGTGCCGGCCTTGCCATACCACGTCACGTCGATGCGCTTGGCGCCCAGTGCCCCCAGCACGAGCGTGGCGCCGCCGACCAGCGTCTCGCGCACGAGGACCACGACGGCGAACCAGGTGGGCACCGAGCCGTCGATGAGGATGCCGCCGGCGCCAACGAAGAACAGCAGTCGGTCGGCGACCGGGTCGAGGATCTTGCCGAGCGTCGAAACCTGGTGGAGGTGGCGGGCCAGGTAGCCGTCGACCCAGTCGGTGATGCCGAGGATGGCGAGCAGCCAGGCCGCCGCCGCCCGGTTCTCGCGCCCGAAGAGCAGGTAGAGGAAGAGCGGCAGGCAGGCCAGCCGGACCAGCGTGATGACGTTGGGCAACGTCAGCAGGCGGTCCTGCCCCGGCTCGGGGGCCGCTCCACTCTCCTCGGCGACCGTCATCGGCGTGGAGCGTAGGCCGCGTAGCCTGCTGCGCCATGGCGACGCTGTTCACCAGGATCATCGACGGCGACATCCCCGGGCGATTCGTGTGGCGGGACGACCGGGCCGTGGCCTTCCTCACCATCGCCCCGATGACTCCCGGGCACACCCTCGTCGTGCCCGTCGCCGAGGTCGACCACTGGCTCGACCTCGACAGCGACCTCGCCGCCCACCTCATGCTGGTGGCGCAGACGATCGGCCAGGCCCAGGACGCCGCCTTCGAGCCCGCCCGCGTGGGGATGATGATCGCCGGGCTCGAGATCCCGCACTGCCACCTGCACGTCGTCCCGATCGACTCGGAGGGCGACCTGTCGTTTGCCAAGGCCGACCACGACCCCGACCCGGCCGCCCTCGACGACGCGGCCGAGCGCCTGCGCGGCGCCCTACGGGCGCTGGGCCACGCCGACCGCGTGCCGGCTGGCTAGCTGAACAGCGCGTCGGGCTCGACCTGGTCGATCAGGTGCGGGCCGCGGTTGCGCACGTTGTTGACCTCGGTCGACACCGGGTGCGTGATGATCAGCTCCGGCGGCGCCGGGACGAGCAGCTTGCCAAGGGTCTCGATGTCGTCGTTCTCGGGGTCGAGCCACTCGTCCCACTTCGACTGCGGCAGGATCACCGGCATCCGGTCGTGGAGCGGGGCCATCGTCTCGTTGGCCTCGGTGGTGATGATCGTCGTCGACTGGAGCCGGTCGCCCTCGGCCGGGCCGTTCCACACGGCCCAGAGCCCGGCGAACGCGAGCGGCTCGCCGTCGGGCCGGTGGATGAAGAACGGCTGCTTCGGCGTCTTCTTCGGCACGCCGGCGGGCGGCCGCTTCCACTCGTAGAACCCGTCGGCCGGGACGAGCACCCGCCGCTTCTTGAACGACGGCTTGAAGGCGCCCTTGCTGGCCAGCGTTTCGGCCCGGGCGTTGATCATGCGCGAGCCGACCTTGGGGTCCTTGGCCCACGACGGGACCAGGCCCCAGTGGAACGCCTCGACCCGCCGCACCCCGCCGTCGGCCCGCACGGCATAGACGTCGTGGGTCGGCGCCACGTTGTAGTTCGGCTCGAGCAGCGCCTCGGGCGCCTGGGCGTCGAAGTAGTTGGCGATGTCGTCCGGGCTCGACGCGGCGACGAAACGACCACACATGGACGCGAACGCTAGCGGTGGGTTGCGGGCGGGGGGGGCGGGTAGGTGGCCGGCCATGGACGCACTGATGTTGCTCACCGCCGACCACAACCGGGTGCGTGGCCTGTTCGCCCGGTTCACCGAGGCGCACGAGAAGGACGACGACCAGCTCATGACCGAACTGTGTGCGCAGATCGCGATGGAGCTAACGGTCCACACGCAGATCGAGGAGGAGATCTTCTACCCGGCGGTGCAGGCCGCCGGCGAGCAGTTCTCCGAGGAGGTCACCGAGGCCGTCGAGGAGCACCACGTCGTGAAGGTCCTCATGAGCGAGCTCGAGTCGATCGAGATCGCCTCGGAGCCGTGGGTCGCCAAGGTCCAGGTGATGATGGAGAACGTCGAGCACCACGCCTCCGAGGAGGAGTCGGAGATGTTCCCGGAGGTGCGCAAGGCGATGTCGATGGACGCCCTGGTCGAGCTCGCCGAGCGGCTCGAGGCCCGCAAGGCCGAGCTGGGGGCGCCGACGGCCGCCGACAAGGAGTACCTGTCCACCGACGACCTCAAGAAGCTCGCGAAGGAGCAGCAGATCCCCGGGCGGTCGAACATGAGCCGCGACGAGCTCGTGGCGACCGTGGCGCCCAGCTGACCCGCCGCTTCCCTCTCCCCCACCACCCCCTGGTGGCAGCCGAGGCCCGTGCCGTGCGTAGCCCGTCCGCTACGCGCTGCACGGGCCTCGCCGCGTACCCTTGGCGGGCGATGAGGACGTCCCTGCGGTTGCCCGCTGCCCTGACGGCCCTCGTCGTGGCGGGTGGCTGCGGCTTCGCCGACAACCGGCGCCCGGGGGTCGAGGTGCCGTCGTACGAGGCGATCATTCGCAGCCCCACGTCCATCGACGTCCTCACCGTGGCCACCGACCCCGACGACCTGCGGGCCATCTTCGACGAGGTGCACGAGGACCGCACCGACGGTGACTGGTACGAGGTCACGATCGAGTGCGCCGCGATCCCCCCCGAGGAGGGCGTCGACGCCACGCTGGCGACCGGGCGCTTCGCCAACACCTACGGCGGCGCCGACGCCGCCGGCCTACCGAGCCCCGACCACGTGACGTTCGCGGTCACGGGCCGCACCGAGTGCGACGCCATGGCGTCCACCGTGCCGGGGACCGTGACCTACGAGGAGGTGCGCGCCTCCGTCCGGGGCGCCGGCCTGCCGGTGCTCAGCGAACGCGACGGCAGCGACGCCTGCGCCGAGCTCGGGTGCCTCGAGCGCACGGTCACCGACCAGTTCACTGTCATCGTGTGGCCCGACGCCGCCGAGGCCGAGCGGTGGGCGCAGCTGGCGACCGTCGAGGTCGTCCGCCTCGGCCCCGTGACGACGGCTCAGCTCAACGAGGCCGGCTTCCACCCCGACGGCCCCGAGCGCGAGCAGTACGAGGCGGCGATCCGCTCCGCCGCCCCGGGCGAGGCCTCGGGCGAGCTGACCGACCCGACAGTCACCGCCGAGCCCGGCGCCTGAGCCCGGTCGCGCTGCGGCCCCGGGCGCCTGGGGCACCCGGGGCCGCAGCGAAGGGCCGTCGCCGGTCGGCGGGACGGCTCGCTAGACCCGCTCGAGGCTGCGTTCCTCCGCCGGCGGGACCGGGCCGCCGGGGCCGTCCTCGTCGCGGTGGCCCTCGACCTCGATGCGGGGCAGGATCCGGTCGAGCCACTTCGGGACCCACCAGTTCCAGTCGCCCAGCAGCTCCATGGTGGCGGGCACCAGGAGCATGCGGACCACCGTGGCGTCGAGGAACACGGCCGTGGCCAGGCCGAGGCCGAACAGCTTGATCACGCGGTCGTCCTCGAAGATGAAGCTGCCGAAGACGAACACCATGATCAGGGCGGCGGCGGTGATCACCCGGGCCGTGGCGGCGAGGCCGTCGGCCACCGAGGTGTGGCTGTCGCCCGTGCGGTCCCACTCCTCCTTGACCCGGGAGAGCAGGAACACCTCGTAGTCCATCGACAGGCCGAAGACGATGGCGAACAACATCATCGGTATGAACGGCTCGATGGGGGCGCCCTCGACGCCGAACAGCGAGCTGCCCCAGCCCCACTGGAAGATGGCGACCGTGACGCCGAAGGCGGCGCCGATCGACAGCAGGTTCATGATCACCGCCTTGAGCGGGACCAGGATCGAGCGGAACACCACCATCAGCAGCAGGAACGAGAGCGCCAGCACGGCCCCGAAGAAGTAGGGCAGCCGCTCGGTGAGGTAGGTCGAGAAGTCGATCTGGACCGCCACCGAGCCGGTGATGGCCGGGTCGAGCCCGGTGCCCTCGGTGGCGGCGGGCAGCACGTCGTCGCGCAGCTCGTGGACCAGGTCCTCCGTGGCCTCGTCCTGCGGGGCGGTCGCGGGGATCACCGCCCACAGGGCGGCCCGCCCGTCCTCGCTGACCTGCGGCGGCGCAGCGACGGCCACGCCGTCGGCGGCGGCCAGCGCCTCGGTCACGCCCTGCAGCGCCGCCTCGTCGGTGCCCTCGGGGACGTCGGCGGCGATGGCGAGCGGGCCGTTGAAGCCCGGCCCGAACGCGTCGGCGAGCATGTCGTAGGCCTGGCGGGTGTCGGTGTCCTCGGCGTAGTTGCCCTCGTCGGAGAAGCCCAGGCGCAGGCCGAACACCGGCACGGCGAGGACCGCCAACAGCAGCGCACCGGCGATCGCGGCCCGCCAGGGATGGTGCTGGATGCCCCGGCTCCACCTGTACGCCAGCGTCTGGTCGAGCGGCCGCTGCTTGCGGGGCGGCACCTCACGGTGCAGTGACCGCAACGGGCCGCCGCCGCCGCGCCGGGCCAGCACCCGGGCGGCCAGGCTCAGCGCGATCACGATCAGGGCGAGGGCGAAGCCGATGGTGAGCGGGGCGAACCCGAGGCCGACCCCGACGAGGCCGATCGCCACCAGGCCGGCGGCGACCAGGCCGCCCCAGCGGGTGACCTCGACCTTGGGGCCGGCGAAGCCCATCAGCGCCGGCAGCAGCGTGAGCGAGGCGACCATCGTGACGGCCACGACCACGGCCGCGCCGATCGCGAGGCCGGTGATGAAGCTCAGCCGCATGATGAGCATGCCGAGCAGCGAGATCACGACCGTGGTGCCGGCGAAGGCGACGGCCCGGCCGGCGGTGTCGATGGCGACGACCGTCGACTCCTCGACGTTCATGCCCTTGTGCAGGTTCTCTCGGAACCTGGTCACGATGAAGAGCGCGTAGTCGATACCGACGCCCAGGCCGATCATCACGCCGAGAGTCGTGGCGAAGTCGGGCATCGTCACGATGTGCGTGAGGAGGCCGCTGATCGTGGTGCCCACGCCGATGCCGGCCAGGGCGACGCCGACGGGCAGGCCCATGGCCAGCACCGAGCCGAACGCCAGGATCAGGATGACGATGGCGAAGGCCAGGCCCAAGACCTCCGACGACGGGGCCTCGAACTCGGCGAAGATCGATCCGCCCAGCAGGATGTCGACGCCGTCGACCTGCGGGATCACCTCCCGGATGTCGTCGACGACCTGGACCGCCTCTTCCTGGTCGATGTCGGAGGGCAGCTCGACCGTGGCGTACGCCACCTGGCCGGCCAGGTCGCCCGCCCGAGCGACCTGCTGCGCCCCCTCCTCGGCGTAGGGGCTGATGACGCGCAGCTCACCGCCGCCGGGCGGCTCGATCTCGTCGACCTGCGCGAACAGGTCCTCCATGGCCGCCTGCACGGCCGGGTCGTCGACGCCCTGGTCGGCCTCGAAGACGATCGAGCCGCTGACACCGGCGCCCTGGCCGCCGAAGTTCTCGTCGAGGATGTCGGTACCGCGACGGCTCTCCACGTCGGGCAACTCGAACTCGGAGCGGGTCGAGGTGCCGGTGGCGCCGAGGATGCCGCCGAGGACGACGAGCGTGACGACCCACAGGCCGACAACGAGCTTTCGCCGCTGGAAGCACCAGCGGCCGAGGCGTGCGAACACGAGGGGGCCCTCCCAGGGGGAACAGCGGGGGGAGATGGCGGAGCGGGCGAAACGGCCCGTTCCGCGCGGCGAAGGTATGGAACCTTGCCGCGCATCTGCGAGCTATTAGCGCCAGTCAGGCTATGAAACTTGTCACAGAGTGACAGGAGCTCCATCGTCGACGGACCCGGGATCCCCTGGTCGCACCCAGGACGGCCCGCCGGCGGCGGCGGCGCGAAAAACGGGACGCCCGCGCCGAGGCCTCCGGCGATGCCAGCGCCCCGTGGCGGCGCTCCCCGGACGCGCCGGAGGGGTGGCCGAAGCCACCCCTCCGATGAGACGCGGGTCGTTCGCGCTCAGCGCTCGTCGATGCCCTCGGTGTCGATCCGCTCCTTGCGGACCTGGCCGGAGACCCTCTCCTCCTCGCTGACGGTCTCGGTGTCGAGGCGCACGCGCTCCTTCGGGACAGCCTCGGTCTGCACGACCGGCCGCTCCTCGTGGAGGACGACCTCGTGCTCGCTCTCGGCGATCTCCGGCCCGGAGAAGGCCTCGCCTCGGTTCGCGTCGGTGATCGGCTCGCGCTCGACCACGACCTCTTCCCGCTGGACCGGCACCGTGGTCTGCACGTCCTCGGTCACGACGTACTTGCGCAGGCGGGCCCGGCCGGCCTCGACCGACTCCTTGCCGACCCGCAGCTCCTCCTCGGAGCGGGTCATGGCGTCGTCATCGTAGGAACGGTCACGGTCGCGGTCGTCGTACTCGGCACCCGAGTAGTCGGCCTGCTGGTCGTAGTTGCGGCCGCGGCCCGTGCTCTCGTCCCACGTGAGCGAGTAGTGCTCGTAGAGCGCGGCGACCTCGTCGGGGCCGATGTGCCCGTCGGCGTCGATGTTGTGGGCGCCTTTGATCTGTTCCTTGGTGTAGGGCACCTGGAGGGCGTCACCGGCGGCCTGGCTGCCCTGCAGCGGGACGAAGCTGCTGCGGCTGCCGAAGAGGCCCGTGTTCACCGTGACCCACTCGGCTTGGCCGGTCTGATCGTTGGCGTACACCTCGTCGATCTTGCCGACCTTGTCGCCGTCACGGTCGATCAGGTCGTGCCCTCGCCAGGCGTCGTAGCTCGTGGTGTCGGTCATGCGTGAGTCCTCCGTCGCGGTGATCGGTCGCCCCGTCACTGACCGCCACGTTCGGAGAACAAACAGGCTTCCTACCAGGGTTTATGTGAGCCAGTACGACCTGGCGCACACGCGGTAGGACCGCTAACCCACACGGCGCGGACACCCGTGGCCGCTACCATCGCCGGGTCCCGCAACCAGGTCATCCGACCTCTTCGACCGAGGAGCCGACCGTGCAACCGAACCGTCCCGATGCCCCCGACGCCGTACGCCTCACCGTGCGTGCCGGCACCACGGGCGCGGCGGCGGTCGAGGCGGCCAAGCTCCCCCTCGGCGGCCCCCACGCCATCGTCGTGGTGCGCGCTCCCGACGGCGCGCTGAAGGACCTCGACTGGGCGCCCGAGGAGGACGTCCAGGTCGAGGCCGTCCCGCTCGACAGCCCCGACGGGCTCATGGTGCTGCGCCACTCGACGGCGCACGTGATGGCGCAGGCCGTCCAGTCCCTGCACGAGGACGCCAAGCTCGGCATCGGCCCGCCCATCGAGGACGGCTTCTACTACGACTTCGGCGTCGAGACGCCCTTCAACCCCGACGACCTCGCCGCCATCGAGGCCCGGATGAAGGAGATCATCAAGTCGGGCCAGCGGTTCCGCCGGCGCCGGTTCGCGTCCGCCGACGAGGCGCGCACCGAGCTGGCCGACGAGCCGTACAAGCTCGAGCTGATCGACGACAAGTCCTCCCTCGACACGTCCGAGGTCATGGAGGTCGGCGGGGGCGAGCTGACCATCTACGACAACGTCGATCGCAAGTCGGGCGAGACGCAGTGGTCCGACCTGTGCCGGGGCCCGCACCTGCCCTCGACCAAGCTGATCACGGCCTTCTCCCTGCTGCGCAACGCCGCCGCCTACTGGCGGGGTAGCGAGAAGAACCCGCAGCTGCAGCGCATCTACGGCACGGCGTGGGCGACCCGCGACGACCTCAAGCGCTACCTCCATCTCCGGGAGGAGGCCGCCAAGCGCGACCACCGGCGCATCGGCGAGGCGCTCGAGCTGTTCACGTTCTCGTCCGAGATCGGCAAGGGCCTACCGCTGTGGCTGCCCAACGGCACGATCATCCGTGACGAGCTCGAGGGCTGGGCGCGCGAGACCGAGCGCCGCCTGGGCTACCAGCGGGTCGTCACCCCGCATCTGGCCAAGGAGGACCTCTACTACCTCTCGGGCCACCTGCCCTATTACACCGACGACCTCTACGCCCCGATCGAGATCGAGGACGAGACGTACTACCTGAAGCCGATGAACTGCCCGCACCACCATATGGTGTATCGGGCGCGGCCCCACAGCTATCGGGAGCTGCCGTACAAGATCGCCGAGTACGGCACGGTGTACCGGTTCGAGCGCAGCGGCCAGCTGCTGGGCACGATGCGCACGCGCGGCTTCACGCAGAACGACGCCCACATCTACTGCACGTACGACCAGGCCAAGGAGCAGTTCCTGGAAGTCATGCAGATGCACGACGAGTACTACAGAGCGCTGGGCATCACCGACTTCTACATGGTGCTGGCGCTGCGCGACCCGGCCAACACCGAGAAGTACCACGGTGAGGAGTCGATGTGGAACGAGGCCGAGCGCATCACGCGCGAGGCCATGGACGAGTCGGGCATCCCCTACGTCGAGGAGATCGGCGGCGCCGCCCACTACGGGCCGAAGGTGGACTTCATCATCCGGTCGGTCACGGGCAAGGAGTTCGCCGCCTCGACCAACCAGGTCGACCTCTACATGCCCCGCCAGTTCAACCTCACCTATCGCGACAGCGACGGCGGCGAGTCGCCGGTCGTGGTCATCCACCGCGCCCCGCTGGGCAGCCACGAGCGGTTCACGGCCTACCTGACCGAACACTTCGGCGGCGCCTTCCCCGTGTGGCTGGCGCCCGAGCAGGTGCAGGTCATCCCCGTCATGCCCGAGCTCGACGAGTACGCGGAGTCGGTCAACCGGCGGCTGCTGGACGAGGGCTTGCGCTCGTCGGTCGACCTCGGCGACGGCCGCCTCGGGGCCAAGGTCCGCACCGCCGTGACGCGCAAGGTGCCGCTCATCCTCGTGGTGGGCCGGCGCGAGGCCGAGGAGGGCACGGTGACCGTCCGAGACCGGTCCGGCCACGAGACGGCGATGTCGCTCGACGCCTTCGTCGCCCACGCCACCGAGCTGGTCCGCACCAAGAGCCTCGAGGGCGCCGGCCACGTCGTGGCGGAGCCGGGCTCCTAGGCCGTCCGCCCGGCCCGCCCACGGACACGCGCCGGGAAGGCCGGTCCCCTGCTCGGGGCCGGCCTTCCTTCGTGCCATGTACATGCCTTGACGGACATATATCGACGTAGGAATATGAGCCGGTGGAGACGTTCGAGGTGCTGGCCGAGCCGAACCGGCGCCGCATACTCGACCTGCTGCTGACCGAGCGACCGGTCGGCGAGCTGGTCGAGGGCACCGGGCTGAGCCAACCGACGGTGTCCAAGCACCTGCGGGTGCTGCGCGAGGCCGGCCTGGTCGAGGTCCGGCCGGTGGCCCAGCGGCGGCTGTACCGGGTCCGTCCCGAGCCGCTGCGGGCGCTGGACGAGTGGCTGGCCCCGTACCGACGGCTGTGGTCCGGTCGGCTCGACGCCCTCGCGGCGCATCTCGACGCCATGCCCGACGAGTAGTCCAGGGAGGACACACGCATGGACGCAGACGGCACGCTCGAACAGGCCGGCGATCGCTGGCGCATCCGCTTCGTCCGCCGGCTCGGCCACCCGCCCGAGAAGGTGTGGCGGGCCATCACCGAGGCCGAGCACCTCAGCGCCTGGTTCCCCAGCACGATCGAGGGCGACCGGGTGGCCGGGGCGAAGCTCCGGTTCGATTTCTCCGACGACCCGAACGCTCCCGACGGGATGGTGACCGACGGCGAGATGCTGGCTGTCGACCCGCCCCGGCTGCTCGCCTTCCAGTGGGGCGAGGACGAGCTGCGCTTCGAGCTCGCCCCCGACGGCGACGGCACCGTCCTCACGTTCACCGACACGTTCGATGAGCAGGGCCGCGCCGCCCGCGACGCCGCCGGTTGGCACGTCTGCCTGCTGCTGCTCGCCCACGAGCTGTCGGGCGAGGAGCCCCCGGCGCCCTCCGAGGAGCTCTGGGCCCAGGTCCACCCCTCCTACGTCGCGGCGTTCGGGCCGGAGGCCGCCACCATCGGCCCACCGGGGAAGGACTGACCGCCCGTCCGGGGATCCGGCCGCGACGCGGAACAACCCCGGCGGGTCGAGCGTCCTGGTGTCGATGAGCGACGCGCCCGTCGATGACCCACCGGCGCTGGGGTGGCACCGCGAGCTCGTGGCGCTGTACGAGCGGCGCTACGACCACCTGGTGCGCCTGGCGTACCTGCTGACCGGCCGGGCGGCCGAGGCGGAGGAGATCGTGCAGGATGCCTTCGTCGCCGCCCGGCGGTCGTGCCCGGGCCGGCGGGGTGACGCCAGCCGCGACAATGGTCGTCACGGCAGCGACGCCCGGGAGGACCCACGTGAGCGAGACCAACGTCGGCGGACCGGCCACCGACTGGACGGAGGTGGCCCGCGAGGTCGCCGACGGCCTGGTGGCCGACGCCCTCACCCGGGATCGCGACGCCAAGCCCCCCACCGCCGAGGTCGAGGCCCTGCGCCGGGCCGAGTTGCTGGCCCTGATGGTCCCGGCCGACCTGGGCGGCGGCGGGCAGTCGTGGCCGGTCGTCCACCGGGTCATCCGGGTGATCGGCGCCGCCGACGCGTCGATAGGCCAGCTCCTCGCCGCCCACTACGTGCAACTGTGGCGCCTGGGCCTGTTCGCCCCGCCGGCCACGAGTGAGCGGCTGGAGATGGCGACCGCCCGCCATCGCTGGTTCTGGGCGGGGGCCGGCGAGCCGCTGGCAGCGCCGGTCACACTCACGCCGGCCGGCGACGGCTTCCTGGCGGACGGGCGGACGTGGTCCGCCCTCGGCCCGAGCGTCGCCGATCGGCTGGTGGTCGACGCCGTGCGGACCGACACGGGCGCCGAGGTCACGTTCACGATCGGGTGGCGGGCGCCGGGCATCCGTTTCCACGACGACGAGCCGCGCACCGGCTTGCGGCTCGTCGCCGGCGGCGGGGTGGAGTTCGCCCACGTCCCGGTGGCGCCGGGCGAGGTCGTCGGCGAGCGCCCGCTGTGGGGTTCTCCCGAGGAACCCCGCTGGTCGCTGGAGCCGCTGGCGTCCCAGCTGGCCCGGGCGCAGCTCGCCGTCGCCACGGCCGAGGGCGCCCTGGCCGCCGCGGCCGCCTGCGTCCGCGAAGTCGGCGAGCTGGCACCGGCCCCCGCACCCGCCTCGCCGGCGGCGGCCCTTCCGGCCGGGGAGGCCCCGGTCGAACGGGACGGCCCGGCGAGTGAGCACGCGGCCTCCCCTCCCCTGCCCGACCCCGCCCTGCTGGCCACCCACGGCGAGCTGGTGGCCCAGGTGGCGGCGGCCGGGACGCTGGTCGACCAGGCCGTCGAGGCGCTGGCCGCCGCCGACAGCCGGGGCCTCGGGCTGACCGCCGACGAGCGGGGCGGCGCGTCGGTCGCCGTGGCCCGGGCCGCCCTGGTCGCCGACCGGACCGCCGTCGAGGTCACCGGGCGGGCCGCCGAGGTCGCCGGCCCCCGGGCCACCGCCGCCCGCCACGGCTTCGACCGCTACTGGCGCGACGCCCGCTCCCTCACCCTGCGGTCCGAGGCCACGGCCGCCGCCCGGATCGTCGGCGCCCACTCCCTGACGGGCCTTGTCCCGACCCACGCCTGAGCCCCTGCGGCGGCGAGGGTCGCCGGCGCGGGCGAGTCGCCGGCGCCGGAGGGTCAGGTCGCCTCGTCGTCGTCGGCGCCGAGGTCGCGGTCATGTCGACGCTTCGCCCCGCGTGACAGGACGGATTCGTCGGCCGCCGGGCCTGGTTTTGCCTCAGCGCCGGCCGCCCGGACTCAGGGTCCGGGAAACGTGGCCCCGAAGCGGGCCGGCAACGACGGATCGCTGAGGACCAGCGCGGGGGCCGGCCGCCCGAGGAGGAACGCAAGCAGGTCGTGGGCGCTGCCCTCGGCCGTGGCGTCGATCCGGTCGGCGGCACCGGCGGGCCCCTGGGGCGGGGCCGGAGCGTCGGGCCCGGTCGGCGACGTGGTCACCGTGACGTCGGGGCCGGCGATCGTGACGAGGTGGGACGGGCCACCTGTGTCGCGTAGGAGCCACCGGGCGTGGACGTCCGGGGCGGCGTCGGGACGACGGCGACGGGCGGCGAGGCCGGCCAGGCGGAACGGCAGGCCGACCTCCACGAAGGTGTCGCTCCACCGGTCGAGCCCGACATCGAGGTCGGAACCGTGGACCTCGACCTCCGTCAGCCGCAGCACACCGTGGAAGGCCAGGTCGACCGTCGGCTCCTCCCCCGGCGGCGGGCCGGCCGTGTCACCACCGTCCGCCGGCCGGGGCGGGGCCACGGGCGTCGACCAGTCGTCGGGCCCGAGCACCGCCCAAGCCGCCGCCAGGCCCTCGCCCTCGCTGGCGAGGGAGTGGACGACGTCGGCCGGTGACTCCCCCGGGGCCGGGACCAGCGTGGAGGGGCGCTGCGCCTCCCGGCCGCCGGGGTAATAGGCGGTCGGACGGCCGGCGACGGCGTCGGCCGTCATGCGCCGCAGCGTGATGGCGCCGTAGCGCAGGTGGCAGGCGATCGTCAGCCGGCTCCATCCCGGCAGGCGGCTCGGAGCTGCCAGGGCGGCGGCGTCCAGCCGCTCCAGCGTCGTTACCAGCTCGCGAGTCCGCCGGCCGACGGCGTCGGCGACGTCGGAAGGGGACGGTCCAGTCACGCACCCGATGCTGGCACGGGTGACGGATATGAAGCGTGCCTACACAGGTGCGGTCAGACCTCTTCGACCGTGATGTCGTCGCCGAGGAAGCTCACGTAGCCGGCGATCGGCGTGACGCCGTCGAACGGCTCCTCGTAGGACCAGGCGGCGTCCTTGAGTCCCCCCGCGTGCCAGTAGGTCGCCGTGCCCTTGTAGGGGCAGGCCGACGGCGTGTCGCTCGGGTCCAGGTCGACCCGGACGTCGGCCCGGGGCAGGTAGAAGCGGTTGGGCAGCCCGGTCTCGGCGACGAGCAGCGGCGCGGTGGACTCGGCCAGCACGGTGCCGTCGGAGGTCGTCACCCGCACGTGGCGGCTGCTCCGGCGGACGTCGACCCGGTGGTACGGGTCGCGCACGTGACCGGCGACCTCTTCGTCTTCGTCGAGGATGCGGTCGAAGCGGTCCTCGTAGACCCCGGCGAATCCGGCCAGCCACGGCGCCGCCGGCAACGGGTGCTCGTAGAGCCAGAACCCGTCCTCGGCCACGCGGTCGCCCACCCGCACGGTCCGGTAGGTGGCGTCGCCCTTGAACGGGCAGTGGCTCGTCGTATCGCTCGGCTGGAGCGCGGAGGCGTCGATGTCCGCCAGCGGCACGTAGACCCGGGGCAGGATGTTGGTCTCGTGCAGGAGGTGGGCGTCGGTCGTGTCGACCACGGTCACGCCGCCCAACTCGATGCGTAGCCGCCGGCCGAAGGGGTGGAAGTAGATGCGGTGGGCGGGCCCGTCGATCTCGTAGTTGGTGCTCGCCGGCTCGCGGGACAGCGGTCCGGGGCCGAAGGTCAGGCTCATGCTCGCTCCTCGGGGGTGGCGGGCGACCAACATGCCGCCGGAGCGCCCCAGCCACAACCCTGGTGGCCCCGCCCCGGGCGACGGGGCGGGGCCACGGGCGAGCCCGGCCTACAGGTTGCTGTAGAGCAGGCGGTTCGGGGTGCCCGTCGGGACCCCGGTGATCACGCCCGTCGTGGCCGACGAGACGATCGTGCCGTTCACCGACGCCGGAGAGGCCGACGGCGAGCCCTGCAGGACCTTGGCCGCCGCCCCGGCGGCGTGGGGGGACGCCATCGAGGTACCGCTGATCGTGGCGGTCGCCGTGTTGCTCGTGTACCAGGCCCCCGCGATGCTCACGCCCGGGGCGATGATGTCGACGCAGGCCCCCCGGTTCGAGAACGAGGCGAACCGGTCGCTGCGGTCGCTGGCCGCCACCGTGAGCGCCGCGGGCACCCGGGCCGGCGAGCTGTTGCAGGCGCTGGCGCTGGAGTTGCCGGCCGCCACGACCACCGTCACCCCGTCGCTGATCAGACGGTTGATGGCCGAGTCGATGGCGGTCGAGGCACCGCCGCCGAGGCTCAGGTTGGCCACGGCCGGCGTGCCGGTGGAGTGGTTGCTGGTCGCCCAGTCGATGCCGGCGACGACGCCGGACGTGGTGCCGCTGCCGGAGCAGTTGAGCACCCGCACGCCGACCAGGGTCACGCCCTTGGCGACGCCGTAGGTGGCGCCGCCCAGGGTCGACGCCACGTGCGTGCCGTGGCCGTTGCAGTCGTCAGCGCTGCCGCCGTCGACGGCGTCGTAGCCGGTGACGGCCCGCCCGCCGAAGTCGCTGTGGCCGAAGCGGATGCCGGTGTCGATGACGTAGGCCCGCACGCCGGCACCGGTCCGGGCGTAGGAGTAGGTGGTCGACAAGGGCCGGTTGCGCTGATCGATGCGGTCGAGGCCCCACGGGGCGTTGGACTGGGTGACCTGCGTGGTCACGACGGCGTCCGCCTCGACGGCGGCGACGCCGGGAGCCCCGGCCAGGGTGGCGGCCTCGGCGGCCGTCAGGTCGGCGGTGTAGGCGCCCACGTTCTTGAACACCCGCAGGGGGCGCTCGCCCGGGGCGGACCGACCCAGTTGGGTGCCCGCCACCGAGGCGACCGTGGACGGGCCGGCGGTGCCGGCCTCGAGCGTGACGATGTAGCGGGACGTCGCAACCTCCGCCGAGGAGGCGGCCGTCGCCGCAGAGGCGGGGAGCGTCCCCACCGCCACGGCGACGGCTGCGGCGGCCGAGGCCACCGCGCAACGAACGAGTGCGCGCGTCTTCATCTGTTCCCCCAGGTGTCGTGCGCGTTCGGGACAACTGCACTTGCGCTGGCCCGCCACGGCCGGGTGCTCGAGCCGATCCGCCCAGTCGGATCAACGAGCCACGACGTCCTGAGCACGACCATACTGCGCGGAACGCGCGGGACTCAATCCGCAACGTAGTCAATCGGGCCACCGGTCCCGTCCAACGGACTGCAGGGCGCCGGATGGCCGGCGTGTGCCTGGAGCGACAGGCGGCCGTCCAGCGTGGCCAGGTCGCCGGTGAAGGGCTCGGGCGGATGGAACCCGGCGTAACTACGGGCTCGTGCCCATCCGTGCGCGACAACTGAACACCTGGTTGCGTTCCGTTCGCCCCGGGAAGCTCCTCGCATCCGTTCCGTTCCGACCACGGAGGTCGGCGTGCCGACGCATCACGCCCACTTCGCCACCCACCACCAGGCACGCGTCGACCACGTCGGCGGGCGGCCCGTCGTCGTGTGTCGCGGCGACCTGGACCTGGCCGCCGTCGACGACGTGTGGCGGTGCATCGAACAGGCGAGGCACAGCAGCCGACCGCTCGTCATCGACCTGTCCGAGGTCTCGTTCATGGACTCGGCGGCGGCGGCCCTGCTGCTCCGGGCCTACCGTCTCCAGGGCCGCCTGCGGGAGTCGGTCGTGCTCAAGCACCCCAGCCCGGCGGCCATGCGGGTGCTGTCGATGACGAACCTGCCCGACCTGCTCGACATCGAGCACGACCCGGCGACCGCGGCACGCTGGGCCGTCCAGGAGGTCCACGCGTGAGCACGACCGACACCGGGACGCCGGTGACCACCGGCGTCGACGACCCCGACTACGACCTGGTCCTGGTCCTTCAGCAGGCCCTCGAGGACTGCTTCCGGTACCAGCATTTCGCCGCCGACGCCGCGGAGCGGGGCGACCAGGAGCTGGTCGCCTTCTTCACCGAGCTGGCGGACTCCGACAGGGACATCGCGGCGCGCGCAAAGGCCATGCTGGCCACCCGGCTCGCCAGGGGCGCCGATGATGACGGCTCGTCGCCCGGCCGCGCCAGTACCGACGAGATGGCGTCGCTCGACGACGACGACTGACCCCGACCGGCTAGAGCGCCTCGTCGGCTGCCGGCTGGAGACGGACGAGGCTGCCCGCCTCCAGCGCCACCCAGACCGCCCCGTCCGGCCCGACGGCGATGCCGTGCGGCTCGGAGCCGGACGGCAGGTCGGCGTGCTCGACCTTGCCGTTGACGTCTATGGCGCCGACGCGGGCGCTGCCCCACTCGGTGAACCACAGGCGCCCGTCCGGGCCGGTGGTGATGGCATGCGGGCGGGCGTCGCGGTCCGGCAGGGGCAACTCGACGACCTCGCCGCCGACCGTGAGGCGCCCCACCTGGCCGGCGCCGATCTCGACGAACCACAGCGCGCCGTCCGGCCCCAGCGTCAGGCCGACCGGGGCGGCGTCCTCGGTGGGCAGGGGGAACGTCGTCACGGCACCGTCGGTGGCGATGCGGCCGACGGCGTTGGCCTGGTTCATCGTGAACCACAGGGCGCCGTCGTGACCGCACGCCAGGGCCGACGCGAACGCCCCGGTCGTGCCGATCGGGAACTCGGTGACCGTCCCGTCGGGCGCCACGCGGCCGACCGTGTCGGTGTTCATCCCCGTGAACCACATCGCCCCGTCCGGCCCCTCGGCGATGCCGAACGGCCCGGAGCCGGGCGTCGGCGGGGGACGAGGACGTCATGTGGTCGTGTTCTACCGGGTCATTCCGCGACCGGGTCCCCGACCCCGCCGGTGCAGGGAGCGGAGGGCTCGGGCGCCGTCGGCGCCTGCCGGTAGTACTGCATGAAGTCGGTCAGCCGGACGTCCTCGGCGTCGTCCACCTGGAGCTGCAGGCCCCAGGCCGACGCCACGATCGGCGCCGGCAGCTCGGTCTCCTCCCACGGCGACAGCAGCATGTATGGCTCGGCGCCGTACAGCTCGAGCCGCTCGACCTGGTCGGCGGGCAGGTCGGGGTCGTAGGTGATCCAGACCGCGCCGTGCTCCAGCGAGTGGACGGCGTACTCGTTCTCGACCGGCTCCCGGTAGACGCCGCAGTTCAGCCAGTCCCGGCTGTGGTCGCCGCCGACGGGCGGGAGCGGGTCGTAGTCGACCGTCCCGCTGACGTGCTCGTGAGTCTGCGGCAGGAGCACCTCCATGCCCGGGACGAGCGTCGTCGTCGTGGTCGGCGCCGAGGTCGCCGTCGTGGCCGGGAGCGCCTCGTCCTCGTCGCCGCCCGCCCCGGACACCAGCAGCACGATGGCCACGAGGATGACGACCGCGGCGGTCCCGAGGACCGCGAGCTGGGCCGGCGACGGCCCCTGGTTTCTGGCCGCACGCGTCGGCGACTGTTTGGCGCTCACCTGCGTCTCCTGTCTCCGTTCCCCTGCAATCCCCAGGCCA
>Ga0126306_10000545_pt1 | contig 17800 bp, 19 predicted proteins | sample Plot27_FD_92592 | JGI IMG/M metagenome (GOLD analysis project Ga0126306, IMG submission 92592) | Serpentine soil microbial communities from UC McLaughlin Reserve, CA, USA - Plot27 | ecosystem: Environmental > Terrestrial > Soil > Grasslands | place: USA: UC McLaughlin Reserve, Lake County...
CAAGGGCGGCGTCGTGCGTCGTTCACGCACGGCGGTCCTGTGGTTTCTCCGCACCCGGCTGCGAGCCCTTCGCTGATGTGGTCGCCGCCGAGCCCGGCGATGCTTGCTTCTCTGCAACGAACGGAGGCGAACGATGTCGACACTCGGCCATCGGCTTCCGCCGGCGCGGGCAACAGTCCGTCCCGCGCCGACGACGAGCTTCGGCGAATGGATCGCTCGGCACCAGATCCGGGCTTTCTTCATCTTCGCCTACGTCTTCTCATGGCTTCTGTGGCTCGGCCCTGCTTTGGGCCTGGGCGGCCCGCTCGGCCTGGTGCTCCTCTACGTCGGCGTGTTCGGGCCGGCGATCGCGGCGGCGACGATCACACGACTAACCGGCGGCTCGCTGCGCGCTTGGTTTCGTCAGCTCGTTCGCTTTCGCGCTCGGCCACGCTGGTACGCCGCCATCATCGGCTTCCCGATCGTGCTCGTCGCCGCCGTGACCGGCGCTTTCCTCGCCACCGGCGGCACGATCGAGACATCGCTGCTCGGCGAGCGGCTGGCCGCGTACCTGCCGATCCTCGTCGTCTGGACGCTCGCAGGCGTCGGCGAAGAGCCCGGCTGGCGAGGGTTTGCCCTCCCGCGGCTGCAAGAGCGCCTGACGCCCGTCCGCGCGACGCTCGTGCTCGGCTCACTCTGGGCGCTTTGGCACCTGCCCCTCCTGGCCGCAGCCGATGAGCCCAGCCACGGCCTTAACGCGCTTCCGCTCGTCGGCGTCAGCGTCCTGTTCGTCGTCGCGATCGTCGGCTACGCGTTCTTCTACACCTACCTCTGGAACCGGACACGGAACGTCTGGCTCGCGATCCTGTTGCACGGCAGCTTCACCGCCGCCAACGGCGCGTTTCTCCTCATGCCGAGCGACGACCAGGTGGGCGGCACGTACGCGCACCTGCAGGTGCTCACGACCGTCATCGTGGTCCTCCTCGCACTCGCGCTCGTGCGCACGACACGCGGACGGCTCGGCCTCGCGGAACAGCAGACCAAGCAGAGCCCGCGAGGCTCTCGCCCACGCACGGTGCATCGTCTGCCGATTCATGCCGTGATCGCGGTGCTCGCCCTCGCCCTCGCAGCCGCCGTGGCCGGCTCCGCACGCGCAGCCGCTCCGGAGCTCGGGCCCGCCACCAACGCCCGGATCGACCGGTTCATCGAGGAGCAGATGGACGCGCGCCGGGCCCCCGGCTTCGCAGTCGGGATCGTGCGCGGGAGCGAGGTCGTGCACCAGCGCGGTTTCGGCTCGGCGGACGGATCCGGGCGACCGGTCACCGTCGATACCCCGTTCGTGCTTGGCTCGGTCACGAAGTCGTTCACCGCGCTGGCGGTGATGCAGCTCGTCGACGCCGGCAAGGTCTCACTCGAGGCGCCGATCTCCCGCTACGTCCCCGAGCTGCGGCTCGCCGATCGCGCCGAGCGGCGCATCACCGTTCGCCTGCTGCTGAACCAGACGAGCGGCATTCCCGGATTGGCCGGCGGGCGTCTCCTGCGATCGGTCGGTGACGGCACAGTGCTGGATGCCGCCCGCGAGCTCGACGGGACGAAGCTCGCGGCGCCGTCCGGGACGCGGTTCGAGTACGCCAACGGCAATTACGTGCTGCTCGGGCTCGTGATCGAGCGCGCCTCGGGCGAGGCCTACGGGGACTACGTCCGGCGGTACATCTTCGAGCCGCTCGGGATGCGCAACAGCTTCGCCAGCCCCGAGGCCGCCAAGGCGGCGGGGCTGGCGGTCGGGCACCGCTACTGGTTCGGGTTCGCCGTCGCCCACGGGCCGACCAGCCCGGACGCAGTTCGCCCCGCCGGCTACCTGATGTCGTCTGCGGCCGACATGGCCCGCTACCTCGCCATGTACCTGAACGGGGGCGTCCTCGACGGGCAGCGGATCGTCTCGCGCCAGGCGCTCGCGACGATGTTCACGCCCGTGGGTTCGGGCGAGCTCGGTCCCTGGGCAGACCAGCAGGAGACCCGCTACGGGATGGGCTGGTTCGTCGGCGGTCCCTGGCAGGAGCCGGCGCTGCTGCACCCGGGCCGCGATCCGCACTCGAGCGCGATGATCGTGCTCCTTCCGCGGCAGCGGCTGGCGGTGGTGACGCTCGCAAACGCGAACAACGAGCTGCCGCTTCCCGGAGGGGCAAGCGCGATGCTGCGGATCCCGCGCGGCATCGTCAGTCTTCTCCTCGGCGAGAAGCCCGAGGTGGGAACGACCCTCACGCGCCTCTACATCGCCTTCGACGTCGCGGTCGGCATCATCCTGATGGCCATCGGTTGGGCGCTCACCCGGCTCCTGCGCCGCCGCCACTTCGCCCTTACCCTCCGGCGGCGCGCGCTCGGTGTCGTCCGCGGCACCGGCGAGGTCGCCCTCGGCGCGCTCCTGCTCGCGGCCCCCGCACTGTCGGGCCAGGGTTACGCCGGCGCCCTTCTCTGGACGCCTGATCTGGCCGTTGTGGTCCTCGTGACCGGCGGGTTGCTCGTGCTCATGGGCGTGACGCGGATTGCGCTGCGGCTGCGAGCCCCTTCTCCGCCGGGCCCGGAGATCCCTGCCGGCGATCGCGCAGCGGCCGCGCCTGCCGCGCCTGCCCCCGCCGGCTCGGCCCCGCCCAACCTGCTTCATCGATCGCCGCGTCCTATGCGGCGACCAGGGCGGAACCGGAGACCTGCCGAGCGCTCACCCGGCCCAGCGCGCGATCGACAGTGAAGGGAGCCTCGAGATGCTGAAGTCACCCACCCTAAGCCCGGAGAAGCGGCTGCCGGCGCACCTCCCGCCGACGCCGCCCGCCGTGCGGGACAGCAAGCTCAGCGCGGCATGGAGAAACCCCTGGGCGTGGCGTGCAACCGCTCTCGCCGTCCCTGCCGTGGCTGCGCCGCCGCTCGCCCTCGCGATGCCACGAGGGCCGATCACCAACGGCGAGGCGCTCACGACGATGGTCGTCGGTCTCCTTGTCGGCCTGATCGCTGGGTTCGCCATGCGGTCGCGGTGGGCGATGCTCGTGTCGCCCTTCACCTTCGTGGCGGTCTTCGAGCTCGCACGGCTCGGCACCGACGGGGCGACCGTCGACGGCATCCACCTCAGCACGTATGGATTCATGGCAGTCGCTGTCGGCCGGGGTATCCACGGCCTCCTCGCGCTGCTTCCGATGGTTCTGGGCAGCGCGCTCGGAGCCGCGCTTGCCCGCCGCAGTACGGCAGGTCACTCGGCGCGCCACGGCTGGGCGCGAGCCGGGCTGTACGTCCGCCGTAGCGTCGTCGCCCTTATCGGCGTCGGACTCGTCGCCCTCGCCGTGGGCATCGCGGGTCCGGCGAGCACCGATCCCATCTTCGGCCCCGACGGCGAGCCGCTGCCCGGCAGCATCGCCGAGCTGACCAACGTTGAGATAGGCGGCCACGACCTGGCGATGATGATCCGCGGCAACAGCACCGACAATCCGGTGCTCTTGTTCCTCGCCGGCGGCCCCGGCGGCAGCGAGCTCGGCGCCATGCGCCGACACCTCGAAGCCCTCGAGCAGGACTTCGTCGTCGTCACCTGGGACCAGCGCGGAACCGGCAAGTCCTACGGCGACATCGATCCGACCTCCACACTGACCTTCGACAGCGCGGTCAGCGACACCATCGAGGTCACCAACTACCTGCGAGACCGCTTCGAGACGGAGAAGATCTACCTGGTCGGACAGTCCTGGGGCACGATCCTCGGCGTTCGTGCCGTCCAACAGCACCCTGAGCTCTACCAGGCCTTCGTCGGCACCGGGCAGATGGTCAGCCCCCGCGAGACCGACCGCATCTTCTACCGAGACACCCTCGCCTGGGCACGCGATAACGGCCGCGACGATGTCGTCGCGACGCTGACCGACATCGGCCCTCCCCCCTACCAGAGCATCTTCGACTACGAGCCACTGCTGGCCTACGAAAAGGACGTCTACCCCTACGACCGCGGCCAGAACTCCGAGGGCGAAGGTCAGATGGGCGAGAACCTGTTCGTCGAGGAGTACACACTCCTCGAGCAGATCCACATCTTCGCCGGCGTCTTCGACACCTTTAGCGTCCTCTATCCCCAGATCCAGCAGATTGACTTCCGCGACGGCGCGACCCGGCTCGACGTCCCCGTCTACCTAGTACAGGGCCGGCACGAAGCCCGCGGTCGCTCCACGCTCGCGAACGAGTGGTTCGCGCAGCTCCGAGCACCGGCGAAGAAGATAATCGTGCTCGAGACCTCCGGCCACCGACCCTTGTTCGAGCAGCCGGGGCAGTTCCGGGACGTCATGACCGAGACCGTTCTCGCCGAGTCGTCTCTCGATCGGTCGCGGTAGGCCACCTCAAGGGTGTCAAAAATCAGATTCACTCAGGCTGCGGCCCTGGAGTACTCGTGTATGAGGCCGCCGATGCGGTCACGGCGCTCGATGGCGCGGCTGGTGGCTTAAGTTGCGGCGCTGCGGGCGGCTGGAGTGCGAGTCCGCGATGCGGGCGTTCGCTGTGTAATGAGCGGTATAGACACGTAGTAGCCGTTCGAGGTGGCGACGGCCGAGGATGAGGAGCCAGTCGAGACACTCCGTTCTGACGGTGCGGACGAAACGCTCGGCGTAGGCGTTCGCCTGCGGCGCTCGAATCGGCGTCTCGATCACCTTGATTTCTTCGCTGCGGAACACCTCGTCGAACGAAGCCGTGAACTTGCTGTCACGATCATGGATCAGGAACCGCATCCGTTCGAACAGACCGGTGAAGCTGAGGTTGCGAGCCTGCTGGACGACCCAGGCTCGGGTCCGGTTCGTCGTGCAGCCCGCGAAAGATACCCCTCACGTCAAAGCGGTTCTTGCGCCGCGGTCGACTCGTTTCTGGTATGCGCGCGCGCGTGAACTTAACAAAGGTGAACCTAACAAACGGGGAACGTGAACCGAACGGGGCCAGGGCGCGAACAGTTCCCGCTTTGCTAGCCCGGCGTCCGTAGGGCGTCAATCTCGGTTGAGCCTGGAATCGGGGTTTTGACACCCTTCACCCTGAAGAAGCCGCGGACGAGCCTCGTGCACCCGCCGCTACCGGCGCCGGCTCGCCACAGCCCTCTACTGATCGCAGACTCGCCACCAGATGGGGTCGTGGCCCGCCAGCCCCCGCGGCCGCCCCGACGCCCGCGATGCTGCGGAAAACCCGCAGCTCGATCCGCTCGCTCGCGGATGGCGCGGTGACCGACAGGCGCGATCGTGCAGGCCAGAGAGGAGGCCAGGAATGCCGTCCACCGTTCCAGAAACCGAAGCCGCGGCACGGAGCTGCTGGGCGATCGACTACTGGCTCCGGCACTGCGAGGGGTTCCGGGTCTGCGAGGCGAGGGGCCCGATTGGCTACGTCGAAACAGTCCTGATGAACGACCAGGACGAGCCTCACTCGCTTGTGGTGCGAGTCGGCTCCGCCTTCAACGTACTCGTCACGTTCCCGGTCGAGGCCGTCGAGGGCCTGGATCCCACGACGGAGCGGGTGTTCGTCGCACCGACCGTGCCCACTGAGCGCGCGACCCGGCAACTGAGGATTCCCGCCTTCGCCTGACCGGCCGGTGGGCCGTGAGCAGAGGCTCTCAGCAGCGAGATGAGTCTCACCGCCACAGCCCGCTCGATACCCGGCACGCTCCGGCAGGAGGTGGTGGTCGACGGCCAACACCGCCTGATCACCGACGAGCGCAGCGCCTCGGCGGTGACGGGAGCGGGCCGGCGCGGCCGAGCGTCTTCCCGGCCGCGCTCGCCGCCCTGCGTCTCGACGACGCTCGTGATGCACGCGCGGACGAAGACCTGAAAGCTGGGCGAGGTTACGGTCGAGGTCGACTACGACAACCGCTGGACCCCGCGCCGGTTCCAGATCGCAATCCATCTCGGCGGCGACCTCAGCGAGGCGCAGCTCGAGCGCCTGGAGAAGGTCGCGCGCTCGTGTCCGCTTCGCAGCTCAATCGAGGCCGGAATCGAGTTCGTCGAGAGGATCGAGCGGCGCGAGCGCCCGGCTGGGCGCCGGCCGATGGCTAGAGGAGGCGCGTCGTGAGTACGAAGCAGATCGTGATCCTGGGCGGCGCGACGGGCGGCCCGATGACCGCGAACCGGCTGCGTCGCCGCTTCGATCCGGACGAGGCCGAGATCCACGTCGTCGACCGCGACGACCGGCACGTCTACCAGCCCGGCCTACTCTTCGTCCCCTTCGGGCTGGCCCACGTGGACGATCGTCCGCCCGCGGCGGCGCCAGCTTCGGAAGGGCATCGTCTCCCACGAGCACGAGGTCGAGTCCGTCTGGGCGGAGCGCGACGAAGTGTTGATCGACGACGGCACGGTGCTTTCGTACGACGTGCTCGTGGTCGCCACCGGTGTGCATCTGCAGCCGGAGGAGACCGAGAGCCTCACCGGCCCGGGCTGGAACGAGCGGGCGTTCACCTTCTTTACACCTGAGGGAGCCGAGGCGCTCCGCGGTGCGCTCGAGCGCTTCGACGGCGGCCGGCTCGTCGTGAACCTGGTCGACATGCCGATCAAGTGCCCGGTCGCGCCGCTCGAGTTCACCTTCCTCGCCGACTGGCACCTGCGCGAGCGCGGGATCCGCAGCCGTATCGCTCATCATCGTCAACGCCTCGGCGCAGGCGATGAAGAACACGTTGCCCGGCCGACGCGCCTGCATCGACTTGTTCGCCTCTTACGGACTGAACCGCAACGGCGTGATTGGCCAGCTGGAAGGCTTCACGATCGAGGTTCCAGCAACGCTGACGCCGGAACAGGCCGTCGAGGCCGCGCGCATTCTCGAAGCCCAGACACCCGCGCGATCCACCACGGGCTCTTCGACAACCCGCCGCGCTACAGCGAACAGCCCAATACAATCGCGCGCTGCCTCGCGGCCGGGACGCGCCGCTACACAGACATCTGCTCAGTCCTTCCGACCTTCGAAGTGCCGACCCCGGTATCACGAACGCCGGTTCGGCGAAGTCGGCTCTAGCCTCTTGGATCAATGCGCGATCCGATCCCCGTCTACATCCATCTCCGCCGCGCGAAGGATCTGATGGACCGCGAGTATGCGCGTGAGCTCGACCTCTCGGCCCTTCCACGCGAAGCCCACGCGTCGAGGGCGCACTTCGTCCGCAGTTTCAAGAAGGCCTTCGGCGAGACGCCGCATCGTTACCTCCTGCGACGTCGGATCGAGCGCGCCGAGGAACTCCTGCGGAGCACCGGCCTCTCCGTCACCGAGGTGAGTCTCGCGGTCGGCTTCCGAAGCCACGGCTCCTTCAGCACGGCCTTTCGCGCGCTCGTCGGCGAGTCTCCGCGCGACTACGCCCGCCGCTGGCGAGTCGCCGATCCTGCGCCCATCCCCGCCTGCTTCACGCTCATGTACATGCGACCGCATCGAGCACTTTTCGAGAAGCACGGCGGGGAGGAGCGGGCGTAGCGTCGGTCGACACGACAACGCGATCGAAGGAGACGCGAATGATCAGCGGAATACACCAGGTCGTGCTCGAGGTCGAGGACCAGGGCCGCGCCCTCGACTTCTGGACACAGGCGATGGGCTTCGAACTCGTCCAAGACGTGCGGTACGGAGACGAGCGCTGGCTCGAGGTGAGGACACGGGACAAGGCTGTCACCATGGTGCTCAGCCTCCGGCAGGGCGAGCGACCGACGGCTCCGGAAATGCTGCCGACGTCGAACATCTTCTTCTACTGCGACGACCTGCCGAAGACGTACGAGGAGTTGCGTTCACGGGGCGTCGAGTTTCCCGAAGCGGCGGCGGAGCAGCCGTTCGGTTGCTGGTCGATGTTCGAGGACCCCGACGGGAACAGGTTCGCCCTCGCGCCGCGCGAATAGCAGTCAGCCGTGAAAGGAGGACCGACCTGATCACCGCTCTCTCCCACACGACGATCTGGGTGCTCGACCAGGACGAGGCGCTCGATTTCTACACGCAGAAGCTCGGCTTCGACGTGAAGGCGGACGCCACGATGGACGACTTCCGCTGGCTGACGGTGAGCGCGCCCGAGCGGCCGGACCACGAGCTCGTGCTGCTCGTTCCCGGCCCGCCGATGATGGATGAGGAGTCGGCCGAGCAGGTGAAAGCGCTCGTCGCCAAGGGCGCCCTCGGACCCTGCGCCTTCGAGACCGACGACTGTCGAGCGACGTACGCGGAGCTCAGCGCACGCGGCGTCGTCTTCCTATCGGAACCGACCGAGCGTTTCTATGGCGGTCGAGGCAACCCTGCGCGACAACTCGGGCAACTGGTTCAGCATGATCGAGCGCGCCGAGGGACGCGTGGGTCCGTGATGCACCGCGCATCATGGGTCTTTGCCGACGGCAAATGAGCGACGCACAGCAGGATCCAGCAGCAGTGCTCTTCTACGAGGACCGGGAACCGCAGCAGGTGCTGAACATCAGGGCAACGGTCCCGGTAGCCGAGCTGACACAAGCGCAGGGCGAGCGGCTCAGCGAGCTCTGGCGCTTCATGCGAGCGCGTGGTCTCGCCCCTCTCGGCCCGCCGTTTCTTCGCTACCACACCTTTGGCGAGACGGAGACGGATGTCGAGCTTGGGGTGCCGGCGACTCAGGGAGCAACCGGCGACGGTCGCATCGCGGCTGGCGTGTTACCGGGAGGACCGGCGATAGCCACCTGGCATCTCGGAGCGCACGACAGCCTCGGCGACGCGTATGGGCGTCTTGAGGCATGGCTCGAGGAACACGCGCGCGCGGCGGCCGGTCCTGCCTGGGAGGTCTACTGATGGATCGACGCCACCCAGGAGCCCGATCCGTCGTCGTGGCCGCAACCGACGGAGTGGCGCACGGAGCTCGTGTAGCCAATCGCCTGAATGGCGAGTGTTCCGGCGCCGCAGAAGGCGAAGCTCGAGCGGATCCGAAGGGTGGTTCACCGCGCGGTGCCAGACGCCGAAGAGGCGACGAGCTACGGGATGCCGGCGTTCAACCACAAGAAGCGCCCATTGCTCGGGCTTCCGAGCAAGAACCACCTCAGCGTGTTTCCGTTCAGCCCCGAGGCGGTCGACGCGACACGCGACGAACTGGCCGGGTTCCAGCACTCGAAGGGAACCGTGCGATTCACGCCCGACAAGCCGATCCGTGACTCCGCGCTCGACCAACTCCTGCGCCACCGCTTCCGTGAAATACACAGCGCATAGCGTCCCGCCGGAGCTCCATCGGCCCGACCTGCACTATCGCGGCAACCCCCATCGGCGAGCCGGATGACGAACACCTCCAAAACCTTTGCACGGTTCGTACCCCGCCACCGGCGACCTGGCACCGGCGAAGACGCCCAGCCAACTGCTGTCCGCGATGCGGCAATTCCGTAGCCAACCGGACGTCGCGTGTGACGAGCATGAAGACCGTGCTGGACTCGAGCATGTGAGAGTGTGTTAGTCACGAGGCGCCTCCTGCGCGACGATGCCGCGGGAGTCCGCGCCGGCGTCCACCTCGAGGCGCGGCAGCCACTGAAGCCAGCGAGGTAGATACCAGTTCCAGCGGCCGAGGAGGGCCATGGCGCTCGGGAGCACCACGGAGCGGATGATCGTCGCGTCGAGCAGCAGCGCGACGGCGACGCCGAAGCCCATTTGCTGGAACTCGATCAGCTCGCCGCGCGCGAACCCAGCGAAGACGGCAACGATGATGAGCGCCGCGCCAGTGATGATCCGTGCGGTCGAGGCGACGCCGAAAGACACGGCGCCGTTGGTGTCGCCTGTCTGCTCGTGTCGCTCCTTGATCCGGCTGAGCAGGAGGACCTGGTAGTCCATCGAGAGCCCGAACAGCACGGAGAAGAGGAAGAGCGGCACCCAGCCCTCGATCGTGGCGGCCTGCTCGAAGCCGAAGAGACCGACGCCCACGCCGTGTTGGAAGACGAGGACGAGCAGCCCGTACGCCGCCCCCACAGAGAGCAGGTTCAGCGCCACCGCGGTCGCTGCGACGACGGCCGAGCGAAAGATGACCGTGAGCAGGACGAGCGTCAGCGCGAGCACGAACGCGACGACCCAGGGCGCGGGGTCGATCACCGACGCCAAGTAATCGATGTTCTCGGAGGTCGTCCCGCCGACGAGCACCTCTGTGTCCGTGCCGGCGAACGCCTGCGGCACCAGCTCGTCGCGTAGCTGACGAACAGCGTCGATCGCCGCCGGGGCTGAGGGGTCGCCCTTGACGCGGATCGAGAGTACGGCCGCATCGCCCGTCTCGGCCCGTGTGATCTGGCCGGGCCCGAAGCGGGGATCGTCCGTGAGCTTCGAGCGCAGGTCGTTAAGGGTTCGCGCCGCGCGAGGCTGCAACGCTCCTTCGGCGACGACGATCTCGACCGGGTCCGTGGTCCGATTCGGGAAGTCGGCATCGAGCATCACGAAGCCCTGCTTCGACACGAAGCGGTCGGGGAGCGTGCCAATGCCGATCCTGCCGGCGTCCATGCCGAAGATCGGCGCGGCCAGCGCCACGAGGACGGCGACCGAGGCGACGAGAGTCAAGGCCGGACGCCGGAGCACCGCTCGGACGATCGCCCCCCAGAAGCGTCCTTCCGGGTTGGCATGCTCGAGCGATCGGCGTCCGACGATCGGGATCCGGAGCGCGTCGACGCGGTCGCCGAGCACTCCGAGTACCGCCGGAAGCAGGCTCAGGGCCGCAGCGACGGAGGCGATTCCGACAACGATCGCTCCGGCTGCGAGGCTGCGCATGATCGAACTCGGGACGAGCAGCATTCCGAACATGGCGACGACGAACGCGCTGCCGCTGAAGAGCACGGCACGGCTAGCGGTCGCACCGGCCGCCGCGATCGCGTCCAGCTCGCTCCGTCCCCGTTCGCGTTCCTCGCGGTAGCGGGAGACGACGAAGAGCGAATAGTCGATGCCGAGCGCGAGCCCCACCACCGTGAGCATGTTCACGACGAAGACCGAGAGCTCGAACTGCTGCGCGAGGAGCGCGGTCAGCCCGAGCGCGACGACGATCGAGACGATCGCCATCAGCAGCGGCAGGAGCCCGGCCACGACCGCGCCAAAGACGAGGAGCAAGATGACCAGCGCTGCGGGCAGCCCGAACCGCAGCTCGCCCTCCTCTAGATCCTCCTGCGCGAGCAGGTTGAAGTCGTGCTCGAGCGTCTCGTCGCCGGTTACAGCGACGAAGAACGAGCCCTTCTCGAACCTCTCGACCCAGTCGACCAGCGCAGCCGTCTCCGCCTCCGAGGCGAGCGCAACCGGGATGATCGTCGCGTGCCGGTCGGCCGAGACGAGCCCCGACTCGCCATCGTCGAGGTACGTGCGCGCGGCGGCGAGCGCCGTGATCTCGTCGTCCGCCACGATCTCCCGCACGAATGACTCGAACTGCGGTGCGTCAACCGTGCGCTGCTCGGAGCGAACGACGACGATGTCAGTGACCGCACTCGCAGGATCAGGCGGGAACGCCTTAAGGCGCGCGTCCTCTGCGCGCTCGGACTCCGGGTTGTTCGTCGGCCCACCCTCCGTCGTCAGGCTGCCTCCGAGCAGGATCGCCACGGTGACGACCGCGAGCGCGCTGACGGCGAGCCACGCACCGATCGTTCGCCACGGGTGCCTCGCACTCGCCGAAGCGACCGAAAGCGTCGAGAGCTTCATCGGTGCGACTCCCAGCGCCCGAACGCGAAGCGCGTGCCCTCCGGGTCCTCGATCATCGACCACCAGCCGAAGTGCATCTCGCGGGCGGCATCGCGAAGACCACGCCCCGTTCGCTCGGCTTCACCGAGCTTCGCTCGACGTGCTCGCAGTCGAAGAACGTTCGAGTGCACGGGCGTCGATGTTGCAACTTGAAGTGCACTTCAAGTCAAGGGCGATTTGTGCCGGAGGACGGCTTAGTGCCGATCGGCGAGCTGGCTCCGCGCTCCGGCGTGGCGTCGTGAGCGCTCCGCTACGGCGAGCGCATCGTCACCGCCGAGCGTGCGCCGGCGCGCCGGAACGGAGCGTCATTGAGCCGAGCGGTCGTGATCCAGTTGCGACGTGGCAACCAGCCTTGTGCGGCTTGGCCTCCTGCCGATACGCGTCCCCGGCGCGTCAGTTCGCGGGCTCGTTGGCGGCAAGCGCGCAGACGACGGGGGGCCGGAGCACGAGCGTCTCAAGCCGAACGTGCGAGAACGCAGCGGCGGCGAGCTGCGCGGTGATGTCGACGCCACTTCACGCGGCTGTCTCGTTCCGTTCCCCCCGGCGATCTCGGCTGCGCCGCGATCGCGATCTTCCCGCCGGCGCGGAGCGGGCGCCGAAGCTCTGTGAGCCGCTTCACCGGCTCATCCCAGAAGCCGGTCACGTTGACGCCAGGATCTTGTCGAACCGCTCGCCGAACGTCCGCAGCGCTTCGGCCGAGGCGAGCCTCAGATCGACGCGCCGGCTGCGCACGGCCCTGGCGTTGCGCCCGCGCGCCCTGGTGCAGCATCACCTCGGAGTGATCGATGCCGCATACCAAGCCCTCGGGCGGCATCTGGCTGAGGTGCCGGATCGCCACGCCCGGGCCGAAGCCGACCTCGAGCACGCGATCGCCACGTCGCACATCGAGCAGCGACACCACCCACGCGTTCCGGCGGCGATTCGACGAGCGTGAGCCATCACCCACCCCGCCAAAGCTCCGGCAACGCCGGTCGGGCGCCCGAACTGACGACGCAAGCGGGCGTAGAGAGCGCGCCGCAGGGAGGGAGCCGCCTCGGAACGCTGGCGCTCATTACCGCGTCCGTCGGAGTCCGGCGGCTGCTCCCACGCTGTCTATGCTTCATCCTGAGGTGCACTTCAAGTCGAGGGGTGCCATGCCCGACGAACAGAGACTGCTTCTGATCGGCGAACTCGCCCAGCGAACGGCGACGACCGATTCGGCGTTGCGCTACTACGAAAAGCTTGGCCTCGTGCGACCAGCCGAACGGATCAGCGGACGACGCCGCTACACGCCATCAAGCATCGAACACGTCGGGCTCGTGCACCTCTGCCAGGACGCCGGCTTTACGCTGCGCGAGACTCGCGAGTTCCTGCACAAGAGCCGGTCAGGCCGTGAATGGAGGCACCTGGCGGAGCGCAAGATCCGCGAGCTCGACGCGCGCATCGCCGACGCGCAACAGGCGAAACGGCTGCTCCAACACGCCCTCAACTGCGCCAGCCCCACCCTCTCCGATTGCCCCAACTTCCAGGCGGCAGTCACCGCCCGCATCAACCCGGCCGCAGGCGCAGACCCCGCCCGCTGACCCGACCAAGGGCCCTCCCGTGCCGCTCCTCGCAGAAGCGACCCGCCGCCTACTCGTCGATCGACGAAGCACCCAGCGGGCGCAGCGCAGGCGGCGGCGCCGTCGCTCCGAGCGCCATACCAGCTCATCCGAGCCACTGAGCGACGAGCTGGTCGAGGTCGATCGCAGACTCCTCGACAGCCTCAGCGAGATCGCCGCCGCTCTGCTCGTCGACCCCGGCGTCGGAGCGGCCTGCGCCGCGCAGCTGCTCGTTTCCGGCGGCGACCGCAACCGCACGGCGCGTGGAACCGGCGGAAAGCCGGCGTTCAGCGGACATCGCAAGGCGCACTCCGCGAGCCACCACCCCGGAGGGCCGGACGGCCGATCCATGTCGAGTCGGACGCTCTCCGCGCTCCGCTCGCCGCCTGAGGTCTCGCGGCGGGCGGCGTAATCAGAGCGGACAACGAGGTATGGAGCCGTTGTGGAGCCCCGTGGTCGCAACCGGTGGCAACCGGTCGCAAATGGCCCGGTGCCGAAAGCGGACCGGCACCAGCACCTCCTCGCCCCCTTTGAGCACGCGCGCCTCCTTCGCCCGCAGCTCGAGCAAGGCGCGAATGGCTTCGACGCCTTCGACCTCCGAGACCTCTTCGCGGATCGACATGCCGCAGTGCGCGCAGTGGATCCCGGGCACGCTGTAGGTGATCGTATCGGTCATCGGCTTGCCTCCTTCGCTCGCTCTGTCTCCCCGCCCATATACCCCGTCGGGGTACCAGTGGATGCGAGATACTCCTCGCGGCAGCCGCGCGAGCAGAAGTAGACGGTCGTACCGTCCCGCTCGCTCGTACCGTCCCGCTCGCTCGAGGCCGGCGCGTGCGCGGGGTCGATCAGCATCCCGCACACCGGGTCGCGGGCGAGCGCCTGAAGCGTCTTCAAGCGGCCGTCCTCGAGCCAGAGCACCCGGTCGGCGACCTCGCGCAGCCGCTCGTCGTGGCTGACGATGACGACGGTCGTCCCCTCCTCCTTCGCCAGCCGGCGCAGCAAGCGCATCGTCTCGGCGCCGTGGTGGGAGTCGAGGCTCGCCGTCGGCTCGTCGGCGAGGATCAGCGCCGGCCGGTTCGCGATCGCGCGCGCGATCGCCACCCGCTGCTTCTCGCCGCCCGAGAGCTTCTCGACCGGGAACTCGAGCCGGCCTGCGAGGCCCATCCCGCGTAGGAGCGTGCGCGCCCGCTCGCGTGCCGAGCGGCCCCGCTCGCCGGCGATGTTCAGCGCCACCTCGACGTTCTCGCGCGCGGTGAGCGCGGCCACGAGGTTGCAGTCCTGGAAGATGAACCCGAAGGTGCGCGCCCGAAACGGCGGCAGCTGCCGCTCGCCGAGTCCGGCGATGTTGGTGCCGTCGATCCAGATCTCGCCGACGCTGACGCGCAGCAGGCCGCCGAGCATCGAGAGAAAAGTCGTCTTGCCGCTCCCGGAAGGTCCCATGACGAGCACGACCTCGCCGCGCTCGAGCTCGAGGTCGAGCCCGCGCACGGCCTCGACGCGCGTGTCGTCCTCGCCGAACGTCTTCGTCAGGCCCCGAATCCGTACGAGCGAGTCACCTGTCATTGTGATCACCTCCGGAAGACACTGGCGGGGTCGACGCGCGCGACCCGGAGGACTGGGAAGGCGGCCGCGACCGCGCTGACCGGAGCGGCGACCGCGAAGGAGAGCAGCACATCGCCACGTTGGATGCTGACCGCGAGCGTCGGCGAGAGCTGCGGCAGTAGCCAGGCAAGCAACACGACCAGCGCGAGCGCCAACAGGAAACCGGAGACCACCAACACGCCGACCTGGGCAAGGACGACGGTCAGCGCCTGCCGTGCGCGCAGGCCGAGCGCGCGCAGGACGGCGTAGTCGCGAAGCTGCGAGAGCGTGGCGTTGTAGGCGACGAGGCCGGCGACGGCGACCCCGATCAGGAAGCCGACGAGGATCATCGCGCGCACGATGTCGGTCGACATGTCGCCGACCAGGCGGCGCTCCGAGCGCGAGAACTCCGCCCGGGTCGAGGCGGTCACGCCCGGCACCGCCCGCTCGATCCGCGCCGCCAGCTCCTCCGCCGCGACGCCCTCCTGCCCACGTACGAAGACGTAGTTCACGGTCCCCTCGCTGCGCAGGACGCGGGAGAGATCGCTGCGCTCCGCAAGCGCGATCGAGCTCGCAAGCGACGCTGTGCCGGCGATCTCGCCGACGACCCGAAAGCGCCGGCCGAGCGAGGCGACGGTCGTCCCCCGACCTGCTCCGATCATGTCTGCGAGCGCCTCGTCGACGACGATCTCGCCCGCGGCCGCACGGCGTCCCGACGCGAGCGCGAGCGTCTCGGCTGAGCGGTCCTCGCCGATCAAGTAGACGAGCGCCCGTTTGTTGCCGCGCTCGAGCATCGTCGGCACATAGACGATCGGGATCGCGCGTTCCACCCCGGGTATGGCGGCGATCGCGTTCGCTGCCTGCGCGGGCAGTGCCGACTCGGTCATGTGCATCGTCCGCACGCCCTCCTGGGCGACCACCACGTTGGCGCCACTGCGGTCGATGTAGCCGGTCAGCCGCTGCTCCGCCCCCGCGAGGATTCCCGTCAGGGCGAGCACCAGCAGGAGCGCGAGCGCGATCCCGAGCAGCCCCGCGAGCGTGCGCCCCTTGCGGGCAAGCAGCTGGCGGCGTGCGACCGGGACGCTCATCGCCGGAACGCGCTCGCCGGGTCGAGCCGGGCCAGATAGCGGGCGGGCAAGAAGGCCGCCGCGAGCGCCATCGCGAGCGCGGCCGCGCCCATCAGCGCCACGCTTTCGGCCGTCACCACGATCAGATACTTGGGTGCGACTGCGGCCGCGACCGAGAGGCCGGCGAAGGCGAGCCCGGCACCGAGCGCCGTGCCGGCGAGCGCGAGCGCCCCGGCCTGGCCCGCGGCCAACCGGAGCAGCGCGCGGCGGCGCAGGCCGAGCGCCTTCAAGGTCGCGTACTCGCGCCCGCGCTCGCTCGTCGAGCTGTAGACGGTCAGCCCGATCACCATGATCGCGACCGCGAACGCGATCGTCACCATCGCGAGCAGCACCCCGTTGAAGGCGCCCGTGAAGAGGCTGCGGTCATTGGCCGCCGCCTCCTCGCGCGTGAACGCCGAGACGCCCGGCAGGGCACGCTCGATGCCCGCGGCGAGCGCGACCGGTGAAACGCCGGCGCCTGGGCGGACGAGGAAGAAGGTCGCCGTTCCCGGCTGGCGGCTGAGCGCGTTCAGCGTCGCTCGCATGGCGAAGGCCAGTGGCGTCATCCACGCCGTCGTCCCGCGTGAGAGCCCGACGACCCGCAGCGGTGTGCCTCGGTGCTCGACGATTGAGCCGACCTTGAGCCCGTGCTCGTCCGCCAGTACGCGGTCGAGCACGATCTCGCCGCGGGCGCGGGGCGCCCGTCCGGCGGCCAGATCCCAGGGGCCGCCCGGCTTGCCCGGATCGAACCCGACCAGAAGCGGCAGCACGCGCCGGCCGTGCAGGGTCAGCATCGCGAACTGCTTCGAGATCGGCGTCGCCGCGGCCACGCCCGATACCCGCTCGAGCCGCACACCGAGCGTCTCCGGCAGCACCGACGTCTGGCCGATGAAGTTGCGCGCGCCCGCCTGCCCGACCAGCAACGCCGGCTGGCGATCGATATAGAGCGTCACCTGCTCCCCTATCCCGCGCCGCAGGCCCGTGAGCAGCAGGACGAGCGCGACGGCGGCGGCGATCGCGAGCACGCTCACCGCCAGCTTCGCCGGCTCGCAAAGCAGCTGGCGGCGGGCGACGGGCACCCGGCCGCCGAGCGCGAGCGCCGCCGGAGCGCGGGGACAATCAGTGATGCTGCTCATGTCCGTCTTCCTGCTCGATCCCGGGCCGGGAAGGTGTGTCGTCATCACCGGAGATCGCCGGGCCGATCACGAACGAGGAGAGCGAGAACATCGCGGCGAAGACCGCGAGCGCGATCGCGGGCGCACGCCAAGTCTTGAACCAGCCATAGAGCCGGCGCAGAAATGGGATCGTCGCGACGAGCCCGATCGCGGCGAACAAGACCCGCCCGGTGGCGCCGGCGAGGAGCGCGGCCCCGGCGAGCGGCCCGACATGGTGGAGCACGTGCGGGAGCAGGCCGATGAAGCCAACCCAGGCTGCAAGAACGCCACTCCAGAGCCGGGCGGCGAGTCGGCGCCTGGGGAGCACGGCTTCGGCGACGATGCTCACGCTCGCAGCCCGCTCAGCGCGTCACCCTGATCGCGATGCAGAGCCCAATCATCGATAGGGCGAGCACGCTCATCGGGCGCTCGACGCTGCCGCCTCAGCTCGGTGACGCTCAGCCGCTGGTCGTCGCTGCCTGATCCGGAGTTCGCGTGGCTGTGGCCGCCCTGACCGTGACCGCGACGCATCATCAAGAACATCGCGAGCGGGCAGGCGAGAAGCACGAGTAGGAAGAACAGCTCGCTCATCGGTGCCTCCTCTCGATTCGTCTGTCTGCGCCAAGCGCGGTCGTCAGACGCCGTGCGAGCATCGGGCGGCACCCCTATACCGGTACGGGGTAATTACCAATCTTCCGCCGCTCCGGGATGCGCCCGTCCGGCGAGCTCCGGAGCGACGCCGATCCCCGGACCGATC
>Ga0126306_10000546_pt1 | contig 17793 bp, 18 predicted proteins | sample Plot27_FD_92592 | JGI IMG/M metagenome (GOLD analysis project Ga0126306, IMG submission 92592) | Serpentine soil microbial communities from UC McLaughlin Reserve, CA, USA - Plot27 | ecosystem: Environmental > Terrestrial > Soil > Grasslands | place: USA: UC McLaughlin Reserve, Lake County...
CGGTGGTCGCCGGATCATTAATAACAGAGGCCCACCGCGGCCGCTACTACGCCAAGGCCCAGAACCTGGCCCGCACCGCCACCGCGGCCTACGACGAGGTCTTGGCCGGCCACGACCTGCTGGTCATGCCGACCCTGCCGCTGAAGGCGACCCAGCTCCCGGAGCCCGGCTGTCCGATGGACGTCTACGTGGCCAGGGCTCTGGAGATGATCCCGAACACGGCTCCGTTCGACGTCACCGGCCACCCGGCCATGAACGTCCCCTGTGCCATGTCGGAGGGGCTACCTGTCGGCATGATGCTGATCGGCCGCCACGCCGACGAAGCCACCATCCTGCGGGCCGCCGACACGTTCGAACGCCAGGTGTTCCGCCCCGACCCGCCAGCGCGGCCCGCCCCATAGCGGTCGGCACGCCCCGACTGAGCGCCGCCCTCGGCAGGGCGCTCAGGCAGAAGCTCGAGGGTGGCGCCCGCGCCGACCAGCTTCTGCTCGCGCGGGTCGTCGGCGTTGATGTCGCTCTGGTAGGTCTCGGTGGCGAGCAGGGTGGCAACCACCGTGACCGCCGCCATGACGGCCATGTAGAGGGCCACGGCCGGCCAGCTCCACGCCTTCAGCAACGCGGCCGCGATCAGCGGAGCGAAGCCGCCGGCGATCACCGAGGCCAGCTGGTAGCCGAGCGACGCGCCGCTGTAGCGGACCCTGGTCCCGAACAGCTCCGAGAAGAACGCCGCCTGGGGGCCGTACATCAGGTCGTGGCCGACGTTGACGCCCAGGACGATGGCCAGCCAGATGGCGTGCTCGACCGACATGAGCACGGTCCCGCCCCATTCGCCGCCCACGCCGATGCCCTGGGCGATGCGCAGGGCGACCAGGCGGTAAGGACGCGACGTCCGCCGTTCGCCGTCTACGGACTGGTTTCGAGTAGGGCCCGTGCCTCGGTCAGATCGGCCGTGGCGAAGCCCTCGGTGAAGGTGTCGTAGACGGCGCGCAGCTGGGCGGCTGCTGTCCCAGCGTCCCGGTCCGACCGGAGCCGGCAGAGCCGGGCCGCGGCTCGCAGCTGCGACATCCGGGCATCCAGACGCTGGGCGAGGTCGAAGGCCCGTTGGAACCAGGGCTCGGGATCGGCGCCGGTGCCCTGGCCCAGGGAGAGGAGCAGGTCGCCCTTGAGCAGCTGGAACTCCGGGAGCACGGTCGTCCCGGAGCCGCGGCCGGAGATCTCCAGGGCCTCATCGACCATGATCAGCCCGTCCTCGACCCGGCCGGCCTGGGCGTAGGCGCCCGCCTCGAGGGCGCGCAGCATCGGCCAGAACACCGGCGGCGTCTTCAGTCCCTGGTAGAGGTCGACCCCCTGGCGGACCTTGGCCAGGCCCTCCTCGACCTGTCCCACGGCGGTGTTGGCGGCCCCGAGCAGGCAGGTCCCGAGCGCCCGCCAGATGGGGAAGTCATGCTCGTCGACCAGGTGCAGCAGGCGCTCGGCCCGGTCGCGGACCAGGTCGGCCTCGCGCCGCCAGAGATGCAGGTAGCCGGCGTGGAACAGCCCGTAGGCAAGCGACAGCGGGTGCTCCAGGCCGGTGGCCACGGCAATGGCCTCGTCGGCGCGTTGCCGCCCCCGGTCGGGGTGGCCGAGCATCCACAAGGTCAACGCCGAGGTGGTGAGACAGACCACGCCCGGATGGTTGCCGAGCCGGTACCGGCCCGCCGGGTACGGCTCGGACCGGAAATAGGCGATGGCCTCGTCGAGATGCTCCAGGCCCCCGTGCAGGTCATCCAGGAACGCGAGGTTGGCGCCCATCAACAGGTGCCCGTCGACCAGCATGCCGGTGTCCTGCTGCTCGCTGGCGAGGCGCAGGATGGCCTCGGCCATCCGGGCTCCCTTGTCGAACTCGCCGCGGAAGTTGTAGAAGCTGGCCAGGTTCCGCAGCACCGGGAACAGCTGCGGCACCTGCCGCCCCTCGAACAGCTCGAGGGTGCGGGCGTAGACCCCCTCGACCTCGGGCGTGTAGCCCTTGGTGGCCATCAGCGCCCTGGCCAGGCTGGTCCGCAACGTCACCTCCTGGCGCACCCGATCCGGGGTGGAGGGAGCGGACGAGAGGACCTCCAGCAGGTCGGTGGTGAGCCGGAGAGTGTCGTGGTACCAGCCACGCGCGTCGTACAGCAGCCAGAGGCTGTCGACGAGCTTGTTGAGCTGGTCGAGGTCACCCGCCTCGACCCAGTGGTCCCAGGCCAGGCGCAGGTTCTCGAGGTCGGCGGTCATCGCCGCCAGCGCCTGCTCCCGGCGCCGGCCGGTCAGGTGCTCCCATTGCCGCCGGGCGAGGTCGGCGAAGTAGGTGGCGTGGGCCCGACGGGCGGCAGCGGCAAACTCGGGCAGATCGTCGAGGCGTTCGGCCGCGTACTCGCCGATGGTCTCCAGCATCACCACCCGCGGCTCTCCCGCTCCCGCGTCGGCCTGCCGGACCAGGCTCTTGTCGACCAGGGAGGCCAGGCCGTCCAGGACGTCGAGGTGCGTCCCGGTCAGCCGGTCGAGCTCGGCGGCCACCACCTCCACGGCCTCGAACCCTGCGCCGGAGAACACCGAGAGCAGCTCGAACAGCCGCTGCTCGCCGTGCTCCAGCAGCTGGTAGCTCCATTCGATCGTCGCCCGGAGCGTCCGCTGGCGAGCCGGCAGGTCACGGGGGCCACCGCGGAGCAGCCGCAACCGGCTCCCCAGCCGCTCGCGCAGCGCCTCGGCCGAGAACAGGTTGAGGCGGGCCGTGGCCAGCTCGATGGCCAGCGGCAGGCCGTCCAGGCGCCGGCAGATCTCGGCCACGGCGTCGGCGTTCTCCTCGGTCAGGCGGAAGTCGGCCCTGACGGCCTGGGCGCGCTCGACAAAGAGCTGGACGGCCTCGCAGCCGGCCAGCTCGGCGGCCGATCGGCGGTCGGGAGCGGCCCTGGGCAGCGAGAGCGGCGGGACCGGGAACAGGTGCTCGGGACGCACGCGCAACGCCTCACGGCTGGTCACCAGCAGCCTGAGGCCCTGGCAGTCCTCCAACAGCTCCACCGCCATCGGCCCCGCCGTCGTCACCTGCTCGAAGTTGTCCAGCACGAGCAGGGTGTGCTGTCGGCGCAGCCGCCCCTTGAGCTCCTCCAGCAGCGGCTGCCCGGTGGTCTCGCTCAGGCCGACGGTCCGGGCGATGGTCGCTGGCACGTCCTCGGTCGAGCGGACGGCGGAGAGATCGACGAAGAACACCCCATCTTCGAATCGGTCGATCTGGTCGGCGGCCGCCCGGAGGGCCAGGCGGGTCTTGCCCGTCCCCCCCGGCCCGGTCAGGGTGAGCAACCGCATCGCCTCGTCACCGAGGCGCCGGCCGATCTCCTCCAGCTCGGCGTCGCGGCCGACGAAGGTGGAGGTCTGGGTCGGCAGGTTGTTGGGGCGGCGGTCCAGGGTCGCCAGCGGCGGGAAGGCGTCGGCGAGGTCGGGGTGGACCAGCTGGAACAGCCGCTCGGGACGGCCCAGGTCCTTGAGGCGGTGGGCGCCGAGGTCGCGCAGTCCGGCGCCCTCGGGAAGTCGGTCGGTGGCCAGGGTGGCCGCCGCCGACGACAGCAGCACCTGGCTGCCATGGCCGACCGCTATGATCCGCGCGGTGCGGTTGACCGCCGGGCCGAAGTAGTCGCTGGAGCGGGTCGCGGCCTCACCGGCGTGCAGCCCCATCCGCACCCGCAGCGGCCCGGTCGATCCCCACGGCTCGGCCGCCAGGTCCTGCTGTGCGGTGAGACAGGCACGCACGGCGGCCGCCGCCGAGGAGAAGACGGCCATGATCCCGTCGCCGGTCGTCTTGACCACCCGGCCGCCCGAGGCGGCCACGGCGGCCTGCAGGATCCGGTCGTGGCGCTCGAGGGCGGCCTTCATCGCCTCCGGGAGCCGCTCCCACAGCCGGGTACTGCCCTCGACATCGGTGAACAGGAAGATCAGCGTTCCCGACGCCGGCTCAGGCCCCACCGCACCCGCCCCTCACGATCACCCCGCCGGCGCCGCTGCGCCATTGCTCGCTCGTGATCGCATAGACCACGGCCTGGAAGACCATTCCCATGTCCTCGATCTCGGCCTCGTGGTCGAACACCATGCCGAGGCGGCACATCACCACCAGGTCAGCGTCACTGGGGCGCCCGGTGCCGTCAAGCCGGAACCAGCCGTGCCACGCACAGCAGTCATGACCGGTCCAAGATCTGTGGATTGGCGTGTCACGATGAGGTGGCAGGACCAGTTGCAGGGAGGGGACGAGGTTGTCGGAGCGATCAGGAGCCCCCGCTGACGATCCGTTCGGTGGTCGGCGCCCTACCAGTCACGAGCGGCTGACGGGACTGCCCTGGGATGCGTCGTACCACGACGGCCCTGCGCCTTGGGATGTTGGCCGGCCCCAGCCGGCAGTCGCGCGGTTGGCGTCCGAGGGCGGGTTCGCCGGAGCGGTGCTCGATGCGGGCTGCGGGACCGGCGAGAACGCGCTGCATCTCGCCTCGCTGGGCTTGGCGGTGCTGGGCGTTGACGTGGCGGAGACGGCGCTGGCGATCGCCCGAGCCAAGGCCGACGACCGTGGGATCGAGGCTGCGTTCGCGGTGGCTGACGCGCTCCAGCTGGAGGGTTTGGGGCGCAGGTTTGCGACGGTGCTGGACTGCGGGCTGTTCCACACCTTCGACGCCGACGAGCGACCAGGATATGTGGCGAGTCTCGCGTCGGTGACCGACCACGATGGAACCCTGTATGTGTTGTGCTTCAGGGATGATGGTCCCGATACCGGCCCGCACCCCATCAGTCAGGAAGAGCTGCGAGCGGCGTTCAACCCCAGCACCGGATGGAAGGTCGTCGCCATCGAACCGGACTGGGTTCAGACCAGATACCACCACGACGGCGCACCGGCCTGGTTGGCGACCATCAGACGGCTCTAGCCTGCGGACTCGATTCGCACCGGTGGTTCCTTCGACATACCGGCGGCCGGGAATCGCCAGTAGGTTGTACGCCCTTCCCCGGCCGCGCTGGTTCCTGCGCTACTTCGTCGTCCTGCACATCCACAGCATGCTCGGGGCGCTGGATCGTCGCTACAGCTCCCGAGCCGCCCTCGGGCTCTCGGGACTCCTGACCCTGTTCGTGGTGAACTTCAGCCTTGTTCCCCAGCTGGGCGTCATCGGATGGCACCGGGTCAACCGGGAGCTGCGGGACCTCGGCTATGCCCACGGCTCCAGCCGGCTCGGCCACTTCCCGGCGCTGTCCGCCATGGCATACGTCATGGGGACCAGCGTCTCCCACCTCGGCGTGCTGCTGCTCGTCGTCATCGCCTACGCGCCCGCCTGGCTGGCGTGGCAGGTGGGCTTCCTGCTGGGCCTGTCGTGGGTTGCCTTCTCGGTGATGGTGTACCGGACCCACCGGCGGGTCAGGCGGGCGTACCGCGCATCCGTTCCGGCGGCCCGTTCCCTGCGCCGTGGTCTTCGGCGCGCGGTCCTGTCCGGCGCCGCGGCGCTCCTCTTCCTCCTGGGCGCGCTCGTCGCCCCGCTGCTCGTCTGGGGCTCCCCGGCCGCGGCCCTCTACTTTGGGTTCCTCCAGGGACGGCTGAACAAGACCTGGGCCAGGCAGGGCACGCCGATGTCGCCGCCGCCCAGTTCTAGCGGCTGTCTGAAAAGCTCATGGTCTGTTAGAAACCCGGCATCATGCGGGCGCTCGTGCTCACCGCGGGGGGAGTGCTCGGTGCAGGAGGTCCCGGCCCCTCAGGCGGCCCCGGGTGAGGCGGTCGTCGACGTCGAGCGGGTCGGGGTCTGCGGCACCGACGTCGAGTTCTTCACCGGCGAGATGGCCTACCTCCACCAGGGGCACGCCTGGTTCCCGATGCGCCTCGGCCACGAGTGGGCCGGGGTGGTGTCCGCCGTGGGCGAGGGCGTCGACCCGGCCTGGGTGGGCCGGCGGGTGATGGGCGACACCATGCTCGGGGACGGGGTGTGCCGCCGCTGCCGCAAGGGGCACCAGCATGTCTGCGAGCACCGGCAGGAGGTCGGGGTCCGGGGTGGCCGTCCCGGGGCGCTGGCCGAGCGGCTGGCGGTGCCGGTCGGCTCGCTGCATGCGCTGCCCGACTCGGTCGACGCCGTCCTGGGGGCGCTGGTCGAGCCCGGCGGCAACGCCCTGCGCTCGGCCCAGGCGGCCGACCTGGGACCGGGGGACCGGGCGCTGGTCCTGGGGCCGGGGACGATCGGGCTGCTGGTGGCCATGTTCGCCCGGGCGGCCGGCGCCGAGGTGCACCTGCTGGGTCGCTCGGAGCGGTCGCTGGCGTTCGCGCGCGCCCTCGGGTTCGAGCACGCCTGGACCGACGACGACCTGCCCGACCTGCCCTTCGACGCGGTCATCGACGCCTCCAACGCCGCGCACCTCCCGGCCAAGGCGCTGGAGCTGGTCGAGCCGGCCGGCCGGGTCGTCTACGTGGGCCTGGCCGGCAGCCACAGCCTGATCGACACCCGCGCGCTGGCCCTCAAGGACGTCACCGCGGTCGGGATCCTGTCCGCCTCGCCCGGGCTGGACGCCACCATCGAGGCCTACGCCGGCGGAGCCGTCGACCCGCGCCCGCTGGTCGCCGGCACCGTCGGGCTCGAGCAGGTGGGCGCGGTGCTGGCCGGGGAGCGGCCCGAGGGCGCCGGCCCCGGGCCCAAGGTCCACGTCGACCCGCGGATCGGCTGAGCGGCACGTTCCGGGAACCATCGGTCGGGGCCGGAGGTTCTCCAACCGGGTCCGCGCTTCGCGACCCGAGGTGGGATGCCTACGGCGAGGAGGCCTCGTTCATGAGGAAGGCATTGGCCGGCGCGGCACTACTGGTGGCGCTCGCCCTCGTGCTGGCGGCCTGTGGAGAGAGCGGCGACGAGGGGTCCGGGGCCGCGGCGCCGGCGGAGCCGGCGACCACGGCCGCCCAGGCGGCCGGCGGGACGACCGTCGCCGTGGCCAGCGGCACGCTCGGCGACATCCTGGTGGACGGCGACGGGCGGACGCTGTACGCCTTCACCAAGGACCAGGGGGACCAGTCGGCCTGCAGCGGGCAGTGCGCCGACAACTGGCCGGCCCTCACCGGCACCGCCACCGCCGGGACGGGCGCGCAGGCCTCGCTGCTGTCGGCCAGCATGCAGGCCAACGGCGACAACCAGGTGACCTACGGCGGCAAGCCGCTGTACCACTTCGCCGGCGACGCCAAGCCCGGCGACGTCAACGGCCAGGGCGTGGGGGACGTGTGGTTCGTCCTCTCGGCGAACGGCGAGCTGGTCAAGGACAAGGCGACCGAGAAGAAGGCGACCGGCAGCGGCTATCCCTGAGCTCAGCGCCGCCTGGTGATCGGCGGGAGCTCGAAGCTTCCGTCGAAGACGGCCTCGTCGTCGGGTGACCTACTGCTTGGCCCTGGCCCGAGCCTTGATGATGGCTCGGACGACGAGGAGGGCGACGATGGCGACCGCCTGGCCGCCGAGGACGATCCGGTTGATGTCCACCGCCGGCTGCCAGCTCAGCTGGTCCCCGCGGAGGACGAATGCCCCGACCGGGCGGGCGGTCACGCCGAACCCGCTGCCCGATCCCCTGCCCTGGCCCTGCGGGTCCTCGCCGCTGCCCCCTCCGGCGCCGCCCTGGACCCGGGCGGCCGGGATGATGGTCACGCCGTTCTTCTCGTAGGCCTCACCGAACACCCGCTTGACGGTGAGTGTGTCTCTCGCCTGGGCGATGGCTTCCTGGACGTCCATGCTCTGCTCCCTTCGCTGCGAAGCTGTCCCGCACCATCACGGTAGTCCTGTGCCTGGCGACACGGGGCGCGTCTCAGCGGTGGACCCGACCGACCTGGCGCAGCCCGGCGAGCACCTTGCGGAGCCAGTAGGCGGGGAACTGCGCGGTGTGGCGCTCGACCGGTTGGAGGTCGGCGACGATGGAGCGGTAGCTGATGGCCTGGTCCAGGGCGCCGAGCGGCTCGGCGAGCCGCCAGGCGCGGCGCAGCCGCTCGGGGGGCTCGAACGCGGTCCACTCGGAGAGGTAGGCGTCGCGGAGCCGGTCGCGCAGCGGGCCCTCGACCTCCGCCTCGTCCTCCTGGAAGAAGGTGAGCAGATCGAGGAACGGGTGGGCGACGCTGGCGTCGGTCCAGTCGAAGAACACGTAGCCGCGGGGGCCCCGGGCGACGTTGCCCAGGTGCAGGTCGCCATGGACGAGCGAGGGTGGGATGGCGTAGGTGGCGAGCTCGGCGCAGATCGCCGTCAGGTGGGGGACGGCGGCGCGCAGCTCGGCCAGCTCGTCGTTCGTCAGCCAGGTCGCGGCGTCGATCCCGGGGAGCCGGCCGGTCTCCTCGATCGCCGGCAGCCAGCGCTCCGCCTGGCCGGCGAGCCAGGGCAGGCGGCGGTCGGGGCAGCCTGCCGCGAGCAGCCGGTCGACCTGGGAGGCCGCCTCGACCTGCAGCCTGGCGAAGGTGCGCAGCACGTCCTCGCGGACCGCGTCGGGAGTGTCCCACTCCAGCTCGGCGCCGAAGTCGGCGAGCGCCAGCCAGCGGCGCTCGGCGTCGACGGCCAGGGGCGCCGGCACGTGGTCGGGGAACAGCGCGGCCAGGGCGCCGGTGACGACCGGTTCGTTGACGAACAGCGGGGAGTCGGGGACGGCCTTGAGGTAGACGTCGCCGTGGGCCGTCGGCGCCCGCAGGATGCAGGAGAGCTCCCAGGCTCGAAGTTGCTGCACCGGTCCGGTCACCGCCCGGCCGAGGGCATCCAGCGAGTCGCGCAGCCAGCGCTCGGCGTCCTGGAACCACCCGGGAACCGCCCAGGGCACCCGGCCGGGACCGGCGGCCAGCTCGTCGAGGACCCCGGCCGCCGCCGCGGCCTGCTCATCGTCCTGGAGTGCCGCGCCGGCGAGGTCCTCGCGACCGAGCCACCGCATTCCCGGCGGTGGCGGCGCCATCTCGCGAGGCGTCGCCACCAGGATGGCCTGCCGGACGCGGCGGGACGGGTCCTCCCGCTCGCGCAGGCAGCGGAGCAGGACGGCGTCCACGCCGACGAGCTCGCGCAGGGCCGGGAGGGTGGCCGTGGCGTCCGCGGTCCACACCTCGTCCCCGAGCCCGGTCTCCGGCAGGGCCAGCCGGCCTGCCCGCTCGACCATCAGCACCGCTGGGCGGTGGGGATGCGCCACCACCCACCGGACCCGGCTGCGCCACTCGGCGTCGGTCATGGGCCAGCATCATTGCAGGTCGGCCAGGAGCCGCCGGACGCGCAGGTCGATGTCGTCGCGGATGCGGCGCACGACCTCGACCGGCTGGCCGGCCGGGTCCGGGAGCTCCCAGTCCTCATAGCGCCTGCCCGGGTAGATCGGGCAGGCATCCCCGCAGCCCATGGTGACGACCACGTCGGCGGCCTTGACGGACTCGTCGGTGAGGGGCTTGGGGAACTCCTGGGACAGGTCGATGCCCCATTCGCCCATGGCCGCGACCACGGCCGGGTTGATCCGATCGGCTGGGTCGCTGCCCGCCGAGCGGACCTGGACGCGACCCTTGGCGTGGTGGTCGAGCAGGGCGGCCGCCATCTGGCTGCGGCCGGCGTTGTGGACGCAGACGAACAGCACCTCGGGGACGTCGCGCACGATGGCTCCTTGAGACGGACCTTGGCGTTGTCGGTCAGCCGCTTCGCCACCAGTGTGGCTGAGGCTGGTCCAGCCGGCGGCCTCGATGGTGGCTTGCATGCCACGGATGTCGTCGTAGGCGGCGTCATCGACCGGGGCGAAGCGCTGGATGAACCCGTGGTCGAGCGCCGCCCGCGCGCTCGGGTCGTCGCCCAGGTCGACCAGCAGCTCCCGGACCTGGTCCTTGAGCCGGTCAGGGAGGCGGCTGGCGGCCACCACCGGCTGGATGGTCGACGGCCCGAAGGCGCCGATGACCCGCAGGCCGTCGGCGAGCCGCGGGTGGTCGCGGAGCTCGATGGCCAGGACCTGGGAGTCGATGGCGGCGGCGTCCACGGTGCCGGCCGCGACCAGGCGGATGGCCCGCTGGTGGTAGCCGGCCTGGAGCACCGGGCCGAGGAAGCCGGGTCGGGCGCCCATGCGGACCAGGGTGTAGAGGGTGACGGTGTGGCCGGAGTGGGAGGCCGGCTCGTTGTAGGCCCAGGAGCGGCCCCGCAGCTCCTCCAGGCGGGTGATCGGGCTGTCGCGCCGGACGATCACGTCCGAGAAGTAGACCGGGCGGCCGCCGTAGCGGTCGCCGTCCAGCACCGGGGCGGCCAGCGGCTCGACGGGTGCGGGGTGGCGGTCGGCCAGCCAGACATAGGGCAGCCCGCAGATCACCCCCAGATCGGCCTCGCCGGCTTCGAACTGGTCGAAGGAGGACCCGACGACCAGCTCGACCGGGCGCCCCAGCCGCTCGCCGATCCGCGCGGCCAGGAACCAGTAGACCGGCAGCATGTTGGGAGCCAGGAAGCTCGCGAACCGCAGCGGCCCGCCGCCCTGCGGCGCGGTCATGTCCTCGCCGTCGCCGGGTGGGTCTCGTACATGCGCCCGGCGACGACCAGGCCGGAGGCGGCGGTGAGGGCGGCGACCACCCACACGGCGGCCTCCAGGCCGGCGAGGTCGGCGACCAGGCCGGCGAGCACGGCACCGACGGCGAAGCCGGTGTCACGCCACAACCGGTAGACGCCGACGGCGGTGGCCCGCCAGTTGGGATGGGCCACATCGCCGATGGCGGCCAGCAGGGTCGGATAGACCATGGCGGTGCCGACCCCGAGCAGGATCGCGCAGGCCGCCCAGGGTGGGAAGCTGCCGGACAGCGCCGTGCCGGCCAACGCCAGGGCCTGGAGCAGCATGCCGCCGGTGATGAGCGGCTTGCGGCCCAGCCGGTCCGAGAGGGGGCCGGTGACGAGCTGACCGAGCCCCCACACGGCCGGATACAGCGCCGCCAGCAGGCCGATCTGGCCGATGGGGAGGCCGCCGCGGGCGAACAGCAGGGGCAGCAGTCCCCAGGCGAGCCCGTCGTTGAGGTTGTTGACCAGCCCGGCCTGGCTGCAGGCGGACAGGGCCGGCTCACGGAGGCTGGTGTGGACGATGATCTCGCGGGTGGAGGGCCGCTCGCCGCCCGCCGCCGATGGCCCGCTGTCCGGGGCCGGGGGACCGGTGGGGCGCTCGGTGTCGGTGAGCTGGGCTTCGAGTTGGGCATGCCCGCGGGTCTCGCGGACCAGCAGCGCCGACAGCCCGAGGCCGAGGCCGGCGTAGGCCAGGCCGAGGTAGAACGGCTCGGGGCGCAGCCCGGCCCGGGCGGCGACGAGGCCGGTGAGGTAGGCGGTGAGGGCCACCGCGAGATAGCCGGCGGCCTCGTTGAGGCCCATGGCCAGCCCGCGCCGGCGCGGGCCGGCCAGGTCGATCTTCATGATCACGGTGGTCGACCAGCACAGGCCCTGGTTGAGGCCGAGCAGCACGTTGGCGGCGACGATCCAGGCCCAGGAGGGGGCCCAGATGATCAGCAGCGGCACCGGCAGCCCGACCAGCCAGCCGGCGACCAGGACGGGCTTGCGGCCGTAGCGGTCGGCCAGGGTGCCGGCCAGCAGGTTGGTGGCCGCCTTGCTGAGGCCGAAGGCGACGATGTAGGTGAGGGCGGCCGAGACCGCGGCCAGCCCGAAGACCTGGGTGGCGAGCAGCGTCAGCAGGCTGCGCTCCTGGCCGACCATGCCACCGACCAGAGCGTTGACCCCGACCAGGAGGCAGAACTGGGCCAGATTGGCCCGCAACCCCAGCCGCAGCCCCCCTGGGCGGACCGGTGGCGGCTGGGTCATGAGCGGGCCAGGGCTCGGCCGGTCGCCTGCTGCCAGTCCTCGGGACCGCCGAGCGCCACCCGCAGATCCTGGCGTCCCGCCCGCTCCAGCAGGCTGGCGGCGGTCATCGCCCGCTCGCCGTGGGAGCACATCACCGTGACCGGGCCCTCCGGCAGCATCGCCGGGAGCCGATCGCCGGCGAGGCCGCCCAGCTCGACGGTGACCGCGCCGGGGAGGTGGCCGTCGGCGACCTCGCTGGCCTGGCGGACGTCCAGCACCGCGCCGAGGTGATCGTCGACCCGCTCCGCCTCGACCAGGGGAAGCTGGGCCTCGGGGAGGCCGGCCGCCCGCCAGGCGGCCATCCCGCCGGCCAGCTCACCCCGGAGATGGTCGTAGCCGATGGTGCGGCACTGGCGGACGAGCTCGCCCCGGTCCTGGTCGTCGTCCAGCACGAACACCAGCGGCTGGGCGTCGTCGACCAGCCAGCCCAGCCAGCTGGCGAACGCCGGGCGCAGCGCGATCGACAGCGCCCCGGGGATGTGGCCGGCCGCGAACGCGGTGACCGGACGGGTGTCCAGAAGCACCCCGCCGTCGGCCAGGTGCGCGCGGACCCGGCCGGTCGAGAGCAGGGGCAGGACCCGCCAGTCGCCGCTGAGCAACGCGGGACCGATCCGGTTGCGCTCGCGCAGCCGCAAGAAGTAGGGCGGGTAGCTGCCCAGGCTGCCCAGGAGCTCGGTGACGAAGGCGTCCTCGTCCGGGGCGGCCAACAGCTGGTTGTGGCGGCGCTCGGCTCCGATGGTGGTCGTCCGCTCACCGCCGACCGGGGCCGAGCAGAACGAGCCGGCGCCATGGGTCGGGTACACGCCGAGCTCGTCGGGCAACGACAGGAGCCGTTGCCGCAGCGACCGGTAGGCGGCCCGGGCCAGCGGCCCGGTCAGCTCCGGACCGGCCAGGTCGGGGCGGGCCACCGTGCCCACCAGCAGCGCCCCGCCGCTGAACAGCGCAACCAGCCGTCCGCCGTCCGACAGCAGGTAGCTGACATGCTCGGGCGCGTGCCCGGGGGTGGCCAGCGCGCTGAGCGTGAGTCCGCCCAGGTCGACCTCCTCGCCGTCCTCCAGGCCCCGGTGGGCGAAGCCGAGCCGGCTGGCGCGGGGGGCGAGGACCCGCGCGCCGTCGGCGGCCGCCAGCTCGCGGCTGCCGGTCAGGAAGTCGGCATGCAGGTGGGTCTCGGCGGCATAGGCGATCCGCAGCCGCCGCCAGCGCGCCAGCTCCAGGTACGGCGTCGGGTCGCGGGCCGGGTCAACGACCAGCGCCCGCCCGTCGCCCAGCTCGACCACGTAGGCGCTGTTGCCCAGGCCTTCGTCGACGACCGGGTGGATGGCAGCCATGGCCGGCTCCTCGGCTCGATCCGTGGTCAGCTGCGGGCGACGGCCAGGCCGGCCGCTTCCCAGTCGGGGAGCCCGTCCTCCAGCCGCCGGGCCGGGACGCCAGCCTCGCGCAGCACGGCCACGGCCTCGTGGGCGAAGGCGCAGTAGGGGCCACGGCAGTAGGCGACGATCTCCCGGTCAGCGGGCAGCTCGGCCAGCCGCCGCCGCAGCTCGGCGAGCGGGATCGACACCGCCCCGGGCAGGTGCCCGGCGGCGTACTCGGCGGCGGGGCGCACGTCCAGCACCACCAGGTCGTCGCCGTCCTGGAGCCGACGGGCCAGCTCCTCGCGGGTCACCGGCTCCAGCTCGTCACGCGCGCCGAGATAGGCGGCGGCGAGCCGCTCGACCTCGGCCAGTCGGCTGGCGGCCAGGGTCCGCAGGGCTCGCCAGAGGTCGAAGACCTCCGGCGCCGCCAGCCGGTAGTAGATCCAGGTTCCCTCCCGCCGAGTGGCGACCAGGCCGGCCTGCCGCAGGACCTGGAGGTGCTGGCTGGCGTTGGCCACCGTCAGGCCGACCTCGCTCGCCAGGACCTCCACGGTGCGCTCGCCGTTCGCCAGCACGTCCAGCAGCTCGATCCGCCGGCCGCTGGCCAGCGCCTTGGCCGCTCGGGCGAACTCGTCGAAGAGGGCCGTCTTGGCTGTCCGGTCAGCCATCCTTGCTCCTCACAAGCATTACTCAAGTAGTCACTTGATAACTGGATCAGTGGCCAGGATACCCCTTGCACGGTCGGGGAGTTGGCAGTTCGACCCCAGCCCCGCCCACGCCAGCGAGATCAAGGTCCGCTTCACCGCCGACGGCCCCGACGAGACCGCCGTCCAGCTCGAGCACCGGCACGTCGAGCGGGTCGTCGACGGCCAGGCACTCCGCGACGGCATCACCGGTGGTGGCGGCTGGAGCGCCCTTCTGGAGCTGTTCGCCGAGGCCGCTACCATCAGACCTGACCCAGCCACCGTCCTCTCGCACTCGAGCGATCCGCTGGCCGTACCCGGGTCTGGCACGTCCGCTCAGGCGCGCGTGGCGGTGTAGCGGATGCCGATGGCCTGGATCTGGCCGGCGTCGATGGCGGCCTGCTCCTGGGTCTGGCTGGGATCGCTGCCCTGGCTTCCGCCCGCGCAGTTGACCGGTTGGAGTTCGGGGATGGCGCCGAGTCGCTGGAGGAGGCCGAGGTGGTCCTGCATGGCCCAGGTCTCGACGTCGGGTGCCGCTGGTCATGGTGCTGAGGACGTCAGGTATGGCGGGTGGTGGGTCGGTTCGGCTGGCGGCGAGACCGGTGGCGCCTGGCCGGTCTCGCGGCGCCTGGCTCAGCTGGTCTAGCAGCAGCCGGGCGGGCAGTCGGTGCCGCAGGGGCAATCGAGCATGGGCATGGGGTCACCTCCCTTCGGATGGCGGGCAGGGGTCGGCGCATTCTGGAGCGCACCACCAGGCGGCCGCGGCCGCCACCGGCTGGGGCTCCGGGCAGACCGGGCCCGGCTCGGGCGCGAGCAGCCGGGTCAGCTCGGCCTCGAGGCTGCGGAGACGATCGAGCTCGGCCCGGACCTCGGCCAGCCGCTCGCGCAGCAGGGTCTCGGTGTGCCCGCAGGGGCACAGGCCCTGGTCGGCCACCTGGAGCAGCTCGCCGATCTCGCGCAGCCGCAGCCCGGCCCGCTGCGCGCCCCTGATCAGCCGCAAGCGGGCGACCGCGTCCTGGTCGTAGAGCCGGTAGCCGGCTGCCGACCGGGCCGGTTCGGGCAGCAGCCCGACCCGCTCGTAGTAGCGGATGGTGTCGGCGCTGAGGCCGGCCTGGTCGGCGAGGGCAGAGACCGTGAGGGCCATGCGCACAGGGTAAACCTTGGAGGGTGCTCCAAGGTCAAGCGGGCGCCGGGTTCCGGCACGGGCGCCGCCGGGGGAGAGCCAGCTTCTCCGCTCCAGAGGCTCCACGGATGAGGCGCTCAGCTGCTGGCCGGGGTGAGCTCGGCCAGCAGGGCCTGGACGCGCCGGTCGATGTCGTCGCGGATGCGGCGCACGACCTCGACCGGCTGGCCGGCCGGGTCCTGGAGCTCCCAGTCCTCGTAGCGCTTGCCTGGGTAGATCGGGCAGGCATCCCCACAGCCCATCGTGATCACGGCGTCGGCGGCCTTGACGAACTCGTCGGTCAGGGGCTTGGGGAACTCCTGGGACAGGTCGATGCCCCACTCGTCCATGGCCGCCAGCACGGCCGGGTTGATCTTGTCGCCGGGGGCGCTGCCGGCCGATCGGACGTGCACGCGACCCTTGGCGTGGTGATCCAGGAGGGCGGCCGCCATCTGGCTGCGGCCGGCGTTGTGGACACAGACGAACAGGACCTCGGGGACGTCCTTGATGATGGCTCCTTCGGCTTGGGCGAGGGCGCGCAGCTGCTCACGGGAGAATCGATGGACGAACAAAGGGATAAAGTCGACTACCCGAGCCCCCGAGAGCCGGTCGATGGACTCGTCCACGTAGCGTTCGATGGTCTCCAGCGAGTAGATGCCGCGGAACTCCTCGGCCAGGGACTCGATCGAGCGGGCGAAGGTCTGGCGGGTGAGGGGGTCCATGGGGGCGTTGCGGAAGGGCATGGGCCTGCCTCCTCGGGGTGCGGCGGGGCGGGGGCTGGGGGTCGGAGGTTGGCCGTCGACGGCTCGGCGGCAGGCCGTCCCGTTCGGGGCCGTGCGCGCCAGGCCGTCCAGGTGGTCGGCCAGCAGCCGCAGGGCGTCGGGGTGGAGCCGGTAGTAGGTCCAGTACCGGTAGCGGTCGCAGGTGACCAGCCCGGCGGTCCGCAGCGCCTTGAGGTGGTGGCTGACCAGGGGCTGGCCGACCTTGAGCTCCTCGGTGAGATGGGCCACGCACAGCTGCTCGCCGGCCAGCAGCTCCACGATCCGCCAGCGCAACGGATCAGCCAGCGCCCGGGCCACCTCCAGCGCCGGAGCGGTGGCAGGTCGGAGCAAGGTTGTCGTCATCTGGATCAAGACTGACTGATCTAGCCTGCTTGGGCAACTGGCCAGCCAGCAGCCAGCCACGCCAGTCCGCCGCGCTGCCGGCCCTGGCGAGCAGGTTCCGGTTGCTGGCGCACAGGGCTGCCGCCGGTGGTCCCTGGTCGCGGTGGAGGGCGCCGGCGAGGGTGGCTACCACCGAGCGGACCTGCTGGTAACCGGTGGCAGGGCGTCGGGGTCCTCGACCACGAGAAGAGTCCCTCGTCCGGGCGTTGGCAGGTCAGGTCAGCAGCAGCCGGACGCTTGCACGACAGGCAGCTCGCGACGGACCGCACCGGGGACGGTCGCGGTCGGGTTGGCGGGTCGGGTGGCCTTGATGATGGCCGAGTGCAGCCCGTCACCGACCTGGTGCGTGAAGCTCACCGAGATGTCGGCGAATCCGGCCGCCGCCAGCTGCGCCTCGTACTCGCCCTTGGACAGGGCCCCGGCGATGCAGCCGACCCAGGCGCCCCGCTCGGCCCGGTCCTCGGCGCTCAGCTGGTCCTCGGCCACCACGTCGGTGATCCCGATGCGGCCGCCCGGCCTGAGCACGCGGAAGGTCTCTCGGAAGACCGCTGGCTTGTCGGTTGACAGGTTCACCACGCAGTTGGAGATCACTACATCAACCGTGGCCGCCGGAAGCGGGATGGCCTCGATCTGACCCTTGAGCCATTCGACATTGGTGGCGCCGGCCTCGGCGGCGTTGGCGCGGGCCAGAGCCAGCATCTCCTCGGTCATGTCGAGCCCGTAGGCCTTGCCGGCCGGGCCGACCCGCTTGGCGGACAACAGCACGTCGATCCCGCCGCCAGAGCCGAGATCGAGGACGGTCTCGCCCTCGTGGAGTTCGGCCACGGCGGTCGGGTTGCCGCAGCCCAGGCTGGCCAGCAGGGCGGTGTCGGGCAGCTGGTCCCGGTCAAGCTGCGCATACAGTTCGGCGCCGAAGCCGGGCTCCTCGGCCGTGGCCGCGCCGCCGGCGCAGCAGCCGTCGCCGCAGCCACAGTCGGCCGGCTGCCCGCAACCACAGTCGCCGCTGGTGACCGTGGTCGCGGCCGCGGCGTAGCGGGCCCGGACCCGCTCGCGCAAAGCGTCCTTATCGGTCTGCTGAGCGGTCATCGGCTGGCTCCTTGCAGGTCGAGGGCGGCGGCGAGGCCGCCAAGGGCGTCACGCCGTAGCGAGTAGTAGGCCCAGATGCCGCGCTGCTCACGGTCCAGCAGTCCCGCATCCAGCAGCTTCTTGAGGTGGTGGCTGACCGTGGGCTGGCTGAGCCCGAGGGGGCCGGTGAGCTCGCACACGCACACCGGTTCGGAGCTGATGGCCAGAAGGTTGACGATCTTGACCCGGTGGGGGTCGGCCAGGGCCTTGAACAGCCGGGCGGTCGCCTCGACCTGGTCGTCGGAGAGCGAGGGCGCTCCCAACGGCGCACAGCACGCGGCCGCCGTGGTGGTCGGGTCGGTTGCGGTGGCGGTCGCCATCCGGGCATTCCCCTCGTATCGATGAACGTCGATATAATGTGCCATGATTCATCGACATCTGTCAATCCATCATTCCGGGTCAAGCAATGGCCGGGCCGCCATGGGCGGTCAGCTGGACGCCGCCGCGGGCTGCCTGGCGCAGCCGCAGGTGGGTGCCGCCGGTGATGCGGGTGAAGTA
>Ga0126306_10000547_pt1 | contig 17779 bp, 14 predicted proteins | sample Plot27_FD_92592 | JGI IMG/M metagenome (GOLD analysis project Ga0126306, IMG submission 92592) | Serpentine soil microbial communities from UC McLaughlin Reserve, CA, USA - Plot27 | ecosystem: Environmental > Terrestrial > Soil > Grasslands | place: USA: UC McLaughlin Reserve, Lake County...
AGATCGAGCACTCGGATCGTGCCGTTCTCCACCAGCTCGATGATCGCCGGGGCGATACGCCCGGTGAACTTGTTGCCGGGAAAGCCGATGATGTAGACGTCGACGGGGCCGACTGCCATGACCTCTCCTTGTGGGTAGCGCTCCAGCTGACGACGTGGTCGAACGGATCGCCGAGGCCGTGAGCACGCCTTTTCGTTCGCCGCGCCAGTATATGCCGCCGTTCACGTGTGCCCACAAGCGACACTCCGGCTCGCGGCCGGAATCGAGTCTTCTGGGCCGGCGCCGCGAGCTAGACAATCCCGGCGGATGTTCGCGAACGTGATCGAGGGCAACTACGCGGGCGCCGCCGCCATCAAGGATGCGTCTGCTGAGATCCCATCAGCGGCGACCCCGGCCGCCCTTGACGACCTCGGCTCGCCGATCACGGCTGCCAGCGTCAGCGCACGTCGACGTAGGACACCTCGATTGCGTTGTTTCCGTAGCCGGGCCGATTCCAGGGTGGGACATCTGGTTGAACGTTGCCGGCGGCGTCGGTTGCGCGTCAGGGCTTCGGCTCATGGGATGACGGCGCACCCCCAGCGCGGCCAGCACCGGCGCGGGCGCATCCGCGGTCCACTCGCCAATCGCGGCCAGCGACCTGGCGCCGGCCAGCACCGCGGCGACCGCGACGCCGAGCACGCCGGCCAGCGGATGCCGGCGGCCGCGGTGGTGGCGTGGGTCGGCGAGTTGGGCGAGGTAGTCGAGCAGGCTGCGGCACTGCGCGCTGGTCAGCGCGGCGGGCGCGGCCGCATGAGCGGCGGCAGGGATGGGAGATGATGAGGCGGCAGGCACGGCGGTCCGGTCTGGTCATGGGCTTCGACACCCACATGATCGCGGGCAGCCGTGCCTGCCCACATCAACTCGGGTCACTCACTCGACCAACGCCAGCCAGACAAGCCCGCACTTTGCCGAGGCCCTGCGGCGAACATGGCCTGGTCGGATGGACAAGAGGAGGGAACCGTGAGCGAAGCGGAGCTGGAAGAGCTAGGTCCGATCGACTACGTGGTCCTGGAGTGGCCCGGTACAGGCCAACCAGGTAGACGCGCTTGCTGCCGAGCCGGCGAGCCAGGCGCCCGCCGAGCAGCGACGCGATGATCGCGGTGACGACCTGGGGCAGGAACATGGTGCCGTACTGGGTGCTGGACAGGTCGTACTGCCCGGGGTCGGTGAAGATCGTACTGGCCGCCGGAAAGGTCACCAGCACGATGCCCTGGACCAGCCCGGCCGCGTAGACGACCTTCGCTTCCTTCTCGGTTGCCATGCGCACCTCGGGTTCGGCTCAGGCTCCCCAGAGATCAACGCACGACGGGCTGGGGCGTGCATCATGCCGATCGGATGATGTGCCGGCGCCGCCGCGCCTTTCATCCGAACGGGAGGATGCGGCCGCCGAGACGCCGCCGTAGGTTGCGGGTCGCCGGCCGCAAGGAGGATTGCCATGACGGACGCCCCGCACGTCGTGATCGTGGGTGGCGGGTTCGCCGGACTGGGCTGCGCCCGCAGGCTGGCGAAGCGCGCCGACATCCGCGTGACGCTCATCGACAAGCACAACTACCACCAGTTCCAGCCGCTGTTCTACCAGGTGGCCACCTGCCAGCTCGCCCCCTCCGACGTCGCCACCAGCCTCCGCAAGCCGTTCCGCAAGCACGGGAACGTGGCCGTCAAGATGGGCGAGGTGACAGCGGTGGACCCGGTCGCCAAGCAGGTGACCCTCGACTCGGGGCAGAGCATCCAGGGAGACTTCCTGGTCCTCGCGGCCGGGAGCCAGCCGAACTTCTTCCACACGCCGGGCGCCGAGCACACCTTCCCGCTCTACTCGCTGGACGACGCCGAGCGGCTGCGCTCGCGGATCCTGGCGCTGTTCGAGGACGCCGACCGGGACCCCTCGCTGGTGGACCGGGGCGCGCTCAACTTCGTGATCGTCGGCGCCGGCGCCACCGGGACCGAGACCGCCGGCGCGCTGGCCGAGATGATCCGTGACGTCATGCCCCATGAGTACCAGGACCTGGCCGTGCGGCACGCCCGGGTGATCCTGGTCGACCTCGCCCACACGGTGCTCGCGCCGTTCTCCGACAAGGCGCACGAGTACGCGGCCAAGGTCCTGCAGCGCGACGGCGTCGAGCTGTGGCTCGGCACCTCGGTCAAGGAGGTCGGCGAGGACCGGGCCGTGCTGTCGGACGGCACCACCATCCCCAGCCACTGCGTGGTCTGGGGCGGGGGGATCATGGCGGCGCCGCTGGCGGCCAACGCCGGGCTCACCCAGGGCCGGGGTGGGCGGATCGACGTCGGGCATGACCTGACGGTCGCTGACCACCCGGGGGTGTACGCGCTGGGGGACTTCGCCAACATCCCCGCTCCGGACGGGCGGTCCTTCCCCCAGCTCGGCTCGGTCGCGCTCCAGTCGGGGCAGTGGACGGCGAAGAATATCGAGGCCGAGATCGCAGGCAAGCCGCCGAGGCCGTTCCACTACCACGACAAGGGCATCATGGCGATGATCGGTCGCAACGCGGCCATCGCGGAGATGGGCGAGCACCGCCACGAGCTGCACGGGCCGATCGCCTTCGCGTCCTGGCTGGGCGTGCACGCCTGGCTGATGACCGGCGCCCGCGCCCGCATCGAGGCGTTCATCGACTGGGGCTGGGACTACTTCTCCAAGAGCCGAGGGCCCCAGGTATTGGACCGCACCGACGTCGCCCGGATCGACTGGGGCGACGACGAGGACGAGGACGACGGCGCCGGGTCGGCCACGCCGACGGCCGAGGACGCCGTGGAGCGCGCCGCCGTCCGGTAGCCGGAACCTCAGGTCGTCCCGGGCTGGATGCGCTCGGGGCGGATCGAGAACCGTGCCGTGAACGACTCGCCGGGGGCCACGACCGGGTAGTCGCCGGCGACGAGCGCGTTGGTGGGGGCCGTCATCGGCTCCAGGCAGGCGAACCCCGCGCCCGGCGGGGCGTACACCTGCGCGAACGGGTAGCTGTCACCGAAGCGGATGGTCAGGCGCCGGGTTCCGTGCTGGATGCCGAGGCGCCGGTCGCCGATCAGCTCGAACAGGTCGTCGAAGGTCCGGGCACCGATCGGCTCGGCCTCGGCCGGCGCCTCGGCGCTCTGGCCGGTCGGGATCCCGCGCTCGTCCAGCTCGACACGCCGTCGCCTGGGGAGGTGCAGACGCCAGGCCGCGCGGCGGCCTCCCGGAAGGCGGAAGTAGGGGTGGTAGCCGAACGACACGGGCACCGCCCGGCCGCCGGATGGCCGGATGGTGGTCGCCACCGAGAGCGATCGGCCATCGACCTCGATCGCCGTCTCCAGATGATGCGGGAAGGGGAAGGCGGCCAGCAGCTCCTCGCCCGCGTACTCGAACCCGGCGCGGAGCCGGGCGACCCGGCCGCCGGCCTCCAGGACGCGCACGTCCCATGGCTCCCGCGCCGACATCGTCCCGTGGATCGGCAGCCCGTTGGGGTCGGTGTACAGGTCGAGCCCGTCGAGCTCCACGCGGACGCGGCCGGCGCGGTAGGCCCGTTCGCTCAGCCGGTTCGCCCACGGGGCGAGCAGCGGCAGGCCCGTGGTGCGGACCCGCCGGTACGCCCCGACCCCGCCGGGCAACGCCAGGAACTCCTCGCCGCCGAGGCGCAGGGACGCGCCCAGCAGGTTCATCTCGGGGACGAAGGTGGCCTTGAGCTCCCCGGAGGTCAAGGTGACGGCGGCCACGCCCCGCCATTGGTGGACGCGGACCGAGGCCGGCACGGTGCCTCCTCCGTCGACGCCTAAGCCCGCTCAGGCGCCGAGGCGTTCGAGGAGGTGGTCGCCGACGCGGAGCGCGTTGGCCATGGCGGTCAGCGCCGGGTTCACCGCGCTGATGCTCGGGAAGCAGCTGGTGTCGACCACATACAGGTTGTCCAGCTCGTGCGTACGGCAGTCGGTATTCAGCACCGAGGTGGCCGGGTCGGTGCCGAAGCGGCAGGTGCCGGCCTGGTGGGCCACTCCGGCGATCGGGATGTCGGTCTTGAGGTAGGCGTGGCGTGGGATCAGGTGGTCGGGATGCATGCCGAGATGGCCGAGCATCGACTTGAGCTGGTGGTACAGGCGGCTGGCGGCCGTCGCGTTCCTGGCCGAGTAGCTCAGCTTGATGTTCCCGTCGCGCTCCAGGGTGACCCGGTTCTCCGGCACCGGCAGGTCCTCGGTCGACAGCCAGAAGTCGACCGCGTGGGTTGCGACGTCGCGCAGCGCGAAGCCGGGGGCGAGCTTGGTCTCCAGCGGCTTCTCGCCCTTGAACATCTCCGCCTGTGACTTGCCGATCATCTGGATGTTGCCCATCGGGAACTCGAAGTCGGGGCCGCCGAAGTAGAAGTCGTTGACCCCGAGGGTCTTCTGGAAGGCGGTCGGGTTCGGCTCCTTGGACAGCGCGAGCACCGCCTGGCTGTTGTGGAACATGTAGTTGCGGCCGACCTGGTCGGAGCTGTTGGCCAGGCCGTTGGGGTGGGCGTCGCTGGCGGAGGCCAGGAGCAGCTTGGCCGAGTTGGCGGCACCGCACGAGACGACGTACAGGTCGGCGGTGAAGACCTCGCGGGTCCCGTCGTGGTCGACGTCGATCCCGGTGACGGTGGTGCCGGCGTCGTTGGTCGCCAGCTTGACCGCCTGGGCGCCTGTGACCAGCGTGACGTTGGGGTGCTCGAGGGCGGGACGCACACCAAGGACCTCGGCGTCGGACTTGGCGTGGACCAGGCACGGGAAGCCGTCGCAGGTCGCGCAGCGGATGCAGCGGCTGAACGGCGGGTTGGCCTCGTCGAGCATGACGCCACACGGGGCGTGGAAGGGGTGGCGGCCCGCGGCGGCGAGGTCGTCGGACAGCTGCTGGATCCGCGGCTCGTGCGACAGCGCCGGGAACGGATAGGGCGCACTGGCCGGCGGCTCGGTCGGGTCCTCGCCCCGTGCCCCGTGCACCTGGTAGAGCTGCTCGGCCTTGGTGTAGTAGGGCTCCATGTCGTCGTAGCCGATCGGCCAGGCGGGCGAGAGGCCGTCGTGGTGCTTCAGCTCGCCGAAGTCCTCACGGCGCAGCCGGTACAGCGCCGCCCCATACAGCTTGGTGGCGCCGCCCACGAAGTAGTGGACCTGGGGCTGGAACGCCTTGCCCTTGTCGTCGTACCAGGTGTCGGCCGAGATGTAGCGGTTGTCGATGAACACATCGGCGGTGGACCAGTTCTGCGGCTCGCGGGGCAGCCAGTCGCCCCGCTCCAGCAGCAGGATGCGCTTGCCCGACGGGGCCAGGTGGCGGGCCAGGGTGCCGCCGCCGGCGCCGGTCCCGACGATGATGACGTCGTAGTCACTCATCCTTGAAGCTCCTCCATCCGCTCATCGAGGACGATGCGTCCCGCGGCCTCGATCAGTGCCAGGTGGGAGAACGCCTGCGGGAAGTTGCCGAGGTGGTGGCCGGTGTCGACGTCGAACTCCTCGGCGAGCAGCCCCAGCGGGGAGTCGACGCGCAGCAGGCGCTCCATCAGGTCGCGCGCCCGCTGGCGCTCCCCCACGACCGCCAGGGCCGACACCAGCCAGAACGAGCAGATCAGGAACGTCCCTTCCTTGCCGCTCAGGCCGTCGTCGGTCTCGTCGGTCTTGTACCGCAGCACGAAGCCGTGCTCGGTCAGCTCCTCGGCGATGGCCAGCACGCTGCTCCGCAGCCGCTCGTCGTCGGCCGGGAGGAACCCGAACACGGCCGCCAGCAGGGTGGAGGCGTCCAGGGCGTCGGTGTCGTAGTGCTGGCGCAGGACGTTGTCGCGCACGCCGTGCTCCAGGATGTCGGCCCGGATCTCGTCGGCGGTCTTGCGCCACTCGGACTCGAGCTCCGGCATCCCGCGGACCCCGGCCAGCTTGGCCGCGCGGTCCATGGCGACCCAGCACATCAGCTTGGACGACACATAGTGCTGCGGCTTGCCGCGGGCCTCCCAGATGCCCTGGTCCGGCTCGCGCCACACGGCGATGGCGCACGCCGCCTGGGCCTGCACGATCGGCCACAGCCGCCGCGGCAGGCGCTGGCTGCGGCGGGTGTGGAGCAGGACCGAGTCCAGCACCGCCCCGTAGACGTCGTTCTGGCGCTGGTCGAAGGCGCCGTTGCCGATGCGGACGGGGCTGGCCCCGGCGTAGCCGGAGAGGTCGTCGCGGGTCGTCTCGGTCAGGTCGCGGCGCCCGTCGATCCCGTACATGATCTGCAGGGCGCCGTCCTGGTTGGGCTGCACGTCGGCGACGAACTGCATGAACTCGTCGGCCTCCCAGTCCAGGTTGAGCCAGTGCAGCGCCTGGAGGGTGAAGGTGCTGTCGCGCATCCAGGTGTAGCGGTAGTCCCAGTTGCGCTCCCCGCCCGGCGTCTCGGGCAGCGAGGTGGTGAGGGCCGCCACCGTGGCCCCGGTCGGCATGTAGGTGAGGCCCTTGATGACCAGGGCGGAACGCTGGATGTGCGGGCGCCAGCGGTGGTCGGGGATGCGGGCCCGTCCCAGCCAGGAGCGCCAGAAGCGCGTGGTCGCGGACAGGCGACGGTTGGCGTCGTCGAGGTCCTCGGGGACGGCCAGGCCCTCGGCCCACGACAGCGCGGACCAGAGCTGCTCTCCAGGACGCAGGACGTGCCGGGCCCTGACCCGGTTGGCCTCGATCCCCAGCTCCATGCTGGTCGCCAGCCGCACGGTCTGGCCGGCGCCGCTGGCGTCGGCCACCTGCCGGCCCCCGTCCACCAGTGCCCAGTCGGCCAGGGTGCGGCCGTAGTCGAAGATGGGCTCGCAGACCAGCTCCACCTCGACCTCGCCCTCCAGGCAGCGGGCCGTCCGCACCAGCAGGTGGTCGGCGTCGTCGTCGGCCGGGGGCCGGGTGTGCGGCGTGACCTCGTCCTCGCCCTGCCGCGGCCCCATCGTGAGCGCGTCGCGGACCTCGACCCAGCCGTCCGGCGTCTTCCAGGTCGTGACCAGGGTGTTGGTGCCGGCCTCATACGCCCGCTGCGACGGGACGTTGATACCGAACGGCCCTAGCCGGAAGGCCCCGGCCTCCCGGTCGAGCAGCGCCCCGAACACGCTCGGCGAGTCGAACCGGGGCACGCACAGCCAGTCGACGGCGCCGTCGGCGGCGACCAGCGCGCCGGTGTGGCAGTTGGAGAGGAAGGCGTACTCGTCGATCGGGGAGAACGGCGAGGGCATGGCCGAGCTCTGGAACCCCTCGACCCCAGCGGTGGCGGCGGTGGCGGGCCTGGCCCGCTTGGCCCCCTTGGCCGGGCTCATGACGTCACCCACGGTCCGTGCCAGCGGTCGTACCCGGCCAGCAGGCGGTCGGCTTCCTCGGGGCCCCAGCTCCCCTTGGCGTAGGGATGCGCGGGGGGCGGGTTGTCGATCAGGGGCTGGAGGACCCGCCAGGTCTCCTCCACGCTGTCCTGGCGGGTGAAGCGGACCGAGTCACCGACCATGGCCGCGTGCAGCAGGACCTCGTAGGGGGTGGCGCCCTCGCCTCCTTCCTCGGCGAACTCCATGTCGAGGTGGACCCCCTCGGGCTCCTTCTGGTCGCCGCGCTGGGCGTCCACCCGCAGCCTGACCCCGGTCGAGGGGTCGAGCTTGACCACGAACTGGTCGGGCTCCAGCGGCCGGTGGGATCCCGGCCAGAAGTTCAGCCGGGGCGGGTCCTTGAAGACCAGCCGCAGCTCGGTCTGGGTGATCGGCAGGCACTTGCCGGTGCGGATGAAGAACGGCACCCCGGACCAGCGCCAGTTGTCGATCTCCAGCCGCAGGGCGGCGTAGGTCTCGGTGCCCGAGTCCGCGGCCACCCCCTCGATCTGCTGGTAGCCGTCGTACTGGCCGCGGACATAAGCGGCCGGGTCGGCGTCCGGCATGACGCGGAACACCCCGTATATGGCGTCCTTGAGGGCGGCGGCGTCGCCCCCGAACGGCGGCTCCATGGCGGCCGCCCCCACCACCTGCATCAGGTGGTTGACGACCACGTCCCGCAGCGCGCCGACAGGGTCGTAGAAGTGACCGCGGTCCTCCACCCCGAAGCTCTCGGCCATGGTGATCTCCACGCAGGCCAGGTGGTGGCGGTTCCAGACCGGCTCCAGCATGGCGTTGGCGAAGCGCAGGTACAGGATCTCGTCCAGGCCCATCTTGCCCAGGAAGTGGTCGATCCGGTAGAGCTGCGACTCCTCCAGGTGGGCGTGGACCTCGCGGTTGAGGGCGCGGGCGGAGGCCAGGTCGTGGCCGAAGGGCTTCTCCACCACCACCCGGGCCCCCTTGGTCAGGCCGGCGTCGGCCAGGCCCTTGATCACGGTCCCGAACAGGAACGGCGGGATCTCCAGGTAGAAGACGGGGGTGGTGGCGCCGTCGACGGCGTCGGCGACCCGCCGGAAGGTGGCCGGGTCGCCGAAGTCGCCGGAGAGATAGGACAGGCGGCCGGCGAAGCGCTCGAAGACCTGCTCGTCCACGGGCTCGCCGGTGGCCTCGATCGCCTTGCGGGCGTGCTCGCGCAGGTCCTCGGTGCTCCAGTCGTCGACCGCGACCCCCACGACCGGGCAGGTGAGCAGCCCGCGGCGCTCCAGCCGGTAGAGGGAGCGGAAGGTCATCACCTTGGCCAGGTCGCCGCTGATCCCGAACACCACCAGCACGTCGGCCGGCTGGTGCTCGCTGGTTCGCCGGTGGATGGTCCCCATCGTCTCCGACCTCCCCGGTCAGGTTTCCGGTCCGTCGTGGTTGGCACGGTAGGTGGCCGCCGCCGGCCCGGCATCCTCCTGATGGGATGATTCGGCGGGCCCGGCCGAGTCGGCGGCCCGCCGCTGCCGGCCCTCCTTGACCGCGCCGAGCATGACCTGCAGGACCAGCCCGACCACCACCAGGTCGCCCAGCATCTGGACCATGGTCACGACGCGGGCCGGCTGGGTCACGGGCGTGATGTCCCCGAACCCGACGGTGGAGAACACCGTGATGGTGAAGTAGAGGGCGTCGGTGCGGCTCAGGGGCTCGCTGAACGCCTGGGCCTGGAGGTCGGCCATCTTGAAGTAGACCAGGGCGAACAGCAGCAGGAAGAGCGGGATGGCGGAGGCGAGGGCCTCGACCGCCCGCAGGGCCGGGTAGCTCGACTCCAGGATGGCCCTGATCTGCCAGCTGATGACCACGCCGAACAGCAGCAGCCCGCCCAGCAGCAGCGCGACCGCGGAGGCGTCCATCGCGCCGCTCAGCGGCACCGCGTAGTAGAGCACCACCAGCACGGTCGCGGTCAGCGACGCCCGCAGCAGGGCCAGCGCCACCCGCCGCCGGGGCGCTGTCATGACCCGCTCGGACCGCCCGCCTGGGCGTCGCGTCACCGCGCGCGCCCCGCCACCGGCCCGGTCCCGGCGGCGGCGGTGTCGTCGGGACCGCCGACCCGGCGCCGGAAGACATAGTAGGTCCATCCCTGGTAGGCCAGGACGACCGGGAACAGGACGGCCGCGGCGACCGTCATCACCTTCAGCGAGTACGGCGCCGACGAGGTGTTGGTGACCGTCAGGTCGGTCGACGAGCCCAGCGTGGAGACCATGACCCGCGGATACAGGTTGACGAAGATCGACACCACGACGGCGGCCATGGCCAGCGAGGTGGCCGCGAACGCGCGGCGGTCCCGGCCCCTGCCGAGCAGCCAGGCGGCGGCGACGGCCGCCAGGACGGCGACCACCTCAACCAGCAGGGCGAGGAGTCCCTCACCCGCCATGACCTGGGTCCAGACCGCGAAGCCGAGCACGGCCGCGGCCGCCACCGGGGCGATCCGGCGGCCGACGCGCACGGCGCGCTCGCGGAGCTCGCCGGCGGTCTTGAGCGTGAGGAAGCTGGCCCCATGCAGGAGGCACAGCAGCACCACCGTGACCCCGGTGAACAACGAGTACGGGTTGAGCAGGTCGGTGAACGTCCCCGCGTACTCCTGGTCGGTCCCGATCGGCACCCCGTGCAGCAGGTTGCCGAGGGCCACACCGATGAGCAGCGGGGCGAGCAGGCTCCCGCCGGTGGTGGCGGCGTCCCAGGCCCGGCGCCAGCGGGCGCCGTCCCGCTTGCCGTAGAACTCGAACGACACCCCGCGGGCGATCAGCGCCACCAGCAGCAGCAGGAAGGCGAGGTAGAAGCCGGAGAACATGGTCGCGTACCAGCCGGGGAAGGCGGCGAAGGTCCCGGCGGCGGCGACGATCAGCCACACCTCGTTGCCGTCCCACAGCGGCCCGATGGTGTGGATGGCGAGCCGGCGGCCCTGCTCGTCGCGGCCGACCACGCCGTGGAGCATGCCGACCCCGAAGTCGAACCCCTCCAGGACCAGGAAGCCGGTCCAGAAGACGACCAGGACGACGAACCAGAAGGTGACGAGGCTCATGCGCTGACCTCAGTAGGTGAAGTGGAGGGCTGGGGTCTCTTCCTCGGTCTCGGCGGTGACGGGGGCCAGCTCCTTGCGGGCGACGTGCCGCATCAACAGGAAGTCCACGACGCCCAGGACCGCGTAGAGCAGGACGAACACGCTGAGGCTGATGACGATCGTGGTGACGCTGTTCGACGGCGAGACGGCGTCCCTGACCAGCTGCAGGCCCTGCACGATCCAGGGCTGGCGGCCGTTCTCGGTCAGCAGCCAGCCGGCGGTGTTCATCAGGAACGGCAGCACGGCCACCCAGATGGCGATCGGCAAGTACCACCTGGCCGTCGCCAGCTTCTTCCGCCAGAGCAGCCACGCCCCGCAGAGCGCCACCAGCAGGACCAGGACGCCCCCGTAGGCCATGGCCCGCATGGACCAGTACTGGATGAAGACGTTGGGGATGTAGTTGCCGGGGCCGTACTGCTGCTCGTACTGGGACTGGACCTCGTTGAGGCCGACCACCTGGCCGTTCCAGGTGCCGGTGGCCAGCACCGAAAGCAGGTGCGGGACCTCGATGATCTTTTTCGGGGTCGGGTCGTTGTTGCCGCCGCCGATCTGGAACACCGAGAACGAGCACGGCTGGCAGGTGGTCCACTGCCCTTCGGCGGCGGCGATCTTCATCGGCTGGTACCTGGTCTCGTTGATGCCGAGCCGGCCGCCGAAGAACAGCGCCAGCATCGTGGCCGGGATCAGCACCACGATGGCGAGCTTGGCCGACCGCTGGAACATGTCGGGGCTGGAGTTGCGCCGCAGATGCCAGGCCGACACCGCCAGCATGACGGCGGAGCCGGTGACCAGCGAGGCCGCCACGACGTGCAGGTAGGCCCAGAGGAACACGATGTTGGTCAGGACCGCCCAGATGTCGGTGAGCTGGGCCCGGTCCCCGGCCGCGTTGAGCTGGTAGCCGACCGGCCGCTGCATCCAGGAGTTGGCCGCCATGATGAACGCCGCCGACAGCACCCCGCCGACCGCGACCGCCCAGATGGTGGCCAGGTGCACGCGCTTGGACAGCCGGTCCCACCCGAACAGCCACACGCCGAGGAAGACCGACTCCAGGAAGAACGCGGCCAGGCCCTCCAAGGCCAGCGGGGCGCCGAACACGTCGCCGACGAAGCGCGAGTAGCTCGACCAGTTCATGCCGAACTGGAACTCCTGGACCAGCCCGGTGACCACGCCCACGGCGACGTTGATGACCAGCAGGGTGCCGAAGAACCGGGTCAGCCGCAGGTGCTCGGGATGGCCCTTGCGGTACCAGAGGGTCTGCAGGATCGCGGTCAGGAAGGCCAGCCCGATCGTCAGGGGCACGAACAGGAAGTGGTAGATGGTGGTGGTGGCGAACTGCAGCCGCGACCAGTCAACCGCCGACATCAACCGACCCCCTTCACGGCGCGCCTGCCTCCTGCGCCATGGAACCGCGGATCGACCGGGCCGCCATCCCCCGGATGGGATGAACCAGCTCCAGCTCCAGGCGCGGGCAGCGGGAGAACGGCCCGCCCCCGCCGTGGGTGACCAGCAGCAGCGAGCGGCCGCCGGCGTCCCGCCACAGGTCATCCAGCAGGGCGGTGGCCGTGGCCTCGTCCAGGTGCGCGGTCGGCTCGTCAAGGACCAGCACCGAGGGATCGGCCAGGAAGGTCCGGGCCAGGGCGAGACGCTGGCGCTGGCCGCCCGACAGCGCCCGGCCACGCTCGCCGACCACCGTGTCCAGCCCGGCCTCCAGTGACGCCACCCACTCCCCCAGCCTGGCCCTGGCCAGGGCCCGCAGGAGCTCGGCGTCGCTCGCGCCCGGGCGGGCCAGGAGGAGGTTCTCGCGGATGGTGGTGGAGAAGACGTGGGGGTCCTGGGCGCTGAGGAGCACGGCCGAGCGGACGTCGTCCTGGCGGTGGTCGCGCAGGTCGTGGGGCCCGATGGTAGCCGCGCCGCCCTGGCGCTCCAGGAACCGGACCAGCAGGTGGGCCAGGGTGGTCTTGCCGGCCCCGGACGGCCCGGACACGACCGTCCGGGCGCCCGGGGGCAGCCGCAGGCTGACCCCGTCCAGCACCCGCCGCCGCTCCGGCCCGCGGGCCACCACCACCCGGTCGAGGGCGATCCCGGCGGGTCGGGACGGGGGCGGCGCCGGCCGGGCCGGGTCGGCGACCTCAGGCGGTCGGTCGATCAGCTCCAGGACCCGGCGGCCGGCGCCCAGGACCGCGGGGAGCTGGCGGGCCGCCGCCGACAGGGGCAGGACGGCCTCGAAGGCGCCCATGGCGACCAGGGTGAGCGGTGCCACCAGCAGCGGGTCAAGCGCGCCCCGGCCGGCGGCCGCGGTGGTGGTGAGCAGGACGGCCAGGGTGGTGAGGGCGGCGGCGGCGACGCCGATGGCGTCGGCCGCCCCGGCGGCGCGGGCGTCGCGGAGCGCCACCTGGACCAGCGCCCGGTCGTCGGCGGCGACCGCGGCGGCGGCGCGGCCGTCGGCCCCGTTCAGCCACAGCTCGTCGGCGGCGTCGAGGGCGTCGACCAGGTCGGCGGTGAGCCGGGCCCGCAGGGCCGCCTGGCGCCGCTGGGAGCGGGCCACCACCCGCGCCGCCACCAGCGGCCCCAGGATGGCGGCGGCGGCCAGGCCGGCGCCGAGCAGGACGCCGGCCGCGGGGTCGACGACCAGGACGCCGCCCGCGACCACCGTGGAGGCGACCACCGCCACCCCCAGCGGGAGCAGCAGCCGCAGGGCGACGTCCTGGAGCTGGTCGATGTCGGCGACCATGCGGCTCAGCAGCTCGCCGTCCCGGTAGGCCTCCAGCCCGGCCGGGGCCAGCGGCTCGATGGCGGCGAACACCCGCGTCCGGACGTTGCCGAGGGCCCGGAAGGCCAGGTCGTGCGAGCACAGCCGCTCGGCGTAGCGGGCCCCCGGCCGGGTCAGGGCGGCCACCCGGACGGCGACGATGAGCGTGGTCAGCGACAGGATCGGCGGCTGCCCGGCCGCCCGGCAGATCAGGTAGCCGGCCAGCCCGACCAGCACCGCCCCGGCGACCACGGCCAGCGCCCCGAGCCCGACCGACAGCGCCAGCCGCCCGGGACGCAGGCCGAGCAGCCGCACCAGCCGGATCAGCGTGCTCATCTGACCACCGCCGGGACCGGCGCCCGCTCGACCCGTCCGGCCGCCAGCCGCACGACGCGGTCGGCCCGGGCCGCCAGGTCCGGGTCGTGGGTGATGAGCAGGATCGTCCGGTTCCCGCGCAGCGCCTCGACGGTGGTCGCGACCCGGTCGGCGGCGGCCGGGTCCAGGTGGACGGTCGGCTCGTCCAGGACCAGCAGGGGGGCGTCGCGCAGCAGCGCCCGGGCCAGCCCGAGGCGCTGGCGCTGCCCGGCCGACAGCCCGTGCCCGCCGGCGCCGACCACGGTGTCGTAGCCGGCCGGGAGGTCTCGGACGAACCGGTCGGCGCCGGCCAGGCGGGCCGCCTCCTCGATCGCCGCCGGCCCGACCTCGGGCCGCCCCAGGGTCAGATTGGCGGCCACCGTGTCCGGGACCAGGACCGGGTGCTGGGAGGCCCAGGCCACCCGCCCCCGCCACCAGTCGAGGTCGGCGTCGGCCAGCGCCCGCCCCCCGGCGTGCACGAGCCCCTCGTCGGGGCGGGTGAGCCCCACCAGCACCCGACCCAGGGTGGTCTTGCCCGCTCCGCTGGCCCCGACCACCGCCACCAGCTCGCCGGGCTGGAGGTCGAGGTCGACCCGGTCCAGCGCCGGCAGCGGGCGCCCCGGGTAGCGGACGGTGACCTCCCGGAGCCCGACCCGCCCGACCTCGGCCGGCCGGTCAGGCGGGAACCCGACCTCCCGCTGCGAGGCCCCCCGGAGGGGGAGCCTAGCCGAACGCGTATCGGGGGGCGCCTGGTTGTCCACAGCCGGCTCGAGGGCGTCGAGGATGCGCTCGGTGGCGGCCAGCCCGTCGGCGCTGGCGTGGAACAGGCTGGCCACGGCCCGCACGGGGGCGAACAGCTCGGGGACCAGCAGCAGGACGGTGAGGGCGGGCCGCAGGTCGAGGCCACCGGCGACCAGGCGCACGCCCAGGGTCACGGCCACCAGGGCGATCGAGAGGGTGGCAGCCAGGTCGAGGACCACGCCGGAGAGGAACGACAGCCGCAGCGTGCCCATGGTCGCCCGCCGGTAGCGGTCGGTCGCCTCGCGGATGCCGGCGGCCTGGGCGCTCCCCCGGTTGAAGGCCCGCAGCGTCGGCAGGCCACGGACCAGGTCCAGGAACCAGGCCGAGAGCCCGACCAGGGCCTCGAAGTTGGCCCGGGCCCGGGCCCCGGCCGACCGCCCGATCAGGGCCATGAACACCGGGATCACCGGCAGGGTCACGGCCATGATCAGCGCCGAGGTGAGGTCCACGGCGGCGCTCCAGCCGAGCACCGCCACCGGCACCACCACCGCCAGGACCACCTGGGGCAGGTAGCGGGCGAAGTAGGTCTCGAGGCCGTCGACTCCCTGGACGGCGCCGGCGGCCAGCTCGGCGCTGCCACCACCGCCGGGCTGGCCGGCGCCGGGGCGGAGGCGACGATCGACCAGCTCGGCCCGCAGGGCGGACATGACCTTGGTGGCGGCGCGCCGTCCGCTGAGCTCGACCGCGTGGGCCAGCCCGGCCCGGGCGGCCGTGATCGCCACCAGCGCGACCGCGACCGCCGCCGGGACCTGGCCGAGGCGACCCTCGGCGGCGCCGGCGAGCACGGCCGCCAGCAGCGTCATCTGGGCCAGCAGCAGCAGCGCTCCGGCCAGCCCGGCGGCCACGCAGACGGCCATGGCCCGGCGGGCCAGCGCCACTCTCGCCACCAGTCGCCGGTCGAAGGCCTTGAGGGGAGCACCCATCAGGGGTCCAGTAGCGCACCGGCCGCGACGGCGGGGCATCCCCCGGAACGGATGATCCACCCCGGGGGGCCGAAACCTCATCCGGATCGGATGATGTCCGGGCGCCCGCCCGGTGCGACCGTGCGCTCGGTCGTCCGATGGCCGGCCGACGCGGCCGGCCACACAACAGAGGAGGGATCGGACAGATGACCGAGGAGGCGTATTCGTCGCCCACGAACCGGGCGGACCGGCAGACCACCAGCTGGGCGGTCGGCTTTATCCTGTTCGCCGCCATCATGATGATCATGGTTGGCGTCTTCCAGGCGTTGCAGGGCCTGATCGCGATCTTCGAGAACGAGTTCTACGTGGCCACCCGCAACTACCTGTTCCAGTTCGACGCCACCAGCTGGGGCTGGATCCACCTGGTGCTCGGCCTGCTGGTGGCCTTCGCCGGCTGGGGGCTGATGTCGGGCAGGACCTGGGCCCGGGTGGTGGGGATCACCCTGGCGCTGCTCAGCGCGATCGCCAACTTCCTGTTCATCCCCTACTACCCGTTCTGGGCGCTGCTCATCATCACCCTGGACGTCTTCGTGATCTGGGCCATCGCCGCCCACGGGGGCGAGCTGCGGGACCGCGTCTGACGGAGCCGGGAGATGGCCGGCCGGCGCCACGACGACGGGCGCCTCTGCCTGTGTGACCCGCCCGACGGGACCTGCGCCGGGCTGGTGGTCCGGCGCCTGAGCCGGGACCGGGTGCGGGAGCTGGCCGAGGAGATCTGGACGGCGTCGTCGGGAGACCTCCTGCCGGCCCGCCCCGTCTCCGACCCCTGCTCCAGCCGGGCCGGCGCCTCGGCCCAGGCCGCCTACCGGCGGCACCGGGAGCGCGAGCGCGCCGGCTGGCGGCTCGGCTGGGTGAAGTGGACCGCGGCGGTCATCGGCGCCGCCGCGGTCGGGGACCTGGTCGTCGGCTTGAGCGTCGGGGCCTGGCTGGGCTGGCCGATGGGCCTCCTGCTGGCGGCGTGGACCGGGTGGCGGCTGCGCTTCCGCCCGTCGGCCGGCGTCAGCCTCTGGCGGCGGCAGGCCGCCAGGCAGCGCCGCGCGGCCGCGGCGCTGCTGCCGCTCGCCGAGGCCGGCTACCTGGTCCTGCACGACGTCGCCCTGCCGGGCTGGCTGGACGGCCTCGACCACCTGGTGGTCGGACCGACCGGTGTCTGGGTGGTGGGGTCCTGGCAGGGCCGACGGCTGCTGCCGGGCGGTGGGCCGCCGCCGGCCACCGTCCGCGGCCTGCGCGGCCAGGCCGAGGCCGTGGCCGAGACCCTGGAGGGCTGGGCCCGGGTCCCGGTGCGGGCGCTGCTGTGCGTTCACAGCCCCTGGCCCCTGACCCCGCGGGCCGCCGACGGCGTCGGTGTGGTGGCGGCGGCGGGCCAGCTCTCCGGCGTCGTCCGCTCCGGGCCCGCCGGCAGCGCCGAGGACCTCGAGCAGGCCACCACCCGCCTGCTCGAGGTCCTCCGCCCGGTGGCCTGAGGGCCATCCGAGCTGTCGCGGTCAGGCGCTGGCGCCCTCCTCGCCGTGCAGGGCCTCCTGGAGCTCTTGCTGGGCCTCGTTGGACAGCGAGCTCTTGAGGACGGTGCCGCCGAACTTCGACATCGCCTCCACGGCCTTGTCCGGGGTGACCTTCTCGATCACCATGAACAGCGCCGACGTTCCCGGCTGGAGCATGTCCCGGACCTGGTCCTGGAACTGCTTGTCCACCGCGCTCTTGGTCACCTTCCCCATCAGCGCGCCCATCCCCGCCCCGACCGCCATGCCCAGGAACGGGACGAAGAACAGCATGCCGAACAGCATCCCCCAGAACATCCCCCAGGTCGCGCCGGCCCCCACCGCGTGGTGGTTGGTGACGACCCGGATCTTGCCCTCCTTGTTCCGGATGATCGCCGCCACCGCATCGGCCTGGATGATCAGCTCATGCTGCAACTGCTCGGCCTCGTCCATCGCCGCCAGCGCGGTGGTCTCATCGGGATACCCGATCGCGATCAGGTCTGCCATCCCAACACCTCCCTCGGTCACCGTCGACGCCGCTCGTCGACTCGGCCCCCACATGGAATCCCGTCGCTCGGTCAGCGGCATCATCCGAAGCGGATGAGTCCCGAGGATTTACACGTTTGAGCAGAGCATGCACAGGAATTACCCTCTTCGGGTGGGTGTGAGCAGCGGGCCGGGAGCTGCGCCGATCCTGGAGGGTGAGCGGCGGGCCTGGCCCGGTCCATCCTTCGAGCTGCTGGAGTCCAAGCTGCGGCCACCCTCGCCCCGCCCGGGGATCGTGCCCCGGCAATCACTGGTGGAGCGGCTGCTCGGCGCCCCGGCGCCGGTGGTCTGTGTCGTCGCCCCGCCCGGCTACGGCAAGACCACCCTGCTGTCGCAGTGGAGCGAGCGGAAGCGGGACCGGGTGGCCTGGGTCTCGGTCGACCGCCGCGACAACGACCCGGTGGTGCTGCTCACCTACATCGCCGCCGCCCTGGACCGGGTCGAGCCGGTTGACCCGGGGGTGTTCC
>Ga0126306_10000548_pt1 | contig 17759 bp, 19 predicted proteins | sample Plot27_FD_92592 | JGI IMG/M metagenome (GOLD analysis project Ga0126306, IMG submission 92592) | Serpentine soil microbial communities from UC McLaughlin Reserve, CA, USA - Plot27 | ecosystem: Environmental > Terrestrial > Soil > Grasslands | place: USA: UC McLaughlin Reserve, Lake County...
GCCGTGTCCCCGAGCGGTAGCGGCGGCACCGGGATGTCGTCGTAGGGCAGTCCCGACGCTGCCGTGACGGCGAACGGGTTCTCGAAGACCGAGAACAGTCCTCGGCGGTCCCACTGCGGTGCGCGCCCGGCGATCGAGTTGGCCCACTGCCGAGCGGCCAGGATCCGGCTGTGCTGTCGGACGAGCCCCGGCAGAGCGAGATAGGCGTTCCGGACCTTGCGGTTCGCGGTGATGACGCGCGGTGTGTCGAGCTGGAACCGGTCGTCGATGTAGGGGCCGAGCCTGCGGGCCACCGCTCGGGCGCGGTGCAGAACCTCGCGGTATGCCGGCCGAAGGTGCTCCGTGATGATCGCGTCGCAGCCCTGGGCGGCTTCTCGCACCGCGGCGTCCTCGGCTCGCCGGATGGCCGTGGTCAGCAGCTCGAGGGCTTCCTGGTACAGGAGACGATCGGTCCGGGATCGGTGCATCTCCGCACACAGCCCCATCGGATCGAGCGGCCGCGAGTCCATCGCCGCGTCCACCAGTCGGGTCGCCGCTTCCTCACGCCCGAAGTGTTGGGGTGCGGCGAGCTCGAGGTCTCTCAGCAGCCGGCCGGCGTGGTGCATCTCGACGAGGCGCTCGGGCAGCGTGTAGCTCCCCGCGCGGGCGCCTTCGACGAGGTGCCCGAGGACGGAGTGCGGCACCATCGGCCAGCCGACCTCTTCCCCGGCAGCTCCGGGAGGCAACCTGGTCAACGGCTGCGTCGACGGGCCTCGCGAGAGTGACGCGCTGCCCCCGGCCCGCTGTACCGGGAGCCCCGGCCCGGCGTCCGCCGCCTCGGCAAGCGGCGCCCCCGCGGGCGCCTCATCGACGAAGCCGGGGAGCCACCCCTTCTCCGGCACCGGATCGGTGACCTTCGAGTGCCGACGTTCTCTCGTGCACACGGCCGCGAGAATCGCGACCACGATGATCGTCATCCCCGTCCAGCCGACGACACCCCAGATCCACCACGCCATGACCGTCTCCTCGTTGCGGCCCCCGCGCTGCCATGACCATGCGGGGAACGGCTCACTCTTGGCAGGGTGGGCGACGGTGCACCACTCGTTCGTGAAGGCGATTAGTCGTGCCGTGGGACACCGAGGCCCCCTTCATCACGGTCTGTGCACGCCGAGTGGAGTGCCTCGCAGTGCGACGGCCGCGGCTCACTGGCTGAGACTCCGCCCTCGACCTTCTGCAGCAGTTCCCCGACAGTCCACTCCGACGCGCACCCCCTCGCCGGTTCCGGGCGATAACGAGGACGAGACGGCCGCGTCGCCCACACCTTCCTGGGGCTCTCCTCCATGACCCCGGGGCCGAGCCCAGGCGACGCGGCCGTCTCGCCACGACGACCGCGTGCCGCCATTCCTCTCGCCCCGACCGAAGCCGGCCGGCGCGCTTCCCCACTGCGCCGAGGTGGACGCCCAGCCGCCTCCGTGACGAATGTGAAAGGAGAGCCCCGCGTGACTGGCGCACACCCCTGTGTCCCTTGCGGGCGATGACGCAGACAGATGCCTGCGGTGACGTTCTTCGACGAGAGGGGCCGGCGATGCCCTGTCTGTACTGCTTGACCGCTCACCCGCGCGGTCGGTTCTGGTTCTGCAACCGCTGCGGGCAGCTCATGCGCCTGTGCCCCGTGCCGGCCGCGGGGGTCAGCCCGCCGGGCACCGACGAGCAGACTTCCGGCGCCGGCGAACGCGGTCAGGGATCCCACGAGTCGGAACGCAGCCTGCTCGAAGCGCTCCGACGACTGAAGCTCCGCCAGGAGACGGGAACTGTCCCCCTGGACGCGTCCGGCCCGCTGGACTCAGACGAACCCCAAGCCGTTGTGCTCGACCTCGACGCGGCGCGACGCGTGAGACGAGAGCGCACGTCCTGAAGCCGGCAGCGGCCCCGGGTGAGCCGCCTCGGGCGTAGGTCAGCCGCCGCAGTGTTCTCAGTGAGGCGCTGAGCCCGGCCGGAGCGGCGCACTCCCCCTCGCCCTTCCCTGCACGGCCCTGCCACGGCCTGGTGAGACGTGGCGGAGACGCCGGACCGAGCCAGATTCGGGCCACCGCATCGAAAGTCCGCCGGCCGCCCCGACGAAGGAGATCCGTGACCATCCGAACCCGTGAGCGAACCCGCCGGGCGGTCGTCCTGAAGGGAACAGAGAGCCGCAGAGCGGTCTCGGTAGCCCGAACGGTGCTGTCCTCCTGGTCGGTGCGTCGCCCGTCACGGACTGCCCGCGCACTCTGCGCTGCCGTTGCCGCGGCCGGTCTCGTGGTGAGCCCCCTGCCGGCGTTCGGCGCGCCCGGGACGCCCTCCACCTCGGAGGACGTCGTCGCGCTCATGGCGGCCAAGGCGCACGAACTGGAGAAGATCACCGAGGAGTTCAACACCGCGCGTGATCAGCTCGAGCGCCAAGAGGCCGCCGCCCGGGTGGCGGCCGACGGGGCTGCCCAGGCCCAGACCCGACTCGCCACGGCCCGACAGCAGGTACGAGGGATCGCCCGCGCTGCATACGCCGGCGGAGGCATGAGCGACGTCCATGCCCTGCTCACCAGCGATTCGGCCGAGGACTTCGTCCAGCGGGTCTCCACCTTGAGCATGATCGCCAGTCGCCAGAACGCCGTCCTCGGCGAGGCTGCCGAAGCGGCCGAGGCCGCCGTCAGCGCGGGGGCGACCGCGCGCACGGCGGCAGCCGACGCCCAGACGATCTACGACGCTGTCGCCGCCCAGCAGCAACAGTTGCAGTCGCAGATCGACGGGTATCATGCCGAGTTCGAGCGACTCAGCGCGCAGGAGAAGCGGGCCTCCATCGAGATGGCCGGCGGACGGGTCAGCCGCGCCGACCGATCGGATCCAGCCACCCAAGGCGCGGTCGTCGCCAGCAGCCGGGCCGCGCAGATCGCCGTCGACACGGCGCTCGCGCAGAGGGGCAAGCCGTATGTCTGGGGCGCCGAGGGCCCGAACTCGTTCGACTGTTCGGGCCTCGTCGTGTTCGCCTACCAGGCCGCCGGCATCAGCCTTCCTCACTCGAGCGCCATGCAGGCGACCATGGGGCAGCCGGTCACGCGCGCCGGGCTGCAGCCCGGGGACCTGGTCGCCTTCTACAGCCCGGTCAGCCACATCGGGATCTACATCGGGAACGGTCAGATGGTCCATGCGCCGACCAGCGGTGACACGGTGAAGGTCGCGAGCATCGACGCCGTCGGCAGCATCACGGCCATGCGCCGCATCGCCGGGTGACGGACATCGCTCCCCCCAGCGGACGCCGCACGACGTCCGACGCCTGCTGCTGGAGTGCAACCGGTCTCAATCCCTGGCACGACGCACCGCCGCGCACCTGAGGCGGATGGACCCGTGTTCACTCGGGGTGCATGGCGCTACCACGTAGCGACCTGGACGGGCTGCGTGACCGGGCGACCGGGTGAGGGTGGAGCGTCAGAATTCTGCAACCCGCCCGCGGCGCCGGCCCCGGATGAGAAAGCTGCCGGCGGTCAAGGCCGGGACGATGCCTCACTGGATGTTCGACCTCCGGGTCGACCGGGTCCCTGGCCTGGTTCGATGACCAGTGTGGTGGAGCGGATGTCGGGCGGAACGGGAGACTCGGGAGCCGCGCCGGCGAACACTCTTCCGGAGTGCGGCGCTGGACTCCACGGTGCTCGAGGACGCGGTGGGCACCCAGGACACCGGGACGCAGCCGATCGCGGCGATCCGCCGGGTGGCCCGGGAGGTGCCCGGCGCCGCGGAGGTCATGCGGGGCGCACTGCACCGAGCACGACTACGACGACCCGGGCAGACCGGTGATCGCCGGGAACGACCCGCAGGCCCGCGCGGCGCTGGTCGCCGCGCTGGTGAGCGACGCGCACCGGCTGCTCGGTCACCTGCCCGAGCAGCAGCTGGGACCGCGGGAACTCGAGGCGGTGGCCCTGCTGGCGCTGGTCGCCGGCCAGGACGTCGAGCCGGTCGAGGACACTGACGGCACCGACGGCCGCTGGCGGATCGCCCGGAAGGTCGCCGAAGACCGGGTGTCTCCACCGTCGATCCCGACACCCGGCACGCGCACAAGACCGTGCACCGGCGCACCGACGGGTTCAACGATGACCTGGTGGCCGAGCCAGACACCGGGCTGCTCACCGGCTGCACACTGACCAAGGCCAGCGGCCGCACACCGGCGACGCCGCCGTCGGTCTCACGCTGCTGGCCGCTGACTCCACGATCGGCGAGCAGGTGGAAGTCCTGGCCCCTTCGGCCCACGGCAGCGGGCCGGTGCTCGCCGGGCTGGCCGCCGCCGGACACAGCCCACTGATCAAGCCCTGGCCGACCCGCTCACTGATCCCGGACGGGTTCACCGCCGCCGACTTCACCGTCGACGAGGGCGCCGGCACGCTAACGTGCCCGGCCGGGCACACCGTGGCGCTGACCCCGGTCAAGCAGGCCGCCAAGTTCGCCGGCCGCTGCACCGGCTGGGCCCTCCGGGGCCGCCGCACCACCATCCCGCGCGGGCGCACCGTGTCGATCGGCGAGAATGACGCGGTGCAGCGCGCCCACCGCGCCCGCGCTCACGACCCGGACCTAGCCGCTTACCGCCGGCCGATGAGCCAACCGCAGCATCGCCTGGATCACCCGCGGCGGGCACCCGAGGAGTGCCCTACCACGAAGTGATCAAGAACGACTCCTGGCTGCACCTCCGCGCCGCCGCGATCAACCTCCGCCGCCTACTCACCCTCGGACTGACCGGCACCCCCGGCAAGTGGGCGCTGACGTCTTGACCGCCACCACCCAACGCGCCACCGTGAACGGCGGGCAGGGCGACCTCTTCGTCGCACCCCCGGGTGCTGACCCGACTGCAGCCCGGACTGCCGCGAGGCGCCCTGTCCCTCGTTCATCTGGTTCCTGGCCGGCCCTCATGGCGTCGTGGTCCAACGCAGGAGCCGCGGCCCGAGCTCCAGCTCTGCAGTCATGAAGACCCCGAGAACCCGCGCCGGACACGTCTTGCGGTTTCCCCGTACCAGCGACGGAGCCCACGCCCGACGGCGGGAGGCGCGGGACGTGCAGAGGATCCCTCGCACGTGGCACCCGAGGCTGCGGTATCCACCTACCGGTCAGCGTGGGCACGGTGGCGCCGATGCCGAGAACGGCGATCTCGTGGCCGTCAGCGGACGACGGCCACGACACCGCCGATCTCACGGGCGGTGTGTCAGGCGGTGAGGGCCTGACCCTGCCAGGCATCCGACGACGGCTGTGCGGATCCGCGCCTGTCCAGATCGCGCAGGTGAGACTCCAGAGTGGACCGCAGACAGGTGCGGTACTCGCGCTCGACGGTGCGCAGGCGCGTGATCTCACGCTCCAGGCGGCCGCGCTTTTCCTCCAGCGCGTCCCCGATCTCCTTGTGCAGGCGCTCGGCCTCTTGCTTCAGTGCCGCAGCCGCGGACCGGGCCTCGCGCTCCATAGTCTCGGCGCGGGTTCGGGCGTCGTTGATCATCGAGTCGGCGCGCGTCCTGGCCTCGCTGACCATCTGCGTGCTCTTCGCGCTGGACTCCTTGACCATCTGCTCGCTCGTGCTCTTGGCGTCGGCCACCATCTGCTCGGCCTTCTGCCTGGCCTCGCCGACGTAGCGATCGGCCGTGTCGGTCGCCAGCGCCAGCATCCGCGAGGCACGCAGGTTGTCGTTCTCGCGCGGCTGTGCCGCCGGGGGCGGCGAGGCCGGGGCCGGAGCGCCGGGCGGCTCGTCAGCGACCGTGCCGGCGCCGTTGACCAGTAGCTCGTGGTTCTCCTCGATCAGGCGGGCCAGTTCGGCCTCCACCACGTCGAGGAACGCATCGACCTCGTCCTGGTCGTAGCCTCGCGTGCCGGTCGCCGGCTTCTTGAACACGACGTTGTGCACGTCGGCAGGGGTCAATGGCATCGCAATCACCTCGGGTAGGACGGCGGGAACAGGATGAGCGGTCACGCGGCGACGCCGAGTCGAAAGACGAAGCTACGCAGCCTGTAGACGATCGATGCACCGGCCGCCCCAGCGGGGGAGCCGGTCTCTTCAGCGGTTCCGGCGAGATGGCGCCCGGCGAGACGCCGGCCTGTGGGACCACGCCTGTCGGGCGACTCTCCAACAGGTCGGCGGCCGAGCGGCACCCGAGACGGTGGACTGGCCGTCGAGCGTCGGCCCCGACAGGCGGACGGGCAAGCACACGGCCGTTGGCGAGTCATGTCATTCCGGGTAGGCCGATCGACCGCCTAGCGGCCAGCCTCGAAGGTTTGGCGGACAGGGCGGAACTGGCCCGCGCTCGCTGCTCGCGCTCGTAACGGTCCGTCGACACGGTGCCCAAAGTGATGACGAGGCCCATCAGCACCAAGAATCCGATCACGTTCATAGCCGGCCACACCATCGACTGCTCGCTCTCCCCATCGCCCATGGAGCGTGGATTTCCCTAAAGTGGTCGGCGACCGTGCTCGGCGCCCATGACGCGACCGCCGAAACACCGCCGCGCTTCATCCAGTTCATCGCCCTCGGTCAGCGCAGCGGTCCGCCTCGGCGAACATCCTCCTCAATTGCCACAGCCGCCCCGCAAGAAGCCGAAGTCGGCCGGCAGCGGGCTGTGAACGATCGACCCGACAGGCGGGCGTGCGGTTTCAGCCTGATGACGGCGCCCTCAGAGGGGGCGCGCGTCGTGACCACTCGGCGCGCCGCGGGGCGCCGTCCTCAGGACCGACCTAGCGCCAGCAAGGCCCAGCACCGGAGGGCCGACGAACGTGCGGAGCATTCCACCGCTGCATGCTCGGAGACTTCGACGGCGTCGGCAGCGGTCTCTCAGCGGATGCCGTCGCACCAGTCGGCGACCGAACGCTTACCGGATCGACGCGACGTCGGCCCGCGGCCGTCCCGATCGGGGCCGCGGAGTTTTCGTCGTCGAAGCGCACCCCTGCAGCGGTTCTGGGCGATGAGTCAAACGGGACGGCCGCGTCCGTAGACCTCCCTGGGGCGATCCTCACTAGGCCCCTGGGCCGCGCTCGAAGCGACGCGGCCGTCTCGCCATGTCCACGGTGCCCAGCTATCCCTCTTCGGGATTGAGAAGCCGGCCGGACCGCCGCATTCCCGGTCGAGAAGGCTCTGGCGCGCACTGGGCCGTCCCGGGTGCGCCGCCCGTTCGACCGGCAGGTTGCCGCAGCGCAGCTGCCCACCGGCGCGCCGCCCCCGTCGGCCTGGCGAACGCGCCGCCGCTTCTGTCACGGATGTGAGAGGAGAGCTCGGCGTGACTGGACACCCCGTGGGCCTTGCGCGCGATGACACGGACACAGCCCCGTGCGCTGACGTTCCTTGACGAGAGGGATCGGGGATGTCACTGCTTGACCGCCTACCAGCGTGGTCGGTTCTGGTTCTGCAGCCGCTGCGGGGAACTCATGCTCTTGCGCCCCCTGTCCGCCGAGGGCGTCCGTCCGCCGGGTACCGGCGAGCAGAACATCGACGCTCGCGAACGCGGACGGCACCCGGTGGGCTCCGACGGGGTTCGCTCGTGGCCCCGGCGGAGCACGGAACCATCTGCGCCTCGACAGCAGAATCCGAAACCGTCGGCACGCTCGGGTCGTAGATGCCCGGAACTGGATGGTGCCGCTCACACGAGTGGAGTTCGTTCATGGACCGGCGGCCGAGCATCCGGACGCGTCAAGCCCGCCGAAAAAGGACGTGCCGGCAGCCGTCGTGCTGGACCTGGACGCGGCGCGGCGCCTCAGAGAAGGGCGTACGCCCCTGAGGCCGCAGGCGCCGGCTCAGTACGCCGTGGAGCCACCGTGGCGTGCCGCCACGGCTCGCCCACGGCGCGGCACGGACAAAGTCAGCAGCCGGGTCGGCTCCACGTCGGGCTGCGGTACCGGTCCCGTGGATGAGGGCCACCACGACGGCAGGGAAGCCCCGGCCTCGTGCCCGCCTCGCGACCCGGAGCGGCGACTCGCAGGGACGTCGGTCCATCGGGACCCCGAGGTCCGGACCTCGTGGTCCCTTCCCGAGTCGCCGATCCCCGGGAGCGCCCGGTGCCGGCTTGTCTCGGATCCGACGGCGTCCCAGGGTGCACGGACCAGCGACGTCCGGCCCGTTGCCCCGTCGGCACGGGCCGGCTCAGCGAACTCGCGAAGGCCCTGCTGATCGTTCCATCCACCGCCTGACTCGGACCATGTCATCTGCTCCATCCGTCCAGCCGGGAGCCGCGGAAGGAGCGGGAGCGACCGGGTGGGTGGGCAGCCGCGGTACTCCGGCAGTCGCACGTCGTGCAGGTCGGCCCATGCCGTCTTCTCGTCGCCCCGCTCGTTGACCCGAACCATCACACGGCAGGAACTCCCCTCCTCCTGTCGCCACCCGACCATCCATCCGAGGACCCAGTTCCCGTCGCGAAGGACCTCGACGTCCGGCGGCTGGCTCATGAACTCCAGTGCTCGACCGAGGTTGGTCTCTGACACCAAGCGCCTCCATGGCTCTGACCCGCGCGCTCTGAGGCGCCTGACCGCCTCCGACGCTAGGTCAGGAATTTGCGCCAGCCCGAGCAACACGCCCGAACGACGTCGACAAGTCGACATGGGCAAGAGCTCACTCGGCCTCCCGCGTTGTGACGTATGTGTCGCTGGCGTACGGGAGTGGCTGCCACGGAACCCCGTGCCCTAGCGCGGCGATGCCGTAGATGAGGCGGTCGCCGGGACCGTCGCAGTGTCGACAGTTCCATGGAGGGGATCGGGATGTCCGGTGCGCTTGCCACGGGGCCCTGCGGCGTGGCAAGTCCTGGTGGCGACCCTGCTGGCCGGGGACGCCACGGGCCGGCGGGCGAGGGTCACATCCCCGGGCGTTGCAACACCAGCCTCAGTTGACCCAGGTGTTGTCGACATGTCGACCGGTAGACGTAGCGTGATAGGCCCTGTGCGATCCGTAATGAATCCGGCCCTCTCGCCTCGGAGGTCTGGTGATCTGAGTGCGGTCGAACCGCCCGATGTCAGGTGCGACGACCTACCCAGCAGCCCCTACTGGAGGTTCCAGCTTGCCCATCGGAACGACGTTCCCGGAGGTCTTGGCGGCGGCACAGGCCGGCGCCGCATGGGCGTTCGAGGTCCTGTATCGCGACCTCGCCCCGGCGGTCACCGGCTATCTGCGCCTCCAAGGTGCGCCCGAGCCGGATGACCTGGCCAGTGAGACCTTCATCGGCGTCTTCAACGGCCTCGCCGCCTTCCGCGGCGACGAGGCGGGCCTGCGCGGCTGGGTCTTCACCATCGCCCGGCGGCGCCTGGTCGACGACTGGCGGCGACGGGGCCGACGACCCGTCCCTGTCGAGGACGGTGCCGACGCCCTGCGCGAGTACAGCGGAGGCGACGTCGAGGAAGAGGCGCTGGCCTTGATGGGTTACCGCACGGTTCACGAGCTGTGTGCGCGCCTGCCCGATGACCAACGCGACGTGTTGCTGCTGCGCATCCTCGCCGACCTGACCGTGGAGCAGGTCGCCGCGGTACTGGGCAGGACCGCCCCGGCCGTGAAAGCCCTGCAGCGCCGCGCCTTGGCGACCTTGCGCAGTGACATCTGTGACACGAGTGATTTGGCTGCGTCCTGATGAGGCCGGCCGGCGATGTGGGAGATGAGATGACCAACGACTGCTTCGACGAAGCCTTCGAAAGCTACCTGGCGGGACGCCCGGTAGCCGCGCACGCGGCAGCCCTCGTCGCGTTCGGCGACGACGTGCGAGCAGCGGCGGCTGCCCCCGGGCGACCCAGCCCTCAGCTGGCACAGATGCTGACCCGAGGTCTCCTCGGCGCATCGGACATGGCCGTCGTCGGGGCGGTGCCGGTTCCCCGCTCGGCAGAGGCGGGCGGGCCCCGGCGGAGGAGGCGCACGGTGTTCGGAGTTCTGACCGCCGCCGCGGCCAGGTTGACCCCCGCCGGAGCCGTCGCTCAGGCCTCCTTGGGCCTGGGCCTCGTCCTGGCCGGCGTGACGGGAGCAGGAGCCGCCGGGGTCCTTCCCGGTCCGGTCCAGGACGAGGTGTCGGCCGTGTTCGAGGCCGTGACGCCGTTCGAGCTGCCCCACTCCTCGGACGACCGGTCGACCGCGGATGAGGACTCCGCCACGCCGGTGGCCGTCGTTCCCGAGACCGGAGAAGCGCAGGACGGCGAGTTCCCGGCCGACACCCCGGCGCCGGCGGAGTTCGGCCAGGGGGTCAGCGGAGCCGCGAAGGACGACGGCGTCGCCGGACACGAGATCAGCGAGCAGGCTCGCGCCACTCACGGGCCCGAGGTCCCGGCGACGGAGCGGCCGGTGCCGGCCAACCCCGCCCCGGATCGGGGAGAGACCCGTGGGCCCGCACCCTCGCCGGCGAGTCCTGCCCTGCCGGGCTCGTCGGCAGATCCGGAGCCCGGACGTCCCTGACGTGCAGCGGGGTGTGGCTCTGGCGCGCCACACCCCGCTCGGTCCCGGGGTGGCGGGTAGGCCACAGTGCTTCCACAGGGAGATCAGCGTGAACCAGGACTGTCGCTTCGTCGGGGATCGCTACGAGCTGCTCGGTCTGCTGGCGACCGGCGGTATGGGGCAGGTGTGGCGGGCCCGAGACCTCGGGCTCGACCGGCCCGTGGCCGTCAAGGTGCTCCGCCCCAGGTTCGCCGCGGACACGGCCGCAGTGACCCGGTTCCGGAGCGAGGCCCGGCTGTCCGCCCGCCTGACGCACGCGAACATCGCCACCGTCCACGACTACGGGGAAGCGCGGCTCGGGCCGGGACCGTACGCAGACCGCGTCGCTTTCCTGGTCATGGAGTTGGTTGACGGCGAACCGCTCTCGGCGGTGCTGCGGCGGGAAGGTCGCCTTCCGGCGAGCCACACCCTGGAGATCCTGCGACAGACCGCGGCCGGGCTGGCCGCCGCTCATGCGGCCGGCGTCGTCCACCGCGACGTGAAGCCGGCCAATCTCCTCCTCGGCTCCGATGGGGTCGTCAAGGTCACCGACTTCGGGATCGCCTGGTCCAGCTCGAACGATCCGCTGACCGGGACCGGGGAGGTCATGGGCACGGCGCAGTACCTCTCGCCGGAGAGGGCGCTGGGCGACCCGTCCGGCCCGGCCAGCGACGTCTACGCACTGGGCATGGTGGCCTACGAGTGCCTTGCCGGCCGACGGCCGTTCGAAGGTGCCAGCCCGGTGCAGGTGGCGCTCATGCAGGTGAAGCGGGCACCCGACCCGCTTCCGGAGGACGTCCCCGAGGACGTGCGCAGGCTGGTGGCCCGGATGTTGGCGAAGGACCCCGAGGAGCGATTCCCGGACGGCGCCGCGCTGCTCCGGGCGGTGGAAGACCTCATGGCGTGGTGGGCGGAACACCCTGAGCCGGACGAGGCCGAGACGACGGTTCTGCCGGTCGCCGCTTCCCAGACCGGACCCGTGGACCTGAGCGCGACGGGAGCCGGCGCTTCTCGGCGCCCCAGGCATGCGGCCCACCGCAGTCGACGGTCCGGGCGGCTCCTGGTCGCGCTCGTCGCGGTGCTGGTTTTCGTCGCGCTCATGGTGGCGGCGCTCGGGGGCACCGATCGCACGCCGGGGCCGGTGGCCGGACATACCGCCACCCCCACTGGACGTACCGCCACCCCCACGACATCGGCCACGATCCGGATAGCCGCCGAGGACTACATGGGCCGGCCCGTGGGCGAGGTCGAGGCGTCGTTGTCGGGCCTCGGCATCTCCGTACAGCTGCAGGCGGTCCAGACGGCCGACGCACCGGACGGCGCGGTGCTCGCCGTCGACCCCGCCGGGGAGCTGCGCCAGGGGCAGACGGTCACCGTCACCTACGCAGTCCCACCGCCCCCCGCCGCTCCGGCGGCAGAGCAGGGCGGCGCCCCCGATCCGAATACCGGCACGAAGACTCTCGATCCCGGCGACACGGCCACGCAGCCCTCCACCGCCCCTGAGACCAGCGCCGGCCCCGGCAACAGCGGCCACGCCCCCTCGACTGGTCGCGGCAACGGCCGCGGCAACGACTGAGCACGGCCGACCGACGCTCTGCCTGAGGCGGCGCTCCCTCGACCGCCCCCGGATCACCAGGCCGCACGAGACAGCGAGCCATCGCTTCCTCGCTCCCCCGCGCAGTCGTGCGCGGTGCCGGCGAGCCGGCCCCGGTCCGTTCCCCCACCCGGCCGCACGAGCCTGCGGCATTTCTCCCGGCCCGGGCGCCTTCGGTGGCGTCGAGACCGCCTACGTCATCGGCGGGTCGTGCGACCCGTACGGGACGACGGAGGTCGAACCCATGGTGGAACCTGCCTTCGGGAGGCGTCTGTGACGGGAGTGCACGAAGGCCACACGAGTGACGGTGCAGCGCCGCTGGCCGGCTCGGGCGCGATGACCAGAGTGAGATGCCCGCAACATCGGGATCACGATCTCGGATCTGACCCGGCCATCTCGCCCGATCAGGGCCCGCGCCACTGGCAGATATGACCGAATTGTCGATACGTCGACGTATCGATCCACCCGTTCCGATCGCCGTTACCACGCGACGGACAGGCGAACCCGTACCGGCTTCGTCGACGACTCCAGGAAGAGATCATGCGCCGCCTCCTTCTCTCGTTCGCCACCGCAGCATGCTCATTCGGCTTCGTGCTCCTGTCGGCGTCGCCCGCCTCCGCGGAACCGACGGATGACCACCGCGTCTCCTTGTGTCACGAGACGGCATCCGGCTCGCACCCGTACGTGCTGATCACCATCGCGGAAGCGGCCAGGGACGCCCACGAGGGGCACGGCGACGACGTGCACGTCGACCTCGAGCCGGGCGACCCGGGCTTCGGCCTCGCCGCATGCCCCGCCGGAGTCTCCGCCGCCGGCGAGGAGCCGGCCGGGGCCGGCGACGACACCCCGACCCGGCCCGGCACCACGCCGCCCCCGCTGGGCGCCGGCATTCAGGCCGTCCCGCCGACCACCGAGCAGGCCGCGCCGGCCGCGGACGTCCCGGCCCCCCCGAGCATCGACCAGAACGAGCCGGTCGCGAGCATTCCCGCTGCCCCGTCGAACACCGACGAGCGCGTGCTCGCAGCGGCCGCCAGCGCCCTCGACGCAGCCTTCGGCGAGTCCCAGGCGTCGGTCGTGCCGGCGGGAGCCGTCGCGGCCGGGGACGGGAGCTCCGCGACGGACGGGCGAGGGACTTTGCCTTTTGCCGTCGGTGGGGCCGCCCTGGCCGCGGCCGCTGGCGCCGCCTTCGCCGCACGACGGAGCTCTCGGGCGAGCGACTGAGCCTGCTCGTGTTGCACATCGAGGACGCCGGCACATGCGGCCCGGCGAGCCGCGGAGCGGTCCATGAGGGACCGGAACCGGGCCCAGCCCACCGCCGTGCTCCGCGTGTGTGGGCATGCGTCTCCGCGCTGCTCGCACTGATCGGTGCCGCAGCCTTTGTCGTGCTCCCCACGGACGCCGGCTCCCCTGCTCGGCTCGAGGTGCCCGCCGCCGTCGAGTCGCCACTCGGCCCGACGGGCATCCGCGAGGCCGGACCCACCGACGACCGATCGGGCGGCCCTCCGCGCCTGCCCCCGAGCGATCCCGTCCGGCTGCAGATACCGGCCCTCGGAGTCACGTCCGCCGTCGTCGGACTCGGGCTCCGACGGAACGGCTCGATGGAGGTCCCGGCGGGGGCCTTCCCCGTGGGGTGGTACGTCGGAGGCCCCACACCCGGTGAGCTGGGACCCGCCGTCATCGCCGGACACGTCGACTGGAAGGGGGAACGCGGGGCCTTCTACGGCCTGCGCGAACTACGTCCGGGCGACGCCGTGGTTGTCGACCGCGCCGACGGCACGGCCGCGGCCTTCCGAGTGGATCGGGTCGAGAGGCACGACAAGAGCGACTTCCCCACGGACAGGGTGTACGGGGAGATCGGTCACGCGGGCCTGCGACTCATCACGTGCGGTGGCGTTTTCGACGAGGGGGCCGGGGAGTACAGGGACAACGTCATCGTCTTCGCCAGCCTCGTCGCGACCGGCTGACACGGGGCCGCCCGCTCGCCCCACGACCGGCCAGCGTCAGCTCCCCGTCGTCGGTCGGCCAGACTCCGCTCGCCGAGTCGCGCGCCGCTCACTCGTCACCAGTACGTCCGGCTGCCCGGTGACCCTTGTCCTTCGGCAGGGAGAGAGGCTCTGCGACCTGGCCGTCGCCCGTACGGCTGACGCACGGCCCCGTCCGGCGACCGGACATCCCCTGATCCCCCGGTGGACGGTCCGGCGCACGTTCGGGTACGGGGAGCCAGCCCGTCGTAGGTCGTCGGCACGCCCGCGGCGGAGGCGGCCGCCGGCTCGGTGCAGCCCCTGTTCACACCAGCACCGCGGCAGGAGTCGGTGCCATGGCTCCACACGGGAACCCGAAGCCACGGCCGGTCGAGCGGGCGTACGACGATCTGGGCGGCTGTTGACCGTCCAGGGGTTGGCGGTCGCTCCTTCGGCAATGATCGCGCGCCCCCGCGCACACGGGATCGGCGAACTGCGGCTGGCGCGAGAACAGATTGCAGAGCCGGCTCGCCAACAGTCTCCGGGCCGCTCTGCTCCGCACAGGCGATGACGACCCCCGTCCCCCGCGGGCAGCGGTCGACGCACGCGTGCATGCCGGTGTGGGCAGGGCGGGCGACCCCTCCCATGACCGGCAGCAGGCCTCCGCCTGCGGCCAGGACCTCGACGACATTGTGCCGGGCACGACGACGTGCACGTCCGGGGCCGGTCGGGCGGCACTCAGCAGAGGTCTACTGCTGCGACTGGTGGGACTGGTGTGACTGGTGGGGCACGCGGGAGAGGGCACCGACTCGCGAGCCGGTCGGCGCACCCCTCCGTCCCCGTCCAGCGATGACCTGGTTGTGATGACCGCGGCTTCGAGTGCCCCCGTTCGAATGAGTTCAACGGCCCGGCGGAGGCGACCGTGACGAACCTGCGGAGGGTCGTCACCTGGTTGGCCGTCGCACTGGTCCTGCTCTACGTGATCAATTCTCCGGAGCACGCCGCACAGGTGGTCCGGAACGCCGGCGGCGGCCTCGTCACCGCCGCGTCCTCGCTGGTCTTCTTCGTCGGCTCCCTGAGCTAGCAGCACGAAGGCAGGCCCGCCCGGGTCGTTGCGGTCCACGGACCCGTTCCGCGCCGAGCGGCCAGCGCAGTGATCCGGGCAACGTCCCCACGATGACGATCAATGGAAGGACCTGCAATGTTCTGTCTGCAATGCGACTCTGCACACCCGCGTGCCCGATTCTGCTTCCGGTGCGGGAAGAAGCTGCTCTTGACCGCTCCGTACGGGCAGGGGGCGTTGTCTGGGGCACGCTCGGCCGCCGCCGGCGAACCGGCCAGCAGCCCCGGCTCTGCGAGAGCACGATGACCGCGGAGCAGCCGGGCGACCCAGCCCACGCCCTCGGAGAGACCATCGTGACGACGGCTGGTGAGGATGTGGCAGAGCCGCCTGCCAGCATTCAGCGCCTGTACGACACCGCACTGGAGCGGGCGGCGGTCGACGGCTCCCCTGCTTCCCAGCGATACCTCTCCGTACTCCTCGCGGCGTCCTGATCCATCCGACGAACCGCATGCGCGCAGTCCGGCGTAGACCGCCGCTCGTCGCGACCAGTTCAGACCAGGCCTACCCATCCGTGCTCGACCGTCGGAACGGTCACACGGCTGACCACCTCAAGGGGTTCGTATGACCGCCATGTCCCAGGCCGTCCGGGAGACCCGGGACGGCGAGACCGTGATGGAGATCCAGGACGGCGAGGACGTCGGAGCTCCCGACCTGGACGCGATCGAGCGCATGTACGAGGAAGCCAAGGCGTGCATCGCCGAGGCGACCGGCTGGCCGGCACCGGAGACCGCCGACCCGTGGCCGGAGACGGAGGCGATCGACGTGGGCGCCATCACGCCTCCGGCGCCGTCGAGGAGGTCGGGTCCGGCGCCGGATCCCACGTCGGCTCCTGGAGCGGACGAGTCGCCGGCGTCTGCCCTGGCCACGGATCGTCTGGCGGTCGCCCCTCGTCCGTGGCGTCGCTGGTTCTCCCCACGAGCCAGGGAGTCCGGCGCTCCCCGCTGACCTTCGGCCGGCGGTCGTCCGCACGACGACGGCCGTGCGGAGGGAGTGCCTCCGTTCAGGCCCGGTCGGCCGCCGGGTCCGCCTGGACCTGCTGCGGGGGCGCGGTCCAGCTGGCGAGGAGGGCAAGCTTCTCCTCCGTCGGCGACGCGGGCTCGGCGGTGTAGACGGCGAGGGTCAGTCCCGGGTCGGCAGGCAGGGCCATCGTGTTGAACACGAGGTCGAGGTCGCCGACCACCGGGTGGCGCAGCCGCTCGGCACCGGTGAGGTGCAGACGCACGTCGTGGGCGGCCCAGCGGGTGCGGAAGCCCTCGCTGCCCGTGGCGAGCTCGCCGACGAGGTCGGTCAGCGCGCGGTTGTAGGGATCGCGGCCGACCTCCGTGCGCAGGATCGCGACGGTGGCGTCCGCGGTCGTCTCCCACGCCGGATAGAACTCCTGGGCCCGGGGGTCGAGGAAGCAGAGCCGGGCCATGTTCGCCGACCCGTCGGCGGAGTCGAACACCTGCGTGAAGAGGGCGCGCCCCAGCGGGTTTTTCGCCACGATGTCCAACCGTGCGTTGGTCACACAGGCAGCGGCCGTGGTCATCGCGTCGAGCACTTGCTGGATGCTGGGCCGGACCTGCTCCGGACGGGCGCGACGGCGGGGGTCCGCGAGTGCCGGCCCGGGCCGCCCGGGCGAGGTCGAACAGGTGCACGTGCCCGGCGTCGTCCAGCCGCAGCGCGGGCGATGGCCCCGAGCACGCTGTCGGAGGCGCCGCGCAGGTTCCCCTTCTCCAGCCGGGTGTAGTAGTCGGTGGAGACGCCGCGAGCTGGGCGACCTCCTGCCGGCGCAGTCCGGGCACCCGGCGGCCCTACCCGCTCGTATCCGGCCACGAGATCGTCGGCGTCGTCGCCGAGGTGGGACCGGCCGTCACCCGCCACCGGGTGGGCGACCGGGTCGGCGTCGGCTGCATGGTCAACTCCTGTCGCGAGTGGGCCAACTGCCGCAACGACACGAGCAGTACAGCCTCAGCGGCATGACGCCGACCTACGGAGCCGTCGACCGGGACGGCACGATCCCCAGGGCGCTACGCCACCCACCTGGTCGTCGACGCCGACTTCGTCCTCCGGGTGCCGGACGACATCGACCCCGCGGCCGCCGCGCCGCTGCTGTGCGCCGGCATCACCACCTGGGCCCCGCTGCGCCGCTCGGGCGCCGGGCCGGGCAGGAAGGTCGCTGTCGTCGGCCTCGGCTGGCTCGGGCACATGGCCGTTCAGCTGGCCGCCGCCATGGAAGCGGAGGTGACGGTGCTGTCGCAGTCGCTGAAGAAGCAGGAGGACGGCTTCCGCCTCGGTGCCGACTCCTACACCAGCGACCCGGACACGTTCTCCCGGCTGGCCGGCCGGTTCGACCTCGTCGTCAACACCGTCAGCGCCTCGATCGACGTCGATGCCTACCTGTCGCTCCTGGCGGTGGACGGCGCGCTGGTCAACGTGGGCGCCCCGGCCGAGCCGCTGAGCCTCGACGTGTTCTCCCTCATCGGCGCCCGCCGCACCTTCGCCGGCTCGATGATCGGTGGCATCGCCCTGACCCAGGAGATGTTGGACTTCTGCGCCGCGCACGGGATCGGCGCCGAGGTCGAGGTGATCTCGGCCGACCGGATCAACGAGGCCTACGAGCGCGTGCTGGCCTCCGACGTCCGCTACCGGTTCGTCATCGACACCGCGACCCTGGGATGACCTCCGGCGGCTGAC
>Ga0126306_10000549_pt1 | contig 17742 bp, 17 predicted proteins | sample Plot27_FD_92592 | JGI IMG/M metagenome (GOLD analysis project Ga0126306, IMG submission 92592) | Serpentine soil microbial communities from UC McLaughlin Reserve, CA, USA - Plot27 | ecosystem: Environmental > Terrestrial > Soil > Grasslands | place: USA: UC McLaughlin Reserve, Lake County...
AGCAGCGTGCCGAGCTCGCGCTCGAGGTTTCGCACGCCCGCCTCGCGGGTGTACTCGGTCACGACGGCGCGCACCGTGGCGTCGTCGATCTCGACCTCGTCCTCGCGCAGGCCGTTGCGCTCGCGCTGGCGCGGCCACAGGTAGCCGCGCGCGATCGCGACCTTCTCCTCGGTCGTGTAGCCGTCGAAGCGGATGATCTCCATCCGGTCGAGCAGCGGCGCCGGGATCGTCTCGGCCATGTTGGCCGTGGCGATGAACACCACCTGCGAGAGGTCGAGCTCGACGTCCAGGTAGTGGTCGCGGAACGAGTGGTTCTGCGCCGGGTCGAGCACCTCGAGCAGGGCGGCGCTCGGGTCGCCGCGCCAGTCCGCACCGACCTTGTCGACCTCGTCGAGCATGATCACCGGGTTCATCGTCCCGGCGTCGCGCAGGGCGCGGACGAGCCGGCCGGGGAGCGCGCCGATGTAGGTGCGCCGGTGGCCGCGGATCTCCGCCTCGTCGCGGACGCCGCCCAGCGACATGCGGACGAACTCACGCCCGGTTGCGCGCGCGATCGACTCGCCGATCGAGGTCTTGCCCGTGCCGGGCGGCCCGATCAGCGTGAGGATGGCGCCGGTCGCTTGGCGCGAAGCAGCCGGCGTGGCCGGCTGCGCGCGGATGGCATCCTCGATGCCGCGCTCCTGGCGCAGCTTGCGCACGGCGATGTACTCGACGATGCGGTCCTTCACGTCCTCGAGCCCGGCGTGGTCGGCGTCCAGCACCTCGCGCGCGTGCACGGGATCGAGCCGCTCGTCGGAGCGCTTCGACCACGGCACGGCGATCAGCCAGTCGAGGTAGGACCGGATCATCCCGGCCTCGCCACCCTGCTCGCCCATGCGCTCGAGCCGGTCCAGCTCCCGCTCGGCCTGCTCGCGCACGGCCTCGGGCATGCCGGCCTCGTCGATCTTGGCGCGGTACTCCTCCACGAGCGAGGCCTCGTCGTCGCCCAGCTCCTTGCGGATCGACTCCATCTGCTTGCGCAGGAAGTACTCGCGCTGCTGCTTCTCGGCGCCGGACTGCACGTCCTCACGGATGCGCTGGCGCACCTGGAGCTCGGCGAGGCGCTCCCGCTGGCACCTGAGCGCGAGCTCGAGCCGCTCGGTCACCTCGAGCGTCTCGAGCAGCTCGACCTTCTGGTCGTAGGACAGGTCAGGGGCGTAGCCGGAGGTGTCGGCGAGCGCGCCCGGCTCGGTGATCGATCGGACGAAGGCGGCGACACGGCCGTCGTCCCCGCGCAGCTCGAGGATCTCCTCGACGACCGCGCGGTACTCGCGCTCGAGGTTGCGTGTGCGGCCGTCCACCGGCACGTCGTCCGGATGCGGCTCGACCTCCACGCGAAGGGTGCCGGTGGCGTCGCTCGACGCGGCGCCGATCCGAGCACGGTAGGCGCCGTCGAGCGCGACCGCACGCCCGCCGCCAGGCAGGCGCACCCGCTCGACCACGTTGGCGACGGTGCCGACGCTCGCGAACTCGTCGCCCTTGCGCGGGACGAGCACCACGCGCTCCTCGTCGCCGACGTCGACCGTCAGCGTTACGGACATGTTCGGGAAGACGACCGAGTCGTCTACAGGGACCAGCAACAGGGTTTCCATGGGCGTCTCCATCGCTACTTATCTTGCGTAAGCAGAATTCTAGTGGATGGTCAGGCGACCTTACGGGCCTGACCGGGAGTAGCTTCCTGCCTCGCAAAGCCACAAGCAGCCGGCTCGGCCGGCTGCGCACGGATGGCACTCCCACGACCCCCGGAGGCTTTCGAGATGCCGAAGAGAACCGCAAACGCACGCTGGGACGGCACCCTGCAGGACGGCAGCGGCACGATGAGGATGGCGAGCGGCTCGTACGAAGGCCCGTACTCGTTCCAGTCGCGCTTCGAGGAGGGTGACGGCACGAATCCGGAGGAGCTGATCGCCGCGGCGCACGCCGGCTGCTTCTCGATGGCGCTGTCGGGCGATCTGGGCCGCGCCGGGCACGACGCGGAGAGCGTCGAGACCACGGCGATCGTGCACCTCGACAAGGTGGAAGGCGGCTTCGGCATCACCCGGATCGAGCTCGACACGCGCGCCCGCGTGCCCGGGATCGATGCGGACGAGTTCCAGCGGATCGCGGAGGGCGCGAAGCAGAACTGCCCGGTGTCGCAGGCACTCGGCGCGGTCGAGACGATCGAGCTGCGAGCCGAGCTCGAGTCGTAGACGCGGGTGAGCGATCCAGACAGCGCCGCCCGGAGCGCGGCGGCGGCGGCGGCGGTCGAGCTCGTGAAGCCGGGCATGACGATCGGACTCGGCTCCGGAAGGGCGATCTTCAGGCTGATCGAGCTGCTCGCCGAGCGCGGCCAGCCGGTGCGCACGGCCACGGCCTCCTCGCGCAGCGAGGGGCTCGCGCGGGACGCCGGGCTCGAGGTGGTCCAGCTGGACGGCACCATCGAGCTCGACCTGGCCCTCGACGGGGCCGACGAGGTCGACCCGTCGCTGCGGCTGATCAAGGGTGGCGGCGGCGCCCTGCTGCGCGAGAAGATCGTGGTGTCGGCGGCCCGGCGCTTCGTGGTCGTCGCGGAGACGCATAAGAAGGTGGAGCGCCTCGGCGAGACCTTCCGGCTGCCGGTGGAGCTGGTGCGCTTCGCCTGGCGCGACACTCGCCGGCGCGTGGCCGAGCTGCTCCCCGACACCGAGCTGCGCCTGCGCGAGGACGGCGAGTCCTACGTGACGGACGAGGGCCACTTCCTCATCGACTGCGCGCTCCCCGTGGAGGCCGACCTCGACGCACTGGGCCGCGACCTGAAGCAGATCCCGGGCGTGGTGGAGCACGGACTCTTCATCGGGATGGCGGAACGCGCGCTGCTCGGTCGCCCGGACGGCGGCGTGGAGGTGCTGGAGCACCCCCCTGAGCGTCGAGTGTCGGATCCGTCGGCCTGAGGCCGACCTAGGCGACACTCGGTGCGGAGCGGCCACGGCGTCAGAGCTCGTCCTCGGTCACGGCGGTCGCCCCGGCTCGCCGACGGTCGCCGGCTGGCCGGGCGAGCAGCCGCACCTCGCGCCCGAAGTTGTCCGCAGCCGCCAGGTACACCGCCTGCCGCAGCGTGACCCTGAGCGTGGCGAGCGCCGTGGCCGCTCCGCCGTCGTCCGGCTCCGCGGCGCTCAGCTCTCCTCCGCCGAGCGGCTGCAGGCCGAGCAGCTCCACGTCCTCCAGCGCGAGGAACGAGCGGCCCGCGCCCTCGTGGCGCTCGGTGGAGACGAGCACGTCGACGTGCGAGCCCGGTCCCGCGCCGGTCAGCGCGGTGCCACCGCTCACGGCCACCTCGAGCGCGCGCTCCCCGGGACGCAGCGGCCCGCCATCTCCGCTCGCCGCGCCCTGGAGCAGCGCGCTCGTGAGGTAGGCGCCGGCCGGGACCGCCACCGCCGGTCGCGCGCCCGCCAGCCGGCTGGGCGCCCCGACCGCGTCCGGCGGCACGAAGCGCGCCGGCACCCTCTCGACCGCCAGGTCCTCGCGCCGGATCGGCTCGTCCGCCGGGACCTCCCGCGCGGCCACCACCACCGGCACGAGGGGTCCCACCTTGGCCTCGACGCTGCGCTCGCGCTCACGGACCTGCGAGGCCGCGAGGCCCCCGCTCGCCAGCGCCAGGGAGAGGAACAGCAGCCCGCGCCGGCGCCGTGCCTTCATGCCGCTCGCCGGAGCTGATCGGTGGGCAGCTCGACGGTGGCGACCGTGTCACCCCCGCGCGAGTCCACCTGCAGGCTGCCGCCGATCTCGCGGGCCGCCCTGGCCGCGATCGCGAGCCCCCGGCCGCGGCCCGCGGTGACGCCGCGCAGCTCGTCCGCGCGGTTGCGGTTGCGGATCTCCACCCGCACGCCGCTCGGGAGGCGCGTGCTCGTGACGTCGATTGGGCCCGCCCCGTGCTCCGTCGCGTTTGCGAGCAGGTTCCCGATCAGCTGCGCGCGTCGCCCGACCTGCAGCTCTTGCGGGTCGGCCCCGCGGCACCCGTGCCCGGCCGCGAGGTCGCCCAGCGCCGCCTGCAGACGATCGAGCTGCAGCGTCACGAGGTCCGTGTAGCGCGTACGAGGCATGAGCTCGAAGGCAAGGCCGATGACGGTGGCCGCCCCGCGCAGCTCGTGCTCGGCGTCGGCCACCACCGCGAGCTGGCGGCGCAGGCGGAGGAATCCGGCGGCAGCGACGGCCCAGCCGGCGAGCGCCAGCAGCCAGCTCACACCGCCTCCGTGAGCTTGTAGCCCACCCCGCGTACGTTGATCACCCAGCGCCGCGAGGACGGCCGCAGCTTCTTGCGCAGGCGGCAGGCGTGGGCGTCGAGGGTTCGCGTCCTGCCCATGGACAGGTACCCCCAGACGTCGCGCAGGAGCTCCTGCTTGCCGTACACGCGCGTTGGGTGCTCCGCCAGGGCGTGCAGGAGCGCGAACTCCTTGGCCGACAGCTCGATGCGCCGGTCCGCCAGCCGCACGGTCCGGGTGGCGGGATCGACGGTCAACTGGCCAACGCGCAGCATGCCCTGGGTGCGGCGGCCCTCGCTCCGTCGCAGCACGGCGCGCACCCGCGCGAGCAACTCGGCGTACAAGAACGGCTTGCAGACGTGGTCGTCAGCGCCGCGGGCGAAGCTGCGCACCCGGTCGGAGTCGCCCGCGCGCCCGCTCAGCACGATCACCGGCAGATCCGGATCGATGCGCGAGGCGAGCCCGTCGGAGGCCCGCACGCGATCGAGCACGGCAAGGCCGTTGCCGTCCTCGAGCATGAGGTCGAGCACGACGATCGACGGCTGGCGCACCTCCATTGCCCGCAGCGCCTCCCCCACCCCGCTCGCGCCCGCCACGCGGAAGCCGTCGGCGGCCAGGTTGTCGAGGAGAAAGGCGCGGGTGGGGTCGTCGTCCTCCACCACCAGTGCGAGTCGTGCGTCGCTCACATCGGGCTAAAGTGGCGCTACCCGACGGCTCGCCCCCCCGCCCATGCAAACACCCTTGCATCCGGCGCGTCCGGGGAGGATTCGCACGTAGGATGGCGACGCGCCGGGCACCGCTCGGTTCACGACCATGGACACGGCACGACGCGGCAACTACGAGTCCGGCTCCGACTACGTCTTGGAGTACGGCGAGCTTCGCTTCACGTTCAACGAGCGTGACTTCACGGAGCGCGTGGAGCAGGCTGCGGCCAAGCTCGCCTTCGTGGACGGCCGGCTCGGCGACGACGAGCGCGAGGATCTCGTCAACCTCGCCGTGAACGGCGAGGTGCCGGAGCCGCATTCCGAGCTGGGCGAGCACATCAACGAGCGCTGGGGCGACCTGAATGGTCCCTCCGAGCGGTCGCTCGTCCACTGGATCCGGCGGCTCGTGTTCCGCGGCGCCTGGCTCGACCAGCGGGTGATGGAGGGAGAGCTCGAGGTGGTGTTCGACGAGCAGACCCACTCGTTCGGGTACGCCCAGCCGGATCGCAACTTCGAGCTGATCGAGCTCTCGCCTGAGCCGAGCTGGCGCGAAGTCGCCTACCGGCGCTAAGCTTCTCGCAGCCGTCCTGCAAGAATCACCTGAGGAGGAGAGGATGCGGAAGCCGCTCGTCGCCGGACTGGCCGCGGCACTCGTTGGTCTGGCACTCGGTGCACCCGCCGCGGGCGCCAAGGAGCAGCTCTTGACGCTGTACTCGCCCAAGATCGACTCGCTTCCGTACGTCCACGACACCCACCACGTGACGCTCAGCGCAGACGACGTGGGCGCCCCGTCGAAGCCCGGCTACATCCTCGGGTTCAAGGAGATGGCGCTCGTGGACTCCAAGAGGCCCGACGCCAAGCCGCTTCCGATCGCGAAGATGATGGTCCACCACTTCCTCTACTTCGCCCCCGGCCGGGTGGACCAGGGGGCCGGCAGCTGTTGGCAGGGCGCCGGGTTCATCGGCGGTCGCGGCGAGGAGCATCCGCTGGGACACACGCAGCTGTCCTCGGGCAAGGCTTGGCGCGACACCTACGGCGTCAACAACCGCAAGGCCGACGGCAGCGCGCCCGACTGGAGCCTCACCGCGATGGTGATGAACCACTACAAGCGGCCGAAGAGCTTCTACGTCCGTACGAAGATCTGGTACACGACGGAGAAGCGCACGTCGGTGATGCCGGTCGTGATCGGCGACTGCCGGCAGCTCGCCAACGGCATGGCCTACGACGTGCCGGGTGGCGGCAAGCCAGGATCCAACTTCGTGGACTCGAGCGATTGGGTGGCCCCGTTCAACGGGCGCCTGCTGATGGCCTCGTCACACCAGCACGGGGGCGGCAAGTACCAGACGCTCGACAGCCGCACCTGCAAGCGCCGGCTGTTCAAGGCCCCCGTGTACCACGGGCCAGCCGATCACCCCTACAACACGATCCGCCCGATACTGCACGAGCCGGGGCCCATCGGGACCGGTGCCTACGCCACCGCCAGGGGAATCCCGATCTCCCAGGGCGAGGTGCTGCGGCGGACCGCCGTCCACGACAACCACAACCTGCACGTGGCGTCGATGGGCTTCTGGGCCACATTCTTCATCCCGGACGACTCGGTCAAGCCGTGCGGCCGAATGCCGAACGACATCGTCGAGATCAACCGCCCGAAGCGGTTCGACCGAACGCCCAACCACGAGCTGGTCGTGCCGCAGCTGACGAAGCCGGCGGGGGCGTTCCAGGCCTTCGACGGCAGCGAGCTCCAAATCGGCGACGACTTCTTCCGGCCCGGACGGGTCACCGCGAAGGTCGGCGAGCCGGTCACCTGGCGCTTCGGTGGCACGCGGCCGCACAGCGTGACGGTGGCCAACGGGCCGCGCGGCTTCTCCTCGATCTACTGGGGACGCACGAGGGGCACCTACAGCGTGACGCCCGAGGTGAAGGGGACCTACAAGCTCGTCTGCCTGGTCCACCCGACCACGATGTCCCAGACGCTGACGGTGAAGTAGCCGGGGGCTCACGCCCGCGGACCCCCGGTGATGCCTGGCCGGTTTGCGGCTTAGTTCAGATCCTCGACTCGGAGGGTGCCGGACTCCGAGCCGGAGACACGCCCGCCGGGCTCGAGCACCACGCGCGTGGTGGCCCAGCGCAGCGGGTCTCGGTCCTCGCCGGTCGCGGCCACGATGGTGAGCGTTCCGCCCTCCTCCGTGGCGCGTGCCGCGCCGAAGAGCCGGCGCCTGGCGCCCGCGGGGATCGCGTCCAGGGCGTCGACGATCACCGCCGCGTGGCCGCCGCGCTCCACCTGTCGCTTGGCCCGCTCCACGGCGAGCTCGGCGGCCTGGCCCTGCGCCTCCGGGGAGCGCTCGAAGCTGCCGCCGGCGAGCGGGAGCCCCAGCGTGCTCCACTCGCCCACCTCCTCGGGCCGGACGCCGCCCAGCACGACCTGGATGCTCAGCTCGGGGTGACTCTCGGCGAGCGTCTTCACGATCTCGCGGAGGAGGGTGCTCGCGCCAGCGCCCGGCGGCCCGCTTACCGCCACGCGCGAGCCCTTCCCGAACGGCACCGCCTCGAGCGCCGCGGGTACCGTGAGGCGCTCCTTCGCGTACACCGGCGTGAGCTCGTTGAACCAGGGCCGCTCCTCGGGCGGTTCCGCCTCGGCGCCGTTCACCGTCTCCACCCGGATCAGCGACGGGTGGCGCTCGTTGCGCCGCGGCGGGCGCACCGGTCCACTGACCTCGTCGCCCGAGCGCAGTTCGCAGCGCCGGATCTGCGCCGGCGAGACGTAGACGTCCTCGCGCGACTGCGTAGCAGGGTCGTTGCGCAGGAAGCCCGATCCGTTGGCGAGGATGTCGAGCAGGCCGGTGAGGATCTCCTCGTCGGACGCCTCGTCCTCCACGACCTCGGGCTCCTCCTCCACCGCCTGCAGCTCCTCCTCCTCGGCGGGCTCGGCCTCGTCGGCCGCCGCCTCCTCACGCCCAGGGGCGGGGCCCTCGAGCGCCTCGTCCGCCGGCACCTCGTCGGGCTCCGCGCCGTCCTCGGCCGCGGGCGATTCGGCCTCCTCCCCGCCCTGCGCCGCGAGAATCGCGGCGATCAGGTCGTCCTTCCGCTTGCTGCGGAAGCCCTCGAGGCCGAGCTCCGACGCGATCGCGTGGAGGTCGGCGAGCGGACTGGATTCGAGTTCCTTGCGCTGGAGGACGGCCATGAGGGCGAGGACCCTAGCGCAGGGGGAGGTCGTCGCTGCGCGGAGTGGTCTCCTTGACCGCGTCGAGAACCAGCTCCATCAGCCGAGCCAGCGTGCTGTCCGCGTTCTCGTTGTCGATCACCGCCACCCCCTCGGAGCGAGCCCGCTCCCAGAGGTGATCCTGGAGGCGCCGGATCTGCTCGAAGCCGGCCAGGTACCGCTGCGCCGGACGCGTGCCGGGACGGAGCGAGAAATGCCCCCGGTGGCGGTCGGGATCATTCACCACCACGAGCGCCTCGACCAGCACGCAGCGCTCGCGCACGCGCGGGTGGACCCCGCCGGGCACCACGTGGACCCCCTCCACGACCACCGGCTTGCCCTCCGCTGCTGCCCGATCGACAATCGCGGCGATGCCGGTGCCCACCCGCTCCGCCTGCTCCCTGTAGCCCGAGATCCCGCCGGCCTCGAAGGCCGAGTAGTGCACCGTGGGCATGGCCTCGTGCGTGAAGAACGCGCGCAGCACCTGGCGGATCACGTCGGTTGCGATCACCCGGTTCACACCGAGCCGCGCGGCGAGCATGGTGGCCAGCGTCGACTTGCCGACCCCCGTGGTCCCCCCGATCACCACGACGAGCGGCCGCTCGAGCCGGTCCAGCCGGCGCCAGCCGCGGTAGCGCCCGGCCACCGCCTCGCCCTCCTCCGCGAGCAGGACGTCCTCGGCGAGCGCGTGGAGTTCCCCCACGTCGATCTCGGGCTCGCCGCGCTCTGCAAGCCGGCGCTCGATCAGTCGGGCGAGCTCGAACGAGCGCTCCTGGGAGAGCGCCGTGGCGGACAGCGCCTGGGCCATCAGCCCCTTCGAGTACGGGAGCCCGTGCCCGCGGTGGACCACGATGGTCTCGGACCGGTCGCCCGTCTCGTGGGAGGGCGCGGGCTGGCCCGCGCCGGACCGTTCATTTCCCGGCATCGCGGTACAGCTTGACGAGCGCATCGTCAACGCCGACGGGTCGGTTGCGGACGAACACGACACGTGCCCTGTCGCTCGCCGCCCGCCGGGCGACGGTGTCGATCGCGGCGGCCTTGAGCTCGGTCAGGTAGACGTCGCAGCGTTCGGCCGCGGCGCGGTCGAGGTCGGCGGCGAGCGCGCCGCGCATGGCGAGGTTGGTCGACGCGACCACGGCCTCCACGCCCCCGCTGGCGGGCGCACCGGTGGTGAACAGCGCAACCCGGGCTCCCGGCGGCAGCGACTCGGCCGGCTCGGCCTCCAGCGAGAAGCGGAGCGCGCCTGGCGGTGCATCCGCGTCCTCGCGTGCGAGCACGAGATCGGCGCGCAGGGTCCGGTACTCGGCGAACGGCTCATGCTCGCCGGCGCCGACGATACAGACCGTGCGGTCCACCTCCACCGGCGGGATGCACGCGCCCGATCCCTCGAAGATCAGTGCGCTCGCACCCGGCAGCGCCGCGGCCGTCGCGGCTCCCGCCGGGACGTTCGACTCCGCCGGCGCGCCGGCCAGCCCGCCCCCCACGCGCCGGCAGCCGACCGTGCGCACGCCCGCCAGCACCGCGTCCTCGAGGTAGTCGGAGGCGGCGTGCCCGCCCGCCGCGTCGATCGCGAGGAGGTCGTCCAGCGCGGTGGACGCCTCGGCCAGGCGCGGCTCGGCGGGCCCGCCGCGCCCCATGCAGACGATCACTGGATCCTCGCCCCGCTCGCGCAGCAGTGTCGCCCAGTGGCCGGCCACGGCGGTCTTGCCCGTTCGCTTGCCGGTGCCGATCACTGCCAGCCTGGGTCCGTCGAAGGCCACGCTCTCGTAGAAAGGCGGGTCGAGCCGCAGCCCGGGCGCCTCGTAGCGAAGGCCGAGGTGGAGGGCGAGCGCGGCCAGCCGCAGCTTCCCGGACGCCGGCAGCACCGGCTCGTCGGCGAGGTCCACGACCGCCTCGGCCGCCGGCGCGAGTCGCCGCAGCCCCAGCTCCGGATCTGTCTCGACGTCGCGGCCGTAGTGCTCGCGCAGCGATCCGGGGCCGAGCTTCTCCTCGCCGCCGCAGAAGATCACGCCGGCGAGGTCGAGGCGGGCGAGCGCCTCCCGCACCGCCGTCGGGTGGTGCTCGCCGTCGATGAGGGCGATGACGCGCCCGCTCATCTCGCCACCCCTGCCCGGCGCAGCCTGGGGTCGAGCCACACCACGATCAGGTCCACGACCGCGTTGGCCAGGACGACGACGATCGCCAGGTAGACGGCGAGGCCGACGATCGGCGGGAGGTCGAACCCACCGAGCGTCTCCGCGGTCAGGCTGCCGATCCCCGGCAGCCCGAAGATCACCTCGACGTAGAGCGCGAAGCCACCGAACGCGTGGGAGAAGTCCAGCCCCCAGATGTTGGTCGGGGGTATCAGGCCGTTGCGCAGCACGTGGCGTCGCATCACCCGCGTCTCGGAGAGCCCCTTGGCCCGCGCCGTCCGGACCCAGTCCGCATCGACCTCGTGCAGGAGCGAGGAACGCACCACCTGGACGTAGGCGCCGGCGAAGGGCATCGCGGCCGCGATCCACGGGAGCAGCAGGTGCCAGAACCACTCGATCGGGTTCTCCGTCAGGCCGACGTAGCCCTCCTCGGGGAAGATGCCCCATTTGTTGGCGAGGAAGGCCCAGAGCACCGCGGCGAGCACGAGCGACGGCACCGAGTAGGCCATGGTGGCCGCGGCCATGATCGCCCTGTCCGGCCATCGTCCCCGGTGGCGGACGCAGACGAGCGCGAGCAGGACTCCGGTGCCGATGGCGATCGCTCCCGCGCCGATCACGAGCCAGAACGTGACCGGCAGCGCGTCGAGGAACGCGGTCCTGAGGCTCCCACAGCCGTAGAAGCACTCGACGTCACCGTCCACGATGCCCCGCATGAGCCGCACGTACTGCACGGGCAGCGGGTCGTCGAGGCCGTACTCCTCCGCGGCCCGGGCGCGGGTCTCGTCGGTCCCGCGCTGTCCGCCGCCCAGGTGGAAGGACGGATCGACGTTCGGAATCGCCCAGAAGAGCACGAACGCGACGATCGAGGCGACCCACGCCGAGAACAGGGCCCAACCGAGCCGCCGTGCCGCGTACGGGATCACTGCCCGTGGATGACGTCGAGGGCGAGCTTGTCGTGTGGGTCGAGCGTGCGCCGGAGCCCCTCGGACAGACCGCTCAGCGAGAGCACGACCAGGACCAGGGCGATGCTCGGGGCAAGCAGGAGATGCGGCGAGAGCGCCACGTTGTCCACGCCGGCGTCGATCAACGTCCCGAACGAGGGCTCCGGCGGGTCGATGCCCGCGCCGAGGAACGAGAGGGCCGCCTCGAGTACCACGGCGTTCGCGAACAGCAGCGGCGCCAGCGCGAGGATCGTCGACCAGAGGTGAGGCAGCAGCTCCGAGACCATCAGCCGTACCGATCCGAGCCCGGACGCCCGGGCCGCCTCCACGAACGACTGCTCGCGCAGCGCGAGCACCTGTCCGCGCAGCGGACGCGCCACATACGGCACGTACACGAGCCCGATCACGGCGATCGGGATGAGCTTCGACCCGGACGTGATCGTGAAGGGACCGATCTGCCCGCCGCGGAGGCTGATCGCGGTGGACAGCAGCACGCCCAGCAGCAGCGCGGGGAACGACCAGATCAGGTCGAGCAGACGGCTCACGAGCGCATCGGTGCGGCCACGGAAGTAGCCCGCGACAAGCGCCAGCGGGATGGCACAGAGCAGGGTCAACGCGATCGCGCTGGCGCCGATCACCAGCGAGGCACGGCCCCCGTAGAGCACGCGAACCATCACGTCGCGCCCGTTCTCGTCGGCCCCCAGGAAGAACGACCCGCCCCAGGTCGGTCCGATCGGGATGCCGTCGAGCGAGACCACGTCGGTCTGCTTGCCGTCGATCGTGATCCGGTCCGTGAGGTGGTTCTCCGACGGTGTGGTGTGCGCCACCCAGTCCGCGTAGAGCGGAGCCGCGAGGAACGCGAGCACGACCAGAGAGCACGCCGAACGCGACGGTCGTCCTGTCGTACCGCATGCGCCTCAACCGTGCGCCGTCTCACCCAGCAGGGACTGGTCCTTCTCGTACTCGTAGGTTCGGGGGTCGAACGAGAGGATCGCGTCCTGCTCGTGGAACGGGTACTTGCGGAAGACCGTGACGCGCTCGGGGCTCGCCTCGATGAGGTTGTAACAGGGCTTCGTCTTGCCACGCAGCCGCGTGGTCGACACGGTGCCGGCGTTCACGACGAACAGGTTCTCGAGCCTCCAGGCGTAGGGCACGTGCTTGTGGCCTGAGAGCACGAGGTGGACGTCGGCGCGCTGCAGGCATTCGAGCGTGTCGCCGGCGTCGTGCACGACGTTCCGCTCCCGGCCGGTGCCGGGCACGGGCAGCAGGTGGTGATGGAGCACGAAGATGCGCAGGAAGGCCTCGTGGGCCGCGAAGCGCTCCTCGATCCAGGGGTAGCGTCCGCGGCCGATCACGCCATGGTCCAGGTCGGGCTCGGTCGAGTCCACGGCCACGATCGACACCCCGTTCAGGTGCAGCTCGGATCGCCGCTCCCCGAAGAGCTCCTCGAAGTGGACGTAGCCGACGTTGCGCGAGTCGTGGTTGCCGGGGATCACGATCATGCGCTCGCAGACGATCCGGTCGAGGTAGTCGCGCGCCGACTGGTACTCGCCCCGCAGCCCGTCGCTCGTCAGGTCTCCGGACACGATCACCACGTCGGGCTCGAGCTCGTTGATCTCCACGAGGGCGCGGTCGAGCAGGCTCGGCACGAAGTGCGGCGAGCCGCAGTGCGGGTCCGAGAGGTGGGCGATCGTGACGCGCTCGTTCACACGGCCTCCCGGCGGAGGTCCTCCACGAGCTCCAGCTCGCGGGCCACGCCGTCACGCAGGGCGCTGCGCACCAGCAGGTAATCGCGCGCCGCCGCGACGTCGTGGACGCGGAGGATCGCCGCGCCCCCGTCCACGGCGAGATCGAGCGCCGCCAGTGTCCCCGCGTCACGCTCGCCCGGTGGGCGTCCGGTGAGGGCCCCGATGAAGTCCTTGCGCGAGACGGCCACGAGCAGCGGAGCGCCCAGCTCGGCGAGCTCGGGGAGCCGGCGCAGGATCTCGACCGACTGCGCGGGCGTCTTGGCCAGATCGATGCCGGGGTCGAACACGAGCTGCCCCCGCGCTACGCCGCGCCCCTCGGCCGCCACGCCACGCTCGCGCAGCAACGCGATCACGTCCGCGACCACGTCGTCGTAGTCGGGGAAGCCCTTCACCTTCGGCGGCAGTCGCGTATGGGTGATCACGAGCCGCGCTCCGGCCTCGGCGCAGGCATCTGCCACCTGGGGATCGCTCAGGGCGCTCACGTCGTTGACCATCGAGGCTCCGGCAGCAAGCGCGGCCCGGACCACCGGGGAGCGCCAGGTGTCGACCGAGACGGTCAGCCCGTCGGCGGCGAGGCGCTCCACGAGCGGCACGACGCGCGCGATCTCCTCCTCCACGGGCACTGCCGGACGGTCGGTGCGACCCGACTCGCCGCCGATGTCGACGATGGCCGCGCCGGCCTCGGCCAGCTCGTGCGCCCGCGCCGCCAGCTCGTCGATCGACTTTGCGCCCTGGGGATCCGAGAAGGAGTCCGGCGTGGCGTTCACGATCCCCATGAGGACGGCCTCGCTCACGCGACCTCCAACGACGTCGGCACGCCGTGGGGGACAAGGCCCTCCAGGCGAGCCATCTCGCGCCAGGCGCGCAGCTCTTGCTCCACGCGCGCGTCGTCCCAGCCGAGCTCGCCGCCCATCGCCCGCGCCGCGAGCAAAGCGCCCTCGGCGTCCTCGGCGACCAGCCGGCGGGCGTCCAGCACCCCCACTCGGGTGCGGCGCAAGAGCGCGTCGGCCACGGTCGCGGCCTGCTCGTGTCCGGCGGCGAAGGCAACCTCCGCGGCGATGTCCGGCAGGTCCGGGCTGAGCCGCCGGGCGAGCTGGGGGGCCGCGGCGGCGAGGCGCAGGACGTCCCGCGCCGCGTGCCCGTAGCGGTCGGCCAGGTGGGCGCGGGTGTCCTGCTCCACGCCCGGCACCTCGGGAAGCTCCGTGGGTTCCTGCGGCTGGCCGATCTGGATCTCGTGGGTGCGGCAGGACGCCTCGCGCCCATCGCGCTCCACGATCCGGTCCACCGCCAGCTTCGCCATCCGCCGCCAGGTCGTGAACTTGCCGCCGGTGATGGTCACGAGCCCCGAGCTGGTCTCGTAGAGCTCCGCCCGGCGCGAGATGTCCACCGACTTCTTCGGGTCGCCGGTGGAGATCAGCGGGCGCACTCCGGCGTACGCGCCGGTCAGGTCGCCGGGGCCGAGCGCGGTGCCGAAGAACGCGTTCACGGCCTCCAGCAGGTAGGCCACGTCCGCCTCTCCTGCGGGCACGTGCTCGAGCGAGCCCTCGTAGTCGTTGTCGGTTGTCCCGACCAGCGTTCGCCCGAGCCAGGGCAGCACGAACACGGTCCGCCCGCCGCCGGCCGGGGCGACCAGGCCCACCTCCACCGGCAGGTCCTCGCGCGCCACGGTGATGTGGGTGCCGCGGCTCGGGCGGATGCGCGGCACCTCCTCCTCGTCGTACAGCTCGTCCGGGCGGAGCCGGTCGGCCCACACGCCGGTGGCGTTGACGACGCTGGCGGCCGTGATCTCGAACTCGCCGCCGCCGCCTGTGTCGCGCACCAGCACGCCTGCTGCGCGCCCGTCGCGCTCCACGAGCCCGGTGACCTCGCAGCGGTTGGCGCAGACCGCGCCGAAGCGCTCGGCCTCGGCCACCACGCTCAGCACCATGCGGACGTCGTCGGTCTGGCAGTCGTAGAAGAGATAGGCGGCCGTCGGCTTGCGCCCAGCGAGTGCCGGAGCCAGTTCGACCGTCTCGGCGCCGTCGATGATCCGGTGGCGGGCTGGGCTCCAGGACTCCTCGTCGTCGCGGCCGCGGCGCCACGCCATGACGTCGTACATGTTGAGCCCCACCCCGGTGAGTCGATCCGGGCGCCTGCCCTCGAAGCTCGGCACGAGCAGGGGCAGCGGCCGCACAAGGTGGGGTGCGAGCTTCACGAGCAGCGAGCGCTCGAGCAGCGCCTCGCGGACGAGTCCCAGGTCGAAGTTCTGCAGGTAGCGCAGCCCGCCGTGGATCAGCTTGGAGGAGCGGCTCGAGGTGCCGGCGGCGAAGTCGGTCTTCTCCACCAGGGCGACGCTGTAGCCCCGTGAGGCGGCGTCCAGCGCCACCCCGGCGCCCGTGATGCCGCCCCCCACCACGACCAGGTCGAACGAGTCGCGTTCGAGGTACGCCAGCGCGTCCGCGCGCGGGATCACGGGAGGTACGTTACGTATTCGCCGGGCGCGAGCCGGTCGGGCGGCTCCTTGTCCTGGCGCGGCGGGCCGAGGTGGATCAGCCCGAGCACGCGCTCCTGGTCGGGCACTCCCACCGCCGCCCGGCCCTCGGCGGTACGCAGCACGGCCGGGCTCCGCCAGTAGCCGGCCAGCCCGCGCGCGTGCGCGCCTAGCAGCACGTAGGCGATCGCGGCCGCCACCGCGCAGATGTCCTCCTCGTCCTGGATCGGGTCGTCCGAGCGAACCTGGCTCGCCACCACGAGCGTGGGTGCCCGGTCGAGCTTGCCAGCGGCCTCCGGCCCGGCGGCCTCCTTCAGCCGGGCGAGCGACTCCCGGCCGAGCACCCGGAAGCGCCACGGGTTCGTGAGGTTGTGGTTCGGCGCCCAGCGCGCGAGCTCGAACAGCTGCTCGAGCGTCTCGCGCGGCACCGGCTCTGCCCCGTAGGCCTTGTGGGTGCGACGGGTGCGGATGGCGTCTTCCAGCTCCAAGGCCGCTGTAGTGTGCCAACCGTGCCCTCGGGGACGATCCTTGTGACCGGCGCCTCCACGGGAATCGGGGAGGCCGCCGCCCTCCATCTAAAGGGGCTCGGCTTCGACGTCGTCGGCGCCGTTCGCAGGGACGAGGACGCGGCACGCCTGCGCGAGAGCGGCCTGCGCAGCGTGCTGCTCGAGGTGACGGACGCCGACTCGATTGCCGCAGCCCGCGCGGATCTCGGTGACCGACCGCTCGCGGGCCTCGTGAACAACGCGGGGATCGCGGTGGCGGCGCCGCTCGAGTTCCTCCCGATCGACCAGCTACGGCGCCAGCTGGAGGTCAACGTGATCGGGCAGGTCGCGGTCACCCAGGCGTTCCTGCCGGCGCTCCGCGCCGCCCGCGGCCGGATCGTGAACGTGAGTTCGATCGGCGGGCGGGTCGCGCTCCCGCTGGTGGGCGCCTACAACATGTCGAAGTTCGCGCTCGAGGCGTTCAGCGACTCGCTGCGCCGCGAGCTCCTCTCCCAGGGCGTCGATGTGATCGCGGTCGAGCCCGGCGGCGTGAGAACGCCGATCTGGCGCAAGGGCGGGGAGCTCGCCGACGAGCTGGTGGGCGGCATGCCACCCGACGTGGAGCGCCTCTACGGGCGCCTGATCGAGGGCGTGCGCAAGCAGACGGCGAGGATCGCCCAGAACGGCATTCCCGCGAGCGCGGTGGCCGAGGTGATCGGCACGGCGATGACCGCGAAGCGCCCGCGCACCCGCTACCTGGTCGGACGCGACGCCAAGGTCCGGGCGCGAGTGTCCGCCGTGCTGCCCGACCGGTTGATGGACCGCGCGATCGCACGCACGCTCGGCGGCTGAGGCCTCACCCGTTCAGGCGGCCTCAGGTTGCGCGCGCCCGGGCGGTGCCGCGTGATGCTCCTCGCCCTCGAGCGAGATGCGCGGGAGGATCCGGTCGAGCCATCTGGGGAGACCCCAGGCACTGTCGCCGAGCAGCGCGATCACGGCCGGGGCCACGATCAACCGCACGACCAGCACGTCGATCAGGATCGCGGCCGAGAGCCCCACCCCGATCGTCTTCACGACCACGTCGGGATCGCTCGCGAAGCCGAGGAAGACCGCGGACATGATCGCGCCGGCGGCCAGGATGATCCGCGCCACCCGGGCCAGCCCGAGCACCACGCTCTCCCGGGGGGCGGCACCGCGGTGGTACTCCTCGCGGATACGCGACTGGAGGAACACGTTGTAGTCCATGCTCAGCCCGAACAGGATCGCGAACATGAAGAGGGGCACGAACGAGACGATCGGCACCTCTCCGTCCACGCCGAGCAGCGACGAGCCCCAGCCGTTCTGGAACACGGCCACCACCACGCCGTAGGCAGCCAGGATCGAGAGCAGGTTGAAGGCCGCGGACACCAGCGGCACCCAGACCGACCGGAACACCGCCATCAGCAGGATCACGGACAGGCCGACGACGAGGGCGATGAACACGGGCAGCCGGCTCGCGATCTTGTCGGCGAGATCCTCGAAGATCGCCGTCGCACCGCCCACGTAGACCTCCGCCCCCGTGCCGGCCGTGGCCTGCGGAAGCACGTCGGTGCGCAGGCGCTCCACGAGCGCGGACGTGCGCTCGTCCTGGGGAGAGGTGTCCGGGATCACCGTGATGGTCGCGGCGTCGCCCCCTCGGTTGAGCCGGGCCGGTGCAACCGCGGCCACGTCGGGCGTTCGGGAGACGGCGCGCTCGACCCGGGTGAGCGCTGCCTGGCCGTCCGTCCCCTCCGGCAGCGACGCGGCGAGCACGAGCGGACCGTTGAAG
>Ga0126306_10000550_pt1 | contig 17736 bp, 20 predicted proteins | sample Plot27_FD_92592 | JGI IMG/M metagenome (GOLD analysis project Ga0126306, IMG submission 92592) | Serpentine soil microbial communities from UC McLaughlin Reserve, CA, USA - Plot27 | ecosystem: Environmental > Terrestrial > Soil > Grasslands | place: USA: UC McLaughlin Reserve, Lake County...
CGGAAATGACCGGTCGATACGCCGTCATCGAGGCGGCTCCATGAGCACCAAGAAGCGGCTCGCCGACTACGGCGTCCACACCGAGCGGGTGCTGTGGCAGGGCAAGGGACCGAGCAAGTTCGAGGAGGAGCTCGGCGACGACCTCGAGCAGAAGCTGATGCTGACCACCGTCGACAAGGCGATCGCGTGGGCGCAGTCCAGCTCGATCTGGCCCGACACCTTCGGCCTCGCCTGCTGCGCGATCGAGATGATGTCCATCGTCTCAGCGCGCTACGACGTCGCGCGCTTCGGGGCCGAGGTCTTCCGATCCTCGCCGCGCCAAGCCGACCTTTTGATCGTCTCCGGCCGCGTCGCCCACAAGATGGCCGCGCCGCTGCGGCAGATCTACGACCAGATGCTCGAGCCGAAGTGGGTGATCGCGATGGGTGCCTGCGCCAGCTCGGGCGGGATGTTCAACAACTACGCGGTGCTCCAGGGCGTGGACAAGATCGTCGCCGTCGACGTGCACGTACCCGGGTGCCCGCCCCGCCCCGAGGCGCTGCTCGAGGGCATCGTCCGCCTCCAAGAGAAGATCAAGGCGGGGGTACCGCCGGCCTACGAGATCCGGGGCGTGGCGAGCTGACCTACGAGGGCGTCCCCGGGCTGGTCGAGCAGCGGGAGGAGCTCGGCGAGACAACGCTCGTCGTCGATCCCGCGCGGGTCGAGGAGGCCTGCCTGCACCTGCGCGACGAGAAGGGCTTCAACATGCTCGCCGACGTGACGCCCACCGACTACCTCGGCTGGGGCTCGCGAGGCGTCGCCGGCTACATCGGCGACTCGTGGGGCCGTGACCTCAATTCTCCAGGCTCGCAGGGATTCGCGCGGCAGCCCGCGCTCAAGCCGAAGCGATTCGCGATGAACTACCACCTGCTCTCGATTCCGGCAGGCCGCCGCGTGCGTGTGCAGGCCTGGCTGGACGAGAACGAGACAGTCGCGAGCGTCGTCTCGGTCTGGCCGACCGCCGACTGGCACGAGCGGGAGGCCTGGGACATGATGGGCATCCGGATCGAAGGCCATCCGAACCTCTCCCGGATCCTGATGGAGGACGACTGGGAGGGGCATCCGCTGCGCAAGGACTACCCGATCGGCGGAGAGCCGGTGCGCTTCTCGGGCGAGGAGTAGGTGGCGGTCGCTCCGGAAAGGCCGAGGATCTACGAGGGCTCGCGCATTCCCGCGCCCGTCCCGACGATCCTCGCGATCCCACCCGAGCTCCGGGACTCCGAGGACATCCTCGAGGTCAACTTCGGGCCGAACCACCCCTCCACGCACGGCGTCCTGCGCCTCGTTGTCGAGCTGCACGGCGAGCGTGTGGTCGGCCTGCGTGCCGTGGTCGGCTACCTGCACACGGGCTTCGAGAAGAACATGGAGGCCAAGAGCTGGTGGAAGGCCATCACCTACTCGCCGCGGATCGACTACCTCTCCTTCCAGAACAACGAGCTCGTCTTCGTGCTCGGCGTCGAGAAGCTGCTCGGCCTCGAGGTGCCGACCAAGGCGACCTGGATGCGGATGTGCCTCGCCGAGTTGAACCGGATCCACTCGCACTTGGTCTGGCTCGCGACTGCGGCACTCGAGCTCGGGGCGATCTCGATGTTCTGGTACTGCTTTCGCGAGCGCGACCAGATCCTCGATCTCTTCGAGATGGTCACCGGGGAGCGCATGCACACGCGCTACTACCAGGTCGGTGGGCTTGCCGCCGACATCCCGTCCGGGTTCTTCCCCGAGGCGCGCAAGTTCGTCGACTGGATGCCGAAAGCGGTCAGCGAGTACGAGTCGCTCGTCGACCGGAACGCGATCTGGCTCGAGCGGACGAAGGGGCTAGGGCTGCTCTCGGCCGAAGACGCGATCGCCCTCGGCCAGACCGGTCCCGTGCTGCGCGGCTCCGCGGTGGACTGGGATCTCCGCAAGGCGCAGCCCTACCTCGCCTACGACGAGGTCGAGTTCGACGTGCCCGTCTACGAGAACGGAGACGTCTGGGACCGCTACAAGGTGCGCATGGACGAGATGCGGGAGTCGACCCGCATAGTCGCCCAGTGACTAGACGGGCTCGAGGAGATGGAGGGCGAGCCCTGGATCGCGGACGACCGCAAGGTCGTGCTGCCTCCGCGCGAGGAGCTGCACACCTCGATGGAGTCTCTGATCCACCACTTCAAGATCGTCACCGAGGGCTTCCGCGTTCCTGAGGGCGAGGTCTACGTGGCCGTCGAGTCGCCGCGGGGAGAACTCGGCTGCTACCTCGTCTCCGAGGGCGGCCCGAAGCCGTGGCGCGTCAAGTTCCGCGCGCCCAGCTTCGTTGCGCTGGAGGCGACCGCAACCTGTATGAGCGACGCCCTCGTGGCGGACTTGATCGCGATCGTGGGGTCGCTCGACACGGTCATGGGCGAGGTCGATAGGTGACCGAACTCGTTCAGGAGATCCGAGAGATTGCGGGCCACTACCCGGACGCGCGCTCGGCGATCCTGCCGGCGCTGCACCTGGCCCAGAAGAGGAACGACGGATGGCTTCCGCCGCAAGCGCTGGAGGAGGTCGGCACGGCACTCGGGGTCACCCCGGCGTACGTCCAATCGGTCGCGTCGTTCTACGACATGCTGCATCTGGCGCCGGTGGGGCAGCACCTGGTCGAGGTCTGCACCAACGTCTCGTGCGCGCTCGTGGGGGCACAGCAGGTAGTCGAAACCTTCCAGCGCGAGCTGGGCGTCCGGCCGGGCGAGACGACCGAGGACGGCACGGTGACGCTGAAGACGATGGAGTGCGCCGGGGGCTGCGGCTGGGCTCCGGTCGTGGTCGTCGACCACCGCTACCGAGAGCCGGTTCGGGCAGAAGACGTGCCGGAGCTTGTCGGGGAGCTGCGCGGCGGTGGCTAGCCGCGAGCGCGTGACGGTCGTCCTCGCGGGGGCAGACGAGCGCGACCTGACGAAGTTGGTCGAGTACCGCAAGGCCGGCGGCTTCAAGTCGCTCGCAAAGGCCCGGAAGATGCAGCCGCCGGGAATCATCGACGAGTTGCTTACCTCGGGCCTGCGCGGGCGTGGCGGCGCGGGGTTCCCGATGGGCCGCAAGGCGAGCTTCCTCGCGAAGGACACCGGCAAGCCGGTCTACCTCGTCGTGAACGCGGACGAGTCGGAGCCGGGCGATTTCAAGGACCGCGAGATCATGTTCCGGGTGCCGCACCGGCTACTCGAGGGCTGTCTGATCACCGCGCACGCGATCGGATCCCAGAACGTCTTCATCTATCTGCGCGGTGAATACACCCACGAGTTCGACGTGCTGCGGGCGGCGCTCGACGAGCTGCGAGAGGCAAAGCTGCTCGGCGGCGTCACGGTCGTCATCCACCGTGGCGCCGGCGCGTACATCTGCGGTGAGGAGACCGCGCTGCTGGAGTCGCTCGAGGGCAAGCGCGGGCAGCCCCGCTCCAAGCCGCCGTTCCCGGCCGTTCAGGGACTCTACGCGTCGCCGACGCTGATCAACAACGTCGAGACGATCGCCACGGTGCCGGCCATCGTGGAGCGCGGCGGCGCCTGGTACGCCTCGCTCGGGGTCGAGAACTCGGCGGGGACGCGGGTCTTCTCGCTCTCAGGCAACGTCGTCAACGGCGGGAACTACGAACTCGAGCTCGGTACCTCGCTCTACGAGCTGATCTACCGGATCGGCGGCGGTATCCCGGAGGGGCGAAAGCTGAAGGCGGTGATCCCGGGGGGCTCGTCGGTGCCGGTGCTGACCGCGGGCGAGATCCAGTATCCGCTCGACTTCGACTCGATGGCGGAGGCTGGAACGATGCTCGGCTCCGGCGCGGTGATCGTGATCGACGACCGCTGCTGCATGGTGCAGCTCGGCCTGCGGGTCGCGCAGTTCTACCAGCACGAGTCGTGCGGCAAATGCACGCCGTGCCGCGAGGGGACGCGCTGGATGGTGCAGCTGCTGCGGGCGATCGAGGACGGGCGCGCCGAGCACTCGGAGCTCGACCTGCTGCTCGACGTCTGCGACCGGATCCTGGGCAAGTGCCTCTGCCCCCTCGGCGACGCGGCGGCGATGCCGGTGGCGAGCTACGTGACGAAGTTCGCCGAAGAGTACCGGCAGCACATCGACGAGGGCGGCTGCCCCTTCGGCGGCGAGTCGTCGCTCCAGGGCGTGATCGCGCCGATCGACCAGCACACCCTCACTCCCGTCGCGGTGATTCCGGCGTGAACACGCTACGCGTCCGGTTTGGTCCTGGCACGTCGTGGGGGACGAATCGGCGGCTCGGCCGTTCATGCAGGAGGCCGACAGGATGAGCGGCGAGCTCGTCACGGTCACGGTCGACGACCGCAAGGTTCAGGTACCGAAGGGTACGGGGATCGTCGAGGCGGCGATCCACGCAGGAATCGAGATCCCCGTCTTCTGCTACGAGCCCCGCCTGGGGCCGGCGGTCGGCGCGTGCCGCATGTGCCTCTGCGAGGTCGAGGGCATGCCCAAGCTCCAGGCCGTTTGCACCATGACCGCGCAGGACGGCATGGTCGTCCGCACGGCTCAGACCTCCGCCAAGGCCGCCGAAGGTCAGAACGCCACTCTCGAGTTCATCCTCGTCAACCACCCGCTCGACTGCCCGGTCTGCGACAAGGGCGGCGAGTGCCCGCTGCAGGACCTCACATTCCGCTGGGGCCCCGGCAACACGCGCATGGAGTTCGAGAAGCGCACCCTCGAGAAGCCGATCCCGATCTCGCCGGCGATCGCCCTCGACCGCGAGCGCTGCATCCTCTGCTACCGCTGCACGCGCTTCTCCGAGGGCGTCGCCGAGGACGGCCAGCTGATCGCCCGCAACCGCGGCGCACTCTCGCTGATCGGCACGTTCGAGGACTTGCCGTACCGAGCGCCGTTCTCCGGCAACGTGATCGAGCTCTGCCCGGTCGGCGCGCTGACCTCGACCCAGTACCGCTTCACCGGCCGGCCCTGGGAAATCCAGAACGTGCCGACCATCTGCGGCCTGTGCCCGGTGGGCTGCAACGTCCACGCGACGATGCGCGAAGGGAAGGTCAGGCGGATGCTCTCTCGCAATCATCCCCAGGTGGACGAGGGCTGGCTCTGCGACAAGGGACGCTTCGCCTACACGCACCTCTACGCGCGCGACCGGATCTCCGATCCGCTGCGCCGCTCGCGGCGGCGCGGCTTCGAAGAGCTCTCCTGGGACGACGCGCTCGACGAGGCCGAGCGGCTGCTGCGCGAGGCCGAGGGCCGGATCGTGACCGCGCTCTCCGGCTCCGAGACCGTCGAGCAGGCCTACGCGCTCGGCAAGCTTCTGCGCAAGGGCCTCAGAGCGCACACGGCCTTCCTGCCGGAGGAGACCGGCAGCGCGCTCGACGCCTACCGCCTGCCGCTCTCGGCCATCCGTGACGCCGAGCTCGTGGTCGTGCTCGGGGACGAGCCGGTGGCCGAGCGGGCGCCGATCGTCGACCTCTGGCTCCGGGCCGCCCGTCGCGAGGGCGCGCACGTCGAGCACACCGGTGATGCGATCGAGAGTTGCCGCCGCCTCGCCGGTCGGGACGACCCGCTGGGCAAGCGCCTGCGCGAGAGCGAGCGGGCAATCCTGATCTGGTCGGCCGAGGAAGGCAGCGGCGGTGCGCACCTGGCGGCTCTGGCCGGCGAGCTCGGCTTCCGGTACAAGCCCGGTTCGGGCGCGTTCCACTTGCCCTGCACGCCGAACGGCCGCGGGGTGGCCGACGCCTGGGCCGCCTGCTCCGACGACGAGGCCGAGGCTCCCGAGAGCATCGGCCTCCTGGTCGTCTCCGGCGACGAAGCGGCCGCCGACCCGAACGTGCGCGCCCTCGCCGAGCGGGCCGAGCGCGTGATCGTCACTTCGATGTTCCAGGGCCTCGCAGTCGGCTGGGCCGATCTCGTCCTGCCGGGCACGAGCTACCTCGAGCGGGACGGCACCTACGTCAACCTCGAAGGCCGGCTCCAGCGGCTGCGGCGCGCCGCGATCCCACCCGCACCCGACGAGCTTGCCTGGATCTCGAAACTGGCGGAGCGCTTCGAGGTCGAACTACCGCCCTACGCCTCCGCGGTCTTCGCCGAGCTCTCGGAGCTGATCTACGACGGCCTGCCCTTCGGCGAGGTCGGTGAGCAGGCCGAGCTGCGCACCCGAAGCGAGGCGCCGGCCGCCAAGCTGCCTGACGAAACGCCGAGCCCGAAGCCACGCAAGGGCGAGCTGAGGCTAGTCCGCTACCGCCCGCTCTTCTCGGGCCCGGCCGTCGAACGGGTTCCCGAGCTGCAGTTCCAGCGGCCGCCACCCGAGGTCGAGCTCTCGCCCGAAGACGCCGAGACCCGCAAGATCCTGAACGGCGAATCGGTAATGGTGAAGCACGTCGACGTCGCTCGCGAGCTTCGCGCTCGCATCAACCCCTCGCTGCAGCCCGGGATCGCGCGCGTCGCCAACGATCACGTGGGGGAGCTCGGCGGCTTCGTGGAGGTGAGCAAGCCATGAGCGAACCGTGGTGGATCTCCGCGATCAAGGCGTTCCTGATCATCAACCTGCTGCTCGGGATGTTCGCCTACATGACCTGGGTCGAGCGCAAGGTGCTCGGGCGGATGCAGCTCCGCTACGGCCCCAACCGCACGGGCCCGTTCGGCCTGCTCCAGCCCATCGCCGACCTCGTCAAGCTGATCCGCAAGGAGAGCTTCTTCCCGGCCTCCGCCGTGGACGTCCTTTACATCGCGGCGCCTGTGCTCTCGTCGTTCACCGCGCTCGCCGCGTTCAGCGTGATCCCGTTCGGCGCGGGCTGGCACATCTGGAAGTGGGACGTGGGCGGCGTGGTCATCGACGTACCGATCTCGCTGGTTTTGCTGTTCGCCCTCAGCTCGCTCGGCATCTACGGCTTCATCGTCGGCGGGTGGGCGTCGCACTCGAAGTACGCACTCCTCGGCTCGATGCGTACCTGCGCGCAGATGGTCTCGTACGAGGTCTCGCTCACCTTCGCCGTCCTCGGCGTCGTGATCATGGGTCACTCGCTCTCGCTCGTCGACATCGTCCGCACCCAACACGACACGATCTGGTTCATCGCGCCACAGTTCGTCGGGTTCCTCGTCTTCTTCATCGGCGGGATCGCCGAGACGAACCGCCCGCCGTTCGATCTGCCCGAGGCCGACACCGAGCTCGTCGCCGGCTACCACACCGAGTACAGCGGCATGCGCTTCGGCCTCTTTCAGATGGGCGAGTACGTGAACATGATCACGCTCTCGGCGCTGTCGGTGACCCTCTTCTTCGGGGGCTGGTACGGCCCGTGGGCACCGCTCGGGCCGCTGTGGTTCCTGATCAAGCTGCTGATCATCATCTTCGTCTTCATGTGGATCCGGGCGACCCTGCCGCGGCTCCGCTACGACCAGCTGATGCGCTTCGGCTGGAAGGTGCTGCTCCCCGTGGCGACGATCAACGCGCTCGTGACGGCGGCCTGCGTGGTGGCGTTCTGATGAACCGCGAACAATGCTGCGGATCTCTTGCGGGGCGGGCTTGTCCGCTCGCTTCGGTCGGGAGCTGGAAGGGGCACTCGTGAGTCCCCAGCCGTTGGAAAGCATTCGTGGATTTGGCGTCACCTTCAAGCAGATCTTCCACAAGCCGATCACGCAGCAGTACCCGGAGTACAAGCGGCCCGTCTACCCGCGCTTCCGCGGGCGGCACCGGCTCCACCGGCACGAGAACGGGCTCGAGAAGTGCGTCGGCTGCTCGCTCTGTGCGGCCGCCTGTCCCGCCGACTGCATCCGCGTCGTCGCCGAGGAGAACACACCCGGCAACCGGATCTCCCCGGGCGAGCGCTACGCGCGCATCTACGAGATCAACATGAGCCGCTGCATCTTTTGCGGCTACTGCGAGCTCGCGTGCCCGTTCGACGCGATCACGCTCGGCAACGAGTTCGAGCTCTCTGAGTACTCGCGCGACGACCTGATCTACACGAAGGACATGTTGCTCGCCGAGCCGATCAAGAAGGTGCCGGTCGCCGACCGCGACCTCTACGACACGCCGATCCCGTACTACAAGGAGCACTCGTAGATGGCCAACGTCCTGGTCTGGGCGGTCTGGGTCGTGGCCGCGTTCGCCTGCCTCGGTTCCGGGATCGCGGTCGTGACCTTCTCGAACCCCTTCTACTCGGCGCTCTCGCTGATCGGGAACCTCGCCTCTCTCGCGGTGCTGTACCTGCTGCTCTCAGCCGAGTTCGTTGCCGCGGCGCAAGTGCTCGTCTACGCGGGCGCGGTGATGGTGATGTTCCTGTTCGTGATCGGCTACCTCGGTTCACGCGCCGACGCGCCCTGGGCCGGCGGGCCGAGCTGGCAGACGGTCGGGGCCGTGCTGGCCTCGGCTGCGCTCTTCGTCGAGGTGATCGTCGTGATCGGCCTGAAGACGAGCGGGCGGCTTTCGCACCAGAAGCCGGTCGACCCCGTTTTCGGCGGGCCCTACGACATCGGGCGGCTTTTCCTGACCGACCACCTGCTGGCGTTCGAGATCACCTCGATCGTCCTGCTCGTGGCCGCGGTCGGCGGCGTCGTCCTCGGCAGCCACGCGCGGGAGACACCGCATTGAAGGGCCCGGACGTCGTCTGGTACCTCGCGCTCGCGGGCTTCCTCTTCTGCACCGGCGCGCTGGGCGTCCTGATCCGGCGGAGCCCGCTAATCGTGCTGCTCTCGCTCGAGATCATGCTCAACGGGGCGAACCTCGCCCTGATCGCCTTCTCGCGCCACTACGCGCAGGGCGACGGGCAGATCTTCGCGCTTACGGTGATGGCGGTCGCGGCCTCCGAGGTCGTGGTGGGGCTGGGGCTGATCGTGGCGATCGCGCGCAAGAACCTCGACCTCGACGTGGACAAGCTTTCCACGCTGCGCGGCTGAGGTGATCGCCGCCGCCTGGATCTGCCTGCTGACGCCGCTCGGTGCGACCCTCGCGATCACGCTCGCGGGCAGCCGCATCACGCGCCGCGGGGCGGGTTACCTCGCAACCGCCTCGGTCGCGGCCTCCTTCGTCTCGGCCGTGGTCGCGTTCGCGCTCCTGCTCGGCGATTCGCCGGAACACCGTTCGCACCCGTCCACGCTCTGGAGCTGGCTCACCGCGGGGCAACTCGACTTCGGCCTGCGGATCCTGGTCGACCCGCTTTCTGTCTTCATGATGTTGGTCGTGGCAGGGGTCGGCTCGCTGATCGTCGCCTACTCGATCGGTTACATGGACGGCGACGACGAGGAGCGCCGCTACTTCGCCTACATGGCGCTGTTCGTCTTCTCGATGCTGCTGCTCGTCCAGGGCGGGAATCTGCTGCTGTTGTTCGTCGGCTGGGGCCTCGTCGGCCTCTCCTCGTACCTGCTGATCGGCTTCTGGCACGACCGGCCGAGCGCGATCGCGGCGGCCAAGAAAGCCTTCGTGATGAACGCAATCGGCGACGCGACGATGGCGCTCGCGCTCTTCGTCGTGATCCAGCGCACCGGCTCGCTCGACTTCGAGACGGTCTTCACCCACACCGGCGCGCTCGGCGGCGGCTGGGCCGTGAACCTGGTCGCGCTCGGGCTGCTCGGCGGCGCAGTCGCCAAGTCGGCGCAACTGCCGCTCCACACCTGGCTTCCCGACGCGATGGAGGGCCCCACGCCGGTCAGCGCGCTGATCCACGCGGCGACGATGGTCACGGCCGGGGTCTACCTGATCGTTCGTACGAACCCGATCTTCGAGGCGGCGCCGCGGGTGCTCGAGCTTGCGGCAGGGCTCGGCGCGGCGACCCTCGTCCTCGCGGGCCTGATCGCCCTCGTGCAGACGGACATCAAGCGGGTGATCGCCTACTCGACGATGTCGCAGATCGGCTATATGTTCCTCGCCGTCGGCCTGGGTGCCTACGCCAACGGGATGTTCCACCTCATGACGCACGCCTTCTTCAAGGCGCTGCTCTTCATGGCCGCCGGCATCGCCATCCACGCGCTCGCCGGCGAGCAGGACATCCGCAAGATGGGCGGCCTGCGGCGGCTGATGCCGTTCACGTACATCGCCTTCCTGGTGGGCACGCTCTCGCTAACGGGGATCCCGCCCTTCTCCGGCTTCTTCTCGAAGGACTCGATCCTTGGCGCCGCCCTCGCCCAGGGCTGGTACGGCCAGGTTCTCTGGGGGGTCGGGATGATCGGCACGTTCCTGACTGGGCTCTACGCGTTCCGGCTCTTCTTCGTGGTCTTCTGGGGCGAGCCTTCGGGATTCGTGCGCGAGCACCTGATGACAGGGTCGCACGCGCAGGCACGGGAGGGGCACCTCTCGCACGACGGCCACGAGTCGCACATGCACGCAGGCGAGGGGCCGCTCTCGATGACCCTGACCGTCGGTGTGCTGACGGTGTTGGCGGCGACCGGCGGCTTGCTCCAGTTCGCCGGGGTCTGGACGCCGGTCTCGGACTGGCTGGAGCCGGTGGCGCGCCCGCTGGTCGAGGCGACCGGAACCCAGGAGGCGGTCTCGAGCGTGCTTGCCGTCGGGCTCGGCCTGGCGGGAATCTGGGTCGCGTGGCTCATCTACGCGAAGCGGCGGGTACAGGCACCGCGGCTCGCAACGGTGCAGGCCCTGCTCGAGCACAAGTTCTACTTCGACGAGCTCTACGGCCTCGCCTTCTACCGGCCCGCCGTCCTGCTCGCCACCGGCCTCACCCGCTTCGTCGAGCAGCCGCTCGTGCTCGGCTCGGTCCGCGGCCTCGTTCGGGGCGTGCGTGAGCTCGGCCTCGGCACGGGCCGCATCCAGACGGGCTTGGTGCGCACCTACGCGCTCTCGATCGCGGCCAGCATCGCGGTAGTCACCGTCGTCTTCCTGGCGGTCAGATGACGAGCGGCTGGCTTACAACCGTGCTGATCCTGTTTCCGATTGCGGCCGGGCTGCTCGTATGGCTGCTGCCGCTGCGGCCCTTCGCGATCGGCTCGACCGCGCTGCTCTTCGCGCTGATCGAGGTCGGACTCTGGATCGACTCGGTCGCACGCTTCGACTTCTCCCGGCCCGGGCTCCAGCTCGACCAGCGCACGAGCTGGTTCAGCGACCTGCACGTCTCCTACCACGTCGGCTTCTACGGCTTCTCACTCTGGCTCGCCGGCTTGACCGTGGTGGTGCTGGCCGCCGCGATCGGCTATGCGTTCTGGGCAGGGCGGGATCGGCCTCGGGCCTACTACGGGTTGATGCTGATCCTGACCGGCGCGATCGTCGGGGTATTCGTCGCCCAGGACCTCCTCCTGTTCTACGTCTTCTGGGAGGCGATGCTGATCCCGCTCTACTTCCTGGTCGGGGTCTGGGGCGGCGCGGGGCGATTGCGAGCGACCTTGTTGTTCGTCATCTACACCATGGCCGGCTCGCTCCTGATGCTGGCTTCGATCATCGTGCTCGGGCTCTCGCAGGGAACGTTCGACCTCGTCGACTCGGGCACGAACGGGAGCGACTGGATCTTCCTCGGGTTCGTGGCGGCCTTCGCGGTGAAGGCGCCGCTCTTCCCGCTGCACGCGTGGCTGCCCGAGGCCTACCGGGAGTCGTCGCCCGAGGTGGCGGCGGTGCTCTCAGGCGTGGTCTCGAAGGCTGCGGCGTACGGCTTCCTGCGGATCGCGATCTCGAAGTTCCCGGAGCCGGTGGCCGACTTCCGCACGCCGATCCTCGTGCTGGCCGCCTGCGGGCTCGTCTACGGGTCACTGCTCGCCTTTCGCGCGCCCGACGTGCGTGGCGTGATCGCCTACTCGAGCCTCGCCCAGATGGGGCTGATCGTGCTCGGTCTCTTCGCGGTGAACGACCTCGGGCTCAACGGCGCGGTGCTGCAGATGGTCAACCACGGCCTCATCTCGGCCACGCTCTTCCTGCTCGCGGGCGGGATCGAGCGACGGACGTCGACCGGCGAGCTGGCGCTGCTGGGCGGGATGGCGCGGGGCAGGCCGGCGCTGGCGACGATGCTGATGACCGCGGGTGTGATTGCGCTGGCGGTGCCCGGCTCGGCGGCCTTCGCCGGTGAGTTCGCGATCCTGGCCGGGGTCTTCCAAACCGGCTGGGGCTGGGCCGTCGTCGGAGCGATCGCGATCGTGCTCGCGGCGATGTACATGCTGCGGCTGATCTCGGCGGTCCTGCACCAGGCGCCCGGGCCCGCGGTCTCGGAGGCGGCGCTCGACCTGCGCCCGGCTGAGCTCGGCGTGCTCGTGCCGCTCGTCGCGTTGCTGCTCGTGCTGTCGGCCTGGCCGGCGGCGATCACCGACCACTCATTCGGCGGCAGCGCGTCCCACGCCGTGAGTCAGGTGTTCAAGTGATCCTCGCGCTCGACACGCCGCACATCGACTGGCTGGCACTCTCGGCGCCGCTCGCGCTCCTGGGCGCCGGGGGGGTGAACCTCCTCGCGGCGGTGCTCGTGCCGCGGCGCGCCCGGCGGATCTTCGCTGCGCTCGTCTGCGCGCTCGGCTTCGCCGGGGCGATCGTCGCGGCAGCGATCCTCTTCGCCCACAGTGCCGAAGGGCACGGCGTGATCGCGGATGCGATTCAGCGCGACCGGCTCGCAGCGCTGACGGCCATCGTCGTCGCCGGCTCCGGCATCCTCGCCATCGGCACCTCGTACTCGGAGCCGATGGCCGACGACCACGTCGCCGAGTATTACGCGCTCCTGGCCTGGGCCGGCTCCGGCATGATCTTCCTGGCCAGCGCGAGCACGCTGTTGACGCTCTTCCTTGGCCTCGAGTGGTTCTCGATCAGCCTCTACATCCTCTGCGCGATCGACCGCGACCTGGTCGGCTCGCTCGAGGCCGGGCTGAAGTACCTGATCATCGGCGGCTTCGGCTCGGCGATGCTGCTCTTCGGCTCTGCGCTCGTCTACGGCGCGACCGGCACGCTCGAGTTCCACGAGATCGCGCGTGTGGTGCAGGCGCAGGGCCTTTCCGACGACGCGCTGCTCGTGGCCGGGCTCGCCCTTGTGATCGGCGGGCTCGGCTTCAAGGCCTCCGCGGCGCCGTTCCACATGTGGACGCCCGACGTCTACGAAGGTGCGCCTACGCCCGTGACCGCCTTCATGGCGGCTGCGACGAAGACTGTGGCGCTCGTCCTCACGCTGCGCGTGCTGGTGACCGCCTTCCCGCAGGAGGCGCGGCTCTGGACGATCACGGTCGCGGCGATCGCCTGCGCCTCGCTCGCGGTCGGGAACCTCGCCGCGCTCGTGCAGAAGGGCCTGAAGCGGATGCTCGCCTACTCGTCGGTCTCGCACGCGGGGTTCATGTTGATCGCGGTCGCCGCGAACAACGGCCTCGGAGGCCGCGCGCTCCTCTACTACCTGATCCCGTACTCGGCGATGTCGATCGGCGCCTTCGCGGTCGTCGCCGCCCGCGAGCGCGAGCTGAACCGGCCGGTCACGCTCGACAACCTGGCCGGGTTCGGCTGGGAACGACCGCTGCTCGGGATCTCGATGATGGTCTTCATGCTCGGCTTTGCGGGGTTACCGCTGACCGGCGGCTTCGTCGGCAAGTTCTACATCTTCGCCGCCGCTTACCGGCACGGCTGGACCTGGCTCGTGATCGTCGGCGTCGCCGCGACCGCGGTGAGCCTCTACTACTACCTCGGTGTGATCAGGGCGATGTACATGCGGCCCACCGAAGAGCTACAGCTGGCCCCCGTGGGCGGCTCACCGCCACGCGAGCTCGTGCTCCAGACGAGCGTGGCCGCGGCGCTCGTCGTCACCGTCGGGTCGTTCTTCATCGTGCAGCCGCTGATCGACGTCGCGAAGCACGCCGCAGGCTCGCTGCCCCTCTAGCGGCGCCGGAGCTCTGCCATCAGCGACGCGACTGCCTGCACGCAGAAGATCGCCAGGCACGCGAGCAGAGCCGAGCGGGCGAGCGCAGGCACGGCGCCCTCGGTGACAGCGGGCGCGCGCACGGCGGCGCCCGCGACGATCAGCGCAAGGACGAGCGTCCAGAGCGGCGCGTGCAGGTGGTTGTAAGCCCCGTCCAGCAGCTCGCCGAAGGAGTCCAGAGCGACTACCGCCGCTGCGGGCACCGCCAGAAGCAGCGCGTAGAAGGCAAGCTCGTGCGCACCCGCCCCGTCCGCCGCGGCGGCCGCGACCACCAACCCGACCGGAATCGCCCTGCGCCCCATGGCGGTGGGTTCTGCGTCCGGTGCTCGGCTCCTTCGTTACCCTCAGCGAAATCCGTGAGAAAGGAGCCCGAATGCCCGACGTGCCGGTGACCTGGCTGGGCCACGCGAGCTTCCGGCTGGATACCCCGGAGGGCAAGCGAATCTACGTCGATCCCTGGTTGACCAACCCGAAGTGCCCCGAGGTCGAGAAGGAGCCCGAGCGGATCGACGCGATCGCGATCACTCATGGCCACGACGACCACGTCGGCGAGTCCGTCGAGCTGGCGAAGAAGTTCAAGCCCGAAATCGTGGCGCTGCTTGAGCTCAAAGGTTGGCTCGGCTCCCAGGGCGTCGAGGTCGGCGAGACACCGGGGCCGAACAAGGGCGGCACCGTCGAGGCGGCAGGCGCGACGTTCACGCTCGTGAACGCCTTTCACTCGAGCTCCTCGGACGACGGCGACTACGTCGGCGAGGCCGCCGGGATCGTGGTCGGGCTAGAGAACGGCACGACGATCTACTTCGCCGGCGACACGTGCGTCTTCGGCGACATGCAGCTGATCGGCCGGATCTATTCGCCCGACGTGGCGGTGCTGCCGATCGGGGGACACTTCACGATGGATCCGCGCGAGGCGGGCGTGGCGCTCGAGCTGCTCGGAGTCAAACGCTGCATTCCGTGCCACTACGGCACATTCCCGCTGCTCAAGGGCACTCCCGACGAGCTCCGGGAGCGTGCGCCCGGGATGGATGTGATCGCGCTGGAGCCCGGGGAGACGACAACCGTTTGAGAGAGCGCTGGTTCGGCTCGACGGGGTGCCGGGTCCCCGAGATCTCGGTGGAGGGAGACCTCGAGCTCGACGACGCACTTGTGCTGGACAATGTCTCCGACGAGGCGGTGCTTAAGCAGGCGCACGAGGAAGGCCGGCCCGTGGTCGTGCGCGCGCAGAGCGCAGATGCGGTCAAGGCGGCGCTGGCGCGGCCCGAGGTCGCCTGCGTCGTCGTGCCGGAGACGAAGCGAGACCTGCTCGAGCTGGACCTAACCGAGCTCACGTATGGCTGAACTGGTTGCCACCTACTCGATCGCCGCCTGCGACCTCGAGGCGGGACAGTGGGGCGTAGCGACTCAGTCGAAGTTCCTCGGCGTCGGCTCGGTCGTCCCCTGGGCGGAGCCGGGCGTGGGGGCGATCGCCACGCAGGCCTACGCGAACCCGCGCTACGGTCCGGGCGGGCTGGCGCTCCTGCGCGAAGGCTTGAGCGCGGAGGAGGTGGTCGAGCGGCTGACCGCCGCAGACGAAGGACGCGACCACCGGCAGGTGGGGGTCGTGGACGGCCGGGGCCGAGGAGCGAGCTACACGGGGGGAGAGTGCATGGACTGGGCCGGCGGTCGAACCGGCGACTGCTACGCGGCGCAGGGGAACATCCTCGTCTCCGCGGAGACGGTGGACGGGATCGCCGAGACGTTCGAGCGCGTGCAGGGGACCCTCGCGGAGCGCCTGCTCGACTGCCTCGACGCCGCCCAGGCGGCCGGAGGTGACCGGCGCGGGCAGCAGTCGGCGGCGTTGGTCGTGGTGGAGCAAGACGGCGGCTACGCGGGCCTCTCGCACGAGGTCGTGGACCTCCGCGTGGACGAACACGAGCGGCCGCTCGAGGAGCTACGCCGGATCTACGTCATGCACCAGGCGATCTTCGGCAAGACCCCCGCCGACGAATGGCTCGACGTGGACGTGGAGCTCGCGGCGGAGCTGCGCGGCCGGCTCGCCCGCCTCGGGTACGAGGGCGAGCTCGGCGACGCCTTCGTCCGCTGGACCGGGAACGAAAACCTCGAGGAGCGCGTTGACGGAGTCGAACGGATTGATCCCGTCGTGTTGGAAGAGCTGAGGAGGCAGTCCTGAGCGGCTACGAAGTAGTGCACATCGACGAGCTCGAGTCGTTCCCGGTCGACGACGAGGGACTGACTTGGCGGCCGATCCGGCGTCGCTTCGACATCCGCGCGTTTGGGGTGAACGCGTACACGGCCGAACGCGAGGGCCAGCGCGTCGTCGAGGAGCACCGCGAGACGAACGGACACCAGGAGCTGTACGTGGTGATCGCCGGCCGGGCGACGTTCACACTCGACGGCGAGGATCACGACGCGCCGGCGGGCACGCTCATCCATTGCGCGCCCAACACACTCCGCAGCGCCTTCGCGGCCGAGCCCGGAACAACCGTGCTGGGCATCGGAGCGAAGCCCGGCGAGGTCTTCCAGCCGTCCGGCTGGGAGTGGAGCTTCGCCGCGTTCACGCTTTTGAAGCAGGGTCACGAACAGCGAGCCCGGGCCGAGCTCGACGCGGGAATCGCGGAGCGGCCGACGGACTGGCAAGGTCACTACAACTTCGCTTGTCTCGAAGCGCGCGCAGGAGACAAGGACGCCGCTCTACGGCACCTCGCGCGGGCGGCCGAGCTCGACCCGGACGAGGTGGCGAAACTCGCCGCGGATGACGAGGACTCCGTGGCGCTTCGCGAGGACGAGCAGTTCCTAGCGATCGCCGGGCAAGCGGATTCCTCCCGCGCGGGCGCGTAGCTTCGGCAACGGGTCGGCCTCCGGCCGGGCGACGAGCAGCACCGCGCCGTGGCCAGGCTCGCCGACCAGCGAGTCCACGAGGAGTTGCAGCCCGACCGCGAGCGCGAACGCCTTGTGCGCGTGCTCGCCGCCGAAGGGAACGAGCTCGTCCTCCGAGGCGTCGCCGGCCAGCACGTCGCCGTAGGTCACCCGGCCCATCGAGACGTCGCTCACGAGCGGGACGCCGTCCGAGCTGGGGATCGCGATTGCGAGCGGGTTCGTCCCGGTGAGCTTCGGGCCGCCGTCGGGATGTCCGAGCCTCGGCGGCGAGGTTGCGGTCAGCGCCGTGACGAGCCCACCCGCGGCGACCTTGCGCGCCCAGTAACCGAGCGCGCCGGTGGGGAAGCAGCGCTGCGCCACGACGATTCGCGCGTGCTCGGGCGGTGTCGCGAGCTGCGCCTCGACGACCGCAGCAAGCGTGAGGTAGCCGAGGGCGCCGTTGCCGTCCCAGCGCTCGAAGCCCGGCTCGGCGAGGAGCCGCTTGGGCCGCGCCGCAGGGTCGACATCGACGGGCAGCGTTGCGAGCCACTCGACCCGCGAGAGGCCGTGACCGCGCTTGCCGCGGGCCTCCGCGTCCAGAAAGTGCTCGGCGAGCGTGTTCGCGTCGGCCTCGCCGAAGCCGAGCGCTGTCAGCGTCGGGATCACATCCTCGGTCCGCATTCACGAAATCCTTACGAACTGGCACGGCCGTCGCGGGCTCCTCCACGTCTTAGTTCCTGGTTTCAGCGGGGGCGAGAGCCCCGGGGTCAGCTGGAACAGGCGGAGGGCGCTCTTCGGAGCGCCTTCCGGATTCTCTTCAAGACAGGACCGGCAGCGCCTTGACGATCCCGACGCCTTGCTCGCGCTTCGACGCCATGATCTCCTCCGCGACCTCGAAGATCGCGCGCGCCGGCTCGCAATCCGGATCAGTCTCGACTAGCGGAGTGCCCGCGTCGCCCGACTCGCGCAGGCGAGCGTCCAACGGCACGCGGCCGAGCACCGGCACGCCCAGCTGCTCGGCGAGGCGGTCGCCTCCGCCGAAGCCGAAGGTCTCGCCGCTCATGTTCTCGACCACGCC
>Ga0126306_10000551_pt1 | contig 17731 bp, 23 predicted proteins | sample Plot27_FD_92592 | JGI IMG/M metagenome (GOLD analysis project Ga0126306, IMG submission 92592) | Serpentine soil microbial communities from UC McLaughlin Reserve, CA, USA - Plot27 | ecosystem: Environmental > Terrestrial > Soil > Grasslands | place: USA: UC McLaughlin Reserve, Lake County...
GCCAGCCCGGCCTCGTTGACCACGTACGTCGGCACCGGGTCAGTCCAGCAGCAGCCGCGCCACCGCGTCCACCAAGAACTCCGCGTACTCGTCGACGCTCCAGCCGCGGTCCCGGACGAGCGTGACGGCCGGTGCGTGCGAGAACAGCGCCCAGAAGATCTCGGTCGCGCGGTCGACGTCGAGGCCGGCTCGCAGCCACGGCTCGTACGAGCCGATCAGCACGCGCGCGTCCGCCAACCGGCGGCGCTCGTACTCCGCCCAGGCCACGGCGATCTCGGCGTCACCGGCCGCGGCGTCGGCGAAGACGCGGATCATCGGCACGGTCAGCGGCACGTAGGTGCGGACCATCTCCCGCGCGGCGGCGAGCTTGTTCTCCAGGTCGGGGGCGGACACGAGCCGGACGAACAGCTCGCGCTGCGCGAACGGCACCTCCTCGTCGTCCCCCACCACGGCCCGGTCGACGCAGCCCAGCAGCAGCGACGCCTTGCTGCCCTGTCCGAACACCGTCTGCACGGAGACCCCGGCCTCCGCGGCGACGTCCTTCATCGTCGTCGCCGCATAGCCCTTCTCGAGGAAGCAGCGGGCCGCGGCATCGAGCACCCCGGCCCGCGTGCGCTGCGCCTGCTCGGCCCGGAGCGCCGAGCGATAGACCCTCTTGCCCTCCGTCATGGATTCACTCTAGCATCGCTCTATTCGTTAGAGCGTTACTCCATCCGATTAAGGAGAAGGCATGACCACCACCGCTCCGTACCCGGCCCAGCTCGTGCTGGAGGGGCAGGCCGCCGCCCCCGACGGTCCCATCGACCTCGCCGGCATGTACCTGATGCACCGCGGCTTCCGTCGCGACCTCGACCTCTTCGCCGACGCCGCCGCGGCGGTGCCGGCGGCGGACCGGCCGCGGTGGGCGCGCATCGCGCGGCGCTTCCGGTTGTTCGCGTCGGTCCTGCACAAGCACCACCACGGCGAGGACATCGGGCTGTGGCCGTTGCTCGCCGAGCGCGGTGCCGACCCGGCGGTGCTCGACGCGCTCGAGGCCGAGCACGCCGTCATCGACCCGCTGCTCGCGTCCGTCACCGCCGACCTGCAGGCGCTGGCCGACGGCACCGGAGGGGAGCCCGCCCGCGTCCGGCTCGCGCGGACCACCGCGGAGCTGCGCGACGCCCTGAAGGCGCACCTCGCGCACGAGGAGAGCGACGGTATGACGCAGGTGCAGGAGCACCTGACCCCGGAGGACTGGCACCGCCTGGACCGGGAGGTGTTCTCGAAGGACTACTCGGCGCGGGAGGTCCCCGCCGTCATCGGCTGGATCTCCGACGGGCTTCCGCGTGACGCCATCGGCCGCATGCCCGGCGCGAACCCTCCGCTGGTGCTGCTCGCCCGTCTGATGGCCCGCCGCTTCGCCCGGCGCGAGGCCCGCATCTTCGGCGGCGTGCGATGACCACCACCGCGATGGCGCCGAAGGACCTCACCCTGAGCCGGGTCATGAAGGCCACGGCGCGGTACCACGTCGCACTCAACCGCCGGACGCACGGGCGGCTGGGCAACCGGTTCCGGGGTGGCGACGTCCTCCTGCTCACCCACCGCGGGCGGACGTCGGGGCGCAGCTACACCACACCGGTCCTGCACGTCCGCGACGGCGACGACTTCGTCGTCGCGGCGTCCAACGGGGGCGTCGACGCCGAACCGCAGTGGTGGCTGAACCTGCAGGCCGACCCGCACGCCATCGCCGAGGTGCACGGACGGCGGACTTCGGTCGTGGCGAGCAAGGTGCCCGAGGAGGACCGGCAGCGGTTATGGGAGGCGCTCATGGCGAAGTGCCCGACCTACGACAAGTACCAGGCCTCCGTCGCGCGCCGGATCTCGCTGGTCCGGCTCATGCCTTCCCAGACCGCGCGGAACGCCTGACGGCGAAGGTCAGGCGGCGCCGAGGGCGTCGGCCACCCGGTGGTGGGCGGCGGCCTCGTCGCCGCGGCTCTGCCGCTCGAGGGTGCGGGCGAGCGCGCGGCGGGCCCAGCCGTTGGCCGGGGCCAGCGCCACCAGCCGGGACAGCACCTCCTCGGCGCGACCCAACTGCGCGGAACCGAAGTAGGCGCGCGCCAGCATCTCCAGAGCCGCCTCGTTCGCCGGCTCGGCCGCGACGACGCGGGTGAGGATCCGGGCCGCCTCGGTGGGCTGGCCCATCGCCAGGAAGAGGTCCGCCCGCAGGAACTCCGAGTGCAGATCGATCTCGAACGACGGGGTCATGTACCGCTCAACCATCAAGGGGCCCAGGGAGCTTCCCGGCCTCCACGGCCGCCCGCGCTGCATCCGGTGCCACGGCACCCGGCGAAGAGCGGTTACACGAGGCCTTCCCCCGAGGAGCACCCGATGCGCCGTCCCTCCCTCTCCAGCCGCCCGACCGGCACCGTGCTGACCGAGCCCACACAGCGGCAGCCGGACGGCGGGAGCCGCGTACTGCTCGTGCACCGCCTCGGCGCCCTCGCCGTCGCCGCGGTGATCCTGGGGTTCGGCATGCTGGGCTTCGCCGGCGGGCTGGCGTTCTTCTCCACCAGCGGGGAGCAGATCCTCGGCATGTCCTCCAACGGCCTGCTGTCCACGATCTCCGTGCTGACGGCGGCGCTGCTCGCCGTCGCTGCCTTCCGCGGTCCGCGGGTGGCCTCGACGGTGATGCTCGGTGTCGGCGTGGCCTTCCTGCTGTCGGCCCTGGCGAACCTGGCGGTGCTGCGCACGGACCTCAACGTCCTGGCCTTCGAATTCAGCAACGTCGTCTTCTCCGCCGTCGCGGGACTGGCGCTGCTCCTCCTGGGCGCGTACGGGCGGATCAGCGGCAATCTGCCCCCCGACAGCCCCTATGCCTCCTCGGTGCCGGTCCCGGCGCCCGAGCCTCCCGAGTTCCCGCCGACGCCTGCCGAGGTCGCCGCCGAGCAGGCCATGCGCGAGGCAGAGCTGGCCGTGGTCAACCACGTGGCGACCGAGGAGCAGCAGCGCCGGGTGGCTGCCATGGCGGAGGTCCGCAGCCGGTACGACCGCCGGCGGGTCTGGATGGAGCTCGACCGGGCCGCCTGACCGCCGGACGACGGCTCAGTCCTCGGGCTCCGGCAGCCGGCCGCCCGCCGGGACCTCGGAGCCGTCCGTGACGCGGGTGGCCCGGCCCACCAGGGTGATGTCGCCGTCCCCGCCGACCCGCGCGCCCGCGCCGACCTCCACGCGGTCGTCGAGGACGGCGCGGCGCACCGTGGCACCGGACCGGACACGGACGCCGGGGAGGAGTACCGAATCCACGACCGTCGCCCCCTCCTCCACCACGACGCCGGGGGACAGCACCGAACCGCACACCCCCCCGCCGACCCGGGTGCCGCCGGAGACCAGGCTCCCGTCGACGACGGCCCCCGGCAGGATGCGCGCGGCGCTGTGCCGGCCGCCGCGCGTGTGCACCGGCCAGGCGGGATCGTCCAGGTCGATCGGCGGCTCCGCGGACAGGAAGTCCCGGTGCGCCGCCCAGTACGCCGGGACCGTGCCGACGTCGCGCCAGTAGCCCTTCAGCGGGTGGGCGCGGGCCAGCCCGTCGCGGGTCTGGTCAGGGAGCAACTGCGAGCCGAGGTCGTCGAGACTGTCCTCGCCGGCCTGGTCGGCCAGCGCCTCCAGCCGGTCCAGCGTGGGCCGCGGCGAGAAGACGAAGACCTCGTTGGTCGCCGTCGTCGTCGCCGGTTCGTCCGGCTTGTAGACGTAAGCGCGCACCCGGTCGCCCTCGCCCATCTCGACGATGCCGTACCGCGCGGCGTCGTCGGCGGCCACCTCGGTGGTCACCATCGTCACCTCGGCCCCGGAACCGAGGTGGGACTCGGCGACCTGGCGGTAGTCGAGCGTGTAGACGGCGTCCGAGCTGACGACGACGAGCGCCTCCGGGTCGAACTCGCGGATCAGGTCCGCGTGCCGCCACAGGGAGTCGGCCGTGCCCGTGTGCCAGCCACCGCGGTCGGTCCCCTGGAAGGGCGGGAGCGTCATCAGCCCACCGGCGGTGCGGTCGAGGTCCCACGGCCGCCCGTTCGCCAGGTGGTCGGAGATCGAGGTGGGGTGGAACTGCACCGAGACCCACACGTCGGCGATCGCGGAATGCTGGCAGTTGCTCAGCGGGAAGTCGATGAGCCGGTAGACCCCGCCGAAGGGGACCGCCGGTTTCGCGCGCTGTTCGGTGAGCAGCTCGAGGCGGCCCCCGGCCCCTCCGGCGAGCACGAGGACGAGGATGCGGGGAAGGGCCATGCAGCGCCGCTACCCGAGCGCCCGGATCCGTAGTCGGCCGTGCCACCGGGTGGCACCGACCGGCATGATGACCGCATGGCGAGCACCCGGGATTGGTTCGAGACGGTCGCCGAGGCGCAGCACCGGGCGCGCAAGCGGCTGCCCCGGTCGGTGTACCTGGCGCTCGTCGCCGGCACGGAGAAGGGCCTCACCGCCTCCGACAACGAGAAGGCCTTCGACGAGATCGGCTTCCGGCCGCATGTCGCCGACCTGCCGGAGAAGCGGGAGCTGGCCACCACGGTGATGGGCCAGGACATCTCGTTCCCGGTCCTCATCTCGCCGACGGGGGTGCAGGCGGTGCATCCGGACGGCGAGGTCGCCGTCGCCCGCGCCGCCGCGGCGGAGGACACCGCGATGGGGCTGTCGTCGTTCGCGAGCAAGCCGGTCGAGGAGGTCGCGGCCGCGAACCAGAAGCTGCTCTTCCAGATGTACTGGACCGGGGGGCGGGAGCGGATCCTGGCCCGGGCCGAGCGCGCCCGGGCGGCCGGGGCGAAGGGGCTCATCGTCACGCTGGACTGGTCCTTCGCGTCCCGCCGCGACTGGGGCAGCCCGCCCATCCCGGAGAAGATCGACGTCAAGAACGCCCTGAAGTTCGCGCCGGAGGTCCTCCGCAAGCCGGCCTGGCTCGCCACCTTCGCCCGCTCCGGCAAGCTGCCCGACCTCAGCGTGCCCAACATGGCGCTCGACGGCGAGGAGGCCCCCGGCTTCTTCGGGGCCTATTACGAGTGGATGACGACGCCCCCGGCGCGCTGGGAGGACATCGCCTGGCTGCGCGAGCAGTGGGGTGGTCCGTTCATGGTCAAGGGCATCAGCCGGCCCGACGACGCCCGCAGGGCCGTGGACGCCGGTGTCACGGCCATCTCGGTCTCCTCGCACGGCGGCAACAACCTGGACGGAACCCCCGGCGCGATCCGCTCGCTGCCCGGCGTCGTCGCCGCCGTCGGCGACCAGGTCGAGGTCGTCATGGACGGCGGGATCCGGCGGGGCAGCGACGTCGTCAAGGCGATGGCCCTGGGGGCGAAGGCCGTGATGATCGGGCGCGCCTACCTGTGGGGCATGGGGGCCAACGGCGAGCGCGGCGTGCAGAACGTGCTGTCGATCCTGCGATCCGGCATGAACGAGACGCTGCTCGGGCTGGGCCGGTCGTCGGTGCACGACCTCCGCCGGGAGGACGTTCTCGTGCCGCCGGACTTCACGCGCGACTGGTCCTGACACGCGGCGCCCGGGAATCAGCGGGGACTCGGGCGCATTGATCCCTGCCGTGCCCACTCGTCGCCTCCCGCGGACCGCCGCCTTCTGGTCGGTGACCGGGCTGCTCGTGCTCATGCTGGCCGCCTCGGGTGTGCCTTCGCCGCTGTACCGCGTCTACCAGGAGGAGTTCGGCTTCAGCTCCGGCGTGATGACGACGGTGTTCGGCGTCTACGCCCTGGCCCTCCTCGCCTCGCTGCTCGTCGTGGGCGGGCTGTCCGACCACGTCGGCCGGCGGCCGGTGCTGGTGGGGGCGTTCGTCCTCGAGGCCGCCTCCATGGCGCTGTTCCTGTTCTCCGACGGGGTGGGCTGGCTGCTCGCCGCCCGCGTCGTCCAGGGCCTGGCGACCGGCGCGCTGACCAGCACGCTCGGCGCAGCCCTGCTCGACCTGCAGCACAGGGACCGGCCACTCGCTGCCTTCATCAACAGCGCCTCGCCCAGTCTCGGCCTCTCGATCGGTGCCGTGGGGGCCGGCCTGTTCGTCCAGTTCGTGCCGTCCCCGACCGAGTGGGTGTTCGGCTTCCTGACCGCCGTATGTCTCGTCGCCGCGGCTGGCATCTACCTGCTGCCGGAGAGCTCCCCGCGGGCCCCGGGCGCGCTGGCGTCCCTGCGCCCCCGCGTGCACGTGCCACCGGAGAACCGCCTGGCCTTCGTCGTCGCGCTGCCGATCGTGGCGGCGTGCTGGTCCATCGGCGGGCTGTACGCCGCGCTGGGCCCGTCGCTGGTCGCCGAGGTCTTCGGCATCGAGAACCACCTCGTCGGTGGCTTGCTGATCCTCGCGCTCAACGGCACGGGCATCATCGGCTCTCTCGCCATGCGGACGTCGCGGCCCGAGCGGGCCCTCCTGGTCGGCGCCCTGGTCTTCGCCGTCGGCGTCGCGGGCACCGTCGGCGCGCTGTTCACCACCTGGGCGCCGCTGCTCTTCGCGTCGTCGGTCCTCTCCGGCTTCGGCTTCGGGGCGTCGTTCCTCGGCGCCATCGCGACCATCACCGCCGGCGTGGCACCCCATCACCGGGCCGGCCTGATGGCGAGCGTCTTCGTCGTCGGCTACCTGGGCTTCAGCCTGCCGTCGGTCGCCGCCGGGATCGCCGTCGACACGTTCGGGCTGCTCCGGACGGCAGAGGTCTACGGCGTCGTCGTCGTCCTGGTGGCGCTGGTGGCCGTCGCCGGCATTCTCCGCGCACGGAGGCGCCTCGTCCGCCGGACGGCCGCCGACGAGACCGCCGTCCAGGAGGTCCTGGCGGCCTGAGCGGTCAGCCCGACGGGTAGGGCGACGCCTTGAGCAGCCGCGCCAGGTGCGCGGCGTTCTCGGCGAGGGTGGCGTTGGTCGACGCGACCGCCTCGGGGGTCTCGTCGAGGTCGAGGTAGTCCCGGCCGCCCATGGCCTCGTCGTTCCAGTAGGTGCCGCCCTGCGCCGGGATCGTGAACCCGATGTCGTCGAGCGCCTGCATCAGGTCGGCGGTGATCTTGTGCGCGCCGTCCTCGTTGCCGACGACGGCGGTCACCGCCACCTTGCCGGTCACCAGCGGGCGCCCGGAGTCGTCGGTCTCCGACAGCTCGGCGTCCAGCCGCTCCAGTACCCGCTGGGCGACGCTGCTCATGTGCCCCACCCAGGTGGGCGTGCTGATCAGCAGGATGTCGGCGGCCATCACCTGCTCGCGGATCGCCGGCCAGGCGTCGCCGTCGCCCATGTCGGCCTCGACCCCGGGCTTCACGTCGTGGTCGACGACCCGGACGACGGAGCCGGTGACCCCGTGCTTCCCCAGTTCCTCGAGCACCTGGCGGGCGATCAGCTCGCTGCTGGACGGCGCGGGTGAGGGCTTCAGGCTGCACACGAGGGCCAGGGCACGGAGTGACGCGGGTTCGGTCATGCCGGGTCACATGCCCGGCGACCCGCCGCGTCCACACATCAGCGCCGCACGGCGTCGACGAACCCCGTGACGCGTCCGTGCAGGTCGGCGGCCCGCTCGGCGACCACTCGCGAGGTCCCGCGCCTCCCCCTGCGAGCAGTTGACGAAGGAAAACTGCTGCTCGGTCATCGGTTGCATGATCCGTCGATCGTCTGCAAGAGGGCGGGGACGACCCCCGAGGGGGTGGCGGCGACGACCGCCGCCCCGGCGGCCTCGAGCTCGCCGTCGGGAGCGGGTCCCCAGCCGGCCCCGATGCACGGGATCCCGTGCGCCGCCGCACCCACGACGTCGTGCGAGCGGTCGCCGACCAGGACCGGGTCGCGCGCCTCGGGATGCGCGGCGAGCGCGGCCCCCACGACCTGGTCCTTGTGCCGGACGGCGCCGTCGAGGGTCGCCCCGTGCACGCTCGCGAAGTACCGCAGCAGCCCGGTCGCCTCGAGCACCCGGACGGCGAAGGGCTCCGGCTTGCTCGTCGCGACGGCGAGGACCGCATCGGCGTCGGCCAGCGCGGTGAGGAGCTCGGGGATCCCGGCGTGCACGGTGACGTCGAGCAGCGCACCGCCGGCATAGGTCTCGCGGTAGGCGGCCACGGCCCGGGGCACGTCCTGCCCGGGGACGCCGAGTACGAGGGCGAACCCGTCCTGCAGCGGCGGCCCGACCATGGCGCGCAGCTGCTCTGCGGTCGGCTCGGGGAGTCCGAGCGCCGCGGCGGCCGACCGGACCGACGCGAAGATGCCGGGCTCGGAGTCGACCAGCGTGCCGTCGAGGTCGAACAGAACCAGGCGGCCGCGCGTCATGCCGGCAGGTCGCCGCCCGGGCCGGCGGCCTCGGCGAGCAGCCGCTCGCGCTGCTCCTCGGGCAGCAGGTCGACGTAGACCGTGCCGTTCAGGTGGTCCATCTCGTGCTGGAGGCAGCGGGCGGCCATGCCGGTGGCCTCGATCGTCACCGGGTCCCCGTGCACGTCGACGCCGTCCACCCGGGCGCGGAAGGCCCGCGGCAGCTCGGCGTAGGGCCCGGGAACCGACAGGCAGCCCTCCTCGGTGACCTCCTCGGCGGGCTCGCCGTCCGGCGGTTCGGGAAGGGTGAGGGTGGGGTTGACCGCGTAGCCGACGACGTCCTCGCCGTCGGCGTCCGGGCAGTCGATGACGAAGACCCGGGCGTCGATCCCGATCTGGTTAGCCGCCAGACCCACGCCGTCGGCGGCCGCCATGCTGGCGAACATGTCGAGGACGAGGTGCCGGAGGTCCCGGTCGAACGCCGTCACCGGCGCGCAGGCGCGGTGCAGCACGGGGTTGCTGCCGTAGGTCACGATCGGCCGGGCGACGCCGTCGTAACGGCCGGGCAGGCGCATTCTCCCGATCCTAGGGACGGGCGTCGCGCGCCCGGTTGGCACAGTGCTCCCGTGCCGCGCGTCCCTTCCTCCACCGTGGGGCTCCTGCTGGGGGCCGTCGCCGACCTCGTCCTCGCCGACCCCCGGCGGGGACATCCGGTGGCGGGCTTCGGCGCCGCCGCCCTCGCCGTGGAACGCCGTGTCTGGCGGGACTCCCGGGCGGCCGGAGCCGGCTACGCCCTCGCACTGACCGGCGCGGCCACGGGGATCGGGGTGGCGCTCGACCGCGGCACCCGGCGCTCGCCCCTCGCCCGCACGGCGGTCACCGCCCTGGCGACGTGGACGGTGCTCGGGGGGACGTCGCTCGGGCGCGCCGCGACGGGCCTGCACACGGCGCTAGCCGCGGGTGACCTGGCCGCCGCCCGCGTGGCGCTGCCCTCACTCGCCGGCCGCGACCCGGCCGGGCTCGACGAGGCCGAGCTGGCCCGCGCGACCGTGGAGTCGGTGGCCGAGAACACCGCCGACGCCGCCGTCGCCCCGCTGTTCTGGGGCGCGGTGGCCGGCGTCCCGGGTCTGCTCGGCTACCGGGCGGTCAACACCCTCGACGCGATGGTGGGACACCGGTCGGCCCGCTACGAGCGCTTCGGCTGGGCGTCGGCCCGGCTGGACGACGTCGCCACCTGGCTGCCCGCCCGGCTCACCGCCGCCCTGACCGTCGCCTGTGCGCCGCTGACCGGGGCGTCGGCGGCCGGCGCACTGCGGATCTGGCGCCGGGACGGCGGCGCGCACCCGAGCCCGAACGCGGGCCGGTGCGAGGCGGCCGCCGCCGGGGCCCTGGGGCTCCGGCTGGGCGGCCGCAACGTCTACGGCAGCCGGGTGGAGGTGCGACCGGTGCTGGGCGACGGACGTCCGCCGGGGCTGGGCGACATCCCCCGCGCCGTGCGGCTCTCGCGCGCCGTGTGGACCGCTGCGGCCATCCTGGCGGCGGCCGGCCGGCCGGTCCTCCGCGGCGGGGGTCGACCCGGCCGGTGCAGCGAGCCGTCGCGGACCGCACACCGCTGGTGACGGCGTGACACCGGATGGGCCGTCCGGCCGATGCGGGCCCGGCTCCCTGGTCGTACGGTCCTGACATCGGAGCGACCGGGCCCCCCCGGGGCCGGGTGGACCACCGGGCGTCGAATCAGTGCGCCCGCGGTCCTGCCGGGCGACCGGCACCGCTGACGAGGGGGAACGTCATGGGCTCATCGACACTGTCCCGGCACCGGCTTCCCGATCGGTCCGCCCATGCCATGGCCGGAACCGCGGTCCAGCCGCCGGCACCCCGGCCGGGCACCACGCCGCCGGCCGCACCGGCGTGCGCGACGGCCCGCTACCGCTACGACCGGCGCAGCGGCACGTGGTGGTGGTCGCCGGAGATGTTCACGGTGCACGGGCTGCCCCCGGGTTCCCCGCAGCCGGACACGGAGGTCTACCTGCGGTGCCAGCGCCCGGAGGACCGCCCCCGGCTGCTCGAGGCGATCTCCCAGGCGTGCGGTTCCGGCCGTCCCTTCGCGCTGGAGACACGGGTCGTCCGGCCCGACGGTGTCGAGCGCGCGGTCGTCGTGACCGGCGAGACCCGGGTGGACGTCGCCGGCGCCGTCGTCGCCGTCGAGGGCATGTGCGTGGACATCACCGACTGCCGGCCGCCGGACTCGGACGCCCAGCGGGTGGCGGCCCTGCAGGCGGAGGTCGGCCAGCTGCGCTCGGCCATGGCCAGCCGTGCGGCGATCGAGCAGGCGAAGGGCATCCTCATGCTGCTCACCACGTGCAGCGACCAGGTCGCCTTCGACCTGCTCGCGCACATCTCGAGCCACACGCACCGCAAGGTGCGCGACGTGGCCCAGGTGATCACCGACTCGGCCTCCGGGCACGGCCGGCTGCCCGACGACGTCCGCGCGATCGTGCGCGACGCCTGCCCCCCGGGCCGCTCGACCGGCTGATCCCCCGGGGTCACCCCCTCGGGGAGCCGTTCGGGAGAATGCCGCTGCCACCCGCTGACGCTCCCGTCCGCGCGGGCACCGAGGGCCCGAGGAGGAGAAGCGCGTGCTCTACCTCATCGCCCACTTCGTCCTGCGACCGCTGTTCCTGCTCGTCTTCCGGCCGCACGTGCAGGGGCGGGAGAACGTGCCGGCCACCGGTGCCTTCATCATCGCCAGCAACCACCTGTCGTTCATCGACAGCATGGCGATCCCGTTGATGGCCCCGCGCCGGGTGGGGTACCTGGCCAAGGCCGAGTACTTCACCACCCCCGGCCTGCGCGGCTGGCTGACCAAGACGCTGTTCACCGCCCTGGGCGCGCTCCCGGTCGAGAGGCAGACCCACCGGGCGGCACAGGAGGCGCTCGACACGGCCATGACGGTGCTGAACGCGGGCGGCGGGTTCGGCGTCTACCCGGAGGGCACCCGCTCCCGCGACGGCCGGCTGGCCCGCGGCAAGACCGGCGTGGCCTGGCTGGCGCTGACGGCCGACTGCCCCGTCGTCCCGGTCGGCATCACCGGCACCGACCGCATCCAGCCGATCGGTGCCCGGTACTGGCGTCCGCACCGCTTCTCGGTCACCTTCGGGAAGCCGCTCACCTTCCCCGAGTACCGGGGGAAGGCCGGTAACAACCGCGCCCGCCGCGAGGTGACCGACCGGATCATGGAGGCCATCGCCGAGCTGTCGGGGCAGGAGAAGGCCGGCTGGGGAGAGGCCGCGCCGAAGGCCTCGTGACCACCGGGGCCCTCCTGGTGGCCGGCACGACGTCGGACGCCGGGAAGTCGGTCGTGACCGCCGGCATCTGCCGCTGGCTGGTCCGCCAGGGGATCTCGGTCGCGCCCTTCAAGGCGCAGAACATGAGCAACAACTCCATGGTGACGGCCGACGGTGCCGAGATCGGCCGCGCCCAGGTGATGCAGGCGGCGGCCGCGCGGGTGGAGCCCGAGGCCGCGATGAACCCGGTGCTGCTCAAGCCGGGCGGCTCGGGCTCCAGCCAGGTCGTGCTGCTCGGCCGGCCGGTCGCGGAGGTGACCGCGCTGTCCTACCGCCCGATGAAGGCCGCGCTGTTCGAGCAGGTGCTCGCCAGCCTGTCCGACCTCCGCTCGCGCTTCGACGTCGTCGTCTGCGAGGGCGCCGGCTCCCCCACCGAGATCAACCTGCGCGCCGACGACGTCGCGAACATGGGCCTGGCGACGGCCGCCGGGCTGCCGGTTGTCGTGGTGGGCGACATCGACCGCGGCGGGGTGTTCGCCTCCTTCTACGGGACGGTCGCGCTCATGCCGCCGGAGGACCAGCGGCTGGTCGCCGGCTTCCTCGTCAACAAGTTCCGCGGCGACGTGGGGCTGCTCGAACCCGGCCTGCGGACGCTCCGTCGGCTCACCGGCCGGCCCACGCTCGGTGTCCTGCCCTGGCTGGACGGACCGGCCCTCGACGTGGAGGACTCGCTGGGGATACCCACCGGCACGGCGTCCGGCCCACCCCCGTTCGGCGAGGACGTGCTGCGGGTGGTCGTGGCGCGGCTCCCCCGGCTGTCGAACGTCACCGACCTGGACGCCCTCGGTGCCGAGCCGGGGGTCCTGGTCCGGTACGCGACCCGGCCGGAGGAGCTGGCCGACGCCGATCTCGTCGTGCTGCCCGGCACCCGGTCCACGGTGGCCGACCTCGACTGGCTCCGCGTGACCGGCCTGGCCCACGCGGTGCTCCGGCACGCCGCAGGCGGAGGGGCGGTCCTCGGCATCTGCGGAGGCCATCAGATGCTGGCCCGCTCGATCACCGACCACGTAGAGTCGGGGGCCGGAACCGTCCCCGGCCTCGGGCTTCTCCCGGCCGACGTGCGGTTCGCGCCGGAGAAGACGCTCCGCCGGCCGTCCGGCGCCGCCTTGGGCCACCCCGTGCGCGGTTACGAGATCCACCACGGGGTGGTCACGGTCGACGCCGGCGCCGACCCCTTCCTCGACGGCGCCCGGTCCGGCGCGGTGTTCGGGACGACGTGGCACGGGGCGCTGGAGAACGACGGCTTCCGGCGGGCGTTCCTCACCGAGGTGGCCGGGATCGCCGGCCGCCGGTTCGTCGCCGCGCCCGGCACCGAGTTCGCCGCCGTCCGCGAGGCACGGCTGGACGGGCTCGGGGACCTGATCGCCGGGCACGCCGACACCGACGGGCTGCAGCGGCTGATCGAGTCGGGACCCCCGCCGGACCTGCCGCTGCTGCCGCCGGGCGCCGCGTTCAGCCCTCGGTGAGCCGCGCGCGCACCTCGTCCGGCCAGGGAGCGGAGGCGCCGTCGACGGTGCAGACGTAGGTGGTGCGCACCTCGCAGCACGACCGGTCGCCCACCCGGACGGCGAACCGCACGGTGACGCTGGTCCGCCCGAGCTTCTCCAGCTCCGCCACCACGGTGACCGTGTCGCCGTAGCGCGCCGAGGAGCGCCACTCGAGCGCGCTCGCCACGACGACGTAGTCGACGCCTCGCGCGTTCAGCTCCGGCCAGTCCACGCCGCGCGCCGTCCACCAGTCGTTGACCGCCTCGTCGGCCCAGATCAGGTAGTGCGCGTTGAAGACGATGCCCTGCTGGTCGCACTCGACGTAGCGGACGGGCGCGGTCCAGACGTGTGACACGGGGTGCCACGCTAGCCGGGCCGCCGTCTACCGTCGGCGCGTGGATCCCGCTCCCGACCGCACCGGCGACGACGTGCTGGCCCGCTACCGGCAGCCGGGACAGCGGGTGCTCGACAAGGTCATCCACCACCTCGACGAGCACTGCGCCGCCTTCATCGCGCTGTCGCCGTTCGCCACCCTGGCCACCGCCTCACCCGACGGCCGGCCGGACGTGTCGCCGCGCGGCGGCGACCCGGGGTTCGTCCGTGTCCTCGACGGCTCCCGGCTCGCGCTGCCCGACCGCCAGGGCAACAACCGGGTCGACAGCCTGCGCAACCTGGCGGCCAATCCCCGCGCGGCGCTGATGTTCTTCGTGCCGGGGATCGACGAGACGCTGCGGGTGTACGGGACGACGACGATGGCGGCTCCCGACGCGCTGGGCATCGACCTCACCGAGTTCGGCCGGGCCCCGCTCTCGGTCCTGCTGCTGCACGTCGAGCGGGCGTACTTCCAGTGCTCCAAGTCGGTGATGCGCTCGGGGCTGTGGGACCCCGACCGCCGGGTGGACCGGTCGGTCTTCCCGCCGTTCTCCCAGGTGCTGCGCGACCACTGCCGCGATGACACGATCCCCGACGAGGCGACCCTGCGCGCGGGCCTCGCCCTCGAGCTCTGAGCTCTCCCGGACCGTCGGTGGCCTGGCCTAGCGTCCGGGCATGGCGTTCGACTTCCAGGTGACGATCGACAGCTCCTCGCCGCACGCGCTGGCCGACTGGTGGGCGGAGGCGCTGGGCTGGCAGGTGGAAGCCCAGGACGCCGCCTTCATCCGCCGCATGGTCGAGTCCGGCGCCGCGTCCGAGGCCGACACCACCGAGCACCGCGGCGCCCTGGTCTGGCGAGCGGGCGCGGCGCTCACCTCGCCCGACCCGGGACGCCCCCGGGTGCTGTTCCAGCACGTGCCCGAGCCCAAGACGGTCAAGAACCGCGTGCACCTCGACGTCCGCGTGGGTGCGGACCGTCAGGAGGCCGAGGTGGCGCGGCTCACGGAGCTCGGCGCCACCGAGCTCTGGCGGGCGTCGCAGGGCCCGTACGCGTGGGTCACGCTCGCCGACCCCGAGGGCAACGAGTTCTGCGTGACCTGATCAGCTGGCGGCGCGAAGGTCCCGGGCGAGCCGGCGGTCGACGACGGCCCGGCCGGCCATCAGCTTCGCCCGGTTGCGCCGGGAGCGGGAATCCGTGCCGAGATAGCGCGCGTCCTCGACCAGCTGGAACGCGGCGAGCACGCTCGCCTTCACCTCACGCGCCCGCGGGACGGCGGGGCGGACCGGTTCTGCCGAGGTCATGGGAGTCCCCTCTCCCGGGACACCTGCCACGGTCGTCCCGTGGAGACATGGTGCCCCACGATCGGCAGGATGAACCCTTTGCGTGACCAATTGGTGCCGATGTGTCACATGTGACATCTGTGCCTCTGCGACGGGCGTCGTACGGTGCCCGGATGGCACCCAGGGGATCCCTCGTCCGGCGGGTGGGCAGGGTCGTGAACCGGCTGGCCGGCGCCGTCCGCCGGCCCGCCGCGACCCCGCCGCCCGACGTGGAGTACCGGCCGCGCGACGACGGCCGCCCCGACCCCGGCGAGGTGGTCTGGGCCTGGGTGCCCTACGACGAGGGCGACGGGCGGGGGAAGGACCGCCCCGTGCTGGTGATCGGCCGGCGCGGGCCCGACCTGCTCGGCCTGATGCTCTCCAGCCAGGACCACGACCGGGACGCCGCCGACGAGGCTCGGCACGGCCGGCGGTGGACCGACATCGGCACCGGTGCCTGGGACGCGCGGGGCCGGCCGAGCGAGGTGCGGCTGGACCGACTGTTGGTCCTCGACCCCGCGACGGTCCGGCGCGAGGGTGCGGCGCTGGACCGCGCCCGGTTCGACCGCGTCGTGGCGGAGGCGCGGGCCGTCCAGGGCTGGTGAACCCGGCGGTCAGAAGGGCACCTGCTGGGCCAGGAGACCGTCCCCGGGGGCCCGCCCCGAGAGGATCCGGCAGAACTCGACGGCGTCGAGCTCCAGCTCCGGTCCGCCCTGCCCGGCCGACCAGCGGCCACCGGCCGGCCCGGTGAGGCGGAGGTCGTAGGGCCGGCCGTGCCGCTGCGCCCACTCGCCGACGACGTCGGCCACGAGCACCCCGTCGTGCCCGGCGGTCAGCACCGTCTCGCGGTCCGTGGCCCGGGCGATGTCGATCCGGTGCATCCAGGTATCCCGGGTGAGGATGACGTCGAACAGGTAGCCGAACCGCCACCGCTCCGTGCCATCGCCGACCACCTGGGCCTCCGGCACGGGGAGCCGGCCGATGGACCGGGACAGCCGGGCACGCCCGCGCGCCGCCCGCGGCGCCACCGCCGCGAACCGGTCCAGGAGCTCCGCCGCCGTCAGCCGGCTCGTCCGGCGCACCTGCACCGCGGTCAGCGCGTCGATGCCTCCCCCGGCCCGCCAGGCCGCGGCGTTCTGCCGGACGAGCTGCCCGGCCGACGCCACCATCTCGGCCATGCCGAGCACGTGACCGGCCATGGCCCGCACGTCCCAGCCGGGACAGTCGGTGGGCCGGCGCCACGCGCCCGGATCGAGTGCTCGCAGCTGGGTGAGGAACCGGTCGTACTCGGCCGGCGCGAGCGCGCGGGCGGTGTCGGCAGCGAGTGCCGGGGGCCGGGCAGGGGTGCGGGTGGTCGTCGTGGACATGGCGGTGCCTCTCGGCGGGTCGGGACGGATCTGTTCGGTCAGTCGCGGCGGCTCCGGACGGACGGGAGCCGCGGCCCGCCGTGGTGGGCCAGCCACATGGCCACCACGTCGGGCAGGGTGGAGGTGAAGGTGCCGGTCTCGAAGGGCTCGCCGGGCGCGTTCGCGAGCTGCTGGGTGATGACGCCGCTGCCCACCACGGTCAGGGTGCGGAAGGCGAGGTCGAGGTCCACCTCCGCGGCGAGCAGGCCCGCGTCGCGGCACTCGGCGAGGAACTGCAGCGTCAGGGCGGCGAGCTCGACGGCCGGGGCGTAGGCCCGCTGCGACGGCGAGAAGCCGGGGACCGGCCGCCAGAACATCAGCGGCGCGTAGGCGGGGTGGCCGACGGCCCAGCGGACGAAGCTGGACTGGAGGTCGACCACCAGCTCGGTGGTCACCTCGCCGGTACCGCGGGCCTCGCGCATCACCTCGAGCAGCTCCCGCCACCCGCGCTCGAAGAGCGCGTCGTAGAGCGCGTTCTTGCTGTCGAAGTAGACGTAGAGCGACGGGGGGCGGATGCCCATCCGCCGGGCGACCTCTCCGACCGTCAGGCCCCCGACGCCCTGGTCGGCCATCACGTCGACGGCGACGTCGAGGACCTGCTCGATGGACTCCTGCCGGCGCCGCTGCCGGCGGTCCAGCGGGGCGGGTGCGCTCACGCCGAGGAGTGTTCTCCTACGACCGTTAGGAAGTCAATATGGTCGTAGGTGAAATAAGGGCTCAGTCGGTGACGGATCCGTCGCGTGCCGGGCGGTGCGCCGGCGGGCGCAGGTTGTAGACCCCCACGCCCTCGGTCAGCGGCTCCAGGTCGTAGCGGTGGACCACCTTCGGCCCGCCGTGCAGGTGGACGTGCGTGACCGTCGGCAGCGGCTCCCCGTGACGTGCGGCGCGGATCTCCACGCGCCCGTCCAGGGGCCCGCCGACGAACAGGAGGACCGCGTCCTCCGTTCCGGCGTCCACTCCGGCTGCGTCCTCGGACAGCTGACTCTCCCTGCGCTCGGCGAACGGGTCCGATCCCGGACCGCCCAGCGTAGGCGCGGAGCGCGCCGCGGTCAGCCTCGGTTCCCCGGTCGGCGCCGCAGCAGCCGCGCGACCAGCGGCGCCGACAGCAGCATGACGAACAGCCGGAGCACCTGGACCGCCAGCACGAAGGTGGCGTCGGCCCCGCTGCCGGTCGCCGTCGCCAGCACGGCGTAGAGGCCGCCGGGCGTCGTGGCGAGGTAGCCGTCCAGGGCGCTGGCACCGGTGACGGCGGCGAGGACCGCGCCCAGGCCGGCGCAGGCGACGATCAGCCCCAGGATGACGGCGAGGGCCAGGGGCAGCGCCCGCCCGATGGTCCGCAGCGACTCGCGGGTGAAGCTGAGTCCGACCTGCAGCCCGATGACGAGGAAGGCGGCGGTCTCCACGAACCCCGGCACCTCGGCGCCGCGCGAGAGGCCGCCGAGGACGACCGCCGCAGCCACCACGAGGGGGCCCAGCAGGGCCGGCACCGGCACCCGCAGCAGCCGGCCGGCCACCAGGCCGGCCACGCCGCAGCCGACGGTGAACAGCAGCCCGGCCGGCCAGCCCGGC
>Ga0126306_10000552_pt1 | contig 17721 bp, 14 predicted proteins | sample Plot27_FD_92592 | JGI IMG/M metagenome (GOLD analysis project Ga0126306, IMG submission 92592) | Serpentine soil microbial communities from UC McLaughlin Reserve, CA, USA - Plot27 | ecosystem: Environmental > Terrestrial > Soil > Grasslands | place: USA: UC McLaughlin Reserve, Lake County...
CCGTGAACGCCGCATGGCACGGCGAAACGCGGCGGCGTGCAGCGTTGACGGCGTATGTCGCCGTGAACGCCGCATGGCACGGCGAAACGCGGCGGCGTGCAGCGTTGACGGCGTATGTCGCTGTCAACGCCGCACGGTCGGCCGCGCTCGGCCGGCTTGCGGCGTTCACGCGCATGTCGCCGGATGGGGTGATTGCCGATCGCGGCTGAGACCACGACGACGACCGTCGGGAGCCATGGCGCCGGGCGTAACCGGTGACCGCGGCGCTACAGCGAGCACCGCTCGGTCTTGGCCGCGCGCTCTGGCTGCTGGAGCGCATGTTCGTCCCCGCTGCATAACTGCCCGCCGGCTCCGCATCCCCCGGGAAAGCGACGCGGCCTCCAGGACGCGCTTTCTGTCTCGCGCTCGCCGATCTGCCGGCGGCAGATGCGACCGTGAGGTGCATCGAGCAGGCTGAGTGCGCTGACGTGCACGTTGACGGTGTGGGTTGGGGGGGTTAGCGTCGTCTCGACCCCCCGAGTAGTCAGGTTTTTGATGGGCGAGTGCGCGCAGGCCGGCGAAGGTTCTCGCACCGCGGTGCGGGCTGTTCGCGTTCCCTGGCGGCTAGGCGCGGTTGTCCTGCTGGCCGGGTTGGTGCTGTTGTTCGGCGCGGCGCGCGCGGACGCCATGCCAAGCGTGGCGTATAAGTGCTCTCCGGCGCCGCAGGACTGCTCGGGCTGGTACCGCTCGAACGTGTCGATCGATTGGATAGTGATCCCATCGGACGCCACGCTGACCGGTTGTCAGGACAAGACGTTTACAGCCGACACCCCCGGCACGAACGAGTTCTGCCGCGCCGACGATGGCGCCGCCGCGGTCACCGTCGAGCTCAAGATCAAGGTCGACAAGACGCCGCCAGTCGTGACCGGAGGAACGCCCGCGCGCGCCGCCGACGTCGATGGCTGGTACAACCACGCGGTCGCGATCGCGTTCGCAGGCAGCGATCAGACCTCCGGCATCGCCGCCTGCACCGCGACGACCTACGGCGGCCCCGACAGCGCCACCGCATCGCTGACCGGGACATGCAGGGACAACGCCGGCAACGTCAGCAGCCCGCTCGGCTACGGGCTCAAGTACGACGAGACCGCGCCGGCGATCACGGGAGCCACGCCGGAGCGCGCGCCCAACGCCGCCGGCTGGTTCAACCTCCCAGTGCGGTTCGACATCAAAGCCGGCGACGCGACCTCGGGGATCGCCGACTGTCCTTCGGTCAGCTACGGCGGGCCGGACTCCGCGAGCGCGTCGTTCACCGGCAGCTGCCGCGACCGCGCCGGCAACGTCTCCAACCGCAGCTTCGGGCTCAAATACGACGCGATGGCGCCGCTCGCGACAGGCGCCCACGCCGCGCGAGGACCGGACGCGAACGGCTGGTACAACCACGCGGTCTCGGTGGCGTTCACGGGCAGCGACCAGACGTCGGGGGTGCAGGCATGCACCACGACCAACTATGGCGGCCCGGACGGCGCTGCCGTGTTGCTGTCGGGCAGCTGCACCGATAGGGCCGGCAACCCCAGCGGCCAAGTTGGCTTCGGGCTCAAGTACGACGGCACCGAGCCGGTGGAGATAGCTGGTCATCCAGCACGGGCGGCGGACGCGAACGGCTGGTACAACCACCCCGTATCGATCGCGTTCGACGCCCGCGATGACTTGTCCGGCGTCGACAAATGCACGACGACGACGTACGGCGGGCCCGACAGCCCCACGGCGTCGGTCACGGGAACCTGCACCGACAAGGCCGGCAATGCGACCAGCCCCGAGGGGCACCCGCTCAAGTACGACGCGACCGGGCCCGAGGTGACCGGAGCGCAAGCCGAGCGCCCGCCCGATCACGGCGACTGGTTCACGAAACCGGTGCGCTGGGACATCACCGGCGAGGATGCGACCTCGGGACCCGCCGTATGCCTCCCCGTGACGTACGCCGCGCCCGACTCCGCCACGGCGTCGTTCAGCGGGAGTTGCCACGACAGCGCAGGAAACGTCTCCAGCCGGGCTTTCGCGCTCAAGTTCGACGCCACGCCGCCACCGGTCGTGGATCTGAAGGCCGCGACCGGGGACCGGAGCGTCGCGCTGAGCTGGGAGACGACGCCGGATGCCGAGTCGGTCGCGGTGGTGCGGACGCCCGGCGTGCCGCCAGAGCCGGCAACGGTCGTGTTCCGAGGCCCCGGCACGAAGTTCGCCGACGGCAGCGTCGACAACGGTGTCCGCTACGCATACGAGGTTCGTGTGCAGGACGCCGCCGGCAATGCCGGCAGCGATTCAGTGGTCGCTATCCCGAGCGCACCGCCCATTAGCGGCGGCGAAGCCGTCGCTCCGGGCCAGGGCGTCGCCACGACGGGCGCCACGCCGCCGGCCACCGACGCAAGCGGCCCGCGCCTTCTCGCACCTGGCGCGGGGGCCGTCTTCAGCCGCGGGCATCCGCCGCTGCTGCGATGGATGCCGGTGCCGCAGGCGCGCTACTACAACGTTCAGCTGTTCCGCGACAGCCGCAAGATCCTGAGCGCCTGGCCGAAGCGGCCGCGCTACCGGCTGACGAACCGCTGGAGCTATCGCGGCAAGCAGCGGCGCCTGGTGCCGGGCGAGTACCGCTGGCTCGTGTGGCCGGGATTCGGGCCGCGCTCGAGGGCCGACTACGGCCGGCGGATGGGACCCCGCGGGTTCGAGATCACTCGTTCGCGCGGGGTGACGCGGGCCGCCGAGCAGCTCTGATCCGCTACCGGGGCAGTCGCGCCGGCGCAGGTCGCAGCCCTCGCGCGCGCCCCACGATGGCGACGGTTCGCCGCCACGAAGCGCGCCGGGCTCGGCCGGCGGGGAGCACCGTGTAGTCCGGGTGGCGGACCCAGGTCGGCGTGTAACGGATCCGCTCCACGCGGGCGCGCCTGCCCTGGACGCGCAGGCGCAGCACGGCGACGAGCCCGTCCTGCGCCGCCGCCGCACAGCAGGCGCCGGACTGGTTGGAGAGCAGGTTTCCCTCGCCGAACACAACCCATTTGCCGCGCACCCTGCGGATCGGCTGCACCACGTGCGCGTGTTGCCCGACGAGCGCCGAGACGGCGCGCGACCGCATCAGCCGCCGTGCGAGGCGGCGCTGCTGCCCGTCGACGACATGGCTGAACTCCGTGCCCCAGTGCAGGTTGACCAGCACGACCTGGGCGCCGGCCCGGCGAGCGCGGCGGGCGTCGCGCAGCACGCGGCCCGGGTGGGCGATGTTGACCGACCACGGATGCGGCGGCGGGATGCCGTTCGTCGTGGTCGTGTAGGCCAGGAACGCGACGCGCACCCCGCGTGCGCGGAGGATCAGCGGCCGGCGGCGGGCGCGCCGCGAGGCGTACGAGCCGGTGTGGCGGACGCGCGCACGGTCGAGCGCTCGCAGGGTGCTCTCGACCCCAGCCTGTCCGGCGTCCAGCGTGTGGTTGGAGGCGGTGCTGCAGGCGTCCCAGCCCGTACGGCGGATCGCGCGCGCGAGCGCCGGCGGGGTGCGGAACAGCGGGTAGCCGGCCGGCGGACCCGGGACCAGCGGCGTCTCGACGTGGCACAGCGCCAGGTCCGCCCCGCGGACGAGCGGGCGCAGCTCGCGGAACAGCGGCGCGAAGTCGTAGCGCTCGCCGCCGCGCGCGAGAGCGCGGGCGCGCGCCACGATCGGCAGGTGCGGCAGCAGGTCCCCGCTCACAGCGATCGTCAGGCGCACGGCCCGGCGCTGCGAAGGCGCCGCGGCCGCATCCGGCATCCGCGCGGGCGAGACCGTCGCGGTGGCGGTCGCCGACCTCCCCGGTCGGACGGGATCGTCACCGCACCCCGCAAGCGTCAGGCCCGCGAGCGCGCCTGCGACGGCGGCGAGCGAACGCATCGCCGCCAGTATGCGGCAATCGCCTGCCGCCCAGCCCGAGCCGATTGACACGCGACCCCGGTCGATGGGAGGGTCCTGCGGACGGGACGTTCGCATCAGGGAGGCTCCATGGAAAGGCACGGCTCGGAGAGCTACTTCGTGCTCGGCGAGGGACTGCTGGACGAGAGTGCAGGCGGCCGCGCCGGCGCGCTCGCGATCACCGCGGCGGCGGCGCCGCCCTTCCGCTTCTCGCGCATGGGGCCGAACGGGATCGGCAAGCAGCTCGGCGAGCCGAACCGCAAGAAGATCGGCATCGCGATGACCGCGGGCGGCGGTGGGGCCTCGCAGGTCCCGGCCGGCTTCACCTACCTCGGGCAGTTCATCGACCACGACCTGACGTTCGACAAGACGAGCGTGATGCTGGGCCAGAACGTCTCGCCCGCGCAGCTGCTGCAGGGGCGCTCGCCGAGCCTGGACCTGGACTCGCTCTACGGCGCCGGCCCGCAGGAGCCCGCCTCGGCGAAGTTCTACAAGGCCGACGGCGTCCACCTGAAGGCCGGCAAGACCGTCGCCGCCGGCGGCGACGCGGCGATGGCCGGCTTCGACCTGCCGCGCGGCGAGGGAACGACCAACAAGGCCAAGCGCAAGGCGGTGATCCCCGACTTCCGCAACGACGAGAACCTCGTCGTCGCGCAGACCCATCTCGCGTTCATCCGCTTCCACAACCGGATCGCCGACGGCCTTCCCTCCTCGACGCCGCCCGCACAGCGCTTCGCCCAGGCGCGTGAACTGGCGATCAAGCACTATCAGTGGATGATCCGCCACGACTACCTGCCGCGGATCTGCGCGGCCGGTGTGCTCGACGACGTCTTCAACAACGGCCGCAAGGTGTTCGAGGTCGGCGCCAACCCGGCCGACGTGCCGACGATGCCGATCGAGTTCTCGGTCGCCGCCTTCCGGCTCGGGCACTCGATGATCCGCCGCGCCTACAACTGGAACAAGCGCTTCGACGACGGCGCGGGAACGCTCGACTGGCTCTTCATCTTCTCGGCGACGGGCGGCGACCTGGGCGGCGAGCTGCGGCTGGCGAGCAACTGGATCGCAGACTTCCGCCGCCTGTACGACTTCAACGAGGCCGGCCGCGCCGACCTCGCCGTGCCGGCGGCCAAGTTCAACCGCGCGATGCGGATCGACACGACGCTCGTGAACCCGCTCAAGAACCTCCCGAGCGGCGCCTTCGGCGGCCAGAACGTCCCGTTCGACGACGCGCGCGCGAACCTCGCGTTCCGAAACCTCACCAGGGCCAAGATGGTGCGGCTGGCGACCGGTCAGCAGATGGCCGGCTTCATGAAGAACCACGGCGTCAACGTCACGGCGCTGACCAAGACGCAGCTCAGGAACGGAAACAACGGAGCAGTGCTCGACGCGCTCACGCCGACGCAGCGCCAGGCGATGCTCACGGACACGCCGCTGTGGTTCTACATCCTCCGCGAGGCCGAGCTCAACAACGGCAAGCTCAAGGGCGTCGGCGGGCGGATCGTCGCCGAGACGTTCCACCGCGCGATCGAGGGCAGCTCGGCCTCGATCGTGCGCGACCCGGCATGGCGCCCGACGCTCGGCCCCGACGCCAACACGTTCCGCATGGTCGACCTGCTGCTGTTCGCGTTCGAGGGGAAGAAGTCGCTGCTGGCGCCGCTCGGGTGATGGCGCGTCTCAACATCTCCGACCCCGCGTTCAGCTACGACGCGGACGACCCCGAGGGATTCCGCTCGGGCATGTTCCGCTTCGGGCAACGGCTCGGCGCCGAGCGCACGGGCGCAAGCGTGTACGAGCTGCCGCCGGGGCAGGCCGTCTGCCCGTACCATTACGAGTACGGCGAGGAGGAGTGGGCGCTGGTGCTCACGGGACGCCCGTCGCTGCGCACGCCCGCGGGCATCGAGCAGCTCGAGCCGTTCGACGTCGCGTTCTTCCCGCGCGGCCCGGAGGGCGCGCACCAGCTGCGCAACGACAGCGACGCGCCGGCGCGCATCCTGATGTGGTCGGAGGTCGTGGTGCCGACGGCGAGCGTCTATCCGGACTCGGACAAGATCGGGATCTGGACCGGCGACAGGGCGGACGACATCATGGTCGAGCGCTCGAGCAAGGTGGAGTACTTCCACGGTGAGCGCGGCTAGGTCACGAGCTCGAGCCGCGTGTTCGGCCGCAGCTCGCGCCCGACCTTTGCGCACGGCCTGCCGTCGACGACGACGACGTCGGCGGTGAAGTCGTTGGCGCCGCGGATCAGCGACGAGCCGACGCCGTATGAGTCGACCGGCACGCCGGCCGCCTCGAACGCACGGATGCGCTCCGCGTCGAAGCCACCCGAGACCACGATCTTGACGTCGTGGAAGCCGTTGGAGTCGAGCTCCCCGCGGACGAGATCGACGAGCTCCGGCGCGACACCCTTCGCCGCGTGCTCGCCGTGCCTGCGCTGGAGCGAGCGGTCCGCCAGCCGGTCGGAAGTGTCCAGGCGCACGCCCCACAGCGCGGGCCCGAGCGCCTGCGCGACCTCGAGCGCGGTGCGCACCGAGTCGTTGTCGAAGTCGACCAGCACCGTGACGTTCATGTCGTGCGCGTAGCGCCGCGCGAACGCCGCCGCCGCCGCGATGGTATCGCCACCGTAGGCCGCGATCAGCGCGTGCGGGACCGTGCCGACGCCGCGGCCGCCCCACCACGACGCCTGCGCGTCGGTCGAGACGCCGATCGCGCCCGCGACGTGCGCCGCCCAGCCGTCGCCCGTCTGCACGAGCCAGTGATCGTGGCGCGCGGGGAAGAACAGGATCGGCTTGCCGTTGGCCACCTCCACCACCTCGGCGACGTTGCGCATGATCAGCGTGCGCCGGGCGACGCAACCGAGGTAGACGGTCTCGAGGTGCGCGAACAGCGAGTACGGGCCGTCGATCGTCATCACGGTCTCCCACGGCGCGATCGCGTCGCCCTCGTGCAGCGCGCGCACATCCAGCTCGTTCCAGCCGTGCTCCCAGCCGCCGTCCGCGCGGCGGCGGCCCGCGCACTGCTTGAGCACCGCGACGGCCTCGTCGATGCCGCCGAGGATCGACTGGCTGCGCTGGAACACCTGCATCGTGACGCGCGGGTTGCGCTCCTCGTGCTCGAGCAGCTCCTTCGTGTAGTTGAAGTAGGCGTCGGAGTAGTAGCCGTCGCGGATCCGCTCGACCGGAAGCCGGAACGTCTCGGGCGCGAGCCGCTCGGTCCTGGGCCTCACAGCCATTCGCGCCGCCTTCGCCAGAAGTAGACCGCCGCGATCACGGTCGGCAGGACGAGGCCCAGGGTCTCGTAGATCACGAATGTCTCGAACGTGTCGACGTGATCGGTGAGCCACTTGAAGTTCTGGCCGAAGAAGCTCGTCACGAGCGTCCAGATCAGGAAGAAGGTCGCGAGGATCGTCAACCGCGTCGCGAGCCGGTTCAGCCGGTTCGCGTTGGCGTTGAAGTACGTAGACGTGAGCGCGCCGAGGTCGTCGGTCTGGCGGTACAGCTCGCCCGTCACCTGCGCCAGGTGGTCGCCGATGTCGCGCAGGTACTCGCGCGAGCCGCGCGTGAGGCCCGGAAGCGCCATGATCGCTTCGACCGCCGCACCGAACTGATCGTGCTGCGGCACGAGCCTGCGCTGCACGGCGGTGACCTCCTGCTTGAGCCGGTAGATCTCCGAGAGCTGGCGCCGGTCGGTGTCGCGCAGCACCAGCTCCTCGAGCGCGTCGATGCGGGCCTCCAGGTGGTCGACCACCGGGAAGAGCGCATCGGTCAGGCCGTCGAGCACGCTGTAGACCATGTACTCCTCCGCCTCCGCGCCCTCGTGCCTGAGCGCCGCGCGGAGCTCGTCCAGCTCCCTGGAGGAGGCGCGCCGCACGGTGAACAGGAAGCCGCCGGAGATGTGCAGGTGCACCTCGATCAGCTCCACGCCGAGCGCGTTCGGGGTCACGTGCGCGCTCCAGTAGACCAGCAGCACGCGCTCGGGGTAGCGGTCGAGCTTGGGGCGCTGGTCGAACTCCCGCGTGTCCTCCAGCGCGAGCTCGTGCAGCCCCAACAGCGACCCGGCGGCGTCGATGTCGTCGTCGGAGGGAGCCTCCAGGTCGAGCCAGAAGAATTCGTCGCGCCGGCGCAGGGCGGCGATGCGGTCGCGGTCGACCTCGGTCAGGACCTCCATCCCGGGGCGGAGGCTATCCGCGCGCGCCGAGCGGCACCGGCTCGAGCGCGCCGATCACGCGCTCGCGCCCGCGCGCGAGCCGCGACATGACGGTCCCGACCGGGACGCCGAGCGCCCGCCCGGCCTCCTTGTAGGCGAGCCCGAGCACGTCGACGGCGACGACCGTCTCACGGAACGGCGAGGCGAGCGCGTGGACGGCGTCGAGGACTTCGCGGTGCTCGAGCGCGCGGTCGGGGCGCATGCCGCTGCGCGGATCCGCCGGCTCCTCGGACTCCTCCAGCGTCGAAGTCGGCCGCCGCGCCGCCGCGCGATGGCGGTCGATCTGGGCGTTGCGCAGCATCGTCATCAGATAGGCCAGCTCGGAGCCGCCGGTCAGCCGCCGGGGACGGCGCAGCAGCGTGAGGTAGACCTCCTGCACGAGGTCGTCGGCGTCGGCGTGATTGCCACACAGGGCGCGCGCGGCGGCGACCAGGCGGTCGAGATGGCAAAGGGCGGATTCGGCGTTGAGCCACATGGGAGGCCAGGGTGGGGAGGCGGCCGGGGAAGTGGTGTGCGAGCGTCCGGATGGGGCGCCCAGATACGGCTTGAGAAGGATCGGGCATCGCGCTACGGGACTGCTACGGCGCGTTTACGGCCCGCACCGGCTGGCGTAGTGTCCAGCCATGGAGTTCCGCGTCCTGGGCACGATCGAGGTGGCTGGGCCATCCCCAAGCGCTTCCCCGCCCGGCGCGAAGGAGCGCGCGATCCTCGCGCGACTGCTGATCGACCCCGGCCGCACGGTGCCGGCGGAGGCGCTGCTCGAGGCCGCGTGGGAGGGAGCACCGCGCGAGCTCGCGGCGCGTTCGCTCGCCGTCCGCGTGGCCAACCTGCGCGCGTTCCTGGAGCCGGGCCGCAACCGCGGCGCGCCATCGTCGCTGCTGATCCGCGACGGATCCGGCTACCGGCTGGAGACTGCGCCAGAGGAGGTCGACGCCCGGCGCTTCGAGCGCTGCGTGCGAACCGCCGCCGGACTGCCCGCGGCCGCCGCGCTGGACGCGCTCGACGACGCGCTGGCGCTGTGGCGCGGGACGCCGTTCGGCGACTTCGCCGACGCGGAGTTCGCGCGCGAGGAGGTGCGCCGCCTGGAGGCGCTCCGCAGCCAGGCCGAGGAGGCTCGCGCCAGGGCGCTGCTGGAGCTGGGCAGGCCGCTCGAGGCCGTCGACGACCTGCGCCGGCTGACGGCTTCCGATCCGCTGCGCGAGGAGCTGGTGCGCACGTTGATGCTCGCGCTCTACGCAGCGGGCCGCCAGGTCGAGGCGCTCGCCGCATACCGCGAGCTGGCCGGGCGCCTGCGCGAGCTCGGGCTGGCTCCCGGCCCGGCCACGCGCACGCTGGAGCGCCGGATCCTCGACAACGATGCGACGCTCGCGGCGCCGGCGGCGCTGACCTCCTCCGAAGCGCGGGCCGCCGCGCCCGCCGGGCGCGCGCCGGAGCTGGCGCGGGTGCGCGCGGCGCTGGCGCGGGCGCTCTCGGGTCGCCGCGCCGGCATGCTGGTGTCGGGCGAGCCGGGTGTCGGCAAGAGCACGCTCGTGGACGTGTTCCTGCACGAGGCGGCGCCCACGGGCATCGCGGCGGGCATCGGACAGTGCCTCGCGCAGCGCGGTCCGGGCGAGCCCTACATGCCTGTGCTGGAGGCGCTTGGCGCGCTGGCCCGGGGTACGGCCGGCGACGTGGTAGTCGGCGCGCTGGCGCTGCGCGCGCCGACCTGGCTCGTGGAGCTGCCGTGGCTGCTGGGCGACGACGACGAGGCCGAGGCCGCGCGACAGCGCGCACAGGGCTCGACGCGGACCCGCATGCTGCGCGAGATGCTCGAGGCGCTCGACGCCGTCTGCGCCGCGACGCCGGTGGTGCTGGTGCTCGAGGACCTGCACTGGGCCGACGACTCCACGCTCGACCTCGTCGCCGCGCTGCTGCGCCGGCGCGAGCCGGCGCGGATGCTGCTGCTCGGGACCTACCGGCCCGAGGGCGAGCCGCCGGTGCACGAGCTGGCGCACGAGCTCGGCGTGCGCGGGCTGTGCGAGGAGCTGCCGGTGGGCCGGCTGGCACCGGCGGCCGTCGCCGCGCACCTCGAGGCGCGCTTCCCCTCCGCCCCGCTGCCCGACGGCCTGGCCGAGGTACTCGCGCGCCGCTCGGGCGGCAACCCGCTGTTCATGCGCAACCTGCTCGACCACTGGCTCGCCGACGGCACGCTCGCCGAGCGCTCCGGCGCGGTCGCGCTCACGCGCCCGCGGGCGCTCGAGGCCGGGGTGCCGCCGACGCTGCACGCACACATACGTCACCAGCTTGCACGGCTGCAGGCCGAGGACGCCGAACTGCTCGGGGCCGCGAGCGTCGCCGGGCGTGCCTTCTCGGTAGAGACGCTCGCCGCGGCGCTCGAAAGCGACCGCGACGAGGTCGCGGCGCGCTGTGCCGAGCTCGCCCGCAGCACGCGCCTGATCGAGCGGCGCGACGGCGGGCACGCGTTCCAGCACGACCTGCACCGCGAGGTGCTCTACGAGCTCTTGCCGCCCGACGCCCGAGCGCGGCTGCACGCCCGCGTCGGCGCGCACCTCGCCGACAGCTACGGTCCCGCCGCCGCCGGCATGGCGGCCGAGCTGGGCTTCCACTTCGTCGCCGGCCGCGATCCCGAGCGCGCCGTGCGCTTCCTACAGCTCGCCGCCGAGCGGGCGTTCGGGCGCAACGCGCACGCCGAGGGCATCCGCCATCTGCGCGCCGCGCTCGACGCGGCGGCGGAGCTGGAAGCGGGAACGGGGCGCACGCGCTCGGAGGTCGAGCTGCTGTCTTCGCTCGGCCAGGCGCTCGTGGCGACCGGCGGCTGGTCGGCTGCGGAGGCCGAGGACGCGCTGCTGCGCGCACGCGCGCTGGCGGCGCGGCTGTCCGACAACGAGCCGCTCGTCTCCGTCCTGCTGGCGCTCGCGACGCTGTACGAGCTGCGCGGCGAGTACACGCGCGCAAGCGCGATGGCGCAGGAGTGCGAGCAGCTGGCGCCGGGCGGGAGCGCCGCGCACGCGCTCGAGTCCTCGGAGCTGATCGCCTGCAGCCTCTTCCACCAGGGCTCATTCGCGCGCGCGCTGGAGTACGCCGAGCGCGGCGTCGCGCTGTTCGAGTCGGGCGGCGCGCCCGGCAGCTACACGACGTTCCCGGCGACGCTCGGCGACAACGCGGGCGTCTCCTGCCACGACTGGGCCGGGTTGGCGCTCTGGTTCCTCGGCAAGCCCGACAGCGCGCTTGCGCGCGCGACGCACGCGCTCGAGCTCGCGCGCGACCGCAGCCGCGCATACAGCCTCGCCACCGCGCGCGCCCAGATGGCGGTCGTGCACCAGTGCCGGCGCGAGCCCGAGGCCGCGTACGAGTGGGCCGAGGCGACGATCGCGGCCGCGCAGCGGCTCGGCTACGTCTACCGCGAGGCGATGGGACGAGTGCTGCGCGGCTGGGCGCTCGCGCTGCTCGGCGAAGCGCCCGAGGGCGCGCGCGAGATCTCCGAGGGGCTGGCCGCCTCGCGCGGCACAGGCGCGCGCATGGACGACCCGCACTACCTCGCGCTGTTGGCCGAGGCGCAGCTGCGCGCGGGCGAGCTGGAGGCGGGGCTCGCCGCGGTGGCCGCCGCGCTGGAGCTGGCGGGGCGCGAGCGCTCGCTCTTCTACGAGCCCGAGCTGCACCGGCTCGCGGGCGCGCTGCACGCCGCCGCCGGGCGCGCGGACGTCGCCGACGCCTGCCTGCAGCGTGGGCTGGCGCGTGCGCGCGAGCAGGACTCGCGGGCGCTGGAGCTGCGCGTCGCGACCGACCTCGCGCGGCTGCCCGGCGACCGCGGCCGCGCCGCCGCTGCGCGCAGCGCGGTCGCCGCCGTCTACGCGCGCTTCGAGGAGGGCCTGGACACGCGCGACCTGCGCGACGCCGCGGCCGTGCTTGCGGCCGGCGGTCAGGCGATCGTGCCCGTGGCGGCGAGCGCCAGCACGAGCATGCCGAGCGTGACGCGGTAGGCGACGAACACGGCGGTGGAGTGGCGCGCGAGCCAGCGCAGCAGGAACGCGATCGACGCGTAGCCGACGACGAACGCCAACAGCGTTGCGAGGATCGTCGGCGCGACACCCGCGCCCTCCTCGTCGCCGATCTTGCGCAGCTCGAACAGGCCCGAGATCACGACCGCCGGCACCGAGAGCAGGAACGAGTAGCGCGCGGCCGACGCGCGGTCGAAGCCGAGGAACAGCCCGGCCGTGATCGTCGCGCCCGAGCGCGAGACGCCCGGCACGAGCGCGCACGCCTGCGCGAGACCGATCAGGATGCCGTCGCGGCGGGTGATGTCCGCGATCGAGCGGTCGCGCCGCGCGACCTTCTCTGCCAGCAGCAGCGCGAGCCCGAGCACGATCAGCGCCGTGCCGATCACGTAGAGGTCACGCGCACCGCTCTCGATCTGGTCGGCGAAGACGAGGCCGAAGAAGCCGATCGGGATCGTGCCGAGGGTGATGTACCAGCCCATCCGGGCGTCGAGCTCGGAGCGCAGCTCGGGCCGCCGCACGCTCTTCGCCCACATGCGCGCGATCCGCCAGAGATCGGCGCGGAAGTACAGCAGCACGGCGGCCATCGTCCCGAGCTGCGTGACCGCGGTGAACGCGGCGCCGGGATCCTCCCAGCCCATGAAGGCGGGCACGATGCGCAGATGCGCGGTGCTCGAGATCGGCAGGAACTCCGTCAGTCCCTGCACGATCCCGAGGACGATGGCTTGCACGGCGTCCACGGCGGCGGGGGATCCTAGAGGTGGGCGCTACGAGCGAACCGTCGCCGCCATCGCCTCGGCGACGATCGCGATCCCGCGGCGGATGGTGCGCTCGCTGGCCGAGCCGTAGCCGAGCACCAGCGCCGGCGGCGCCTTGCTGCGGTTCGCCCAGTGCCAGGCCGCGTCCTCGACGAGGACGCCGCGCTCGTATGCGGCGGCGGCGAGCGCTCGCTCGTCGACGCCGTCGGGCAGCGTCACGTGCAGGTGCAGGCCGCCGCTCGCTCCGTGCCAGCGCGCCGCTGGCAGCAGCTCCGCCAGGGCGTCGATCGTGGCGTCGCGGCGGCGGCGGTAGATCGGCCGCACGCGCCGCAGGTACCGGGAGAAGTCGCCGCGGTCGACGAAGCGGGCGAACGCGAGCTGCTCGAGCAGGCCCGAGCCCATGTCGTCGAAGGTCTTCTCGCGCTCGACCGCGTCGACCAGGCGGGCGGGTGCGGCGAGCCAGCCGAGCCGCAGCGACGGGCTGACGGTCTTGCTCGCGCTGCCGACGTAGACCACGCGATCGGGCGCAAGCCCGTGGAGCGCGCCGATCGGGACGCGGTCGTAGCGGAACTCGGCGTCGTAGTCGTCCTCGATGATCAGCGCATCGTGCCGGCGCGCCCAGGCGACGAGGCCGTGGCGGCGCGCGACGTCGAGCGTGCCGCCGGTCGGGTACGAGTGCGCGGGTGCGACGAGCACCGCCGCGACGTCGTGATCGTCGAGCGCGGAAACGTCGAGCCCGTGCTCGTCCACGGCGACGGGCACGGGCTCCAGCCCGGTCATCGCGATCGCCTTGCGGTGCAGCCCGAAGCACGGCTCCTCGACCGCGACGCGGCGCGCGCCCTCGCGGCGCAGCGCGCGGCAGACGAGGGTGAGGCCCTGGGTGAACCCGGCACAGATCAGCAGCCGATCCGGCACGGCGGCGACGCCGCGAACTCGACCCAGGTACGCGCTCAGCGCGAACCGGAGCGCCTCGGCGCCGCGCGCCGGGGGGTAGGTCAGCTCGGGATCGGGCAGCTCGGCGAGCACGGCGCGGTAGTGGCCCATCCATTGCGCGCGCGGGAACAGCGCAGGGTCGGGCAGCCCGCCGAGCAGCCGGATCGGCGGCGCCCCGTGCGGGGACGCGCGCCGCGGGCGCTCGAAGAAGCCGGCCCGATCGTGGTGGCGCGCGGGCCGCGGGGGGTCGTCGCGGGCGTCGAATCGCACGCGCGTGCCGGCTCCCTGGCGCGCCTCGAGGTAGCCGTCGGCCGCCAGGTTGCCGTAGGCCTCGACGACGACGCTGCGCGAGATCCCGAGCTCGGCGGCGACCACACGCGTCGGCGGCAGCAGCGTTCCCGCGACGAGCCGCCGGCGCTGGATCGCCGTGCGCAGGCCGTACTCGAGCTGCTCGCGCAGACCGCGGCCATTTCCGGGACGCAGATCGACCAGCACGTCGCTGGGGAAGCCCTCCGGATTGGTCTGCTCTGGCTCCATCGCATTGGACGTTGACACATACCGGTGACTCGCGCACCTTGTTGCGGAGCATGAACGAGCGCCCTCGTCTCAGACGCGCACTGGCCGCGGTCGTCGTCGCGCTCGCGACGCTGGCGATCCTGAGCCTGGCGGTCAGCTGGAACGCCCCGGCGCACGACCGGGGCGTCTCGCTGAAGACCTGCAGCCTGTGGAACGACCTGTCGTGGGCGGAGTGCCGCTGATGCTCCGAATCGCAGCATCGCGTTTCCGGGTATCCGTCCCACATGGACGTCGAAGTGCGGGTCGTGGAGGTCAAGGACGTCGAGACGCGGAGCGGCAAGACCCGCTACGTGCTGCGTGACGACCAGGGGCGCGAGTACACGACGTTCCGCCCGCAGATCGGTCGCGAGGCGGCACGCTTCGAGGGCCGTCGAGCGCGGATCGAGTTCCACGAGGAGGAGCGCAACGGCTTCCGCAACGTGTACCTCGATGCCATCTCCGAAGCCTCGACGCCCTCGGCCCCCGACGCCGGGACCGACCCCGACGAGGTGGCGTGGAGCACGGCGGTAGAGGCGGCCCCATGGGTACTGGGGAGCCGCGATCCGGAACGTGAGGTGCCGCCCGAGGAGCTCTACGAGAAGCTCGAGCCCTTCAAGCGTCTCGTGTCGGACGACATCCGCGGGCACGGCGGATCAGATCGCGAGAAGTGACCGCGCCACCTCTGGGCCGGCGCATCCCGCGCTCGTGCGCCGGCCGTCATATATGCGGCGGTGAACGCGCCCGTCGGCGACGCGTCAACGACGCAACCCACACGTTTCGGGGCGGGCGTGCAGCGCTGACGGCGACATGCGCCGTCAACGCGGGAAAGACGCCCGAATCCGTAGCCGCGACATCGTTTGTGCAGCCGCCGCGGCCGCCCCCGCAGGCGCGTCGCTGGCCGAGATGAACGCGTTCGTCGACCGCTTCCTGGCCGATCCCGAGGTCGTGACGCTCATCGAGCCCGGCGTTCTCCTGAGGCGAGACCTTACCTGGGTGAGATGGCACCCGAGACGACGGTGCCCACCCCGGCTCGCGAGACGATCGACAGGCGACCGCCGAGCAGAAGGATGCGGTCGCGCATATGTTGCAGTCCCCTGCCGCCCGTCGCCTTGGCAACCTCGAAGCCGGGCCCATCGTCTGACACCTCGAAGCCAACGCCGTCCGCGTCCTCGTGCAGGAAGATCGAGATGCGCACCGAGTGCCCGCCGTGCTTAGACGCGTTCTGGATCGCCTCGCGGCAGCAGTAGTAGATTGCCGATTCCAGCTCAGCCGGGTAGCGACCGACCCCGGTGCTGGCAACGTCGACGGGACCTGCAGCGGTGCGGGCAACCTGAGCCAACGCAGCGACGAGTCCGTGGTCAGTCAAGACCTGCGGATGGATCCCACGGGCGACTTCGCGCAACTCGTCAATCGCCTCATCGAGGCCCTCTCCGATCTCGCTGAGCGCCCCGCGAAGACGAGCATCGCCGGTGGCCAGCTCGCTGGCGATCGCAAGCCGGATGCGCACCGCCACCAAACGCTGTTGGACGCCGTCGTGGATATCGCGCTCGAGCCTCTCTCGCTGCCTGTCGACGGCTTCCACGAAGCGTACAAGGGTGCCGACTTCAGCAAGCGCGGCGTTGCCAGCCCGGACACGGTCACCGTTGTCACGTGCTGTGCCGACGTCTGCCGGAGCTGCCTGGTTTTGCCGCATCTAGGGGCCAACCTCCAAGAACCCCCTCTCGATCACGGCTAGCCGCTGTGACCGAGAGAGTGCTCGGCGAAGTTTGCGGAGGATCACGTACGCGCTTCCCGGACCGGTACTAACCGTCCGGCCGAGCCGCGCGAAGGCGAGGCTCCCTCTTGGCGAACACCCTATCGCCCGAACCGACGCCTCGACAAGCCGCCGTCCGCTCTACGGCCTCGGTGGGCGACGAGGTCGACGAAGAGCGCGGGCGCCTGGCGGTCGCTGGCGACGGAGATGGTGGCGACACTCGACGAGAACCGCCGCCTGCACCGAGAGGTTGCCGACCTTAAGACCGAACTCGTGCTCGCCTACGGCGAACAGCGCCGCGTTCCGGGTGGCTAATAGCCCTCACGCCCACGGTCGCCTGCTCTTGCCCGACGTGGCCTACCGGGACGTTCTCCACCGCGAGCGATCTTTGGCGAATGTCTTGGCGAATCGATGACGGCCTCCGACGCGCCGGTTTCCGCCCACCCGGTCACATGCGACGTGGCGCGCCAGCGACCTGCGAGGCAGTGCTTGCGCACGCCAGATGTGTGGCGGCGTTGCGAGACCTCGGTCCGCTCACGAGGTCGACATGCGTCAGGCTGTTACGGTTCGCGCCCTTGTCGTCTGAACGGGATTCGCACGATGCGGACCGAGTGCCGGCGGAGGTGGCCGTCGAGCGGCGCTCGCGCGACCGCGACTACACCAAGCCGCTGTCCGCCAAGCAGATCGAGCGCGGCCGTCACCGCCGCAGGGTCAAGGGCGACTGGGAGGAAATGGGCGCACTGCAACTGTCCTTCCTACGCGCCCAGGGCTTGCAGCCGGGGCACCGAGTGCTCGACGTCGGCTGTGGTCCGCTGCGAGCGGGGATTCACCTGGTGGACTACCTCGAGCCGGGCCGCTATTACGGCATCGACATCAACCAGACGGTGCTCGACGCTGGCTACGACCGCGAGCTCCCGAAGCATCTGCATGCCAAGCTCCCGCGCGACCATCTGCGGGCCACCGATCGATTCGACTGCGATTTTGGTGTGCCGTTCGACTACGCGATCGCGCAATCCGTGTTCACGCACCTGTCGCTCAACCAGGTGCGGCTGTGCCTCTTCCGGGTCGCCAAGGTGATGCCGCCCGGCGGACGGTTCTTCGCGACGTTCTTCTCGGCGCCCCCCTCTCACCCACTCGACCAGCCGCGGGGTGACGGGGCCCTGTGGACCGAACGCAACGCTTTCTTCTACTACCGCTCAGACCTCCAATGGGCCGCCCGCTGTGCGCCCTGGAAGGCGCACTACATCGGCACGTGGGGCCACCCGCGCCACCAATTGATGATGGAGTTCCGGCGGATCGACCCCAAGCTGCGCCTCCGCGCTAGCGGTGCGGCGCGGCGGCTCCGGCGGGCCCTCCAGGTGGCTGCCCAGGCTGCACGTGAGCGGCGTGCACGGCCGTGAGGAAGGCGCGTCACAGCCCCAAGTGGCCGCGGGGCATGCATCCGGCCGCCGCGCTGGGTGCCCAATAGGGTGCGTTGACGACGAAGTACAGTCCCGGTACGGCACCGACCTGCCGCCGGTTGCGCCGACGGGCTCGGGCGGCGTGAGCGAGCGGGTCGACAAACCCGCGGCAGAGAACCTTCGTCATTGCTCACGCACTCGAAGCGGCAGGCCGCGCTGAGCG
>Ga0126306_10000553_pt1 | contig 17715 bp, 16 predicted proteins | sample Plot27_FD_92592 | JGI IMG/M metagenome (GOLD analysis project Ga0126306, IMG submission 92592) | Serpentine soil microbial communities from UC McLaughlin Reserve, CA, USA - Plot27 | ecosystem: Environmental > Terrestrial > Soil > Grasslands | place: USA: UC McLaughlin Reserve, Lake County...
GACGTAGCCGATGCCGCGGACCGTGTGGATGAGCGGGGCGGCGCCGCCGGCGTCGAGCTTGCGGCGCAGGTAGGAGATGTACGACTCGACGATGTTGGCCTCGCCGTCGAAGTCGTAGCTCCACACGTGGTCGAGGATCTGCGCCTTCGACACGACACGCCCGGCGTTGAGCATCAGGTAGCGCAGCAGGTTGAACTCGGTCGGCGACAGCGTGACCTCGCGGCCGCCGCGGAACACCTGGTGGCTGTCCTCGTCGAGCTCGAGGTCGGCCACGGTGAGGCGGGCAGGCGGGCCGCCGGTGGCCCGGGTGCGGCGCAGCACCGCCCGGATGCGGGCCACAACCTCCTCGAGGCTGAACGGCTTGGTGACGTAGTCATCGCCGCCGAGCGTGAGGCCGGTGACCTTGTCCTCGTTGGCGTCGCGGGCGGTGAGGAACACGACCGGCAGCGGCCGGTTGGCCGCCTGCAGGCGCCGGAGCACCACGAAGCCGTCGATGTCGGGGAGCATCACGTCGAGGACGACCAGGTCGGGGTGCAGGCGCTCGACGGCGCGCACGGCATCGACCCCCGTCATGGCGGTGGCCACCTCGAACCCGGCGAAGCGCAGGCTGGTCGCCAGCAGCTCGACGATGTTCGGCTCGTCGTCGACCACGAGCAGCCGCGCCTCGGGCGTGGCGCCGTTCGTGGGCGGCAGCACGTCGGTCACCGGCGCACCGCGCGGGTCAGGCCCGAACACGAGCGTGGCGGGGGGAGAGGGAGGCCATGACCACCAGGGTCGGCCGGCCGACTGGGCTCCCCCTGGGCGCAGCCTGAGAACACCCTGAGAGCCTGCCACGTGCAGGTCCGCGCGTCAGCCCTGGTCAACGGCCTCGCAGTTCCCAGGAAAACCACAGGGACATCCCAGTTTGCCCGCAGGCTCCTCGGGCATCTTGCCGTCATGGCCGATCAGCAACTCCCCTCCGGGACCGTCACGGTTCCCCGATCGCCGGCCGCCGCTCCGCCCCACGGCGAGCCTGCGCCGGCGGATGCACCCAGCTCCAGCCGTCCCACCTCGCCGCCCTACGCTCCCGAGCCACTCGGTCCGGGCGCGCCCGCCGGGGCGGTCGCCCCCGCCTCGTGGACGGCCGGTGGGCCGGCCTGGGCCCCCGAGGTCGGCACGACGGCCACGCCGTCGACGGCCTCCCCGTCCACGCCCGACCCCTCGACGACGAACCCCCCGCCGCCCCCGCGCCCCGCCCCCCTCGGCGCGCCCGGCGCCGGCGCCGCCGTCCCTCCGCCGGCGCCGCCCGCCCCTCCCACGCCGACCGGCCCGTACAGCACGCCCCCCGGCTCCCCTCCGCCCGCGGCCCCGCCCGAGGGCCCCGGTCCCCGGTCCGGCGGCGGCGGTGGCCGCAAGGTGCTGGCCGGCCTGGCGGGCCTCGCCCTCCTGCTGGGCGCCGGCACCGGCGGTGCCGCCATCGCCCTGGCGCTCGACGACGACCCGGCCCCGAGGCCGGTCACGAGCCTGAGCGCCTCGCCGCCCGACGACGAGGGGGCCGACGCCAGCGGCGCCAGCAGCGAGCCGGACGAACCGCTGTCGCAGGTGGCCGACGCCGTCCTCCCGAGCGTCGTGTCCATCGGGATCGAGACCGCGCAGGGCGAGGGCGAGGGGTCCGGCGTCATCATCAGCGAGGACGGGCTGATCCTCACCAACAACCACGTGGCCGCCGAGGGCGAGGGCGGCACGCTCACCGTCCTGTTCCACGACGGCACCCGCGCCGAGGCCGAGATCGTCGGCCTCGACCCGCAGAGCGACCTCGCCGTCATCCAGGCCGAGGACGTCAGCGGCCTCACCCCGGCCACGCTGGGCTCCAGCGACGACCTCAACGTCGGCGACACCGTCCTGGCCATCGGTAGCCCGCTCGGCCTCGACGGCTCGGTGACCGCCGGCATCGTCAGCGCCCTCAATCGGGCCATCACGCTGGGCGGCGAGTCCTCGCCCTTCGGCGAGCAGAACCCCAACGCCACCTCGGCCGTGATCGACGCCATCCAGACCGACGCCGCCATCAACCCGGGCAACTCGGGCGGCGCCCTGATCAACGCCCGCGGCGAGGTCGTCGGCATCAACACCGCCATCGCCTCGGCCGCCAGCGGCGCCGTCGGCCAGCAGTCCGGCAACATCGGCGTCGGGTTCGCCATCCCGATCGACGACGCCCGCTCGATCGCCGACCAGCTCATCGAGGACGGCACGGCCACCCACGCCTACATGGGCGTCCAGATCGCCGACGCCGACACGGGCGGCGCCCTGCTCGGCGCCGTCGAGTCGGGCAGCCCGGCCGAGGAGGCCGGCCTGCAGGACGGCGACATCGTCACGGCCGTCGACGGCGACCCCGTCACGGACGCCACCGACCTGACCGCCGCCGTCCGCGGCAACGCCCCCGGCGACCGGGTGGCGATCACCTACACCCGGGACGGCGACGAGAACGAGGTCGAGGTCACCCTCGGCACGCTCCCGACCGACTGACCCCTCCGTTCCTCCCCGCTCCCGTCCCCCGGCCGCGCCTCCCCTCGCGACCGGGGGACGGGCGCGCCCGGGCCCCGCGGCGGGGCCTAGCCTGTCGCCCGTCCAACGGGGACCGACGGTTGGGGACGACGATGAAGATGACCGTGACAGCGCCGGCACTGGCCCTCGCCTGCCTGCTCGCGCTGGCCGGGGCGGCATGTGGCGGTGACGACGACGGCGATGGCGATGGCGATGGCGATGGCGAGGACACCGGCGGGGAAGCCGGCGGCGGCGATCGCGACGAGTACGTGGCGGCGCTCGTCTCGACCATGGAGAACGACGACGAGTTCCCGGAGGACTCTCGCGACTGCGTCGCGGGCGCGCTCATCGACGCCGTCGGCCTCGACCAGCTGGCCGAGGCGGTCACGCCCGACGAGATCCGCGAGCAGGGCTCCTCGTTCGACCCCGTCGAGTCGGGCATCGAGCTGACCGACGAGCAGGGGCAGGTGTACTACGAGGGCCTGAACGGGTGCATGGACGTGCGCCAGCTGCTGGTCGACTCGATCGCGGAGGACCTCGACGAGGAGGCGGCCGCCTGCGTCGCCGACGCCCTCTCCGACGACGTGGCCCGGGTCTTCGTCGTCACGTCGTTCACCGGCGAGGACCCGGCCACGGCCGAGCCCGAGCTGATGGAAGAGTTCCAGGCCGCCGTCACGCCCTGCCTGAGCGCGGAGTGAGCCGCGTCGCACTGGTCACCGGCGCCAACCGCGGCATCGGGCTGGAGGTCGCCCGCCAGCTGGCGGCACGGGGCGACACGGTGTTCCTCGGTGCGCGCGACCCTGACGCCGGGCGCGCCGCGGCCGAGCCCCTGATGGCCGCCGGCGGCGACGTCCGTCCCCGCCTGCTCGACGTGATCGACCAGGGCTCGATCGACCTCGTGGCCGGCGAGCTCGCCCGGGGCGTGGGCCGGCTGGACGTCCTGATCAACAACGCCGCCATCCACTACGACACCTGGCAGCGGGCCATCGGGGCCGACCCGTCGGTCGTCCTCCAGGCGCTCGACACCAACCTGCTGGGCGCCTGGCGCTGCGCCAACGCCCTCATCCCGCTGCTGCGGGCCAGCGGCCACGGCCGGATCGTCAACGTGTCGAGCGAGGCCGGGTCGCTGGCGTCGATGTCCGGTGGGACGCCCGCCTACGCCGTCTCGAAGGTGGCGCTCAACGGCCTCACCCGCATGCTGGCCGCGCAGCTGCGGCCGTACGTGCTGGTCAACAGCGTGTGCCCGGGGTGGGTGGCGACCGACATGGGCGGCCCGGGCGGCCGGCCGGTCGCCGAGGGTGCCGCCAGCGTCCTGTGGGCCGCCGACCTGCCCGACAACGGCCCGACGGGCGGCTTCTTCCGGGACGGGAGGCCGATCCCGTTCTGAGCTGCCCGGCACCCCCTGACCGTCCCGCGTCGCAGGCGGAAGCCGGCTGACGCCGTCAGCCGCCGCCGTTCGAGGACGGATCCTCCGGCCAGGCGGTGGCGGCCAGGCAGAACTCGTTGCCCTCCGGATCCTGGAGGACCGTCCAGGCGTGGCCGTACTCCTCCTTGTCGGCGAGCTTGGTGGCGCCGAGGTCGAGGAGGCGGGCGAGCTCCTCGTCCTTGTCGTCGGCCACGAGGTCGACGTGGACTCGGTTCTTGGCAACCCGCTTCTCGGGGACCTTGGCGAAGAACCAGCGGACGGTGTCCCGGTCCTCGTCGCGGGTGCCGATGGAGGCGAAGTACTCGCTGGGGTCGGGGTCGATCGGGCGGCGCAGGGCGGTCGACCAGAAACGGGCGACGGTGAGGACGTCGTCGCAGTCGATGACGACGTTGGCGAGGCGCAGTGCCATCTCGGTGGTCCTTCGGTCGGTCGGGGCCTCGGCGGGCCACGGGGTCTCGGAGCGGGCCAACGAACGTGTCGCCGCCGGCGAGGTCGCGGTCGGCCGGGCGACCGCCCGCAGTGACGTGGTCGGCGATCCCGGCGCCGGCCGGTCGGTCGGGGTCGCCCCCGCCTCGTACGCACCGTCGGGCACGACGGCGGCGACCCGCACGGACGGTAGTGCGCCCGCCGACGCCCCGTCGCTCGGGCGCACGCCTTGACCTCCAGTGGACTCGAGGTCTTACCGTCCCGGCCATGCACGCGATCCGGCAGCACGCCTTCGGCCCGCCCGAGACGCTGGTCGTCGAGGAGGTGGACGCCCCCGAGCCCGGGCCGGGGCAGGTGCGGATCGCGGTCCGGGCCGCCGGCGTGCACCTGGTCGACACGAGCATCCGGTCGGGGCAGGCGGGGCCGATGCCGCTGCCGGTCCTGCCGTTCGTCCCGGGGCGCGAGGTGGCCGGCGTCGTCGACGCGGTCGGCCCGGAGGTCGACGCCGCCTGGGTGGGCCGCCGGGTCGTCGCCCACCTCGGGCCGGCGAGCGGGGGCTACGCCGAGCTGGCCGTCCGGGACGTGGCCGAGGTCCTCGCGGTCCCCGACGGTCCGGACGGCGAGCCCCTCGACCACGCCGCCGCCGTCGCCATGGTCGGGACCGGGCGCACCACGCTGGCCATCCTGGAGTTCACCGGCGGGCTCGGTCCGGGTGACGTCGTGCTCGTCACCGCCGCTGCGGGCGGGATCGGCGGCCTGCTGGTGCAGGCTGCCGGCCGCGCCGGGGCGGCCGTCGTGGCCCTGGCCGGCGGCCCGGACAAGGTCGAGGCCACCCGCCGGCTGGGCGCCGACCTGAGCGTCGACTACCGGGCGCCGGGCTGGCCGGAGGACGTGCGCAAGGGGCTCGATGCGCTCGGGCTGCCGCCGCCGACCGTGTCGTTCGACGGCGTGGGCGGCGAGGCCGGCCGTCATGCGCTCGAGTTGCTCGGCGTCGGCGGCCGGGTCGTCCTGTTCGGCTGGTCGTCGGGCACGGCGACCCGGCTCTCCGCCGAGGACCTGGTCGGGCGGGGCGTGACCGCGATCCCGGCGATCGGGCCGCGCCTGCTGGGGCGTCCCGGCGGGTTCCGGGACCTGTCGGAGGGAGCCCTGGCCGCTGCGGCCGCCGGTGAGCTGGTGCCGCTCGTCCATCCGCCGTTCCCGCTGGCGGAGGCGGCCGCGGCGCACCGGGCGCTGGAGGGCCGGGCGACGATCGGCAAGGTGGTCCTCGTCCCCTGACGGGCCGGCCCGGAGGACCGGAGGAGCGGGCGGCTCGCCGGCCCGGCGGCACGGAGGGGTCGCGGCCGGGGGCAGACTCGGGGCCCATGGAGGGGCCCCGCCCGCACGCCACGCTGTTCGTCCCGCCGCCGCTGTCCGTCGAGCTGGACACGATCCGCCGCTACTTCGACCCCGTGTTCGCGGCGCAGATGGGCATCCACGCCACGCTGACCTATCCCGAGGAGACACCGGACGGCGCCCTCCTCGCCGAGCGCCTCGACGAGCTGGGACGCTGGTCGGGGCCGCTGCCGCTGCGCCTCACCGAGGTGGCGGCGTACCACGACGATCCCCGCCAGGGCGTGCAGGTGAAGGTGGAGGACCCGACCGGCGCCTACGTCGGCGCCCGCGCCCAGCTGCTGGCCCCGCCGTTCGACGCCCACGCCGTGGAGGAGGCGCAGCCTCACGTGACGCTCGTGCACCCGCGCACGTCGGACCGCGGCCCGGATGCGTGGCACCAGCTGAAGGGCATGCGGTTCGACGCCGACCTCCTCATCGAGCGGGTGGCGCTCATCGCCTTCGACGGGCACGGCTGGCCGGCCACGAAGGTGGTCGAGCTCACCGGCCCGGCATGGTGAGGCCAGTCCGCTACGGCAGCCGGGCCACGAGCTCGCCGTGGAGGACCACCCACACGGCGTCCGGCTCGGCCGCCCAGCGCCGCCAGGCCGCCGCGATGGCGGCCAGTTCGTCGGCGGGCGCCACCCCGTAGGCGACGGCCTGCTCCGCGAAGGCGGAGCGCTCCGTCCGCACGGCCCACAGGTCACCCCACCACGCCCGGTCCTCCGCCGTGGCGTAGGTCCACGTCGACGTCGTGTAGGTGACCTCACCCCGTGCGCCGTCACCGAGCCCGGCTGCGTGGGCCCAGGCGGGCAGGCGGCGCCCGGCGGCGGCGTCGGCCCCGTTGCGGCGGGTGACGGCCATGTACACCTCGAGCCAGCGGTCGAGCAGCGGGTCGGCCGGCGCCCACACCATCGCCGGGTAGTCGGCGTCACGCACCGCCACGAGGCCGCCGGGGCGGACCAGTGCCGCCATCGCGGCCAGCGCCTCCGCCGGCTCGCGCAGGTGCTGGAGGACCTGGTGCGCGTGGACGACGTCGAAGGTCCCCAGGTCGAGACCGCGGAAGTCGCCGGCCACGAACTCGACGGCCGGTGACGTGGCCGCAGCGCCGGCCGAGTACGCCCGGGCCTCGTCGACCACGTCGGCGGCCACGTCGACGCCGACCACCCGGCCGGGGGCCACGTGGCGGGCCAGGTCGACCGTCAGCGTGCCCGGGCCGCAACCCACGTCGAGGAGGTGGAGGCCCGGACGCAGGTGGGGCAGGAGGTAGGCCGCCGAGTTCGCCGCCGTCCGCCACCGGTGGGAGCGCAAGACGGCCTCGTGGTGGCCGTGCGTGTAGACGTCGTCGGGCATGCGGCGCATCGTCCCATGCAGGGAGCTGCGCGCCCGCAGCGCGTTACCGCCACGTTGTGTACGGGTGAGCGCGGTGGGAAGCACGGCGCCATGGCCGCCGTCACACGGTTCTTCCAGGGGAACAAGAAGCGGGTCGACCGGGGCAGGTCCGCCGAGAGTCCGACCGAGATCCCGGCGCGGGGCTGGAAGGACGTGCTCGTCCGCACGAAGACGTCCACCAAGGCCGACGACGCCCCGCTGCTGGCGGCCGGCGTGGCCTTCTACGCCCTGCTCTCGCTGGTTCCGGGGCTCGTCGCCCTCGTGTCGGTCTACGGGCTGGTGGCCGACCCGGCCGACATCGAACGCAACGTGAGCGACGTGCTCGCCGCCGCCCCGGCCGAGGTGCGGGACCTGGTCGAGCAGCAGCTGGAGTCGATCGTGTCGGGGACGTCCTCCGGTCTGCGGATCGGCGCCATCGTCGGTCTCGCCCTGGCGCTGTGGTCGGCGTCGAGCGGCGTGAAGAACCTGATGACCGCCGTGAACCGGGCGTACCACGAGACCGAGACCCGGGGCTTCTTCAAGCTGCGGGGCACGGCCATCCTCCTGACCGTCATCCTGGTCGTGATGGGCGGGGCGGCGCTGTTCGGGCTCATCATCGCCCCGGAGGCCATGTCGACCGAGGGTGGCCTGGGGGTCGCCCGCGACGTGCTGATGATCGCCCGCTGGCCCCTCGCCGCCCTGGTCATCATCGCCGGACTCGCCGTGATCTACCGGTTCGCGCCGGACCGCGACAACCCCCGCTGGGCCTGGGCCTCGCCCGGGGCGATCGTGGCGACGGTCCTGTGGCTGGCCGCCTCCGCCGCCTTCTCGATCTACACGGCCAACTTCGGCAGCTACAACGAGACCTACGGGGCGCTGGGCGCCATCGTCGTGGTCATGCTGTGGCTCTGGATCGGCGCCTTCGCCGTCATCATCGGCGCCGAGATGAACGGCGAGATGGAGCGGCAGACCGCCACCGACACCACCGAGGGGCGCGACAAGCCGCTCGGCAAGCGCGACGCCTTCGTCGCCGACACGCTCGGCCCGACGGCCGACGAGGCGAAGGCGCGGGTCAAGTCGGCCACCTGAGCCGACCTGCTGACTCCCCACGAACCGGCTTTCGGGCGGGAACCCACCCGGCGGGCGGTGCCTCAGGCGCCGCCCGCCCGGCGCGCCCGGACGAGCGCGTCGAGGGCGGGCCGGTCGGCCTCGGGCACGGGCGCGGCCCAGAGAGGGCAGACGTGAGTGGCCCGGGAGCACCCCGCCGCCCGTGCCCCGGGAGCACGCCGCGGCCCGTGCCGCCCGTCACTCCCCGGTGACGCCGTCGATGCTCTCGCGCAGCAGGTCCGCGTGGCCGTTGTGGCGGGCGGTCTCCTCGATCATGTGGAGGATCACCCACCGCAGCGTGAAGTGCGCGCCCGACCGGCTGGGGGCGACCGTGAGGTGGTCGAGGTCGCCGCCCACGGCCTCGACGACGCGGCGGCTGCGGTCGCAGGCCGCCCGGTAGAGGGCGACGATGTCGGCCGGGTCGTCGTCGGGGGCGGAGTGGAAGTCCCAATCGACGTCGTCGTCCCACGGGGCGCTGGCCCACGGCTCGACCGGCTCCCAGCCGACCGTGCGCTCGGCGAACCACGTGTCCTCCACCAGCGCCAGATGCTTGACCAGGCCGGCGAGCGTGAGCTCGGACGAGGGCAGGCGCCGGTTCATCTGTTCCTTGTCGAGGCCCTCGACCTTCCACAGCAGGGTGGCCCGGTGGTAGTCGAGGAAGCCGAGGAGCATCGGCAGCTCCGGGCCCTGTAGCGGCGGGTCGGTGCGCGCGGCGGCGGTCGGGTCGGTCACGGCGGGCATGGTGCCACCCGCCCACGCTCAGCAGGGGTGGATTCCGACCAGCGGCGTGAGACCGGGGAGGACGGTCGCGCCCGCCGGCGTCGCCGTGACGGCGGCCGGCAGCGGGTCGGTCGCCCCGAAGTCCCGCAGGACGGCGTCGGCCCCCTGCCCGAGCCCGAGGAACGCGGCCCCGTCGGCCCCCCTGACGTCCGTCAGGGGCAACTCCGGCGCAGCGATCCGGGAGCGATCGCCCCTCCCGAGCGTACGGCCGAGCCCGGCCATCACCTCGAGGCTGAGCCCGTCGTCCAGGACGGCGTGGTCGGCGAGCATGCGGCTCAGGCGGTCGAGCTCGCGTGGGTCGTCCCAGGCGTCGCCGACCTGCTCCATCGCCGCCGCCAGCACGGCCCGGGTGCGGGCCATGCGGCCGAGGTCGCCGAGCGTGTCCCCGTCCACGTGCCGGGCGCGGACCAGCTGCAGCGCCGTCTCGCCGTCCAGCGTGGTGCACGCCGTGGGGGCGAGGTCGAGGCCGGTCGTCCGGTCCCGCAAGGGCACGTCGACGGCGAGGCGCAGGCCCCCCAGGTCGTCGACGAGGCCGACGAAGGCGGCGAAGTCCACTTCGACGACGTGGTCGACCGGCAGCCCGAGGGCGCCGTGGAGCGTGTCCACCAGGACCTGGGCCCCGCCGTCCGCGTACGCGGCGGCGAGGCGCTGGCCCGTGCCCGGGACCTGCAGGTCGCGGGGCAGGGACAGGACGGCGAGCGAGCCGTCCGACGCCACCCGCAGGATCGCGATGGTGTCGGCGCGGGCGCCGTCCTCCGCCCCCGGCCGTGCGTCCGTGCCGATGAGCAGGACGTTCACCGCGTCGTCGAGGGACGGGGCCATGGCGATGTCGGCCCGGTCGATGGCGTCGTCGCGCCGCTCGACATAGGCGACGAGACCGACCGAGACGGTGCCCAGCGCCAGCGTGGTCGCGCCGGCGGTGGCGGCCAGGCGGCGGCGCCAGCGGATCCGGCGTCCCCGGACGACGACCCGGCGGCGCAGGTCGCGGCCCGGCCGGTACGGCGTGGGGTCATCGAGGTGCTCGAACATCGTCGACCTCCGGGGGCGGCGGGACGGGGGAGGAGCCGGCGCGGGCGGGCGGGGTCGCCGGCCACGGGGGCTCGCTTTCGGACAGGTGCGCCCGCAGGCGGGCGAGGGCGCGGTGGGCGTGCTGTTTGACGGACCCCACCGAGGTCCCGAGGGCGGTGGCGACCTCCCGCTCGGGCAGGTCGGCGAGGTAGCGCAGGACCGCCACCTCGCGCTGGCGGCGGGGGAGCGCCCGCAGGGCCACGACCAGCCCGTGGCGGTCGAGGGCGACGACGCCGGGATCGACCGCGGGTGGCCCGTGGCCATCGAGGAGTGGGACGGTTGGCCGGCGGCGCCGCCACCGGCTGATGGCCAGGTTCGTCGCCACCCGGGCCACCCACGGCTCCGCGTGACCGGAGACCGGGCGCCAGCGGGCGAACGCCCGGGCGAGCGCCTCCTGGGCCACGTCCTCCGCGTCGCCGCGGTCGCCCAGCACGCGGAACGCGACCCGGTAGGCGATCGCCGCCAGGTCGTCGAATCGTCGGTCGAAGTCGGGACGTCCCATACCTGCCCCCTTCAACGCCCCGGGACCGGACGAGGTTGACCGGCCGGGAACCGGGTGGGCCGCGCGCGACGTCCGATCGGGCGACGCACACGGCGTGACGGACCCAGGAGGCCGGGATGACCAGACGGACGATGGCGGCGGTGGCCCTGGCGGTCCCCGTGGCCCTGGTGGCTGCGGCGGGGCCGGCGGGCGCCTGCGGCGGCCTCTTCGGCGAGAACGGGACGATCCAACTCGTGAAGACCACCACGCTGGCGGCCTACACGGACGGCATCGAGCGTTACGTGACCGCGTTCGAGTTCTCGGGGGAGGGCGAATCGGTCGGGTCGATCGTCCCGCTGCCCGACGTGCCCACCGACGTGACCGCCGCCGGCGACTGGACGCTCCAGCGCCTGCTGCAGGAGGTCGCCCCGCCGAGCGAGGCCCGGGTCGGGATTGCCGAGGAGGCCTCGGCGGACGATTCGGGCGCCGACGTGATCCTGGAGGCCGAGATCGAGGCCCTCGACGTCACCGTCCTGCGGGGCGGCGCCGACGAGGTGGGCGAGTGGGCGCTGGACAACGGGTTCCTGCTCACGCCCGACGCCCCCGAGGTCCTCGACTTCTACGCCCAGCGCAGCGAGGTCTTCATGGCCGCCCGCTTCAACGCCGATCGCGCCCGCGAGCTGGGGACCGGCGCCGGCGAGAGCACGTCGATCATGGCGACCATCCCGACCGACGACCCGTGGGTCCCGGTGCGCATCCTCGGCCTGGGGCTGGACGCCGAACAGGACGTGCAGGCCGACGTCTTCCTCCTCACCGAGGAGGAGCCCGAGGTCCTCGCCGGCGGCGACGGGATGAGCCTGGCCCGTAGCGAGCGGGCCTCGGCCGTCCTGCTCAGCGACCTGCGGTCGGACGAGAACATGTCGTGGGTGCCCCGCGACATGTGGCTGTCGTACCTGACGGTGGACGCCCCGGCGTCCGAGCTGGACTACGACCTGGCCGTCTCCGCCACCCCGGGCGAGCAGCCGTCGCTGGCCGACACCGGGACGCTGGACGAGCGGGCCGCCGTCGAGGTGCCGGTGGCGCCGGACGAGGGCTCCCGCGGCGTGCCCGTGTGGCCGGTCGTGGCCGGTGTCGGCGCCGCGCTGGCCGTCGTGGCGGTCGGCGTGGGCCGCGTGTGGGGGTCGGCGGGCCGATGAGCGCCGGCCCGACCGCCCGGCCGGCCGCCGCTCCGGCGGCGCCATCGGCGCAACCGGTGCCGGCGACCCCCGCGGCGGCGCCCGCCCCGGGCGCGCGCCGGCGGCGGCTCGTGGCGGTCGTGGCCACAGCCCTCGCCGTGGCCGGGGCCGTGACCGCCGGGGCCTACGGCCTCCTGGCGGTGGCGTCCGCCGGGGGCCACGCCGGGGCCGGGGGACTGCTCGCCCCCGGCCCCCGCGGGCCTGGCCCCGGGAGCGGCGACGGCGCACCGGCCGTCGGGCCGGGACCGGTGACGGTCCACGTCGACATCGAGCACTCGCGCTTCACCCTCGACGCGGGCCCGCTGCGGGTCGTCGCCGGCACCGAGGTCCGCTTCGTCGTGGGCAACGGCGACCCGATCGGCCACGAGCTGATCGTCGGGCCGCCCGAGGTCCACGCCCGCCACGCTTCCGGCACCCACGCCGCCCACGGCGCGGTCCCCGGCGAGGTGTCGGTGGCACCGGGCGCCGAGGGCGTGACCACGTTCGTGTTCGACGCTCCCGGGACCGTCGAGTACGCCTGCCACCTCGCCGGCCACTACGACTACGGCATGCACGGCGAGATCGAGGTGGTCCCCGCCTGACTCCATCGGTCCCCTCGCCCCGGTGAGCTCGGAGCCGCTGCGAAGGTGCCCGGCGGACGCGGCCACAGCGTACGGTGACCGCCATGAGCGAGCGCGGTGACGTGCTGTGGCGGCCCTCTCCGGACGCGCGGGAGCGCACCCGGTTGGGTCAGTACCTCGACCGGCTCGCCGCCGAGCGGGGCCTGTCCTTCGACGCCTACGAGGACCTGTGGCGCTGGTCGGTCACCGACCTCGACGCTTTCTGGCGCTCGGTCTGGGACCACTTCGGGCTGTCCTCGGCGACGCCGGTGGGGGGAGCCCTGCCGGCGGACGGCCGGGCGATGCCCGGGGCACGCTGGTTCCCCGGCGTCACCCTCAACTACGCCGAGCACGCCCTCCGGGGCCCCGCCGAAGGCGCCCCGGCGGGGGGCGACCTCGCCCTCGTGGCCCGGTCCCAGATCCGGGGACCGGCCGACGTCACGTGGGACGAGCTGCGCGACCGGGTCGCGCGCTGCCGGGCCGGCCTCGCCCGCCTCGGCGTGCGCCAGGGTGACCGCGTGGCGGCCTACCTGCCCAACATCCCCGAGACGATCGTCGCCTTCCTGGCCACGGCGAGCCTCGGGGCGGTGTGGACCTCCTGCGCCCCGGAGTTCGGCACCCGCTCGGTCGTGGACCGCCTGGCCCAGGTCGAGCCGACCGTCCTCCTGGCCGTCGACGGCTACCGCTACGGCCGCCGCACCGTCGACCGGACCGGGGAGGTGGCGGCGGTCCGGGCCGCGCTGCCCACGCTGCGGGCGACGGTCACGGTCGGCTACCTCGACCCGGACGCCCGCCTCGAGGGGTCGTCGACCTGGGACGAACTGCTGGGCGCCGGGGAGTCCGACCCGTACGCCGGCGACCCGGGCGTCACGGCGGTCCCGTTCGACCACCCGCTCTACGTCCTCTACTCCTCGGGGACGACCGGCCTGCCCAAGCCGATCGTCCACGGCCACGGCGGCATCACGCTCGAGCACCACAAGGTCCTCGGCCTCCACAACGACCTCGGCCCCGGCGACCGGTTCCTCTGGTTCACCACCACCGGGTGGATGATGTGGAACTACCTGGTGTCCGGCCTGCTGGTGGGCGCCACGCCGGTGCTGTTCGACGGCGACCCGGGGTTCCCCGACCTGACGGCCCTGTGGCGGCTGTCCGGCGAGGTGGGCGTCACGTTCTTCGGCACCTCGGCGCCGTTCCTGCTGGCGTGCCGCAAGGACGGTGTCGAGCCCGCCGAGGTGGCGGACCTGTCCGCCCTGCGTACCGTCGGGTCGACCGGCGCCCCGCTGCCGCCGGAGGGGTTCGACTGGGTGGCGTCGGCCGTCGGTGCTGACGTCCCGGTGTCGTCGGTGAGCGGCGGGACCGACGTCTGCACGGCGTTCGTGGGCGGCTGCCCGCTCGTGCCGGTGCGCCGGGGCGAGATCTCCTGCCGCTACCTGGGCGCCGCCGTGGAGGCCTACTCGTCGGACGGCCGGTCGCTCGTGGGGGAGGAGGGCGAGCTGGTCATCACCGCGCCGCTGCCCTCGATGCCGGTGGGCTTCTGGGGTGACCCGGACGGCAGCCGCTACCGGGCCGCCTACTTCGAGCGCCACCCCGGCGTGTGGACGCATGGCGACTGGGTCACGGTTTTCCCGGACGGCGCCTGCGTGATCACCGGGCGGTCGGACGCGACGCTCAACCGCGGCGGGGTCCGCATGGGCACCGCCGAGCTGTACTCGGTCGTGGAGGGCTTCCCCGAGGTGGCGGACAGCCTGGTCGTCCACCTGGAGGACGAGGGCGGCGGGCCCGGGCGGCTGCTGCTGTTCGTGGCGCCGGCAGCGGGCGCGGCGGTGGACGACGACCTGCGGGGCCGCCTGGCCGCCGCCCTCCGGCGGGACCTGTCGCCCCGCCACGTGCCCGACGAGGTCCACGCCGTGCCCGGCGTTCCGCGCACGCTGTCGGGCAAGAAGCTGGAGGTGCCGGTCAAGCGCATCCTCACCGGCACCGCGCCCGACCAGGCCGCCAGCCGGGGCAGCCTGGCGGACCCGGCCGTCCTCGACGCCTACGTGGCGTTCGGCGCGGACGCGGACAACCGCGCGGGGCGGGGCGGTCGGGCGTGAGCTTGACCCGCCGCCGCGGCCGGTCGGAGCATGGGTCGATGCACCGCCCGTCGCTCCTCGCCCTGCTCGCCCTCCTGGTCACGGCGGGCGTGGCCATTGCGGCCGGGCCGGCGGGCGCGACACCGGCGGCGCTGGCGGCCCCCGGCGGCCAGGAGCGGGTGGCCCAGTCCGGCGACCCGGCGGACGACCCCGACGGCGACGCCACCACCGACGACGCCCCGCTGCCGGGCGGCGACATCATCCCGCAGCCGAACTCGGGCACCGAGCCCGAGGACGCCGGCGACCGCGGCGGCGCCCTCCAGCTGACGGTGTTCGTGGCGATGCTGGCCGGCGTGGCGCTGATCGTCACCCTCGTCGTGCGCGAGTCGCGCCGGGCCCGGCGCGCCCGCGAGGGCGACGGCGATCAGCCCAGCGGGGCGTACTCCTCGCACGCCGGGTAGCCCTCGACGAAGCCGGCCCGCAGGGCGTCGGTGCGCTCGAACGCCGTGGGCTCGCCCTCGGCCGGCACGCCGTAGGCGAGGAAGCCCATGATCCCCTCGTCCAGGTCGCCGGCCGACATCACGAGGGTGTCCGGCGTGAAGTCCTCGCGCTCGAAGGACGAGAACGCCCACACGCCGGTCAGGCAGTCGGCCTGGAGGCTCTCGCCCTGTCCCTGGCCCACGCCGAGCTGGGACTGCGCCGCCTGCGCCCACAGCCGGGCGATCTCGGCCGCCACGGCGAAGTCGCCGATCGTGTAGAGGTCGGGGACGAGGCCGACGCCGTCGACGACCACCAGGTCCTCGTCCTCGCAGTAGAGGGCGGCGTAGGACAGCTCGTCGCCGGACAGCTCCTCGCCGCCGCATTCGACCTCCTGCGACGACGGGCCCACGACCACGAGGCCGTCGACCGGGTCGAAGGTGCGGCCCAGGGCGTCGAAGAGCATGGCGTAGAAGTCGTTGAGGTCGACCTCGACGCTGGACAGCAGGCCCGCGTCGCCGCCCTGGTCGCCGAGCGGCATGTTGCCGCCGGTGAGCTGGTCGTCCTCGTCGAAGGGGATCTCGACCGTGGCCCGCTGCTGGCCGTCGTAGGCGGCGCAGACCGAGGCCCCGCCCTCGTAGCCCTCGAGGAACGAGCCGATGCGGTCGAAGCCGCTGCCGTGGGCGAGCGGGTCGTCCTCGACCGTGCCCGGCACGTCGCTGATCGCGATGAGGCCGGCCACGCTGTCGTCGAGGTCGCGGTCGTCGACCTGGAACGTGGGGCTCCCGCCGTCGACGGCGTCGCGCGCCCAGGCCCCGGCGAAGCAGTCGGCCTGCAGCTCCAGGTCGACCGTGCGGCCCTGGGTGCCGGTGCGGGCCTGGACGGCGTGGGCGAACTCGTGGGCGAAGACGATCCCGATCGTGAAGGCGCCGAAGTTCTCGTTGATCCAGGGGATCAGCTCGACCTCGTCCCAGGCGATGTAGTCGCTCTGCGGGCAGTAGAGGGCGTTGTCCTCGATGTCGGCGTAGCGGAGCGCCGTACCGCCGCAGGGCGGGGGCGGCGAGTCGGGTGTGGAGGCGTGGAAGCCTCCGGCCAGCGGTCGGAAGTCGCCGCCGTAGGTGTCGGGGAAGGTGCGCCGCCAGTAGACGTCGACGTCGTTGACGGCGGCCTCGGCGACGGCGGCGGGGTCGTCGGCGGCGGTCGGGCCCACCACCACGCCGCCGCCCCCGGCCAGCACGGGGTCGACGTCGGCCTCGCTGGCACAGCCCGCCACGAGCGCCACGGCCAGGGTGCCGGCCAGGGCCGCATGCCGTCCGTGGGTCGTCCTCCGCCTCACGGGTCCTCCCCGTCTCGCCACCGCCGAATGGCTCGTCGCTGCGAACCGACGGCGACGCTACCGCAGGCCCGACCGGCCGCCGTGGGGGGAGATCCCCGGTGGTCACCCGGACGTCGCCGTTACCCTCGCCCCATGGACGACGTGGAGGACACGGCCGCCGACGAGCCGGTGCCGGCGGACTACCCCACCGCCTGGGAGGCCGACGTCGTGCTCGCCGACGGCGGCACCGTCCACCTGCGGCCGATCCGGCCCGACGACGGCCCGCTGGTGGTCGATTTCCACGGCCGCCAGTCGGCCGAGAGCATCTACTTCCGCTACTTCTCGCCCCGGCCCCGGCTGTCCGAGAAGGACGTCGACCACCTCACCCACGTCGACTACGTCGACCGCTTCGCGTTCGTGGCCGTGCGGGACGACGAGATCCTGGGGGTGGCCCGCTACGACCGCTGGCCCACCCGCTCCGAGGCCGAGGTGGCGTTCTTCGTCGACGACCGCCACACCGGCCGGGGGATGGCCACGCTGCTGCTGGAGTACCTGGCCGCCGCCGCCCGGCGGGCCGGCATCACGGGGTTCACAGCCACGGTCCTGCCCACGAACCACCGCATGGTCGGCGTCTTCCGCCAGGCGGGGTTCGAGGCTCACTCGACGTTCGAGGACGGCGTGATCGAGGTGCGCCTCGACCTCAAGCCCACACCGGAGGCCGAGGCCGCCATCGCCGCCCGCGCCCACAAGGCCGAGGCCGAGGCCGTGCGGCTGCTGCTGGCGCCCCGGTCGGTGGCGGTCATCGGCGCCGGACGGGACCGGGCCAGCGTCGGCCACGCCGTACTGCGCAACCTGCTGGCCCACGAGTTCGCCGGGCCGGTGTACCCGGTGAACCCGGCGGCGGAGCACGTCGGCGGCGTGCCGTCCGTGCCGAGCCTGGACGCCATCGAGGGCCCGGTGGACCTGGCCGTCGTCGTGGTCCCGGCAGCGGCGGTGCCGGGCGCCGTCGAGGACTGCGGCCGCAAGGGCGTGAAGGCCGTGATCGTGATCTCGGCAGGCTTCGCCGAGGTCGGTCCGGAGGGCGAGGCGCTCTCCGCCGCCACGGTCCGGGTCGCCCGGCGCTTCGGCATCCGGCTGCTCGGCCCCAACTGCCTGGGCGTGATCAACACCGATCCCGAGGTCCGCCTCCACGCCACGTTCGCCACCCCGAACGCCAGGCGGGGCAAGGTCGCCCTGCTGTCGGAGTCCGGGACGATCGGCGGCGTGATCCTCGACCGCATGGGGACGGTCGGGATCGGGGCCTCGTCGTTCGCCGCCATCGGCAACAGGGCCGACGTGTCGGCCAACGACCTGCTCCAGTGGTGGGCCGACGACGCCCGCACCGAGATGGTCCTGCTCTACCTGGAGTCGTTCGGCAACGCCCGCAAGTTCAGCCGCATCGCCCGCGGGCTGGGCCGTACCAAGCCGATC
>Ga0126306_10000554_pt1 | contig 17709 bp, 15 predicted proteins | sample Plot27_FD_92592 | JGI IMG/M metagenome (GOLD analysis project Ga0126306, IMG submission 92592) | Serpentine soil microbial communities from UC McLaughlin Reserve, CA, USA - Plot27 | ecosystem: Environmental > Terrestrial > Soil > Grasslands | place: USA: UC McLaughlin Reserve, Lake County...
CCCGAATCGACCGCGTCCTGGAGCGTCTGGATGGCGCGGTCGAAGGCCTCGGCCTCGACTTTGCTCGGGTCGTCGCCGTTCGCCTGCATGATCAGGCCGATCGTGTCGGGCATCTCTGTCAGGGCCGTGACCTTGCCCTTCAGCTTGGGGTCGGTGAAGAGCTGCTCGATCGACGTGATCGGCCCGCCCGTGAACTTCGGATTGTAGGCGATCCCCGTCAGGCCGGACTGCCACGGCAGCGAAAACTGCCGGTTGGGATCCCAGGCCGGATTCTGGAGCGTCCCCACGAGGTTGGCCTCGTTCGGGATCGCGCTCTTGTCCTTCTTCTGGACATAGCCGAGGCGGATCATGCGCGCGGCCATCCAGTCGGTGAGGACCACGATGTCGCGCCCGATGTCGTCGCCCTGCGCGAGCTGGGCCTGGTACTTGCCGAACCACTCCTCGTTGTCGTTGACCTCTTCGACGTACTTGATGTTGACTCCCGTCTCAGCGGTGAACTTCTCGAGCGTCGGGTGCTTCTTCTTCTTGACGTCGATGTAGGCCGGCCAGTTGGCGAAGACGAGGGTGTCCGCCAGCGTCTTGTTGACGCTCGTCGTCCCTTGCTGCGTGTTGGCCTGGCCTTGGATTCCGTCCCCGCCGCCACAGGCGGCCAGGAGCGCTGGCAGCGTCAGAACCGTCCCCCCGGCGGCAGCGCGACGAAGCAGCTGTCGCCTGGTCAGCGGATCGTTGAAGCGGGGGTCAGTCATTCTTCTGTTCCCTCCTCAGGTTCGACGACGAAGGTTGCTCGGGGGCTCCAGCTCAGCGTCACCTGGTCACCGGGCTGCACCCCGCTGGCTCGCGGATCGGTGTTCTGGACATAGACGGTGAGGGGGCCGTGGGCAGTGTCGACGATGTACTGAGTCGAGACGCCGATGTAGGCGCGCTCACGCACGTCCCCGGCCAGAGTGTTCTCCTCACCGGCGCCGAGGCGGATCTTCTCGGGCCGGATGCCGACGGCGACCTTGCCCTGTCGCCCCGAGGACGCGGGAGCGCGAACGATCGTTCCGTCCGAGAGCCGAACGGTACCGTCGCCCGCGGCCTCGCCTTTCAGGAGGTTGGACACGCCCAGGAAGCGAGCCACGAAGGGTGTATTCGGCCGCTCGTAGAGCTCGTCCGGCGAGCCGAGCTGCTCGATGTGGCCCGCGTTCATGACCGCGATCGAATCGGCCATGGTCATGGCCTCCTCCTGGTCGTGCGTCACGTGGATGAACGTGATGCCGAGATCGTGCTGAAGGGCCTTGATGAAAAGCTGCATCTCCTTGCGGAGCTTGAGGTCGAGCGCTCCGAGCGGCTCATCCAGGAGGAGTACCCGCGGGCTATTGACCAGTGCCCGGGCCAGCGCGATGCGTTGCTGCTGGCCTCCCGAGAGCTGCCGCGGCTTGCGCCGCTCGAAACCGGAGAGCTGCACGAGCTCGAGTATCCGGGTGACCTGCTTGCGGAGATCCTGCCCCTTCACCCCGCGGCGGCGGAGCCCAAAAGCCACGTTCTCGAAGATGGAGAGGTGGGGGAAGAGGGCATAGCTCTGGAAAACGGTGTTCACATCACGGCGGTATGGCGGCAGGCCTGTTACGTCGCGGTCGCCGAGAAAGATCGTCCCTTCGGAGGGCTCTTCGAACCCGCCGATCATGCGGAGCGTCGTTGTCTTCCCGCAGCCCGAGGGCCCGAGCAGGGCGAAGAAGCTTCCACGCGGGACCTCGAGGGTGAGCCCGTCCACGGCGACGACGTCGTCGAACCGCTTCGTGACGTTGTCCAGCCGTACGTCCGGCGCGGCAGTCGCCCCGCCGGACTCAGCTGGTGCCGTGACTCGCTCCTCTACAGCCATCGGCAACCGTCAGTCGATTTTCGCCATCACATGCTTCAGCCCCGGAAAATGCTCCGCATTTTCCGGGGGGTGGAGTTTCCGGTTCTCCCTCTGGCTCGCCATCGTCAATCGATTTTGGCCATTACATGCTTGATCTGGGTGTAGTCCTCGAGTGAGTAAACGGACAGGTCCTTGCCGTAGCCGGACTCCTTGAAGCCGCCGTGCGGCATCTCGGAGACGAGCGGAATGTGGTCGTTGATCCAGACGGTCCCGAACTGGAGCTTCCTGGCCGCGTTGAGTGCCCGACCGACGTCTCGCGTCCAGACGGAGGCCGCCAGGCCGTAGCGGACGTCGTTCGCCCAGGCGATTGCCTGATCGTCGTCGTCGAACCGCTGCACGCTCACGACGGGCCCGAAGACCTCGCGCTGGACGATCTCGGCGTCCTGGCCGACGTCGGTGACGACGGTCGGCTTCACGAAGTAGCCGCGGTCGCCGTTCGAGTGGCCGCCAGTGAGGATCGTGGCCTTCGAGTCCTTCGCCCGCTCCAGGAAGCCGAACACGCGCTCCTGCTGGTCCTTCGAGATCACGGGTCCCATCTCGATGTCGTCCCCCTCGGCGGGATCGCCGACGTGCAGGGACTCGACCGCGGGAACGAGCTGCTCGATGAGCGTGTCGTAGATCTTGGGCCCGGCAACGACGCGCGAGGCGGCGGTGCAGTCCTGGCCGGAGTTCCAGTAGCCGGCGGTCCTGATCGCCTCGGCCACCGCGGCGGGATCCGCGTCGTCGAAGACGACGACGGGCGCCTTGCCGCCCAGCTCGAGGTGGACGCGCTTCAGGTTGTCCGCCGCCGTGCGCGCGATGGTCTTGCCCGTCTCGACGTCTCCGGTCAGGGACACGAGCCGCACATCGGGATGCTTGACGAGCGCCTCGCCGACGGGCACGCCGTCGCCCGTGATGACGTTGAGGACTCCGGCTGGAATGACGCCCTCGGCCAGCTCCATCAAGCGAAGCAGCGTCAGAGGCGTTTGCTCCGACGGCTTTAGGATCTGGACGTTGCCCGCTGACAGCGCGGGCGCAAACTTCCAGACGGCCATCATCAGCGGATAATTCCACGGCGCGATGCCGGCCACGACGCCGATCGGCTCGCGGCGCAGCATGGAGGTGTAGCCGCGCATGTACTCGCCTGCGGCACGGCCCTCCAGAACGCGGGCGGCGCCTGCGAAGAAGCGGATGTTGTCCGCAGCGACCGGCATCTCGTCCTTCGCGTAGGACAGCGGCTTCCCGACGTTCTTCGACTCGAGCGCGGCGAGCTCGTCGGCGTTCTCGTCGATCAGGTCGGCAAGCTTGAAGAGGAGCTCCGCGCGCTCGCCGGGAGTGGTCTCGAGCCATTCGGGCAGGGCCGTCTTCGCGGCTTGGACGGCGCGATCGGCATCCTCCGCCGTGCTGCTCGCGACCTCCGCGATCACCTCGCCCGTCGAAGGGTTGACGACCTCCATGGTCTCGCCGCCGGCGGAATCGACCCACTCCCCGCCGACGAAATTCTTGTGCTGGGACACTGCAACGCTCATCTGAACCTCAACCTCCCTCTTCAACCTCCCTCTATACGGCACGGCCAGCGTAGCCCGCAGGCGGATTCCCAACAACCCTGAAGTGGCGTCCTAAGCCCGTGCGAACGGTTGGACGCGAGGGCCTACGGCCCGCGCCGCCGGGATGCAACCCCTGTGTTTGTGTTCCACCGGCACAAAGTCCACGACGCCCCTGTTGCTGGAGATTCAGGGTCGAGGGACATGTCGAGGAAGGTCGTACGCGTGAAACACAAGGGGGAGTTCTAGGGGGTGCTAGAGGCTGAGGAGTGCTACGCCGCCCGCCACGAGGATCGCGCCGGCGAGCCGTTCGGGGCCGACTCGATCTCGGGCCCGGTCCGCTCCCGAAGCTCGGCGCACCGGCCGCAGATCGCCACCCGGCCTCGGGTCCGAACTCAAGCGCGGTCGTGCGCCCGATGCCGGTCCTCCGGAGACGGGCGCGAACTGTCCCACGTTGGCGTCGGGGCCAGCGCATCAGATGTGAACGATCACCTCGCCATCTTCCACGGTGACGGGAAACGTCTTCGCCTTCAATTTCGGGTCGGCGAGCGAACGCCCCGTCTCGATCTCGAACTCCCAGCCGTGCCAGGCGCAGCGCAGGATTCGGCCCTCGTCCGCGTAGACGTATTCGAAGTCGTCCGTCGAGCGAGTCACGCCGGTTACGGGCCCGAGACAGAGCGCGCCTCCCCGGTGCGGACAGCGGTTGTGCAGCGCGTAGAAGCTCCCCTCGACGTTGAAGACGCCTACGCTCCGCCCGCCCAGGTCGACCACGAGCCGTTGCCCCGGCGCGAGCTCGGTCGCCTCGCAGACGCGGAAGCGGCCGCCGCTCACCCTTCGCCGGCTGACGCCGTCCCCGCGGCTGCCGGGAGTCGGTACAGATCGCGCGCGTTGCCGTCGAAGACGTCGGCTTCCCACGTCTCCGGAAGCTGGATCGTGGTCGGGTCGTCGAAATCCCAGTGCGGGTAGTCGGAGGCGAAGAGCAAGACCTCCCCGCCGCTCATCGCCTCGAGCACAGCCCACAGGTGACGCTTGTCCTGCGGCTGCTCGAGTGGCTGCGTGGTCAGCCGGATGTGCTCGCGCGCGTACTCGCTGGGCAGCCGCGTCAGCCAGGGCGTCTCCTTGCGCAATGCCTTGTAGTCCGCGTCCAGACGCCAGAGAAGCGCCGGCAGCCAGGCCACCCCGCACTCGATCAGGACGAACCGCGCATTGGGGAAGCGCTCGAAGATCCCGTGCGCGATCACGCTCGCCACATGTCCCATGCCCGTCTCCGAGAAGAGGGCGTGCGCTTCCCAGAAGAACGTCGGCGGCCCGCAGCCGGTCGGATTCGCGTTGATTCCTCCCTGCCCGCCGAGGTGTGCGGCCACCGGCAGCTCGAGCTCGGCGGCCGCTTCCCAGAGGGGGTCGTAGAACGGGTCTCCGTACGGACGCTCCGAGCCAGTGGACATGAGCACCTGGACGACACCCGGGTGATCGCCAACCCGTCGGATCTCCTTGGCAGCGCCGCGGGGATCCTGCGGGGCCACCACGAGCGAGCCCCGCAAGCGTCCGTCACGGGGCAGCCACTCGTCGATCATCCAGTCGTTGTAGGCGCGCGCGAGCGCGCTCGCATAGCGCGCGTTGGCGAGCGTCGAGACCTCGATCGCCTCCTCGCCGGTGAGGATCGCGTAATCGACCTGGTAACGGTCGAGCAGCTGGGCGCGCAGCGCGTCGTAATGGTCCTCCGTCGTCCCGTCCTCAGGCGCCGGCACGTCCGAGCGCTTGAACCCTTCCGGATGGAGCCACGGCCTGTGTCCGTGCGGAAACGAGCCCGGCGGGCCCGGAATCTCGCCACGCACGAGGTAGTCGCGGAAAGGTGGCTCCAGATACGGGAGCAACACCTCCGCCGAAGGCCACTGGTTGTGGACGTCGCAGTCGATCACGGCGCGTCGGAGGCCGGATTCTAGCCCCAGCCGACGCCGTGCACTATCGTCGGCCGGGTGACCGAGCGCCCCAACGTCGTCATGCTCGTCTGCGACACCTTCCGGCGCGATCACATTGGCGCGTACGGCAACGAGTCGATCCGCACGCCGCACCTGGACGCCCTCGCGCGCGATGCGGTCGTGTTCGACCACCACGTGATCTCGTCGTTCCCGACCATGCCGGCGCGGGCGGATTTCCTCACGGGTCAGTTCGCCTTCACGTTCATGGGTTGGGAGCCGTTGCCGGCCGGGCTCGAGACGCTTCCCGGGCAGCTCTCCGCGAACGGCTACCTGACGATGGGAGTGGTCGACACGCCGTTCTTCATTCGTAACGGCTACGCATACGACCGCGGGTTCGACGACTTCATCTGGATCCGCGGGCAGGGGGACGACACGCGTCCCCAAGAACGCACCGACGCGCGCCTCACCTGGACAGCGGAGGCGGACCGTCTCGTCGCCCGCACGATGACGGCGGCGGAGAGCTGGCTCGAGCGGCATTACAAGGAGCCCTTTTTCCTCTACGTCGACACGTGGGACCCGCACGAGCCCTGGGACGCGCCGGACTATTACGCCGCCCTCTACAAGCCCGACTACGACGGCCGCCACATCTATCCCTGTTACGGGCGTTGGCAGGAGCACGGGCTGACCGAGGAGGACATGGACACCGTGCGTGCCAGCTACTGCGGCGAGGTGACGATGGTGGACCGCTGGCTCGGGCGGCTGCTCGACAAGCTCGAGGTCCTCGGTCTGCGCGAGCGGACATACGTCGTCTTCACCTCGGATCACGGCTTCTACTTCGGCGAGCACGGCTACTTCGGCAAAGCGGAATGGTTCCACGATCCCGAGGCTGTTCTGGCGCCTGAGGCAGACGTGCCCGACTGGCTGCCCCAGTCCTGGCTGCTGACAATCGGCTGGTCTCCGCTCTACCAGGAGCTGACCCGCGTGCCGCTGATGGTGCGGGGGCCTGGCCTCGAGCCGGGGCGGCGTGCGCAGCTGACCACCGCCCCCGACATCGCACCGACCATCCTCGACCTCGTCGGCGCGGAGGCTCCGGGGACGATGCGAGGGCGCTCCTTCCGCGCCGCGCTCCGCGGCGAGCTCGGCGAGCACCGTCCGTTCGTGGTCAGCTCCTGGCCGCTCTATTTCGCCGAAGGCGAGATGACGAGCGCAGTCGACTCCAGACCGCGCCGTATCGCGCGTTACATGCCGCTCACGGTCGCAAGCCGGACGAGATCGCTCATCCTCGGAGGCCCCACCGAGGAGCCGGAGCTCTACGACCTCGAGGCGGACCCCGGCGAGCAGGTCAACATCTGGCCCGGCCGAGGCGACGAGGGCGTCGAGCTCGCCCGGGAGGCCGTCAGCTTCCTCGAGGAGTGCGAGACACCCGAGCGTCACCTCGAGCCGCGGCGATCTGCGCTGCGAACCTTCGCTTCTTCGTAGCTGGGGTCTTTACCTACCGCAAGCAGGGGATTAGGATCGCCGAGTTGCGACATGCGCAACACGGATCGTTGATCGCGCTCGTCGCATCCTCGAGTCCGTCGAGGATGGGGGCAGCGCCGCGGCGTGAGCACGCACGCGGCCGGGCGAGGCGCGCTAGGCCTGCGGCGTCAGTGGTTGATCGGCGTGGGGATGTCGCTGCAGTGCACGCAAACCGAAGGGAGTGAGGGATGGCGGAGTTCGACGACGATCAATTTCTGAAAGAGCTCACACGGCGGCAGCTGCTCAAGGGCGCCGCCGGGATCGCGGCCGGCGCGAGCGTGCTCGGACTAGCAGGCTGCGGAGGCGATGAGGGCGGCGGCGGCGCGGAGGGTGGCACCGCCACGGGGCAGGTCAAACGAGGCGGCATTCTCCAGGTCTCGTTCAGCGACTCGAGCACCGACGAGAGTCTCGACCCGGCGATCTCCGAGCTGAACAACGACTCGTTCTACACGGGGCAGATCTACGAAGGACTCACGGTTGCCGACACCGAATGGGGCGTCCACCCGGTACTCGCCGAGAAGTGGGAACCGAACGAGGACGCAAGCGAGTGGACCTTCACCCTGCGCCAGGGCGTGACGTTTCACGACGGAACACCGTTCACCTCCAAGGACGCGGCGTACAGCATCGGCCGTCTCCTCGACGAGGAGCTCGGTTCGCCACTCTTCTCGCGGCTCGAACCGAGCCTCGACCCAGACGGGATCGAGGCTCCGGACGACACCACGCTCGTGCTCACGCTCAAGCGCCCGGACTCGTTGATCCCGCTCGCGCTGAGCGCTCGCCACGCGATGATCGTGAAGGAGGGAACGGCGGACTTCGCACTCGCGAACGCGCAAGGAACGGGCCCGTTCAAGGTTAAGTCGTTCCAGCCGGGGCAGAGCTGGGAGGTCGAGAAGAACGCCAGCTACTGGGAGAAGGGCCTCCCATACCTGGACGGCATCCGTGGCGCGGTTATCGGCGAGCAGTCGACGAAGGTGCAGTCGGTCACGTCAGGTCAGTCGCATATCGCCGATCCGATCGACTACTCGGCCGCCTCGACGGTTTCCGGAAACGCAGAGCTACTCGAGTTCAAGGGGGCGACTTACCTCCTCGTCGCAATGGATCAGACTAAGGAGCCGTTCACAGACGAGCGCGTGGTGGACGCGATCAAGATGGCCGTCGACCGCGAGCAGATCCTCAACGCCGTCTTCCAGGGGTACGGCGACGTGACGGGAGACGTTCCGGTGCCCCCGAACGACTTCTTCTACCCCTCGGATCTCCAGACTGCTCAGGACATCGAGGGAGCCAAGCAGCTGCTGGCCGATGCCGGCCACCCGAACGGCATCGACCTAGAGCTCCACACCTCGGCTTCGTACGGCGGAATGGTCGACCTCGCCGTAGCCTTCCAGCAGGTAGTCGAGCCCGCCGGGATCCGAGTGAAGATCAACCAGGGATCGCCAGACACGTACTGGGATCAGGTCTGGCTCGTGAAGCCGATGTACGTGTCGTACTACACGCGCAGGCATCCGAACGAGATCCTCTCGGTCACCTATGCGTCGAATGCGCCGTGGAACGAGTGCAAGCTCAAGGACCCTGCGCTCGACGAACTGCTTGCCGAAGGCCTGAAGACGACTGATCGCGATGAGCAGAAGCAGATCTATCAGGACGCCCTCGGCCTGGTCGCGGACAAGCACGGCACGTCGATCCCGGCCTTCGTCAGCAAGCTCTGGCTGAAGAAGAAGAACGTGCGCGGCGAGGAGCTCGAGCTGTCCCGGGGCATGATCATGAAGAGGGCGTACATCGCCTAGCCCGCGGTGCCGAACCCCGGCCCACCGATAGACAGCGGCCCGCCGGCAGCTCCGGGCCTGCCTCCGGGCCCTGCCTTGACTCCCGTCCCGCCGCGGACCCGATTCGCGCGGATCGAGACGCTTGGCCGCCAGCTTGGGGTGGCCCTCATAACGCTCCTCGTCATCTCCCTCGTCACGTTTGCAGCGACGAACTACAAGTCACCCGAGGAAGTGGCCCGCCAGGCGCTCGGCCGTGAGGCGGCCAAGGTCCAGCTCGAGGCCTACCTGAAGCAACACGGGCTGGACGAGCCGATCTACGTCCGCTACGGCAACTGGCTCGGCGACTTCGTCCAGGGCGACTTCGGCACGTCCCCGGTGACGGGACGCTCCGTGCGAGACGACATCGGCCCTCGGTTCGTGCGAACGCTCCTTCTCTCCCTGGTCGCGCTCGCGGTGGCCTTGCCTCTGTCCGTCGCGCTAGGCGTCTTCATGGCTAGACGCATCGGGCGCTGGAGCGACTTCGCACTCCTGACCGGCACCGTCATCGTCGCCGCCATGCCCGAGTTCGTCGTCGGCATCGGCCTGCTCATGCTCTTCGCGGTCACCCTCGGCTGGCTGCCGGTCGATTCGACCGGAATCTCGTTCGGCGACTTCGAGGCACAGGCGGAGGCCTACATCCTGCCGGCGCTGACCCTTGTGCTCGCGATGGTCCCCCACATCGCGCGCATCGCCCGGGTTTCGGCGCGGGAGGCCTTCGGGGCGCCGTTCGTCCAGGCGGCCGTCCTCCGCGGTCTCTCTCGCCGCAGCGTCACCTGGGACCACGGAATGCGGAACGCGGCCGTACCTCTCGTGAATGCGGTGGCGATCAACATCGTGTACCTGCTCTCGGGAGTGATCGTCGTCGAGAACGTCTTCGCCTTCCCAGGGATCGGCCAGGCGCTCGTGCAGGCGATCGGCGCCGGCGACGTGATCACCGTTCAGGCGATCGCGCTCGTGATGGGCGCGATGTTCATCGCTATCAGCCTGGCGGCCGACCTGCTCGCCGTGTACTTCAATCCGCGGCTCCGGACGGCAGCCGCGTAGCGATGGCAACAGGCGCCGCAGTCGAGATCGCGGTCCCCGAGCAGCTCGAGGAGGAGGGCGCTCCACCGCCGTCGGCGTGGCGGACGATCCTCGGAACCTTCGAGGGAAGGATCGGCCTCGCCGTCGGCCTGGTCATGCTCGGCGTGACGGCTTTCGGCCGCTTCCTCGCCCCGTATTCGCCGACGGAGCTCGGCGTCGGGGTGGCGACCCAGGGGCCTTCGGCCGATCACTACTTCGGGACTGACCACCTCGGCCGCGACGTGTTCAGCCGTTTCCTCGCCGGAGGCGACACGATCGTGCTGATCCCGCTCGCCGCCGTCACGCTCGCCTTCATCATCGGAGGTGGCCTGGGCATGCTGGGCGGCTATCTCCGCGGATTCCCGGATGTGCTGATCACTCGCACCTTCGACCTCTTGCTCACCCTGCCTCCGCTCCTCCTGGTTCTCGTGCTGATCGCCGGTCTCGGGACGAGCTCGATCGTCCTCGTGCTCACCGTGGCGCTGGTCTTCATCCCGCGCATGGGCCGGGTCATCCGCGGCGCAACACAGGCCGTCGTGACGAGTGACTACGTCGCCGCAGCTCAGGCTCGCGGCGAGCGAACGGGGGCGATCCTCGTCCGCGAGGTGCTGCCGAATATCGCAGCCCCGGCGATCGCGGACTTCGCCCTCCGCATCACTTACGGGGTCATCTTCGTCGCGACGCTCAACTTCCTCGGCCTCGGCGCCCAGCCTCCCGCCCCGGACTGGGGCCTCATGGTGGCCGACTCCCGTGCCTACCTCGCGGCCCAGCCCTGGGCCGCGCTCGCACCCGCGTTCGGAATCGCGGCCCTCTCCGTCTCCTTCAACCTGATCGCGGACGCGCTCACACGACATCTGACCCGCGAGTCCGCACGCGGAGTGGTGCCGCTATGAGCGTCGTTCGCCGTCGGCTCGCTCCCCGTGTTATTCCAGACGCGTCAGCGTTCCCACGTGCCCCCTTCTTCGATCGACTGAGGGAACCTCCCGGTTCCCTCACACACCCTCCCCATCCTCATTGGCCAAAGGACGGCCAATGAGCGAACCCGTCTTCGAGGTCGAAGACCTCAGCGTCGGCTACCTCCGCGCCGATGGCCACGACAACGTCGTCGTCTGGAAGGCGGCCTTCTCCCTGGCGCCCGGGTCGATTCTCGGACTCGCCGGGGAGTCGGGCTGCGGCAAGTCGACGACGGCGCTCGCGGCGATCGGGTACCGCGGCCCCGGCAGCCGGATCCTGAGCGGGACAGCGCGCCTCGAAGGCGTCGACTTGCTGACCTTGCCGAGCGGGAAGCTGCGCTCGATCTGGGGCCGCCGCGTCGCCTACGTCGCGCAGAACGCCACCACGGCCCTCAACCCGGCCATCCCGGTCGGCCGCCAGCTTGCGCAGCCGCTCTCGCGCCACCTGCACCTGCGGGGCGGAGAGCTCCGCGACCGGGAGGTGGAGCTGCTCGAATCGGTCGGCATCCCGAACCCGCCCGTAGCGCTCGACCGTTACCCGCATCAGTTCAGCGGCGGCCAGCAACAACGGATCGCGATCGCCATCGCGCTCTCCTGCAGACCCGAGGTGCTCATCCTCGACGAGCCGACGACCGGGCTCGACGTGACGACGCAGGCCCGAATCTCGGCGCTTATCCGCTCGCTGATTGCCGAAACCGGCGCGGCCACCCTCTACGTCAGCCACGACCTCTCGCTGCTGAGTACCGTGGCCGACCGGCTCGCAGTCATGTACGCGGGCGAGATCGTCGAGGAAGCGGATTCCCACGCCGTCGCCCGGCAGCCGCGCCACCCGTACACTCAGGCGCTCCTCGCGGCGGTCCCGACCGCGCACATTCGCTCTTCCGTCGCGGGCATTCCGGGCCGGCCGCCCGCCCGGGTCGTCCTCGACTCCTGCTCGTTCGCGCCCCGCTGTCCTCATGCGCTGGACGCATGCAGGGACAGCTACATCGAGCTCCTCGACGTCGGGGGCGGCCACATGGCCCGCTGCATCCGCACGGATGAGATCGCCGCCCGGCCAGTCCAGGCCTCCCCGCTCGCGACCGCGGAGGTCTCGCCCGAATCGCTGCTCGAGGTCGACGAGGTCTGGTCGCAGTACGCAAAGGCCCCGACCCCCGCTGTCCGCGGAGTCTCCTTCCAGATCGCGAGCGGCGAGACGCTCGGAATCGTGGGCGAGAGTGGGAGCGGCAAGTCGACCCTCCTCAGGGCCATCGTGGGCCTGCACCCGCCGACCGGAGGGGTGATCCGCTTCCGCGGCGTGCCGCTCGCGGCACAGGCGGTCAAGCGTCCGCGGGCTCTCCGCCGGGAGCTCCAGATCGTGTTCCAGAACCCCGACTCCTCGCTCAATCCACGTCACACGGTATTCGACATCGTCCGCCGGCCGATCCGGCTCTTCCGGGACGACGTGCGGCATTCGGCAGAGCGGGCCGCCGTCATCGAGCTCCTCGAGTCGGTGAAGCTCCCGACGGGACTCCTGCACCGTTACGCGACAGAGCTCTCGGGCGGCCAGAAGCAGCGCATCGCACTCGCGCGCGCGTTCGCGGCCCGCCCTTCCCTCCTCCTCTGCGACGAGGTCACCTCCGCCCTCGACGTGTCGGTCCAGGCGACCATCATCGAGCTGATCGCCGAATTGGCCACCCGTTTCGGAGCTGCGGTCATCTTCGTCAGCCACGACCTCGCAGTCGTGCGCACGATCGCCGGGCGCGCATTGGTGATGAAGAACGGGGAGGTATGCGAGGAGGGCGAGACGGAACGGCTCTTCGTTGCGCCGACCCACCCGTATACGCGGGAGCTCCTCGCAGCCATCCCTCAGCTGGACCGGGCGGCCGCTCCAGCCGCGTAGGTCTGTGTCCGACCCTTTCGACAGCTCGGGCGCGTGGCTGCGCTGCGCGTTGCACGCACACACGACGAACTCCGACGGCGCGCTCCCACCCGAGATGCTCGTGCGCCACTACGAATGGGCCGCCTTCGACGTCCTTGCGATCACGGACCACTGGGTGCGCACCGCAACACCTTCCACCGAGCGGCTACTCGTCATCGCAGGGACCGAGCTCGACGCCCGCGCAGACGGGAAGGGTGACGCGCACGTCCTCGCGCTGGGCGTTACCAGCGCCCCCCCGATGCCGGAGACCGAGCCGCCCTCGCTCGACGAGGCAGTGGCCTGGGTCCGGAGCGCGGGGGGCGTCCCGTACCTGGCGCATCCGTACTGGAGCGGCCTGCGAACGGATGCGTTCGAGGCCTGCGACGGGCTGGCAGGGCTCGAGGTCTACAACGCCGCGTGTGAGCTCGAGGTCGGCCGAGGGCTCGCGGCGCTCCACTGGGACGAGGTGCTCGAGGGCCGGCGTTCGTTCTTCGGCCTCGCCACCGACGACACGCACCACCCTGGCTTTGACAGCTCGCTCGCCTGGGTATGGGCCCGCTGTGAGGAGCGAAGCGAGGCAGCCGTGCTCTCCGCCCTGCAAGAGGGTCGTTTCTACAGCTCGACGGGGCCCCGGATCCACGACGTCACGGTGACCGAGACCGCGGTGGAGGTTCGCTGCAGCCCGGCCCGTTCGATCACGCTGCTCGCCGGACGCATGAAGGGATCGAGCGTCAACGCGGGCCGCCTCGGCTACACGTGCCGGAGCGAGATCCTGGAAGCCGACGACCGAGGGCTCGTAACGGCGGCGCGCCTGCAGCGTCCCGCATTCACGCCGTACGGACGGCTCGAGCTCCGCGACGCTGACGGCGGGCGCGCGTGGACGAACCCGCTGTGGGTCTCGTAGACCGAAGCCGCTCCTTCGAGGAGCTCGCGACGCGCCGCTTCGACGTCCTCGTCATCGGCGGAGGAATCATCGGCGCGGGAATCGCGTGCGAGGCGGCCCGCGCCGGGCTTGCGGTCGCGCTCGTCGACCGTGCCGATTTCGGCTCCCAGACCTCCAGCGCCTCCTCGAAGCTGATCCATGGTGGACTGCGATACCTCCGCCTCGGTGACGTCCGCCTCGTCCGGGAGGCGCATCGGGAACGCCGCGCGCTCATGCAGGTCGTGGCGCCCCACCTGGTCCGGCGCCTCCCCTTCCTACTACCGCTCTACCGACACGGGCCCTACCACGCACTCGCCGTCCAGGCCGGCCTCTGGGCGTACTCGACCCTCGCCGGCGAGCGCCATGGCCGGCTCATCGCGCCTGAGCGCGCGCGGAGAAGCATTCCGGCGCTGCGGATCGACGATCTCCGCGCCTGTGGCGTCTACGCCGACGCCTGGACGCACGACAGCCGCCTGTGCCTGGCGAACGTCCAGGCCGCCGCCGAGGCCGGAGCTACCGTCGCGAACTACGCGGAGGCAACGGCTCTTCGGATAGCCCGCGGCCAAGTGGCTGGTGCCGAGATTCGCGACGGCCGCGAGGGCGAGAGTGTCTCGGTCGCGGCACGCGCGGTCGTCAACGCTACAGGCCCCTGGATCGACCACGTCCGCAGGCTCGAAGACGAGCAAGCACCGCCCTCGATCCGGCTCAGCAAGGGCGTCCACGTTTTCCTGGAGTTGACCGCGCCCTGGAGCGCAGCGCTGACGATTCCACACGACAAGGTGCGGGTCTCGTTCGCGGTTCCCTGGGAGGGAATGCTTCTTCTTGGGACGACCGACACGTCTTACGAGGCCGACCCCGACGAACTCGGTGTCACCGAGGCGGAGATTCGCAGCGTGCTCGCCGAGGCGGCGGTGGCCCTCGACGCGCAGGCCGTGCGGCGAGAAGCTGTCCGCTCGACCTCCGCCGGGCTCCGCGTGCTGCCGAACGCACGCGGGCCCACGGCGCGCGCGCGGCGCGAGACAGTCCTCCTGCGCGGCCGCGGGGGGATGGTCACCGTGGCCGGGGGAAAGCTGACCACGTACAGGCGCATCGCGCTCGAGGCGCTGAACGCCCTGCGCAGCGAACTCGGAGTCGCGCGTTTCGGTGGCACTCCGGCTCCCCTGCCCGGCGCCGTCGGGCTGGCCGAGGCGAATGCCCGGCTGGGCAGCGTCCACCCCGAGCTCGACCCGACCGTGCGATCACACCTGGCGCATCTTTATGGTGCCCGCGCGGAGGACGTCCTCAGGGTGGCGAGCCTCGACCCCCGCCTCCTAGAGCGCCTCGACCCCGCAGGGCCGGACATCGCGGCGCAGGCGGTGTACGGACAAGAGCGTGAATGGGCATGCACAACGGACGACGTGCTGAGACGCCGGACGACTGTCGCCGTCCGCGGTTTGGCCGGTCCGGAAGCGGTGGCTCGGGTGGAAGCCCTTCTGCTTCGTGCTGCAGACGTGGGTGGCTAGAGGCCGAGGAGCAGGACGCCGGCAACGACGAGCACGGCTCCGACGATGCGTTCAAGCCCAAAGCGCTCCTTGAGAACGAGCGCGGCGCCGGCGGTCGCGATCACGATGCTCGTCTCCCGGACGGCCGCGACGGGCGCCGCGGGCGCGAGCTGGAGGGCCGCGAGCACGAGCGCGTAGGCCCCGAACATCGCGAGGCCGGCCGCGACCGACGCAATGCCTGCCTCGCGCCTCAGCGCGGGCGCTCCCTTGGCGACGAGCACCCCGCCCACGTAGCCAAGTGCAGCGAGCGAGGTCGCGAGCTCGAGGTAGGTGATCGGATTCGCGTGGCGGATGCCCTCCTTGTCCACGAGCGTGTAGGCCGCGATACAGGCGGCTATTCCGAGTCCGAACGCGACCCCAGTCCAGTCGGCGGCGCGCCTCAGTCCGCGCACGAGGAGGATTCCCACACCGACCAGGCAGACGCCCGCCGCCTGGAGCGCCGACGTGCCGACGCCGAGTGCGGTGACGCCCACGACGAGGACGAGCACGGGCGCCGACCCCCGCGCGAGCGGATAGACGAGGGAGAGCTCAGCGCGCCGGTACGCCGCCGCGAGCAGGGCGAAATAGGTCAGGTGAAGGGCGGCGGTCGCGAGGAGAAACGGCCACACTGCTCGTTCGGCCTCCCAGACGACCGCCGTGACCGGGGCGAACAGGGCGACCGCCGCCAGGAGCGCCACCGCCGTCGCTGCTTCTGGATCGCGCGCACGGGCGACGAGAAGATTCCAGAGCGCATGGATGAACGCTGCGGCGAGCGCAAGGCCGAAGGCTGAGGCCGGCATCGGGATAGTCTTCCGTGTCGATGCGTCCGCGCGCGGTCGTCTTCGACTTCAACGGGACGCTCTCGAATGACGAGCCCATCCTCTGCGGGATCTTCCGAGAGCTCTTCGCCGCACAAGGTAAGCCACTCGCGGCGGAGGAGTACTACGATCGCCTGGCCGGCCTGTCGGACCCCGAGATCGTGGAAACGTGGCTCGGCAAGGGCCACTCCGCCATCGCAGAGGTCATCGAGCAGCGCATCGCCCGCTACCGCATCGCGGTCAGGGACGGTTCGACCGTCTCGGAGCCTGTGCGCGAGGCGGTTCGCTACGCGGCCGAGCGGCTTCCGGTCGCAGTGGTCTCGGGCGCCGCCCGCGCGGAGATCGAGCCCGTGCTCGAGGCGGCAGGCCTCCGCGACGCCATCTCCGTGATCGTGTCCGCCGATGACGTCGTCAACGGCAAGCCCGAGCCCGAGGGCTACCTCCGAGCGCTGGAGCTCCTCAACGAGGGGCTGCAGCCCGCCGAGGTCGTGGTCTTCGAGGATACGGAGGCGGGTGTCGCAGCCGCCAAGGCAGCCGGCATGCGCTGCACTGCCGTGCTCGGGACGCTTCCCGCGGAGCGCCTCGCGGCCGCCGACGAGCTCGTTCCCAGGCTGGAGCGCAACATCGTCGAGAGGCTTTTGAGTTGAGGCCGCTCGTGATCGCCCACCGCGGCGCCTGCTGGGACGCGCCCGAGAACAGCCTCGAAGCCTTCGCGCTCGCGATCGACGAGGGGGCCGACTACGTGGAGTTCGACGTTCGGGACCGCGACGGCGAGCTCGTTATCTGCCACGACCCAGATCCGCCCGCCGGAGTCGCGACGCTCGAGGAGGCTCTCGGCCTCCTCTGCGGGCGCGTCGGCCTCGCCGTCGAGCTGAAGGAGCCGAACCTCGCCGAAAGGACGCTGCAGGCCCTTCGGAAGCACGATGTCGACGACGGCGAGCTCATCTTCCTCTCCTTCTTCGCCGACGCGCTCGACGCGGTGCTGCGGCTGCAACCCGGCGTGCGAACCGGATTACACCTAGGCCGCGGACCTGACCCGTCCAGGGGATTGCGCTTCTGGGGGGTCGGCTTCGGGGAGCCGGCCCAACCGGACCCCATACGGCGGGCGCACTCGCTCGGGCTCGCCACGCTGGTGTTCACGGTCAACGAGCCCGCCAGGATGCGGGAGCTCGCCGAGCTTGGCGTCGCCGGGATCTTCAGCGATCGGCCGAGGCTGTTGCGGGAGACGCTGGCTTCCCTTGACGCCAGACCCTGCGAAACTTGAAGCGTGAGAGGCCCATGAGCATCGATCCCGGCGTCGACATCGGCCATGTCCACCTGAAGGTGTCCGACATCGACCGCGCGCTCGGGTTCTATGTCGGCGTGCTCGGCTTCGAGGAGCAGGCGCGCATGGGCGACCAGGCCGCTTTCGTCTCCGCGGGCGGCTACCACCATCACATCGGGCTGAACACGTGGGAATCGAAGGGTGGCTCCCCGCCGCCTCCCGGAACGACCGGGCTCTTCCATTTCGCCATTCGCTATCCGACCCGCCGCGCCCTGGCGGACGCGCTTCGGCGCCTGCGGGACGGGGGCATCGCGCTGCACGGAGCTTCGGATCACGGGGTGAGCGAGGCGCTCTATCTCCCGGACCCGGACCAGAACGGAATCGAGCTCTACTGGGACCGGCCGCAGGAAGAGTGGCCGCGGACGGACGACGGGAAGCAGATCGCGATGTACACGCGGCCTCTCGACCTGCGCGGCCTCCTCGCCGAGCTCGACAGCTGACGCCCGCTCGGCTACCGTTCGGTCGTCCCGTCGTCGAGAAGGAGGTTCGGAACAGATGACCGTCACTGCCGCATTCCGGGCCTCGAAGCTCTCGGCGTAGCGGAACCGACC
>Ga0126306_10000555_pt1 | contig 17700 bp, 15 predicted proteins | sample Plot27_FD_92592 | JGI IMG/M metagenome (GOLD analysis project Ga0126306, IMG submission 92592) | Serpentine soil microbial communities from UC McLaughlin Reserve, CA, USA - Plot27 | ecosystem: Environmental > Terrestrial > Soil > Grasslands | place: USA: UC McLaughlin Reserve, Lake County...
GAGAGTGGACCAGATTGCCGCCGTCCGCCGCTTCAACCGCACCGTGACCGAGCGCATCGGGGTGCTCGACGACGAGTACCTGGCCCGGGGCCGCCCGCTGGGCGCCTCCCGGGTGCTGTGGGAGGTCGGCGACGGCACCGACGTCCGGGCGCTGCGGGCCCGGCTCGGCCTCGACTCCGGGTACCTGAGCCGGCTGCTGCGGGGCCTGGAGCGCGACGGCCTCGTGACCGTCGGGCCGTCGCCGGGGGACGGTCGGGTCCGACTCGTGCGCCGGACGCCCGCCGGCGACGCCGAGGCCGCCCTCCTCGACGCCCGCAGCGACGACCTCGCGCGCTCCCTCCTGGCCGAGCTGGACGCCCCGCGGCGGGCCCGGCTGGTCGACGCCATGAGCGAGGTCGAGCGCCTGCTCACGGCGGGGCTGGTCGACGTGCGGGTCGAGCCGCCCACGACCGCCGACGCCCAGGCCTGCCTCGCCGCCTACCTCGCCGAGCTGGACGAGCGCTTCGACGGCGGCTTCGACCCGGGCACGTCCGTTCCGTTCCCCCCGTCCGACATGACCGAGCCGGCCGGCCTGCTGCTCGTCGGGCGGTTGCGGGGCGAGCCGATCGCCTGCGGCGCGCTGCGCTTTCACGGCGACGAGCCGGCCGAGGTCAAGCGCCTGTGGGTGTCGTCCTCCGTGCGGGGGTTGGGCGTCGGGCGGCGCATGCTCGCCGAGCTGGAGTCCCGGGCGGCCGAGCGCGGCGTGTCGGTGATCCGCCTCGACACGAACGCCGCCCTGCGCCAGGCCATCGCCATGTACCGGTCGAGCGGTTACCTGGAGATCCCGCGGTACAACGACGAGCCCTACGCCCATCACTGGTTCGAGAAGCGCCTCGCGGGTAAACCGGGCGGCGATGCCGATCGAGGGTGAGTACGAGCCCAGTCCCGAGGGCTGGGTGCGCAATCAGGTGGCCGAGTACGAGGAATCCGGCGGCACGTCGGGCACGACCCTGCGGGACGTCCCGTGCGTCGTGTTGTGGACCCGCGGGCGGTCGTCGGGCAAGGTCCACAAGAACCCGCTCATGCGGGTGGAGCACGACGGCTCCTGGGCGGTCGTCGCCTCCAACGGCGGCGCCCCGGAGCACCCGCAGTGGTACCGGAACCTGGTCGCCGAGCCGGACGTCACCCTCCAGGACGGGCCCGACGTGGTCGACGTCCACGCCCGCGTGGTCGAGGGCGACGAGCGCGTCGCCTGGTGGGCCCGCGCCACCGACGTCTGGCCCGACTACGACCGGTACCAGGAGAGGACCGACCGACAGATCCCGGTCGTCGTCCTCGACCCGCGCTGACCGCAGCCGCTCGGGCGGCCTGGTCGACGTCGGTGGGGCCGTTCACGTCGGCCGGGTCGGGGTCGGCTGGGTCGGGCGGGTCGCCGCCTGCCGGTCCGCCCGCCGCGACCGGCGGCGGGTGAGCGTGGGGGCGGCCAGCGCGGCGGCGAACAGGGCGACGCCGTAGAGGGCGCGGGCGCCGGACTGGGCCAGCGCCACGGCCAGCACCACGAGCAGGGCGAGGTTCGCGGCCGACCGGGGCGTGAGGCCCCGGGCCCGGGCGTACGAGACGATGCTGAGCACGTAGAGGACCACGAACGTGGCGCCGGCCGCGGCGGCGGCGTCGATGACGAGGCCGGGGGCGGCCACGAGGGCGGTCCCGGAGACGGCGAACAGCCCCGCCAGCAACCCGATGGCCCGGCGGGGGACGCCGGCGTCGGTCGTCGCCGCCAGGCCCGCCGGCAGCGCGCCGCGGGCGGCGGCGCCGGCCGCCACGCGCGAGATCCCCCACACCCAGGCCACGGCGTTGAGGGTCATGGCCCCGAAGGCGATGGCGGTGACGGCGGCGACCACGAGGGCCCGGGGCTCGATGCTGTCGGCCAACTGGAGGAGCCCCGTGACCTCGTCGACGTCGCCGCGCGGGACCCGCACCGCGATCGCCACGGTCAGCAGGACCGTGAGCAGGCCGTAAGCGCCGAGGGCCGTGGCGCTGACCGGCAGGAAGTCCCGCCGGGGGTCCCGGAACTCCCGGCTGAGGAACGTGAGGTTCTCGAACCCCGCGAACGCCCAGAAGGCGAGCGTGGCCGTGGGAAGCAGCGGCCCGAGGTCCGCCGTGCGCGGGCGGACCGCGCCGAGCCCGTCCGCCATCCCGGGCGCCGCCGCCACGACGAGGACCGCGGCGGTCACGAGCAGGGCGGCGACCCCGGCGTGCTGGACGCGGGCGCTCGTCGGGGCGCCGGCGAGGTTCGTCGCCACCGCCGCCACCAGCACGGCGACCGCCCCGACGACGGCGACGGCCCGCCCGGCGCCCAGTCCTTCTGCCACGTATTCGCCGGCGACCATGGCTCCGGTCGGCAGGCCGACGCTCACCAGGCCCACGAACATCGGGGCGACGCAGCGGGCGACCCGGTCGCCGAGCCCGTCCCGGATGAATGCCTCGATGCCGTCGCCGTCGGGCTTGGCGCGGACCATGTCGTCGAACATGAGGAGCATCGGCAGGCACAGGGCCGTCGCCACGAGCCACACGAGCAAGCTCACGCTGCCCGCCTCGGCGTAGACGGCCGAGGGGAGGAAGAGGATGCCCGACCCGGCCACCGACCCGACCGCCAGCGGGACGGCCTGCCGCCGGCTCAGGCCGCCGCCGGCGGATGCAGGCGCTGCGGCCGCTCCGCCCGCTCCTTCAGATGGAAGCATGCTTCCATCATGCCAGCGTGCTTCCGTATTGCCAGCGTGCTGGCGTCCTGGCAGCATGCCGGCATGGCCGAAGCCGTGGCGGCGTACCGGTTGCTGATCGCGGACGTGTACGAGCTGGCGGGCACCTCCCGGCGGACGAGCGACCGGATGGCCGCCGCCCACGGCCAGACGGCCGCCCGGTGGCACGTGCTGAGCGTGATCGCCGACGAACCGCACGGCGTCCCCGCCATCGCGCACCGGCTGGGCCACGCCCGGCCCAGCGTCCAGCGGATCGTCCACGACCTCGAGGCCGCCGGCCTGGTCGAGCTGCGACCGAACCCACGGCACGCCCGGTCGCCGCTGGTGGCCCTGACGCCGGCGGGGAAGGAGACGCTCGACCGCCTCTTCGCGGGCTCGGACGGCGACCGTGCCTCCCTGCTCGCCCGCGCCGGCGTGTCCGCCGACGAACTGCTCGCCGCCCGGGCCACCCTCCGGAAGGTCCTGGCCGCCTTCGCCGACACCGACGCCGACCGCGACGCCGAGGCGGACGCCGCGAGCGCCTGACCGACGGGCGACCCGCGCCGTCACGACCGCCGGCCGGGCCCGCTGGAGCGCCTCCCGGCATCCGCCGCGGCGAATCGCGTATCTGCCGTGTGACGCCGGGCACTGGAAGGGGTGAGTGTTCGGCACGCGAAGTGTGCCCGTGAGCACGTATGGGCTGTGTGCCGGGGCAACGACTGCGGGGCGCCGACGTGGTCCCGTGTCCCCATGGACGGCGGACACGGCACGGCACAGGTGGGCGGCGAGCCCGCGGCATCAGGAGACGAGGACCCGCTACCGGCTACGAGGACGTACGCCGGGGCGCGGCCCCGGACGAGCGACGGCGACCTCCTGGCCGCCCTGCTCGTGCGGGCACGGACGGGCGACCCCCGCGCCGAGCGCGCCATCGTCGATCGGTGCACCCCCATGGTGCGGGCGGTGGCCCGGCGGTACGTGAGCAACGAGGCGGACGTCGACGACGTCGTCCAGGACGTGTGGCTGGCGCTGGCGGAGAACGCCGACCGCATCTCGTCCCCGGCCGCCCTGCGGGCGTGGCTGGTCCGGGTGACGACCCGGGCGTCGTGGCGGCTCGTCCGGCGGCGGTCGCGGGCGGTCCCCCTGGCCGACGTCGGCGATCGCCCCGCCGTGGAGGACACCGAGGCGCTCGGGACCGCCCGCGCTCACCGGGCCCAGGTGGCCACGGCCCTCGACTCTGCCCTCGGCCGCCTGCGGGACGGCGACCGGCGCCTGCTCGAGATGCTCAGCGCGCACGACCGGCCCGACTACCGGGGCATCGGCTCGGCCCTGGGACGGCCGGTCGGCAGCATCGGCCCCACCCGCCAGCGGGCGCTCTCGCGGCTGCGGCGGGACGACACCTTGCGATCCCTCTACGCGTGACCTCCACGGTGGCGGAGACGCGGCCGGCGGCGGCGGACGAGCGGTACGGTGGCTCGTCCGCCGCCGGCGGTGAAGGTGTGTGGCATCGGGTGCTCGAGTCGATCGGCGAAGGGGAACGGCAGGACCTCGTGCGGTCCGCCGTGCGCCGGCGGTTCGCCCGCAACGAGGTCGTCTTCCACGAGGGCGACCCGGGCGACGCCCTCCACATCGTCACGGCCGGCGTGTTCATCGCCCGCAGCTCGTCGACGCTGGGCGAGGTCATCGCCGTCAACGTGTTCGGCCCCGGCGAGGTCTTCGGCGAGCTGGCGCTGCTCACGGCGGACAACCACCGGAACGCCACGATCGTCGCCGTCCAGGGCGGGGCGACGCTGATGCTGGCCCGGTCGCACTTCGAGGACCTGCGGAGGCGCAACCCCCGCGTCGACCGGTTCCTCCTGTCCGTGTTGGCCGAGCGCAACAAGCGGCTCAACGACCAGCTGCTCGAGCTGCAGTTCACCGCGGTCGAGCAGCGGGTGTACCGGCGCTTGCTGACGTTCTGCCGAATGGCGACGGCGGCGGACGCCGACGAGTGGGTCCGCCTCAGCCAGAACGAGGTCGCCATGCTGGCCGGGACCACGCGCTCGACCGCCAACCGCATGCTCCGCCGGGCCGCCGAGCGGGGGGTCATCGAGCTGGCCCGCGGCCGGCTCCGGGTGGTGGACGAGGGCGCCCTGGCGGCGCTGGCCGGCGTGACCTGAAAGTCCTCGCACATCGGCACGGCCGGTGACGTACTGTGACCGCGCACCACACCCTGAGGCGGGGGAGCGGATCATGGCGCCAGGCGCGGCAGGCGAAGGCCCCGGGAGCGACCAGTGCGGCGAACACGTGCGGGCGCGCCTCGCCGAGTACGCGGAGCTGTGGCGCACGGCCGGCACCAAGGTGGCGGAGGGCCGCTACGGGCTCGGTGACCTCGTCGACGACTGGGTGCGCTGGGCCGGTATGGCCGCCGACGACGCCACGGCGGCGGCGTCGCTCGTCTTGCGGTCACGACCCGACGACCCGCCGCGCGGCGAGGCCTGAGCGATGGGCGGGCGCCTGGGCCGAGTGGTCGACGACCTGCTGGCCGGCGCCGAGCGGGCCGTGTCGGCCCAGGACTGGCGGCGGGTGCTCGCGCTGTGCGAGGACGTCCTGGCCCTCGAGCCCGACCACCCCGACGCCGCCGCGCTGCGGTCGCTGGCCGAGCGCCACGTCGGCCGCGCCATCCCGGCCGCCGGGCGGCGCCAGGTCACCGTGCTGTTCGCCGACATGGTGGGCTCGACCGCCATGGGGGAGGAGCTCGACCCCGAGGCGTACCTCGAGGTCATCCTCGCCTACGAGACCGCGTGCCGGGCGCTGATCGACCGCTACGGCGGCCACGTCAACCGCTTCGCCGGCGACGGGCTCATCGCCTTCTTCGGCTACCCCAACGCCCACGAGGACGACGCCCTCCGGGCCACGCTCGCCGGCCTCCACGCGCTGGACGCGCTGCGCCAGGTCTCCGACGCCGTCGCCGTCGAGCACGGGGTGGTCGTGGCCGCTCGGGTGGGGGTCCACACCGGCCCCGTCGTGGTGGGGGACCGGGGCAGCGCCGGCTGGACGGGCCGCGACGACGCCTTCGGCCCCACGGTCAACATGGCCGCCCGGCTCCAGGCCGTCGCCGCCCCGGGGACGGTGGTGGTCAGCGACACCACCGCCGCCCTGCTGGGGCCGGCGGTCGAGCTGGCGCCGCTCGGGCCGCACCGGCTGGCCGGGGTCGAGCGCCCGGTCGACGTGTTCGAGGTGGCCGATGTCCTCGACGACGCCCCGCGGGCCCGCGCCGACGCCCGCACCGAGCTGGTCGGGCGCGACGCCGAGCGGTCCCGGCTCCTGGCGCACCTCGACGCCGCCCGGGCCCTCGTGGGAGGGGCGGCCGAGGGCGGGCCCGGCGAGGGCGCCGACGCCGCGCCCCGGCGGGCCGTCGTGTTGCGCGGCGAGGCCGGGGTGGGCAAGTCGCGGCTGCTGGCCGAGCTGGTGGCGGCGGGCATCGCGGCCGGCGGCGACTCCGTGACCCTGCACTGCTCGCCGCACGCCGTGACCCGCTCGCTGCACCCGCTGCGCGGCGCCATGCACCGGGGCGCCCGCATCGCCGTGGACGACCCGGCGCCCGCCCGACTGGCCAAGCTGGTCGAGCGGATCGAGGAGCTCGGCCTCGACCCCGACGAGGTGGTGCCGTACCTGGCGATCCCGCTGGGGCTCGACACCGTCGGCCGGTTCCCGCCGCTGCGGCTCGACGCCCACCTGCTCAAGGAGCAGCTGCTCGACCAGCTCGTCGCCGTCACCGCGCGCCTGGCCTCGTACCGGCCGCCGTTCGTCGTCGCCGTCGAGGACGCCCAGTGGGCCGACCCGATGACGCTGGACCTGGTGCGACGGGTCGTCCGGGCAGGGCCGGCGCCCGGGGTGGTCGTGGCGGTGACGTGCCGGCCGGGGTCCGGGTGGCCGATCGGCGACGCCGGCCTCGACCTCATGGACGTCGGGCCGCTCCCCGACGCCGCCGTCCGGGAGCTGGCCGCCGTGGCGGCGGGGGGCCGCCTCACCCCCGGCGAGCTGGACGCCGCCCTGGACGAGGTGGTCCGGCGCAGCGACGGGGTTCCGCTCTACGTCTGGGAGCTGGTGGAGACGCTGGCGAGCGCCCGCGCCGCCGACCCCGGCGCCACCGGTGCCACCGCCCACGACGGCGGTCTGCCGCTGCCGCTGACCGAGCTGCTCCAGTCCCGCCTCGACTCCGTGGGGGCGGCCAAGGCCGTGGCCCAGGTGGCGGCGACGATCGGGCGGGAGTTCGACCTGCCGGTCCTCGAGCGGGCGGTGGCGCGCCTCGCCGCCACGGGTGACCGGGACGGTGGGGAACTCCGACCCGAACGCGTGGCCCAGCACGTCGGGCGGCTGCTCGGCAGCCACCTGGTCGAGGCCGACGCGGTCGCCCCTGGGCGCCTCCGCTTCCACCACGCCCTCGTGCGCGACGCCGCCTACGGCTCCCAGCTGCGGCGGGTCCGCGGACGGTGCCACCGGGCGGTCGCGGACGTGCTCGCCGAGCTCGACGCCGGCGGCAGCCCGGTCGACATGGCGCTGGTCGCCTACCACCGCGATCAGGGCGGCGACGCCCGCCTGGCCGTGGCCGCCTACGTCGAGGCGGCCGAGCGCGCCGCCGGGCTCGGCGCCTTCGACGAGGCGCAGGCCCACCTGGCCCGCGCCACCGAGCTGCTGCCGTCCGTCGAGCCCGCGGCCGACGCCGTCGGGGCCGAGCTGGCCGTCGGCCTGGCCCGCTGGCGGGTGACGAGCATCCTGTACGGCTGGGGCGCCCCCGGCCTGATGGACGAGTTCGCCCGCGCCCTCCAGCTGTGCACCAACGCGTCGGCCGACGATCCCGGGGCCGGGAGCGAGTCGCTGCGGGCGCTGCTCGGCGTGTGGAGTTGGCACATCACCAAGGGCGAGCTGGACGAGCTGCGTGAGCCGGCCCGGGCCATGGAACGCCAGCTGCGCCGCACACCGGTCGTGGCTTGGGAGCCCGTGCTCGCCGTCTGCCGCGGGACCGAGCTGTTCTACCGGGGCCGCCTCGCCGAGAGCCGCGACCGGCTGGAGGAGGCGATCGCCGGCTTCGGCCGCGAGGACGTCGACGACTGGGGCCGCTGGCCGATCCCCAACGACCCGCTGGCCGGCGCCCACGCCTGGCTGGCCGGCGTCCGCATGGTCCTCGGAGACGGCGACGGCGCCCTCGCCGCCGTCGACGCCGGCGTGGCCCGCAGCCGGGACGTCCCGTTCCCCATGGGTGCGTACAGCGAGGCGATGGTCCGGTCGTTCGAGGCCTGGGCGCATCGCGTGCGGGGCGAGATCGACGCCGCCCGCCGGGCCGCCCGCGAGATGACCCGCCTCGGCGAGGTGCACGGCTTCGCCGTGTGGGTGGCCGCCGGCCACATGAACGCCCTGGCGACCGAGATCGTGGCCGGCCCGACGGCCGCCGCGGTGGCCGGCCTGGGCGGGGCGCTCGCCGCCTACCGCGCCCTCGGGTGCGGGGCGATGGTCCCGTCGCTCCTGCTCGAGCAGGCCGCCGGCCACCTCGCCCTCGGCGACCTCGAGGCCGCCGGGCGGTGCGTCGACGACGCCCTCGGCCACACGGTCCAGTGCTACGCCCGGGCGGAGGCTCTGCGCATGCGGGCGGAGGTCCGGGCGGCGCTGGCCGGGACCGGAGGCGGGCCCGACGAAACCGACGCCGTCGCCCGTGACCTGGACGCCGCCGCAGCGGTGGCGAGCGCGCAGGGCGCGGCCTTCTACCTCGGGCGTATCACGGCGAGCCGCCGGCGCCTCCTGGGCGACGTCCCGGGCGCTGCGTCGCGCGCCGCGCCCAGGGTGGGCCGAGCCGGGTGACGGGAAGGCGGCGATGAGCGAGACGACGAGCGAGGACGAGCCGGGCGGCCCGGACGGCGGCGACCCCGGCGACGTGCTCGACACCTTCCTGTCGGCGTCCCACGACCTCTACCGCCGCAGCCTCCCGCCGGAGATGCTCGCCGATCTCCCCGACGCCGGGCCGCGCGCCGGCGACGACGCGCCGGGCCCGGCCGCCGAGTCGGCGGCGGCCGGTCCTGCCGGTCCCGGCCGCGGCGCCGGGCCCGCCGCCTACGCGCTCTGCGACCTCACGGGCATCGACGCCGCCTTCCGCCTCCACACGCTGGCCCGCGCGATCAATCGGGCGCCGGAGCTCGCCCCCGAGATCGCCCCCGCCATCGGCCTGGTCGTCGGGGAGGACGGCGCGACGCCGGCGGCCGCCGAACAGGAGGCGCTGACCGACCGCCTCGCCGCCTTCGCCGCCGGCCGCCGCGACGGCGAGGGGCTCACCCACGCCCGCTGGGTCGAGTTCGTGGACGCTTTGGGCGGGCCGGCCGCGGTCCAGGCCACCGAGGCGAGCGAAGACGTGGTCCCGCTGGTCGACCTGCCCGCATGCAACGACGAGGAGGTGATCGACACGCCCCACGGCCGGGCGGCGTCGGTGCGCTCGGCGTTCCGGACGAGCCGGGCGCTGTCCGAGGTCAAGCAGTTCGTCGACCCCCAGGAGTGGGCCAGGTGCGGCCGCCCCTACTGGACCGAGATGTCGCTGCGCGGCGACCGGTCCGAGTTCTCCCGGGGCACGTCGAGCGGTTGGGTGGCCGTGTTCCGCGAGGAGGTGGACGTGCCGATCGTGGGGCCGGTCGCCGTCAACCTGCGGGTCCGCTACCGCGAGGCCGAGAACTACGCCGTCGCCGACTACCGGCTCGCCGCCGACCCCGAGCCGGGGGACAAGGTCACGTTCGACAGCGGCTGGCTCTACGCCGTCACCGACGGGGAGGGCGGGGGCACCCACGTGGAGGGCCTGAAGGCCATCCGCTTCGCCGAGCCGATCTACAACCGGCTGCCGGACCTGGCCTGCGACGGCGGGTGGCTCCACTTCATGATCGGCATGGCGCTCGGCTGCGGCGACCGGCCCCCGATGGCGGGACGGCTCCCGGATGCGGGCGTGATGGGCGTCGGCGAGGCCGGGACGGGCCCCACCTCCCAGGACGACGTGGTGACCGCGCTGGGTGCCATCGCCGACGAGTGGGTCGGTGCCGCCAGCCGCTCGATGCTGGCCCACCGGGCGTCGATGACCTCGGCGATGGAGCGGGCACTGGCCCCGACGCCGGACCCCCGGTGGGTGAACGACCTGGTCGGGATGGGCTCGGGCGTCATCTCGACCGCCGAGGCCACGCTCGAGGCCTGGCGCCGCAGCATGGCCGAACTACGCAAGCTGGGAGGGGCGTGATGGCCGACCCGCGCGACGCCTGGCCGACCCCGCAGCAGGTGGTGGGGGTGTGGGCCGGCGTCGCCTCGCAGATGTGGGACCTCTCGGTCGCCTGGATGAAGATGGGCGTCGAGCAGGTCGCCGCGGAGGACCGGCGCCTGCGGTCGACCTCGGCCGTCGTGGCCTTCCCGTGCCCCGAGGCCGGCTCGGTCCAGGTGGCCTGCACCCGCATGGTCAGCGTGGCCGGCGAGCCGATCCCGGCCGCGGACGTGGCCGTCGTCCCCAACACCGTCGACGCCATCGACAACCCGCCGGGGACCGTCGAGTTGCGGGTCGAGGTCGACCGGCCGGTCGACCACGCCGAGCACCTCTACGAGTTCACGCTCAGCGACGGGACACGCCAGGTCACCTACCTCCGCGGCTTCGGGGTGCCGGCGAGCTGAGCGGGTTGCGCGTGGCCGTCCTGGGCGGCGGGATGGCCGGCCTCACGGCCGCATGGGAGCTGAGCCGGCCCGAGCACCGGGCCACGGTCGCCGAGGTCACGGTCCACCAGCGCGGCTGGCGGCTCGGCGGCAAGGGCGCCAGCAGCCGGGGCGCCCACGGCCGCATCGAGGAGCACGGCGTCCACGTCTGGCTCGGGTACTACGACAACGCCTTCGCCCTGATGCGGGAGGTGTACGCCGAGCTGGACCGGGCCACCGCCGACCCGGCGTGCCCGGTGCGCACGTGGCGCGACGCCTTCGTCCCGTCGGACCGGGTCGGCGTGGCCGAGGACGGCCCGGACGGCTGGGCCGCGTGGGTGGCCTCGTTCGGCCGGGACGGGCGCGAGCCGGGCGAGCCGGGCGCGGCCGCCCCTGCGGGCCCCGGCGGGGTCGTCCTCACCGCCGCCCGCTTCGCCGAGCGGGCGGTCGGGCTGCTCGGCGACCTGTGGGCGTCCCTCGGCCCGGCGCCAGCGCCCCGCCCGCCGGGGCGCGTGGTCCTGTCCGCCTCGCCCCACCCGCCGGCGGCCGGGCGGCCCGGACCCCTGGCCGGGTTCGCCGAGACCGGCGACCTGCTGCGGCGGGCCGAGGTGGCCGCGCTCGTGGCCGGGCTGCGGGCGGCGGACGAACTGGAGCGGTCCGGCCTGGTCCCGGCGCCGTTGCGCGACCTGGTCCTGGACCGGCTCGGCGGGCTGCGGGACGCGCTGCGGGCCCGCGCCCGCGACGACGACGCCGGGCGCCGGCTGGGGGCGGTCGCCGACCTGCTGCTGGCCTGCGTGCGGGGCATGGTGGTCGACGGGCTCACGTCGGTCGAGCGGCTCCCGTCCGTCGACGACGAGGACTTCCGCGACTGGCTCGCCCGCCACGGCGCCGAGCCCGACACCCTGGTGTCGCCGCTCGTGAACGGCATGTACGACCTGGTCTTCGCCTACGAGGACGGCGACCCGGCGCGGCCCGCCTTCGCCGCCGGGCTCGGGCTGTTCCTGGCCTGGAAGATGTTCCTCGAGTACACGGGCGCGCTGTTCTGGAAGATGACCGCCGGCATGGGCGACGTCGTGATCGCCCCGCTGTACGAGGCACTGCGGGCGCGCGGCGTCCGGTTCCGGTTCTTCTCCCAGGTGGATGCCCTGCGGCTCGATCCCTCCGGCGGGGCGCTGGCGGCGGTCGAGCTGTCCCGCCAGGCCATCGTCGTGGCCGGGCCGGAGGCGTACGAGCCACTCGTGCGGGTGCGGGGCCTGCCGTGCTTCCCGGCCGCCCCGGACCCGGCCCAGCTGGCCGGCCCGGCGCCCACCGGGACCGAACGCCACGGCGTCCGGCGCGCCGGTGACGGGACCGAGACGCTGGTCGTCGGGCGGGACGTCGACGTCGTCGTCCTCGCCACCTCGCTCGGCGTCGTGCCGTTCGTTGCGGCCGACCTGGCGGCGGCGTCCGACCGGTGGCGGGACATGGCCTCCGGCGTCGCCACGGTCGCCACGCAGGCGGCCCAGCTGTGGCTCACCCGGTCCGAGGACGAGCTGGGCTGGCCCCACGCGGGGGCCACGGTCAGCGGGTGGGCCAAGCCGTTCGACACCTACGCCTCGATGGCTCACCTGGTGGCGCTGGAGGACTGGCCCGCGGGCGGGGCGCCCCGCGGCCTCGTCTACCTCTGTTCCGCGTTGGACGCCCGCGACGCGGCCGGCGAGGCGGCCGTCCGCGCCCGGGTGGGCGACCTGCTGGCGGGGCGGATGGGCGACCTGTGGCCGGCTGCGGTCCCGCCCGGCCGGGTCCGCGGCGTCCCGGAGGACGTCCTGCACGGGGGCCTCGACGCCCAGTACGTGAACGCCACCGACGACCCGTCCGACCGGTACGTCCAGTCCCTGCCGGGAACCGACCGGTACCGATTACGCGCCGACGAGTCCGGGTTCGCCGGGCTGGTGCTGGCCGGCGACTGGACGAACTGCGGGCTGAACGCCGGGTGCATCGAGGCCGCCGTGTTGTCCGGCCGCCAGGCGGCCAACGCCGTGCTCGGCCGCCCGCTGCTCACCGGCGTGCGGGGCCGCTGGTACCCGCTGGCCAGGTCCGGGGCCGACTCACCGGTCGGGGCGACGGCGTGACCGCCGAGGGCTGGGAGGGCGGCCTCCCGCCGTTCGACGCCCTGCACGCCGTCGGGGACGTGCAGCGCCAGGCCATGGACAGCGCCAGCCGGGTCATCGGCCAGCTCCTCGACCTCGCCGGCCGGGCGGCGCACGACGCCCGGGCCGCCGGCGACCCCCTCGACGTGGCGGAGGAGGGCGAGGCGCCGCCGGGCGCCGGGGCGCCGCCCGACGCCGGCTTCGGGGCCATGCGGGCGGAGATGGCGCGGGCGGTCGACCTCTACGTCGACCTGTTCCGCCGGACGTTCGAGGCGTACGCCGACCTCACCGAGGCCGCCCTCCGCCGCCGGGGCGTCACGGTCGCGGGGGCGGGCGAGGCCGACGCGCTCACGCTCCACGCCGCCGGCGACGGGGCCGACGCACCGTTCTGGGTCCACAACGGCACCGGGGCGCCGACGGAGCCCGAGGCCGTGACCACGACGCCCCTGTGCGCCCACACCGGCGAGGTCGTGGCGGCCAAGCGCGTCTGGGTGGAGCCGTCGCCGCTGCCCGCGGTGCCGGCGGGACAGTCGGGGGCCGCCCTCGTCCGGGTCGACCTGGCCGGCGTCCCGGCAGGGCGCTACGTCGGCCACCTCCTCACGTCCCACGGCGCCCTGCCCCTCCACGTCGTCGTCCCCGGCCTGGACGGCGAGGGCCCGTGACCGCCGTCGTCGCCGACCTCGCCGGCGTCGAGGCCACGCTCGACCGCTACGGGGAGTTGACCCGGGCGGCCATGCGGCGCGTCCTCGACGAGGGCCCGGCGACGCCGTACCTCACCGACCTGGTGGCGGACTACCCCCAGCGGGCCGGCAAGGCGCTCCGGCCCGCGCTGGTGCTCGCCGCCTGCCAGGCCTTCGGCGGGTCGCTGCGCGACGCCATGGGCCCGGCCGTGGCGATCGAGCTCGTGCACAACGCCTTCCTCGTCCACGACGACGTCGAGGACCAGAGCCCCCGCCGGCGCGGCCTCCCCACGCTGCACGAGCTCCACGGCGTCCCGCTGGCGGTCAACGCCGGCGACGCTCTCGCCCTGGCCGCCCTCCGCCCGCTGCGCGACCAGGGCGTCCTCGGCACCCGGCTCCAGCAGGCGGTGACCGACGAGTTCCTCGCCATGGTCGAGCGCACGATCGCCGGCCAAGCCCGCGAGCTGGGCTGGCGGCGGGACAACGTCGTCGACCTCGGGCCCGACGACTACCTCGCGCTGATCGGCGCCAAGACCTGCTGGTACACGACGATCCACCCGCTGCGGGTGGGCGCGCTGGTCGGGTCCCGGGGGACGGCCGACCTCGACGCCCTCAGCCGCTTCGGCTTCCACCTCGGCGCCGCCTTCCAGATCCGCGACGACCTGCTCAACCTGGTCGGGACCGCGGCCGAGGTCGGCAAGGAGCCACTCGACGACGTGCGCGAGGGCAAGCGGACGCTGATGCTCGTCCACCTGCTCGGGGCGGCGCCGGCGGCGGAGCGCGCCTGGCTCGAGGCCTACCTGGCCACGCCGGAGTCCGAGCGGACGCCCGGCGACGTCCGCCGGGTCGCCGACCTCATGGCCGAGCACGGGAGCATCGACTTCGCAGTCGCCTACGGCCACGGCATCGCCGCCGCCGCCCGGGCCGCCTTCGTCCCGGCCCTCGCCGGCGTCCCGCCCTCGCCGCACCGGCGCTTCCTGGAGGCGGTCGTTCCCTACATGCTCGAACGGACCCACTGACCGGTCGACGACCCGGACGCCGAGCTTCCGGAGGCATCACGGCCCGATCCTGGACTCCCTCCCGACCGAGCCGGTCCCCACGGTGACCCGCGCCGGCGCGCCGCCCCCGACCACCGCCGCGCCGTAGCCTCCGCCGGGTGGAGGCCTCCGACGCGTTGGTCGACGAGGCGTGCCGGGTGTTCGGGCCGGACGCCGGCTCGCCCGGGGGGCTCGTCGCGGCGCCGATCGGGCACCAGGTCGTCGCCTCCGCCACCGCCGGGTTGTGGCGGGTGCGGGCGGGGGACCGCCGGGCGGTCGTGAAGGTCCTGACCCCGACGGCCGGCGCCGGGAGCGAGCGCTGGCGGTCGGGCGTGCACGCGGCCCACTGGTACTACTGGCGCCGCGAGGCGGACGCCTACGCATCGGGCCTGCTCGCGAGCCTGTCCGGGGGGCTGCGGGCGCCCGCCTGCCACCTCGTCGCCGCCCGGCCCGACGGGACGGTCGCCCTGTGGCTGGACGACGTGGCCGGCACGCCGGCGACGGCGTGGCCCCTGGAACGCTACGGGGTGGCGGCCCGCCACCTCGGCGAGGCTCAGGGCGCGTTCGTGGCGGGCCGGCCGCTGCCGGCCGACGGTTGGCTGAGCCGCGACTGGCTGCGCGCCTACGTGGCCCAGCGGCACGGCGACCTCGCCCACCTGGGGGACGCCGCCGCCTGGCGCCACCCGGACGTGGCGGCCTGGTTCCCCCGGCCGCCGGTCGACGAGCTGGCGGCCCTGTGGGCGGACCGCGGCCGCTTCCTCGCCGTCCTCGACACCCTGCCCCGCACGGTCGCCCACCTCGACCTCCACCCGGCCAACATGTTCGCCGGGGAGGCGCCGGGCGCCGGGCCCGACGACGCCACCGTGGTCATCGACTGGGCGTTCGTGGGGGTGGCGGCGGTGGGGGAGGACCCCGGGAACCTCGTGCCGGACGCCGTCCTCGACTTCCACGTGCCGCCGGACCGCCTCGCCGACCTGGAGGACGTGGTCGCCGAGGGCTATCACGCCGGCCTGCGGGCCGCCGGCTGGACGGGCTCTCTCGACGACGTGCGGCTGGCCATGGCGGCGGCGATGGTGGCCAAGTTCGGCTGGCTGGCGCCGTTCCTGTTGCGGGCGGCGTCCGAGCGGCGGGAGCGCCTCAACGGCCGCCCGTTCGCCGAGGCCGTGGCGGCGTGGGCGCCGACGATCCGGTTCCTCCTGGAGCGGGCGGACGAGGTCCGGGCCGGGGCGGCACCGTGAACGGTCACGGACAGCCGGGAGGTGAACCCCGGATGGCACACTCGGTGGTGTGGTGGCTGCCGATGTCGTACGGGATGCGCTCGCAGACGCCGCGCCGAGCGTGTTCTGGCTCGACCGGGCGGGCCGGCCGGAGGCCACCGAGGCGCTGACGGGCAGCCACGAGGCCGACCTCGTGATCGTCGGCGGCGGGTTCACCGGCCTGTGGGCCGCCCGGCAGGCGCTCGCCGACGACCCGGAACGCGACGTGCTCGTCGTGGAGGCCGGCACGATCGCCCTCGGGGCATCCGGCCGGAACGGCGGCTTCCTCTCGTCGTCGATCACGCACGGCGTCGAGAACGGCCGCCGCCACTTCCCGGACGAGGCCGCCACGCTGGGCCGCCTCGGCGACGAGAACTACGAGGGCCTCCTGCGGGACCTCGACATGCTGGCCATCGACGCCTGCTTCGAGCCCGTCGGCGAGCTCGACGTGGCCGTCGAGCCGTGGCAGGCCGAGGACCTGGAGGGCCATGCCGACCTGCTGCGGGACGCCGGGGAGGAGGTCGAGCTGCTCGACGCCGCCGCCGTACGCGCCGAGGTCGACTCGCCCACCTACCTCGGCGGTGTGTGGCAGCGCAGCCACGAGGGCCTCGTCGACCCGGCCCGCCTGGCGTGGGGCCTGGCGCGGGCCGTCCGCGAGATGGGCGCCCGCGTCCACGAGCACACGGCGGTCACCAGCATCCGGGCGGACCGGGTGGCCGGCCGGGGGCTGATCCTCCGCGGGCCGCACCTGCACCTGCGCGCCCGCCGGGTGCTGCTTGCCACGAACGCGTTCCCGGGCCTGGTGGCGCCGATCCGCCGGGCGGTGGCGCCGGTGTACGACCACGTTCTCGTGACGGAGCCGCTCAGCCCGGCGCAGTGGCGGAGCGTCGGCTGGGCGCACCGCCAGGGCCTCTCCGACGCCGGCAACCAGTTCCACTACTACCGGCCCACGCCGGACGGCCGGGTCCTGTGGGGTGGCTACGACGCCCTGTACCACTTCGGCGGGCGGGTCTCGCCGGAGCACGAGCAGGACGACGTCACGTCGAGGCGGCTGGCCGAGCACTTCCTCACCACGTTCCCGCAGCTGGAGGGCGTCCGCTTCACGCACCGGTGGGGCGGGCCGATCGCCACGACGTCCCGGTTCATGTTCACGGCCGGCACCCGCTACTCCGGGCGCCTGGCCTGGTCGGTGGGCTACACGGGCCTCGGCGTCGGGGCGAGCCGCTTCGGCGCCCGCGTCGCCCTCGACCTCCTGGCCGGCGAGGCGACGGAGCGCACCGCGCTCGCCGCCGTGCGCAGGCCGCCGTTCCCGTTCCCGCCCGAGCCGGCGCGCTGGGTGGCGATCCAGGCGACCCGCCGGGCGATCGCCCGGGCGGACGCCAACGAGGGCCGCCGCGGTCCCTGGCTGCGGCTGCTCGACCGTTTCGGCGTCGGCTTCGACAGCTGAGTCAGCCCGTGCCCCAGGAGTAGGTCTGCTTCTCGAGGTGCAGGTAGGTGAACGTCTCGGTCGCCCGGACGCCCGGGATGGCGCGCACCACGTCGTTGACGATCCCGAGCAGCTGCTCGTTGTCCCGGCAGACGATCTCGACCAGTAGGTCGAACCGCCCGGCCGTGACCACGACGTAGGACACCTCGTCCACCAGGGCCAGCTTGGCGGCCACGGGCCGCAGGTCGCCCTCGACCTCGACGCCCACCATCGCCTGGAGCCCGAAGCCGAGGGTCAGGGGGTCGGTGACGGCCACGACCTGCATGACGCCGTGCTCGATCAGCCGCTGGACGCGCTGCCGGACGGCCGCCTGCGACAGCCCGACGGCCGGCCCGAGCCGGGCGTAGGGCATACGCCCGTCGAGCTGCAGCTGGCGGATGATCGCCTTGTCGATGTCGTCGAGCGAGGCCACCGGAGGTCCGGTCTAGCCGCGGCCGCCGGCCGGGGCCGGTCAGGCCATGACCTTCATCGCGTCGAGCAGGGCGGTCCGGATGGACGACACGATCTCGTCGAACTGGTCCGGGCCGGCCACCAGCGGCGGCGACAGCTGGATGACCGGGTCGCCCCGGTCGTCCGCCCGGCAGATCAGCCCCGACTCGAACAGCGTCGGCGTGAGGACGCCCCGCAGCAGCCGCTCGGACTCGTCGTCGTCGAACGTCTCGCGGGTGACCGGGTCCTTCACCAGCTCGATGCCGTAGAAGTAGCCCATGCC
>Ga0126306_10000556_pt1 | contig 17697 bp, 16 predicted proteins | sample Plot27_FD_92592 | JGI IMG/M metagenome (GOLD analysis project Ga0126306, IMG submission 92592) | Serpentine soil microbial communities from UC McLaughlin Reserve, CA, USA - Plot27 | ecosystem: Environmental > Terrestrial > Soil > Grasslands | place: USA: UC McLaughlin Reserve, Lake County...
CACCACCCCAAGCCCCCGTCGGGCGCTCGGCCCGAACACCACCCCAAGCCCCCGTCGGGCGCTCGGCCCGAACACCACCCCAAGCCCCCGTCGGGCGCTCGGCCCGAACACAACCCCGAGCCCCCGTCGGGCGCTCGGCCCGAAGGGCTGATCAGGGCTTTCTCAGCGCCCCTCGCAGTGTTGCGAGGGGCGGTTTCGCGGCTGGGGGGATGGTGGGGGGGCCTCGCCCCCCACCGGGTAGCCTCCGACCTCGTGACACTGCCGTTCTACCGCGCCGACGACGATCCGGGCCCGTCGTTCTTCGAGGTGCTGCGCCGCTCGGGCCAGCCCTCCGGCTGGGGTGAGTTGCCGCCCGGCACCCGGGTCGACGCTCCTCACGGCACGACGGTCGTCGCCATCCGTTACGCCGACGGTGTGGTCATGGCGGGTGACCGCCGGGCCACCAGCGGGAACCTGATCAGCCATCGCACGATGGAGAAGGTGTTCCCCGCCGATCGGCACTCCGGCGTGGCGATCGCGGGCGCCGCCGGCCCCGCCCTCGAGATGGTGAAGCTGTTCCAGCTCCAGCTCGAGCACTACGAGAAGGTCGAGAACGCCGCCCTCTCCCTCGAGGGCAAGGCCAACCAGCTCGGCCAGATGGTCCGCAACCACCTCCCGGCCGCCATGCAGGGCCTGGCGGTGGTGCCGCTGTTCGCCGGCTACGACACCCGCCGGGGCCTCGGCCGGCTGTTCGAGTACGACGTGACCGGCGGCCGCTACGAGGAGCAGGACTTCGCCGCCACGGGCTCGGGCAGCCTCCACGCCGGCACGGTCATCAAGCTCGGGTACCGGCGCGAACTCGACCGCAGTGACGCGACGGACCTCGCCATCCAGGCACTGTTCCAGGCCGCCGACGAGGACTCGGCGACCGGCGGCCCCGACCCGGTGCGCGGCATCTACCCGGTCATCGCCACGATCACCGACGAGGGCTTCTCCCGGCTGAGCGACGACGAGGTGGCCGAGCGCTTCCGGGCCCTCGTCGACCGCATGGCCACCACCGACTCGACCACCACCGCCAAGACGATCGCCGGAGGGCGCTTCGCATGAGCATGCCGTTCTACGTCGCCCCCGAGCAGTGGATGAAGGACAAGGCCGACTTCGCGCGCAAGGGCATCGCGCGTGGCCGGGCCCTGTCCGCCCTGCTCTACGACGACGGCATCCTCATCTGCGCCGAGAACTCCTCGGCGACGCTGCGCAAGGTCAGCGAGATCTACGACCGCATCGCCTTCGCCGGCGCCGGTCGCTACAACGAGTACGACCGGCTGCGTATCTCGGGCGTCCGCCACGCCGACCTCAAGGGCTACTCGTTCTCCCGCGAGGACGTCGACGCCCAGAGCCTGGCCAACGCCTACGCACAGATGCTGGGCGACGTCTTCACCCACGAGGTGAAGCCGATGGAGGTGGAGATCCTCGTGGCCGAGGTCGGCGACACGGCCTCGGGCGACCGGTTGTTCCACATCCTCTACGACGGCACGGTGGTCGACGAGACCGGCTTCACCGCGCTCGGCGGCGAGGCCGAGGCCATCTCCGACCGGCTCAAGACCTCGTACCAGGCGGGCATGTCGCTGGCCGACGCCCTGCGCGCCGCGGTTCGGGCGCTCGGCGGCGACCGCACCATCGCCCCCGACGAGCTCGAGGTCGCCGTGCTGGCCCGCTCGAACGGGCGGCGGGCGTTCCAGCGCCTGTCGCACGCCAAGGTGGCGGAGGTGCTCGAGCGCGGGACCACCCCCGCCGAGAGCGGCGGCTCCGACGAGGGTGAGCCGGGCGAGAACGGCAGCGGGGACGACGCCGAGTAGCTAGTCGCCGGCGAGCGCGCCCTGCAGCTCGCGGTTCCAGAACCCGAAGAAGCCGTCCTGGTCGTCGCCGATCTGGACGAAGCAGATGCGGTTGAAGCCGGCGTCCCGGAACTTCGCCACCGCCTGTACGTACGGCTCGGGGTCCGGCCCCGTGGGGATGCTCGACGCGAGGTCCTCGGGGCGGACCTGGGCCGAGGCCGCGTCGAAGTTGACCGGGTTGGGCAGCTCGGCCTGCACCTTCCATCCCAGGGCCGACCAGCGGAACTGCCGGTGGGCGTCCTCGAGCGCCTTCTCGGCGTCCTCGCCCCAGCACACCGGGATCTGGGTCCAGGTCGCGTCGGCGTCGCCCCCGGCCTGGGCGAAGGCGTCGACGATCGAGGCGTCGGCCTCGGTGGCGATCAGGGCGTCGCCGTACTCGGCGGCGAGCCGGGCCGACTGCGCCCCGCTCGCGGCGATGCCGATCGGGACCGGCCGCTCGGGCAGGTCGAACACCCGGGCGTCCTCGACCGTGAAGTACTCGCCCTTGTAGCTCTGGTAGCCGCCCTCCCACAGGAGGCGGATGATGTCGATCGCCTCGGCCAGCATCTCCTGGCGGGTGTCGGCCGCCGGCCAGCCCTGGCCGACGACGTGCTCGTTGAGCCGCTCGCCGCTGCCGAGGCCGAGCGTGAAACGCCCGTCGCTGAGCAGGCCGATCGTGGCCGCCTTCTGGGCGACGACGGCCGGGTGGTACCGGATGATGGGGCAGGTCACGAGCGTCGCCAGCTCGATCCGCTCGGTCACCGCGGCGACCGCGCCGAGCACGGACCAGGCGTAGGGGGAGTGCTGCTGCTCGGGCACCCAGGGGTGGTAGTGGTCGGAGGAGACGAGGAAGTCGAACCCCGCCTCCTCCGACGTGCGGGCGATGTCCACCAACTCCTTGGGGCCGTGCTCCTCGCTCATCAGCGTGTAACCGAACGTCGTCATGGACCGCGGCTTCCCGCGACCCTGTGTGGCAATCGACGCCCGGGGGTCGGCTACAGCGCCATGGCGGCGAAGCGGCCGAACGTGGCGACGGCAAGCACGGCCAGCAGGACGGCGGCGATCGCCCACAGGCGCCGCTGCGCCTTGCGCCCCGACGTCCGCCACTCGACCTCGTCGACCGTGGCGCCCGCGACGAGTTCCTGCGCCGCCTCGATGTCGTCCTCGTCGACCAGCAACTCGACGGGGCCGAAGGGGTAGAGGCTGTCGGTCCCGCCCCCGCGCAGCTGCCAGACGATGCCCTCGGCGCCGAGCTGAGCGGCGAGGATCCGCGCCGTCGTGGGGTTCGTGACGGTGGTCACTCGCACCATCCGTCCGTCGGCCATGCGCGCGACGGTATCGGGCCGGGGCGGTGAGCAGGCCCGTTCCGAACGTGATCGTCACGCCCGGATGACGATGCGCGGTCATGGGCCTGCGGGCTGCGGTACAGCGATAGGTTGCCCCCGTGGAGCGGCGCATCTTCGGCCTCGAGAACGAGTACGGCGTCACCTGCACGCTGCGTGGGCAGCGACGGCTGAGCCCGGACGAGGTCGCCCGCTACCTGTTCCGGCGCGTGGTGTCGTGGGGTCGCTCGTCGAACGTGTTCCTCGCGAACGGTGCCCGGCTCTACCTCGACGTCGGCAGCCACCCCGAGTACGCCACGCCCGAGTGCGACTCGATCCTCGACCTGGTCACGCACGACAAGGCCGGCGAGCGCATCCTCGAGCAGCTGCTGGTGGCGGCCGAGCAGCGGCTGCGGGAAGAGGGCATCCGCGGCGTCATCTACCTGTTCAAGAACAACACCGATTCGGCCGGCAACTCCTACGGCTGCCACGAGAACTACCTGACCTCCCGGCGCGACGACTTCAGCCACTACGCCGAGGTCCTGATCCCGTTCTTCGTGTCGCGGCAGATCTACGCCGGCGCCGGCAAGGTCCTCCAGACGGCCCGGGGCGCCATGTTCTGCATCGCCCAGCGGGCCGAGCACATCTGGGAGGGCGTGAGCTCGGCGACGACCCGCAGCCGGCCGATCATCAACACCCGCGACGAGCCCCATGCCGACGCCGAGCGCTACCGCCGGCTCCACGTGATCGTCGGCGACTCGAACATGAGCGAGTACGCCACGTTCCTCAAGGTCGGGGCCACGTCGATCCTCCTGCGCATGTTGGAGGACCCGTCGTTCGTGCTGCGGGACATGACGCTGGAGAACCCGATCCGGGCCATCCGCGAGATCAGCCACGACCTGACCGGGAAGCGGACCGTCCGTCTGGCCAACGGGCGCGAGGCGTCCGCCCTCGACATCCAGCGCGAGTACCTCGGCCGGGCCCAGCGCTACGCCGAGACCCGCGGCCTGACCCCGCTCGAGATGCGGGCGATGGAGATGTGGGAGCACTGCCTCGACGGGCTCGAGCACGACCCGTTCAGCCTCGACCGGGAGGTCGACTGGGTCATCAAGCACAAGCTCATCGAGAGCTACTGCGCCAAGCACGACCTGCCGCTCTCGCATCCCCGCGTGTCGCTGATCGACCTGCAGTACCACGACATCAACCGCGAGCGCGGCCTGTTCTACAAGCTGCAGGACCGGGGGATGGTCGACCGGGTCACCACCGACGGGGCCATCGACGACGCCGTCGAGACCCCGCCGCAGACGACCCGGGCGCGGCTGCGCGGCGAGTTCATCCGCCGGGCCAAGGAGCGCAAGCGCGACTACACGGTCGACTGGGTGCACCTGAAGCTCAACGACCAGGCGCAGCGCACGGTCCTGTGCAAGGACCCGTTCAAGGCCCGCGACGAGCGGGTCGAGCGCCTGATCGCCAGCCTGTAGCGGCCGGCCCTCGCCGACCGGCCACGGCCGGCCCACCCGCGGGCGGCCGCTAGCGTCGCCGGGGTGCCGGCGTACGTGACCGCGACCGTCTCCGAGGTGCTCGCCGAGCGGCCGGGGCTGCAACGGGTCGCCACCGACGAGGGCCGGGCCTACGTGCTCACCGACCTGGTCGGGACCGTGGCGGCGGGGGACCGGGTCGTCCTCAACACCACCGCCGTCGGGCTCGGGCTCGGCACCGGCGGCTGGCACGTCGTTCACTGGAACCTGGCGCGCGAGTCCTGGTCGCAGCCGGGGCCCGGGCACATCATGAAGCTGCGCTACACGAGCCTCCAGGCCGACACCGGCGCCGCCGAGGAGGACCACCCCGACCTCCCCACCGGCCTCACCGGCCTGCCGGTCGTGGCCTGCTCGCTCCACAGCCAGGTCGTCGTCGTCGCCGCCCTGCTCCGCCACCTGCGGCCCGAGGCCTCGATCGCCTACGTGATGACCGACGGCGCCGCGCTGCCCCTCGCGCTGTCCGACATGGTGTTCCGGCTGCGGGAGGCGAAGGTCCTCGACACCACGATCACTGCCGGGCAGGCCTTCGGGGGAGACATGGAGGCCGTGTCCGTCCCCTCCGCCCTGGCGCTGGCCCGGCACGTCGCGGGCGCCGACGTGGCCGTCGTGGGCATGGGCCCCGGCGTCGTCGGGACGGGCTCGGCGCTCGGCACCACGTCGGTCGAGGTCGCCGCCGTGCTCGACGCCGCCGAGGCGCTGGGCGGGCGGCCCGGGCTGTGCGTCCGGGCCTCCGCCGCCGACGTCCGCGAGCGCCACCGGGGCGTGAGCCACCACGTGGGGACGGCGCTGCGGCTGGTCCGCTCGGTCCCGAGCGTTCCCGTGCCGGCGTCGGTGGCGGACGACGGGGTGCTGGAGGGCGCGGCGCTCGCCGTCGTCGACGTGCCGGACGTGCCCGCCGTGCTGGCGGGGATGGGGCTGCTGGTGACGTCCATGGGCCGGGGTCCCGACGAGGACCCGCTGTTCTACGAGGCCGCCGGCGCCGCCGCGGTGTGGGCGGTGGGCCTGCTGGGGGAGTGACCGCTCGGCGACGGCGGGCCGGGGCCGTCCCGGCCCACCGGTACGATCGGCGCCGATGTCGGCCGCCAAGCTGGAGCGCCTCCTCAACCTCACCGCGCTGCTGCTGAACACGCCGCGCCCGCTCTCCGCCCAGGAGATCCGCGACCGCATCGAGGCGTACCCGCCCGACCTCGCCGCCTTCCGCCGGGCGTTCGAACGCGACAAGGACGCCCTGCGGGCCATGGGCTTCCCCCTCGAGGTCGCCGAGGTGCCCGGTACGGCGCACCCGGTCGACGGCTACCGCATCCCGAAGGACCGCTACTACCTGCGCGACCCCGGCCTCACGCCGGAGGAGCTGGCCGCGCTCCGCCTGGCGTCGACCGTCGTGCGGCTGGAGGGGGTCGGCAGCTCGGCCGACGAGGGCCTGCTCAAGCTGGGCGGCCTGGTGGGCGACACAGCGGGCCCCGACGGCCCCGACGGTCCGGCCGGGCTCGGCGGTGGTCCCGGCCTCGCGGTGGCCGCCCTGCCCGGCGCGCCCGACCTCGGCCCGCTGTTCGGTGCGATCGCCAGCCAGACGCCGGTCCGCTTCGCCTACCGGGGCGAGGACCGCATCGTCGATCCCTACCGCCTCGACTACCGCCGGGGCCGCTGGTACCTGAGCGGGTTCGACCACCTCCGGGCGGCCGAGCGGCTGTACCGGCTCGACCGGTTCGAGTCCCGCATCGAGGCGCTGGCGGGCCCCCGGTTCGAGCGCCCGTCGACCAGCGTGCCCGGCGGCCAGCTCGAGCCGTGGCAGCTGGGGGAGGGCGACCCGATCGAGGCACTGGTCCTGGTGGACGCCCCGCAGGCCCCCTGGGTCGCCCAGCACCTGGGACGTGAGGCGGTCGTGGAGGAGCGGCCCGACGGCGCCGTCGTCGTCACGATGACCGTCACCAACCGCGACAACTTCCGGTCGTTCGTGCTGACGTTCCTCGAACACGCGGAAGTGCTCGCGCCACCCGAGGTGCGCGCCGACGTCGTGCGCTGGCTCGGCGCCCTGGCCGGCTCCGGGACGGCGGCGTGAGCGACCCGGCCGGTGGGGCCGCCGCCGAGGCACCGGCGCCCGTCCACCGGACCACCGCGTCCGACCGGTTCCTCCGCCTGCTCACGGTCGTGCCGTGGATCGCCGGGCAGGACGGTCCCCGCATCGCCGAGGTGTGCGAGCGCTTCGGCATGAGCCGCAAGCAGCTGCTCGACGACCTCCAGGTCATCCCCCTCGTGGGGCTGCCGCCGTACACGCCGGACACGCTCATCGACGTCACGATCGAGGGTGACCGCGTGTGGCTGCGCTTCGCCGACGTGTTCGCCCGGCCCCTGCGCCTCACGCCCGAGCAGGGCCTCGCCCTGGTGGCGGCGGGGGCGGCCTGGCGCGACCTGCCCGGCGCCGACGCAGCCGGCCCGCTGGCAACGGCGCTGGACAAGGTGGCGGCGGTCCTCGACGTCGACCCGGACGAGGCCGTGTCCGTCGCCCTCGGCAACACCCCGCCGGGCCTGCTCGACACGCTGCGGACGGCCGTGTCCGAGCGGCGCCGCGCCCGCATCGACTACTACGCCTACGGCCGTGACCAGCGCAGCCTGCGCGACGTCGACGCCTACGGCGTCTTCGCGGAGGAGGGCGCCTGGTACCTGCGGGCGTTCTGCCACCAGGCCGGGGGCGAGCGCCTGTTCCGCGTCGACCGGATCTACGGCGCCGACCTGCTCGACGCCACGTTCGTCCCGCCGGCGACCGCGGGGACGGGTACGCGTCCCCACGGCACCGAGGTGTTCACCCCCGGCCCCGAGGTGCCTCGCGTGACGCTCGAGCTGGCGCCGGCCGCCCGCTGGGTGGTCGAGACGTACCCGGTCGAGCAGGTGGAGGAGCGGGAGGACGGTGGCCTGCGTGTCCGGCTCGCCGTGTCGGCCAAGCCCTGGCTGGAACGGCTCCTCGTCCGGCTCGGCCCGGACGCCCGCGTGGTCGACGCCGACGACGAGGGGCTCCGCCACGCCGGCGCCGACGCGGCCCGGCGACTGCTCGCCCGGTACCGGGAGCAACACTGAGAGCACGCGTCGGCGCGCTAGCCTCGACCCTGCCGTGCGCGACCGTCCCGTCCCCCGACCTCGCCCGGCGCGGCAGCGGAGAAGCGACCCTGTGACCCGACCTCCGGCCGGCGGAGCCGACCGACAGCCCACGCCCGGCCCGCGGCACCTGGCGCGTCCGGCCTCTGCCCGGTCCCAGCCCGGCGCCCCGACCGACGGCCGCCGTCCCGTGCCCGAGTACGGGGCGTCGCTGTCCGGCGCCGTCACCGGGCCGCCGCCCGCCGGTGCCCCCGGCACCCCGCCCGGCGGCCACCCGGTCCCCGGTGACCCCGGTGTCCCCGCCGGCCCGTACTCGGGCAACGGCAACCGCAACGGCGCCGGTGGCGCCTACGGCCGGACGGGCCCGTACGCCGGCGCCCCGTTCGAGCGGACGCCCCTCGACGAGCCCGAGCCGCCCATCGACACGGGCGAGTCGCGCCGGGTGGCCCTCGACGACGACGAACCGCACCGGCGACGCCGTCGCAAGGGCCGCCCGCGCAGCACCGCCCGCACGCTCCTCGAGTGGGCGGCCGTCATCGGCGGCGGCGTCCTCATCGCCTTCGTCGTCGAGATGTTCTTCATCCAGGCGTTCTGGATCCCGTCGCCGTCGATGGTCCCGACCCTGAACGTCGAGGACCGGGTGCTGGTCAACAAGCTGTCGTACCGGTTCGGCGACGTGAGCCGCGGCGATGTCATCGTGTTCGAGCGGCCCCGCTCGGTGGCCGCCGACGACGGCATCAACGACCTGATCAAGCGCGTCATCGCCGTCGAGGGCGACGTCATCGAGGGCCGCAACGGCCTCGTGTACGTCAACGGCGAGCGCGTCGACGAGTCGGGCTACCTCGAGACGGGCACGGCCACCGAGAACCTGCCCCGGCTGGAGATCCCCGAGGGCCACGTCTTCGTCATGGGCGACAACCGCGCCAACAGCGAGGACAGCCGCGTCTTCGGGCCGATCTCGGAGGACACGATCGTCGGCCGCGCCTTCGTCCGCGTCCTGCCGCTCGGCGACATCGGCTGGTTGTAGCGGGGTCAGGCCGGGTCGGGGTAGGCGACCCGCAGGGCGTCGACCATGCGGTCGACGTGGTCGCTGTAGACCGCGTCGATGCCCATGTCGAGCAGCTCGCCCAGGACCCGGGGCAGCTGGGCGTCCCAGGCGAACGCCAGCACGTCGAAGCGGTGGAAGAGCGTGACCAGCCCGCCGGTCCAGTCGACGTTGTGCATGTTGACGGCGTCGATCCCCACCTTGGCCAGGGCCGCCGCCCGGCGCTCCGGCCCCTCCTTGATCTTGCCGAGGCGGGTGGAGTCGACCAGGCGGACCTCGTCGCTCGCGTCGCGCCAGCCGGCCACGACCTTCCAGTCGGGGTGGCAGAGCCACAGCCGGCCGAGCGCCCCGCCGCCGGCCACCCGAGCCACGGCGAGGACCCGCTCGGTGGCGGCCGGGTCCTTCACGTCCAGCGAGAGCTCGAAGTCGGTCCCGCAGGTGGCGTAGAGGTCGTCGAGCGTCGGCATGTGCGCCGGCAGCGCGGAGCGCTCGACCTCGGCGATGCGGCGCCGCCGGCCCATGCGGCGGCCCACCAGGCCGTCGTGGTCGAGCACGGCCTCGCCGTCGGCGGTGAGCCACACGTCGCTCTCCAGCCCGGTGGCGCCGAGACGGAGCGCCAGCGCGAACGCGTCCAGCGTGTTCTCGGGGGCGTGCGCCCGGGCGCCGCGGTGGGCGAACGCGATCGGCGGCCGGCGGTGGGCGGGGAGGCGGGTGGCCATGCGGATCGCCATCATGTCGTCCCGCCCCCGCCGGGCCCAAGCACCCGCCGACCACCCGCCGGGCGGGGCCGGCCGCGCCGCCGGGTTACCGTGGCCGACCGTGGGCCTCGTCTGGACCATCCCCGTCGTCGCCGCCGCCATCGCCGCCGGCGTGGTCGCCGCCCGGGCCCGGGCGCTGGAGGACGCCGGCCGGCAGCTCAGCCGCGAAGTGGCCCGGCTGAGCGAGCTGCGCTGGTCGCTGGCGGCGCTGCGGGCGTCGGTGCGCGAGACCGACGCTCGGGTGGCGGCGTTCCGCGAGCGCCACGCCGTGCCGCCGGACGGGGACGCGGACGGTGACGGGCGGGCCGACGGCGGCTGAACCCCGCCGACCGCCGTCACGGGGCCCCGACGCTGGCACAGGACCCCTCTACACTCGGCCCCATGTTCAACCTCGGTGGCGGTGAAGCGCTCGTCATCGCCCTGATCGCGCTGATCGTCCTCGGGCCCAGCCGGCTCCCCGAGGCGGCCCGCACGGTCGGCAAGGTGGTCGGCGAGGTCCGCCGCCTCTCGACCGGCTTCCAGAGCGAGGTCCGCGACGCCTTCAAGGACGCCGAGGCCGACACCCCCTCGTCCAAGGCCACGGCGCGCCGGCGCGAGTCCGCGCCGCTGGCGGCGGCCGTCGAGGAGCTGAACTCCTCGTCCGACGCCCGCGACGACCTCGTCCCCGAGCCCGTCGAGGCCGCCGAGGCGGCCCGTCCCGCCACCACGATGGCCGAGGCCGACCGCGGCCCGTCGGCCACCGCCGTGCCCCCGCCCGGCGCCAACGGCAGCACGAACGGCAACGGCAACGCCAACGGCCACCACGCCGCGGACGAGGTGGCCCCCGAGGTCGCCGAGGCCCTCGACCAGATCCTGGCCGATCCCGCCCCGGCCCCGGCCCCGGCCCCGGCGGCCGCCGACCCGCCGGCGGCGCCGTCCGGTCCGCCGGCATCCGGTTCGGCGCCATCCGGCCCGGCGCCGGGCTCCGAACCGGCGGCGAGACCGACGCCCTCCCCGCCACCCGAGGCCGACACCACGCCGTGAGCACCGAGTCCCTCCCCAGCGACGCGGAGGCCGAAGGGGGTCAGATGACCCTCGTCGAGCACCTCACCGAGCTGCGCAAGCGGCTGATCATCTCCGTGGTCGCCGTCGGCATCGGCATGCTGGTCGTCTTCATCTTCTACGACCCGATCTTCGACTTCCTGGTCTCGCCCTACTGCGCCACGAGCGACGACTGCCGGCTGCTGCAGACCGACCCACTCGAGGGCTTCGGCGTGCGCATGCGGGTGGCCGGCTACGGCGGCATCGCCCTGGCCATGCCCGTCATCCTGTGGCAGCTGTGGCGCTTCGTCGCCCCGGGCCTATACGCCAACGAGAAGCGCTACGCCATCCCTTTCGTCGCCTCGGCGGTCACGCTGTTCGTGCTGGGGGCCGGCATCGCCTACGCCACGATGCCGATGGCGCTCGAGTTCCTGGCCGACATCGGCGGCGACAACCTCGAGCAGTTCTACTCGCCCAATCGCTACTTCCGGCTGGTCACCTACATGATGCTGGCGTTCGGCATCGGGTTCGAGTTCCCGATCCTGCTGCTGTTCCTGATCATGGCCGGCGTCCTCGAGGTCGACATGTTGCGGCGCGGCCGGCGCATGGCGTTCGTCATCATCACCGTGGTGGTGGCGCTCATCACGCCGTCCGGCGACCCCTACTCGATGCTCGCCCTGTCGCTCCCGATGATCCTCTTCTACGAGATCGCGCTGCGCATCGGCTCGCTCATCGAGAAGCGGCGGGCCGCGGCCGAGGCCGCCGAGGTGGCCGGTCCGGCGGGGTGACGGCCACCCCGACGTTCGAGCTCGACCCGTTCCAGCGGCGGGCCGTCGCCGCCATCGACGGCGGCGACTCCGTGCTCGTCGCCGCCCCGACGGGGGCGGGCAAGACCGTCGTCGCCGAGCACGCCGTGGCCGCGGCCCTGGCCGGCGGGGGCAAGGCCTTCTACACGACGCCGATCAAAGCCCTGTCCAACCAGAAGTTCGCCGACCTCGCCCGCCGCCACGGGGCCGAGCGGGTGGGCCTGCTGACGGGCGACAACACCATCAACGGCGACGCCCCGGTGGTGGTCATGACCACCGAGGTCCTGCGGAACATGATCTACGCCCGGTCGAGCGCCCTCGAGGGGCTCCAGTTCGTGGTGCTCGACGAGGTCCACTACCTGCAGGACACCTACCGCGGCCCGGTGTGGGAGGAGGTGATCATCCACCTGGCGCCCGAGGTGCGGCTGGTGTGCCTGTCGGCGACGGTGTCCAACGCCGACGAGGTGGCCGAGTGGCTGACCACCGTGCGGGGGCCGACCGCCCTGGTCCTCGAGGAGGACCGTCCGGTCGAGCTGCGCCACCTCTACATGGCCGGCGACCGCCAGAGCGAGCAACCGCACCTGCTGCCGATCCTGGTCGACGGGCGGCCCAACCCCGAGGCGAGCCGGCTCGACAACGACCTGGCGCGGGGCCGGGGGCCGCGCCGCGGCCAGCGCCGTCCCCGCAAGCGCTTCTTCACGCCGCGCCGGGTCGACGTCATCGCCCAGCTCGACGACCGCGACATGCTCCCGGCGCTGTACTTCATCTTCAGCCGGGCGGCATGCGACGAGGCCGTGCAGTCGTGCCTCGACGCCGGGCTGCGGCTGACCACTCCCGACGAGCGGGCCCGCATCCGCGAGATCATCGCCGAGCGGACGGGGTCGTTGACCGACGACGACCTCGACGTCCTGCGCTTCGAGCGCTGGTCGGCCGCCCTGGAGGCCGGCCTGGCCGCCCACCACGCCGGCATGGTCCCGCCGTTCAAGGAGACGGTCGAGGCATGCTTCGTCGAGGGCCTGGTGAAGGCCGTCTTCGCCACCGAGACGTTGGCGCTCGGGGTCAACATGCCGGCGCGTTCGGTCGTCATCGAGCGCATGACGAAGTTCGACGGCGAGAGCCGCGCCTTCCTCACGCCGGGGGAGTACACCCAGCTCACGGGCCGGGCAGGGCGCCGCGGCATCGACGAGTTGGGCTACGCCGTCGTGCTGTGGTCGCCGTTCGTGGCGTTCGAGCAGGTCGCCGACCTGGCCGGCAGCCGCACCTACGGGCTGCGCTCCGCGTTCCGGCCGACGTACAACATGGCCGCCAACCTGGTGGCCCGCTACGAGCCCGGCCAGGCCCGCCACCTGCTGAACCTGTCCTTCGCCCAGTTCCAGGCCGACCGGGCCGTGACGCTGGTCGAGGCCCGCATCGAGCGCCAGCAGGAGCGCATCGACCGCCTCACCGCCGAGGCCACGTGCGACCGGGGCGACCTCGAGGAGTACCAGCGCCTGCGCCAGGAGGCGGCCGAGGCCCGGGCGCTGACCCGGCCGGCACGCGACGAGGTCGAGTTCGCCCTGTCCCGGCTGGGGCCGGGCGACATCGTCGAGATCGGCGGGCGGAAGATGGCCGTGCTGTCGGTGGCGTTCCGCAAGGGCGGGGCGGTCCGGCTCCGCGGCATCGAGGCCGACGGCACGCTCGTGTCCCTCCCGCTGGAGGAGGTGCTCGACGTACCCGTCCGGCTGGGGCGCATCGAGCTGCCCAAGCCCTACGCCCCCAACAACCGGGCGTTCCAGAGCGAGGTGGCCGACCTGCTGCGCCGCGCCCGTCCCGCCGCTCGGCCGCCGCGGCCCGGCGGCCGTGGTGCCGGCGAGGTGGCCGAGGCCGCCCGCGAGGCCCAACGGCTGCTGGCCGAGCACCCGGTCCACGACTGCCCCGACCGCGACCGCCACACCCGGGCGCTGGCGCAGCTGGGCCGGGCGCGCCGGGAGATGCAGGGGATGCAGCGCGACGTCCGCTCGCGTACCGAGTCGCTCGCCCGGCGATTCGAGAAGGTCCTGCAGCTGCTGGAGGCCTGGGGCTACCTCGACGGCTGGGCGCTCACCGGCCGGGGGAAGGTGCTGATCCGCACGTACCACGAGTCCGACCTGCTGGTGGCGGAGGCGATGGCGTCCGGCGTGCTCGACGGGCTCGACCCCGCCGAGCTGGCCGCCCTGGTGTCGTGCTTCAGCTACGAGCACCGCGGGCCCGGCCCCGCACCGCCGCCGCAGTTCCCGTCCCGGCTCGTGCGGCTGCGGTGGGGCGGCCTCGAGCAGCTGGCCGACGACCTGCGCGCCGACGAGGACGAGGCCGGCCTCCCGCCGACCCGCATGCCCGACCCCGGCTTCGCGGCGATGGCCCACGCCTGGGCGGCCGGCGAGCCGCTGGCCGACGTGCTGGGCGACGAGGAGCTCTCCGGCGGCGACTTCGTCCGCAACATCCGCACGCTGCTCGACCTGCTGCGGCAGGTCGGCGACGTGGCGCCGGACGACGCGACGGCCCGCAACGCCGGGCGGGCGGCCGAGGCGATCCACCGGGGCGTCGTGTCGGTGTCCTCGACGCTCGACGAGATCGTGGGCGACACCACCGGCGTGGGCGAGCCCGAGGCAGACGCCCCGCCGTCCGGGTCGGCCGTCCACGTCGAACCGGCGTGACCGGGAAGGCGCCACCCCCGAGGGGGCCAAATTGCGCACCTCCGCCCGCATATAGCGGGCTCAGGTGCGCAATTTGGGAGATGCGGCGACCCAGGGACGGCAGGAGGGTCCCGGCGTGACGATCCGGAAGGGGGAGGCTTGGGGCGCGGTCGGCGCCCTCCCCGCCGGAGCCGTGACCGTGGCGTCCGACGCCGCCGCCCGCCGGGTGGTCGAGGCGGCCCGGCGAGCGGGCGAACCGGTCCCGCCGCTGGCGCTGCTGGGCGGCGACCTGTGCCACACGATGGGCGGGCGGGGTGACGAGGGGCGGTTGGCGCGGGGCGAGGGCCTGGTGGCGCCCGTGGACCTGGGCTCGGTCCTGATCGACGGGCGCCAGCACTGGTTCGTGGCGCACCTCGTGGCCCGGCGGTCGTGGTGGACGGGCCGGGTGGTGACGGCCATGAACGCCGAATTCCTCGGCTCCTGGGACGTCGCCCCCCGCAGCCATCCCAACGACGGCCGCCTCGACGTGCTCGACGTACGGGCGTCGATGTCGCTGCGCGACCGGCTCACCGCCCGGCGCCGACTGCCCACCGGCGGCCACGTGCCGCACCCGGCGATCGAGGCGCGCCGGGTGCCGGCGGTCCAGCTCGAATTCGACCGCCCCACCCCCGTGTGGCTCGACGGCGAGCGGGTCGGGGAGGCGCGGCGGCTGTCGGTCCGGGTCGAGCCCGACGCCCTCACCTGCGCAGTGTGACCGGCGAGCGGGCCCGCCGTAGCCTCGGCCGCATGCAGGCCTGGATCCTGGACGAGTCGCCCGGCAGCTACCGCTCCGGCGAGGTGGCGGACCCGCCGGTCGGGCCCGACGACGTGCGGGTCCGGCCCGTGGCCTCGGCCCTCAACCACATGGACCTGTGGGTCACCCGCGGCCAGCCCCGGCCCCACCTGCCCCACGTGCCCGGCTGCGACGTCGCCGGCGTCGTCGAGTCCGTCGGCGCCGAGGTCGACGGCGTGCGCGTCGGCGACGAGGTCGTGGTCAACCCGGCCGTCTCGCCGGTCGAGGCGATCGTCGAGCTGGGCAACGACTCGCCGATGGGCCGGGGCTTCCAGATCGTGGGCGAGCACCGCTGGGGCGGCCACGGCGAGCTGGTCGTCGTGCCGGCCCGCAACGTCCTGCGCCGCCCGGTCGGCCGCAGCTGGGAGGAGTGCGCCGCCTACCCGCTCGCCACGCTGACCGCCTGGCGGATGCTGCGCCGGGCCCGGCTCACGGCCGGCGAGCACGTCTTGATCGTCGGCATCGGTGGCGGCGTGAGCGCCGCCGCCCTGGCCCTGTCCAAGCGCCTCGGCGCCACCGTCTACGCCACCTCGCGTGACGAGGCCAAGCGGCGCCGGTCCCTCGAGCTGGGCGCCGTCGGGGCGTTCGACTCGGGCGAGGACTGGCCGGTGCGGGTCGAGGTCGTGGTCGAGTCCGTCGGGCCGGCCACCTGGGACCGCTCGGTGAAGGCGCTCAAGCCCGGCGGCCGGCTGGTCGTGTGCGGCGGCACCTCCGGCCAGAAGGTCGAGCTGAACCTGCCCCGCCTGTTCTTCAAGCAGATCGAGCTCATCGGCTCGACCATGGGCTCGTACCAGGAGTTCGCCGAGGTCACCCGCCTGGTCGACCAGGGCCTCGACGTCCACGTCGACGACGTCCACGACCTGGCCGACTACCCCAAGGCGCTCGAACGCCTGCGGGACGGCGCCCAGCTCGGCAAGGTCGTCCTGCGCCACCCCGACTGAGAGAGCGCGGACAGGCACGGCTGCTTCCCGGGCGCCGGAGCGCCCGAAAGGTCGCACGACGCGGATTTCCCGCTCGTGGCGCCTTCGGCGCCGGGCCGCTGGGCCAGCCACGGCGGCGGCTGTCGGCGCAGTCTCCCGGTGGCGCCGGCACCCCGGCAGGGGCCGTAGCGTGGCCCGATGGAGCCGTCCGAGCTGAGCGACGTCAAGCAGCGCCTGGCCGCCGAGGTCGACCGCAGGCGTGACCTGCTCCTGGACGTCTCGCACCAGATCCACGCCCGGCCCGAGCTCAACTACCAGGAGCACTTCGCCCACGAGCTCCTCACGCAGGTGCTGGAGGGCGAGGGCCTGGCCGTCACCCGCCACGCCGGCGGCCTGCCCACCGCGTTCCGGGCCGACGCCGGCGCCGGCGAGGAGGGGAGCGGCGCCACCGTCGCCGTGATCTGCGAGTACGACGCCCTCCCGGGGATCGGCCACGCCTGCGGCCACAACGTCATCGCCGCCGCCGGCCTCGGGGCGGGGCTCGCCGCCGCCGCCCTGGCGAGCGAGCTGGGTGGCCGGCTCGTCGTCCTCGGCACGCCCGCGGAGGAGGGCGGCGGCGGGAAGATCAAGATGCTGGAGGCCGGCGTGGCCGGCGGGCTGGACGCCGCCCTCATGGTCCACCCGGCCGACGCCGAGCTGGCCGCCATGGACGCCATCGCCGTCCAGCAGATGTGGGCCACCTACACGGGGGAGTCGGCTCACGCCGCCGCCTTTCCCGAGCAGGGCCGCAACGCCCTCGACGCCGCCGTGCTCGGCTACACCGCCGTGGCCGCGCTCCGGCAGCACATCGCCGACGGCGAGCGGATCCACGGGATCTTCACCGACGGCGGCGACAAGCCGAACATCGTGCCGGCCCGGGCGCAGACGGAGTGGATGGTCCGCTCGCCGACGCTGGCCGGCTTGGCCGTCCTCAAGGAGCGGTTCCTCGCCTGCCTGCAGGGCGGGGCCGACGCCGCCGGGTGCGAGCTGTCCGTCGAGTGGCAGGACGTGACCTACGCCGACATGGTCGACAACCGGGCCATCGGCCTGCGCTACGCCGCCAACGCCGCCGCCCTTGGCCGCACGGTCAAGGAGCCCGGGCCCGGCCGGCGGGTCGTGGGGAGCACCGACATGGGCAACGTGAGCTACGCCGCCCCGTCCATCCACCCGATGATCCAGGTGGCGCCGCCCGGCGTGTCGATCCACACGCCGGCCTTCGCCGCCTACGCCGGCGGCCCCGAGGGCGACGCGGCCGTGCTCGACGGGGCCAAGGCGCTGGCGTTCACGGTCGCCGACCTGTGGCAGGACCCCGGGCTGGTGGACGTCGCGCGGGCCGAGTGGGAGGCCGACGTGGCCGCTCGCGGGGGCGACGTCCAGGGCTGACGCACGCCGCGGGCGGGCGCCGAGGGTCCGCCCGCCGTGTACCCGCCCGTCCTACGATCAACAGCCCTATGACCGTGTACGTGGGCGAGGAGTTCACGCCCGCCGAGGCGGACGTCCTCCGGCGGTACTTCACCAACCTCGACGGGCCGGTGTTCGCCTTGGTGAACCTGCCCGAGGTGGTGAAGGGCGCGTTGTTCGCCCGCTACTCGCGCTCACCCAAGAGCCTGCGGCGGCTGTTCCTCGACGAGTTCGTGGGCGAGCTCGACATCTCGGGTGACGCCTCGGTCGACGCCACGATCGGCCTCCAGCGCGCCGAGGAGCTCTACGACAGGGTCTTCTTCGAGTATGGCGACGACTCGGTCGCCCAGCTCGGCGGCGTCCACCTGGCGTGCGAGCAGGCATCCAACCTGCTCACCAAGGTGCTCGAGTGGGGGCGGCTC
>Ga0126306_10000557_pt1 | contig 17681 bp, 20 predicted proteins | sample Plot27_FD_92592 | JGI IMG/M metagenome (GOLD analysis project Ga0126306, IMG submission 92592) | Serpentine soil microbial communities from UC McLaughlin Reserve, CA, USA - Plot27 | ecosystem: Environmental > Terrestrial > Soil > Grasslands | place: USA: UC McLaughlin Reserve, Lake County...
CAGATGTTCGTCGAGGCGACCGAGGTCGGCGAGGAGCTCGAGATGACGCGCGCCGACATGGACCGCTGGGCGCTGCGCTCGCACGAGCGCGTGATCGCGGCGACCGACGACGGCCGGCTGCCGGAGGAGATCGTGCCCGTGACGGTCAAGGGCCGCAAGGGCGACACGACCGTGGAGGTGGACGAGTCGCCGCGGCGCGACTCGACCCTGGAGTCGCTCGCCAAGCTGCCGGGACTCGCACATAAGGAGGGCTCGCACACCGCCGGCAACTCGCCCGGCGTCAACGACGGTGCCGGCGCGCTCGTGCTCTCCTCCGAGGAGTGGGCAGACCGCGAGGGCAAGGAGGTGCTGGCGGAGATCGTCGCGCAGGCGCAGGTCGCCGACGACTACGCCTACCTCGCCCGCACGCCGGCGAACGCGGCGATCAAGTCGCTCGAGAAGGCGGGCCTTCAGCCAGGCGACATCGACCTGTGGGAGATCAACGAGGCGTTCGCCTCCGTCACGCTCAACTCGATCCGGATGCTCGGGATCGACGAGGAGCGCGTCAACGTCAACGGCGGCGCCGTCGCGATCGGCCACCCGATCGGCGCGTCGGGTGCGCGCATCCTCGGCACGCTCGTGCACGAGCTCCGCCGCCGCGGCGGCGGCTACGGCTGCGCGGCGATCTGCTCCGGCGGCGGGCAGGGCGACGCCGTGATCGTCAGGGTCTGAGCTTGACCGAGCGGCCGCACATCCTCCCGCCGCCGCCGGGCGGCGGGGCGCTGCGTCGTCCCGAGGAGAAGGGCGCGGCGTTCTTCGACCTCGACCGCACGCTGATCGCCGGCTCGTCGGCGTTCCAGTTCGGCCGCGCCGCCTACAGGGCGGGCATCGTCACGCGGCGGCAGCTCGCGAGCGACGCGTGGGCGAACGTGCGGTTCCGGCTGCGCGGATCGACCGACTCCGGCACGGACGCGCTGCGCGAGCGAGTCGGGCGGATGCTCGAGGGCGTGCGCGTGCGCGAGCTGCAGCGGCTCGCGCCGGACGTACTCGCGGGCGTGCTTCCACGCCTTTATCCGCAGATGCTCGAGATCGCCTACGAGCACCAGGACGCCGGCCGGCCGATCTTCATCTGCACCGCCGCCTCGCAGGAGATGGCCGAGCTGATGGCGATCGTGCTCACCTTCGACGGCGCGGTCGGCTCGGTCTCCGAGGTCGTCGACGGCCAGTACACCGGCCGCGCCGGCGGACCGTTCACGTACCGCGACGGCAAGGCCGAGGCGATCCGTGACCTCGCCGAGCGCGAGAGGATCGAGCTCGCCGAGTCGTGGGCGTACTCGGACTCCGAGTCCGACCTGCCGATGCTGCGGCTCGTCGGGCATCCCGTCGCGGTCAATCCCGATGCCGAGCTCCTGCGCGTCGCGCGCGTGGAGGGCTGGGAGGTGCTGCGCTTCGAGCGCCTCGGCCGCCGGCTGCGCGTCGCGGGCGCCGCCACGCTCGCCGCCGGCCTGGGCGGACTGGGCTCGCTCGTGCTCTCACGCCGCTCCACGCCCGCGCGGCGGCGCGCCAACGTCGTCCCGCTGCGCCGGCGATGAGCCTGCACGAGCTCACGCCGGAGCAGCGCGAGATCCGCGATCTCGCCGCGCGCTTCGCGGACGAGCGGATCGCGCCGCACGCCGCCGCGTGGGACCGCGACCACACGTTCCCGCGCGAGCTGTTCGGCGAGCTCGGCCGGCTCGGGCTGATGGGCGTGTGCGTGCCCGAGGAGCACGGCGGCGCCGGCGCCGACTTCCTCTCCTACGTGCTGGTGCTCGAGGAGCTGTCACGGGCCGACGCCGGCGTCGGTGTGACCGTCGCGGTCCACACGAGCGCCTGCACGCTGCCGCTGCTGGAGCACCGCTCCGAGTACGTGCCGGCCCTGGCGGCGGGTGAGGAGATCGGCGCTTTCGCACTGACCGAGGCCGGCTCGGGGTCCGACGCGGGCGCGATGCGCACGCGCTATGCCGACGGCCGCATCAGCGGCGGCAAGCAGTGGTGCACGAACGGCTCGCACGCATCCACCTTCCTCGTGTTCGCGCGCGAGGGAGAGCGGGTCAGCGCGTTCGTGGTACGCGCCGGCGCGGAGGGCTTCGAGGTCACCCGCGAGGAGGAGAAGATGGGCCTGAACTCCTCCTCGACCGCCGACCTGGTGTTCGAGCGCACGCCGGCCGAGCGGCTCGGCGAGCCCGGCCGGGGCATGCACATCGCGCTGCGCACGCTCGACGGCGGCCGGATCGGGATCGCCGCCCAGGCCGTCGGGATCGCGCAGGCGGCGCTCGAGCTCGCGAGCGACTACGCGAAGGAGCGCCAGGCGTTCGGCGGCCCGATCGCCGGCCTGCAGGCGATCCAGCAGAAGCTCGCCGACATGCAGACCGAGATCGAGGCGGCGCGCGCGCTCGTCTGGCGCGCGGCGCGGCTCAAGCAGGCCGGGCACCCGCATACCGTCGAGGGCGCGCAGGCGAAGCTGTTCGCCTCCGCGGTGGCGCGCCGCCAGACGGGCGAGGCGATCCAGGTGCTTGGCGGCTACGGCTACACGAAGGAGTTCCCGGCGGAGCGCTACTACCGCGACGCCAAGGTCACCGAGATCTACGAGGGAACGAGCGAGATCCAGCGGCTCGTGATCGCGCGCGCGCTGCTCGGCGAGGCGATGCGGGGGGCCTAATCGCGCACGAAGCGCGGGCGCCCCGCGTCGAGCCGCGCGTCGCGCTCGAATCGCTCCCGTATCGCGCCGACCAGGTGTCGCACGCGGCGCACGGACATCGGCGCGAGCGCCTGCCCGCAGTGGCGGCAGGGCAGCGGCGACTCGCTCGTCGAGTCCAGCCACGCGGTGCGCTCGCACGCCGGGCAGTGCAGATAGGCCATGGCCTTCCGCCCCTACCCGGGCGAGCCAGCGCTTACACTCGGCCGCATGGCCACCGAGCAACGGGCGCTGACCGACCACGAGCGCTGGTACCGCGAGCGCTACTCGGCGGCGCCCGAGCGGCGCGCGTCGTTCACGTCGCTGTCGGGCGAGCCGGTGCGGCCGCTCTACACCGAGGCCGACCTGCCGGAGCGGGATCGGATCGGGCTGCCGGGCGAGTATCCGTTCACGCGCGGCGTCTACCCGAGCATGTACCGCGGCCGGCTGTGGACGATGCGCCAGTTCGCCGGCTTCGGCACCGCTGAGGAGACCAACGAGCGCTTCCGCTACCTGCTCGACCACGGCCAGACCGGCCTCTCGACCGCGTTCGACATGCCGAGCCTGATGGGCCACGACTCCGACCACGCGCGCTCGGAGGGCGAGGTCGGCCGCGAGGGCGTGGCGATCGACACGCTCGACGACATGGAGACGCTGTTCGGCGGGATCGACCTCGGCGAGGTCACCGTCTCGATGACGATCAACGCGCCGGCGGCGATCATGCTCGCGTTCTACGTCGTCGCGGCGGAGGAGAACGGCGTCCCGGCCGACCGGCTCGGCGGCACCATCCAGGCCGACATCTTGAAGGAGTACATCGCCCAGAAGGAGTGGTGCTTCCCGGTCGACCCGGCGATGCGCCTGCTCGGCGACATGATCGAGTGGTGCTCGCGCGAGATGCCGCGCTGGCATCCGGTAAGCATCAGCGGCTACCACATCCGCGAGGCCGGCTCGACCGCCGCGCAGGAGCTCGCGTTCACGCTCAAGGACGGGCTGACCTACGTCGAGCAGGCGGTCGCGCGCGGGCTCGACGTCGACGACTTCGCGCCGCGGCTGAGCTTCTTCTTCAATGCCCAGATCGACTTCTTCGAGGAGATCGCCAAGCTGCGCGCGGCGCGCCGGATCTGGGCGCGCGAGCTGCGCGAGACCTTCGGTGCGCGCAGCGAGAAGAGCCTGCTGATGCGCACGCACGTGCAGACGGCGGGCGTCTCGCTGACCGCCCAGCAGCCGCTCAACAACATCACGCGCACGGCGATCGAGGCGCTCGCGGGGGTGCTCGGCGGCACGCAGTCGCTGCACACGAACTCCTACGACGAGGCGCTCGCGCTGCCGACCGAGGAGGCGGTCCGGATCGCGCTGCGAACGCAGCAGGTGATCGCGCACGAGACCGGAGTGGCGAACACGATCGACCCGCTCGGCGGCTCCTACTTCGTCGAGGCGCTGACCGACGAGATCGAGGCGAAGGCGTACGAGTACTTCGCGAAGATCGACGAGCTGGGCGGGATGGTCGAGGCGGTCAAGCGCAACTACCCGCAGCGCGAGATCGCCGACGCCGCGTTCGGGTTGCAGAGCGAGATCGACGCGCGCGACCGGATCGTCGTGGGCGTCAACGCCCACCTCGAGGGCGACGACGGCCAGTTGCCGATCCTGCGCATCGACCCTGCGCTCGAGCGCAAGCAGATCGGCCGCGTGCAGGCGGTGCGCGCGCGCCGCGACGGGGCCGCGGTGGAGGAGGCGCTGAGCGGTCTGAAGGCCGACGCCGCGCACGACGACCGCAACCTCATGCTGAACCTCCTCGACTGCGCGCGCGTACACGCCACCGAGGGCGAGATCGTCGGAGCCCTCCAGGAAGTGTTCGGCACCTACACCGAGACCCCCGTCTTCTAGTCGTTCAACCGGAGGCCCTCCCGTGCGCAAGCTGCTCGCACCAGCCGTACTCGTCCTCGCGTGCGGCCTGATGGCCGTCTTCTCCTCGAGCGCGCCCTCGGCCACCAGGGTCAAGGTGGGTGACAACTACTTCGTCCGCGCGAGCGGCGTGCCCACTGTCACGGTCAGCAAGGGCACGCGCGTGAAGTGGTACTGGACGGGCGAGCGCCTGCACAACGTCAAGGCCGTCTCGGGGCCCGCGCGGTTCGGCTCCGACTCGATGAAGAGCGGCACGTACACCAAGCGGGTGCGCAAGCGCGGCACCTACACGATCATCTGCACCGTGCACGGCGCCGAAGACCAGAAGATGAAGCTGGTCGTCAAGTAGGCGCCCGCACGCTCCAGACCGCGTACGCGCCGTGCCGCCCGGTGGTCACGACCACGTGGGCCCTGGTCGGGACCGGGACCGCGTCGCGACCGAACCGGCGCGCGGGCCAGCTCGCGCGCCGCCGGCTCGCGCCGCGGTAGAGCCGGATCCGCCCGCGCTCGCGCCACGCGACCGACCCGGCGCCGAGCTGCGCCGCCACGCACGGGCGCTTGCAGCGGCTGATCCGCAGCGGGCGCTCGCGGCCGCAGCGCCCGACGCGCAGCGCACGGTAGGGAAAGGCGCGGTGGCTGAGGCCGAGCGGCGGCGAGTAGGCGTACGGCAGGTAGCCGCGGCCGTCCTCGTAGTACCGGTCGGGAGCGCGCCGCAGCGGCGGGCACAACGGGCGCCAGAGCTGGGCGTCGTCGAGGTCGGGCAGCTGCGTCGCGGCTCCGTCGCTCTTCTCGACGTTCAACCCGTCCAGCGTGAAGAAGACGGGGCCGGCGTTCGTGAACCCCTCGGCCCAGACGCGCCCGACGCTGAGCACGCCCGAATCGGGCCCTCCGATGCCGGCCGCCTCGGCGCCGGGCACGGGCGCGGCGGATCCGCCGGCCAGATCGAGCAGTCGCGCACCGTACGGGCAACTCAGCACGAGCCGGTCGCCGCGCAGCGCGCCGGCGTCGCCGGACCGGCACCCGGCCGGCATCCCGAGCTGTCGTGCCGGCTCGCCGGCACCGAGGTCGAGTACCCGGATCGAGCTCGAGTCGGGCTGCCAGACGACGCGACCGGGGGCGGCATCGACCAGCGGTGGGGTCAGGCTCGTCCCGAGCCGCCGCGGCGCCGCGTCGGCCGGGGTTGCGAGCAGCAGCAGCACGGCGAGCGTCGCCGGCGCGCACCTCCCGTACCGGGAACGGCCGCGCCGCCGCGCGGTTCCGCGGGCTAGGATCCCGCCGATGGCCGCCGCCACCTCCAGCCGCAAGATCCGCGTCGTGGTCGCCAAGCCGGGGCTCGACGGGCACGATCGCGGCGCGAAGATCATCGCGCGCGCGCTGCGCGACGCGGGAATGGAGGTCATCTACACGGGACTCCACCAGACTCCCGAGCAGATCGTCGAGACGGTGCTCCAGGAGGATGCGGACGCGGTCGGCCTCTCGATCCTGTCCGGCGCCCACATGACGCTGGTCCCGCGCGTGGTGGACTTGCTGCGCGAGCAGGACGCCGGCGATGTGATCGTCACCGTCGGGGGGACGATCCCGGCGCAGGACATCCCGGAGCTCAAGCAACTCGGCGTCGCCGAGGTCTTCACGCCGGGCGCGCCGACGTCGGACATCATCGAGTTCATCCGCGGGGCCGTGACTCCTTAGTCGCCGGCGCGGGGCCCGGCGTTTACGTCAACGTCAACGGCGGCATTGAAGGGCGGGTCCGAGGTGTTGCGGCAGGACGAGTGGCGTGTTGAGCACATCAGTCGTGCACAAGACGACACTCGCCGCACGTGGTGGGCCGAGTGTCGTCTCGAGCACGACAGTCGTGCACAACACGACATTCGCCGCCCACCTCGGACCCACCCTTCAATGCCGCCGTTCAACAACGCCGGAACCACAACACGGCTTCACGGCCGACCAGGTCGCGCGCGAGCGTCACGCGGAATGGATGGAACGTATGCTTGGCGGCGCGCTCGCCCGCGAGGACGCGTGGCTGGTGAGGCTCGTGTCAGACGGTCTGTGGTATTCCGATCTCCTCGGCATCGCCGCTTCCCAGGGCGATGACCGCCGCCGCCTGATCGAGCTCCTGCCGGCGCTCGCCGCGGGCGGCGCAGGGTAGATTGACTCGTCAGTCAACGGGTACGCTCCGACCGTTCGTTACGTCATCTAGGAGGCTTGCGAGGCCGTGAAGATCTGCGTCCTGGTCAAAGAAGTGCCGGACGCCGCAGTCGAGAAGCGCATCGACCCGGGCACGGGGCGCCTCGACCGCAGCGGCGAGAAGAACCTGAACCCCTTCGACACGCACGCGATCGAGGCGGCGATGCAGCTCAAGGAGGGCGGCGTGGTCGAGGTCGACGAGGTCGTCGCGGTCACGATGGGTCCGGAGACCGCCGTGCGCGCGCTGCACAAGGCCGTCTCGCTCGGCGCCGACCGCTCGCTGCACCTGTCCGACGCGGCGCTCGCGGGCTCGGACGTCAACGGCACCGGCTACGCGCTGGCCAAGACGCTGGAGGACGAGGCGCCCGACCTCGTGCTGCTCGGGCAGCAGTCCGACGATGGCGAGTGCTACACGATCGGCGCCGTGGTGGCCGACCACCTGCACATGCCGTCGCTGACCCAGGTGATCAAGATCGACGTCGAGAACGGAGCGCTGCGCTGCGAGCGCCAGGCCGAGTACGGCTACGACACCGTGCTGGTGGAGCTCCCGGCGGTCATCTCCGTCGGCGACGCGATCAACGAGCCGCGCTACCCGTCGCTGAAGGCGATCATGGGGGCGAAGAAGAAGCCGCTCGACAAGAGGGGCATCGGCGACGTCGGGATCGAGCCCGGCCGCGTCGGATTCGACAACGCCAGGGCGCACTGCGCCGACTTCAAGGCGCCGCCCGCGAAGGAGCCGGGGAAGATCATCGAGGACGAGGACACGAACGCGACGGTCGAGCAGATCGTCGCCTGGCTCGACGAGAGGAAGCTGCTCGCATGAGCGGGATCCTGGTCTACGCGCTGCACCACGACGGCGCGTTCAACAAGAACTCGCTCGGCGCCGTGTCAGAGGGCGCCCGCCTCGCCGGCGAACTGGGGACGGAGTGTCACGCCGTCGTCGTCGGCGACCCGGCCGGCCTGGGCGACGAGCTGTGCGCCTCGCTCGGCCGCTACGGCGCGCGCAAGGTCTATCGCGCCGCGGGCCCGGAAGGGCTGGCGCAGCCGGTCGTCGACGCGATGGCGAAGATCATCGGCGAGAACGGGCACCGCTACGCGCTGTTCGGCGGCGGCCTGCTCGGCTTCGAGATCGGCGCCGGTCTGGCGGCGCGGCGGGACGCCGGCGTCTGCATGGAGGTCACGCACGTGCGCGTGGAGGACGGCAAGCTCGTCTCCGAGCGACCGATCCTTCAGGACTCCTCGGTCACCGACGTGCACTACCGCTCTGACCTCGGGGTGATCATCGGGCGCTTGAACGCCTTCGAGGCGCGAGAGTCGGGCGACGCCAGCGCGACGGTCGAGGACGTGCAGGTGGACTTCGAGCCGCACTCGCTCAAGGCGAAGATGGTCACGCGCGGCGAGCAGCGCGGCGCCGACGTCAACATCGAGGACGCCGACATCCTCGTCGCCGGCGGCCGCGGCCTCGGCAAGGCCGAGGGCTTCGAGGCGCTCGAGCAGCTCGCGGGCGCGCTCGGCGGCGCGGTTGCGGCGACGCGCGCCGTGGTCGACGCGGGCTGGTACTCCTACTCCGCCCAGATCGGGCAGACGGGCAAGACCGTCTCGCCGAAGCTCTACCTCGCCGCCGGGATCTCAGGCGCGATCCAGCACAAGGTCGGCATGCAGGGCTCTGAGAACATCGTCGCGATCAACAAGGACGCCAACGCCCCGATCTTCGAGTTCTCCGACCTCGGCATCGTCGGCGATCTCAACAAGATCGTCCCGAAGCTCACCGAGGCCGTGAAGGCCCGCAAGGCCGGCTGATGGCGTCCCCGAACGGCCACCGCTCCGTCGCTCCCATCGAGTTCCCTCCGCCGGTGGACCCGGCGGCGGAGTTCATCGGGCCGCCGACGGACCCCGAGGACGAGCGGATCGAGGTCGGCGTCGCGATCGTCGGCGGCGGCCAGGCGGGGATGGCATGCGCCATCCGCCTGCTGCAGCTGCTCGAGGACGACCCGGAGCTGGCTGAGTCGCTCGGCGAGGTTCCGGTCGCGGTGATCGAGAAGGGCCGCGTCGCCGGCGCGCACCAGCTCTCGGGCGGGGTGATGAACCCGTCCGCAATCCGCTCGCTGTTCCCGGAAGACGACTCCTGGCCGCACTTCGGCGAGGTCGGCAAGGAGACCGTCTACTTCATGCTCACGGCCAAGCGCGCGCTCCCGCTCAAGCCGACGCCGCCGCCGTTCCGCAATCACGGCAACTACGTCGTCTCGGTCGCCGAGCTGAACCGCTGGCTCGGCGAGCGGGCCGAGGAGGCGGGCGCGTATGTGCTGTCCGAGACCGTCGGCGCGAAGCTGCTTGTCGACGACGGTCTGGTGGTCGGCGTGCGCACGGGCGACAAGGGCCGCGACAGGCAGGGCGGCGAGAAGTCCAACTTCGAGCCGGGCTCCGACGTCGTCGCCAACGCGACGGTGCTCGCCGAGGGCTGCTGGGGCCACCTGACCGGCGCCGCGCTGAAGGGCCTCGGGCTCGCCGCCGGAGACCCGCAGGTCTGGGCGCTCGGCGTCAAGGAGGTCTGGGAGGTCCCGCAGCCGCTCGACCGCGTGATCCACACGCTCGGCTGGCCGCTGCGCCCGCAGGCGAAGTACAAGGAGTTCGGCGGCTCCTGGATCTACCCGATGAACCGCGCGGGCGCGCAGCCGCGCGTGTCGCTCGGCTTCGTGATCGGGCTCGAGTATGCCGACGCGCGGCTCTCGGTCCACGATGTTCTGCAGGAGTTCAAGCTGCACCCGCTCGTGCGCAGGATCCTCGCGGACGGCAAGCGCGTCGCGTGGGGCGCGAAGGCGATCCCCGAGGGCGGCTACTGGGCTATGCCGCGGCTGCACGCGCCGGGCATGGTCATCTGCGGCGACGGCGGCGGGATGGTCAACGTGCCCAGGCTCAAGGGCATCCACTACGCGATCCGCTCCGGGATGCTGGCGGCGGAGACGATCTACAGCCGGCTGAAGTCCGGCTCGCACGACTTCTCGCCCTACGACCGCGCCGTGCACGACTCCGAGATCGGCAAGGACCTGTACGAGTCGCGCAACATGAAGCAGCCGTTCGGCAAGGGGCTGGTCGTCGGCGGCGCGATCACCAACGCGATGGTCGTGACCAAGGGGCGCCTGCCCGGCGGCCACTGGGCGACGCACCGCGACGCCGACCAGCCGCTGATGCTGACCGACCGCCACGAGCGATATCCGAAGCCTGACGGCAAGTACACGTTCGACAAGCTCTCGGGCGTCTTCCTGACGGGCAACGCGACGCGCGACGACGCGCCGAGCCACATCAGGATCCAGCAGCGCGTCCCGCGCGAGCTGGCCGAGGCGTGGACGTGGATGTGCCCCGCGGGCGTCTACGAGGTGCCGGAGGATGCGCCCGACGGCGGCGAGCACGTCGACCTGATCGTGAACCCGTCGAACTGCGTGCAGTGCGGCGCGATCACCGCCAAGGGCGGGCGCCTGACGCCGCCGGAGGGGGGCGACGGGCCGGTGTACCAGGTCACCTGAGCGACCGGCGCCGCGGGGCCGCAACTCCGGCCGGCCCCGGCGCGTTAACAGCGCGTCCATGCGACGCGCCCTGCTCCTCAGCCTCGCGATCATCCTGCTGCTTCCCGCGGCCGCGAACGCCGCGAGCGTCAAGCTGGTCGCATGCGTGCCCGCGCTGGAGCCGCAAGCCCGTTCGGCCACGTTCGAGGCGCGCGTAAGGCCGCTGGAGGGCAGCGAGCGCATGCAGGTGCGCTTCACGCTCCAGGTGCAACAGGGCTCGCTGCCGGGCTGGCGGCGCGTCGTCGCGCCCGGCCTGGACCAGTGGCTCACTTCGCATCCAGGTGTGAGCCGCTACTCCTACTCCAAGACGGTGCAGAACCTGGCCGCGCCGGCGGCCTATCGGATGGTCGTGCGGTTCCGCTGGCTCGACACCGGGGGAGAGGCGCTCGAGCGGGATCGCGCGACTTCCCGGAGCTGCCGGCAGCCCGACATGCGGCCCGACCTCGGCGTCACCTGGATCGACGTCACGCCGCCGCTCGAGACGGGACACGCGCACTATTCCGTGACGCTGCACAACGGCGGACGCAGCGCCGCCCCGGCGTTCCGGGTGGCTCTGCGGGTGGGCGAGGAGGAGCTCGAGCCGCTCGGCGTTCCGGGCCTGGTGGCGGGCGAACGGCACGTGCTCACGTTCGCCGCACCGCCATGCGCCCCCGGCGCGCCGCTCACGGCGACCGCGGACGCGCTGCTCGAGGTCGACGAGCGCAACGAGGACGACAACGTGCTCGTTGCGCCATGCCTGCCGTAGCCGCGCCGGACGCGACCGCATAAAGTGGCGCAGCATGGCTGAGTCCGCGCCTCCCGCCAGCGCGTCGCCGCTCGAGTTGCGCGAGCGCTATCACGAGGCCTTCCGCGCCTGGCTCGCGCACCGCGACGAGCGCGAGCTGGGCACTGCGTACGCGCTCGGCCGCGAGGCGGTCAGCGCGCAGCTGAGCGTGCTCGACCTCGCCGAGGCGCACCATGCGGCCGCGCAGGAGGCGCTGCGCGACGAGCCCGACTCGGCCGGCCGCGCGGAGCTGCTCGAGGCCGCGGGCGTGTTCTTCGGCGAGGCGCTCTCGACGTTCGAGATCGCCCACCGCAGCTATCACGCCGTCCAGGAGCTGGCGCGGCTCGAGCACGAGCACGTCAACCAGCTGAATGCGCTCGCGCAGGCGTCGGTGAAGATCAACGCGACGATGACGACGGAGGAGGCGCTGCAGCTCACGGTCGAGGCGGCGCGCGAGGTGCTCGGCGCGCGGCACGCGACGATCTCGAGCAGCGCGGGCGATCCGTTCTCGCGCGGGATCAGCGCTGCCTCGCCTGGCGGCGGGACGACCGGCGACGCGATCGGCCCGCCGATCGGCGTGATGCTGCGCGGTGCCGGCCGTCCGCTCGGGATGCTCGAGGTCGCAGACCGGCCCGAGCGCGAGTTCACGCCGCGCGACGAGGCGATCCTCGCGCAGCTCGGCCAGCTCGCCTCGGTCGCGATCGCCAAGTCGCAGGCCTACACGCGCGAGCGCCACATCGCCCAGGTGCTGCAGCGCTCGCTGCTCCCGCCCAGCCTCCCGGTAGTCCCCGGCCTCGCCGCGGCCGTCCGCTTCAGCGCCGCGGGCGAGGGGATCGAGGTCGGCGGCGACTTCTACGACCTGTTCCGGGCGCGCGGCTCCGCCGTCGCCGCGCTGATCGGCGACGTCTGCGGCAAGGGGCCCGAGGCGGCATCGGTGACGGCGCTCGCGCGCCACACGCTGCGCGCCGCCGCGGCGTACGAGGCACGGCCGAGCGCGGTGCTGGCGCTGCTGCATCGCGCGTTGCGCGAGGCGCGCGACGACGGCCGCTTCTGCACCGTCGCCTACTGCGACTTCGAGGTGCGCCCGGATGGCGTGCGGATGCTGCTGTGCTGCGGCGGGCATCCGCTGCCGCTCGTGCTGCGCGCCGGCGGCACGGTCGAGCCGGTCGGCAGGCTCGGCACGCTGCTCGGCGCCGACATCGATCCGGTGCTGTCCGACGTCGTCGTCGACCTCGCTCCCGGCGACCTCGTCGTGCTCTACACGGACGGGGTGACGGAGGTCCGTGCGGGCCGCAAGGAGATCTTCGGCCACCGAGACCTTGCCGAGCTGCTGGGGCGATGCCGCGGGCTGCCGGCCGACAGCGTCGCCCAGCGCGTCCAGGACGCGGTGCTGCGGGCGGCGAACGGACGCCCGCGCGACGACATCGCCGTGCTCGTCGTCGGGGCCAGCCCGCAGCCTTACGCCGCGGACCCTGACACACTTCCCGGCGCTCGTCGACCCACGGAGGCAACGGATGGCTGAACCTGAGAGCGGAGCGCCCGGCGACGGCGCAGGAGCGCCCGACAACAGCGCCGCGCTGCTGCGCGAGCTCGTCGCGCACCTGCGCCAGAACCGGACGATCCTGCGCGAGGAATGGGCCAGGCGCATCACCGCGGCGCAGCTGCTCACGGCGCTGACCCCCGAGGAGATCTTCTCCGAGGCGACCTCGATCTACGACAGCTACGTCGAGGTGCTCGAGACCGGCTCGGTCGAGGCGCTGCAGGACTATGCGCGCAACCTGTCCGAGCGGATCATCCCGCGCGGGGTCGAGACCGACGAGGTGCTCGGCATCGTGCTGCTGTTGCGCGACGTGCTGGCGCGCTCGCTGTTCGAGAAGTACCAGGACGACTTCGAGCTGCTCAACCGCGTGCTCGACGCCTACGAGCCGGCGGCGAACCGGATCGCCAACACCGTGGCGATCAACTTCGTGCAGGAGCGCGAGCGCGTCATCCGCCAGCAGCAGGAGGCGATCCGCGAGCTGTCGACGCCGGTGCTGCAGGTGCGCGAGCGGCTGCTGATCCTGCCGATCATCGGCGTGCTGGACTCGCAGCGCGCGCGCCAGCTGACCGAGCAGCTGCTGCGGGCGATCCGCGCCAACCGCGCGAAGGTGGTCGTGATCGACATCACCGGCGTGCCGACGATCGACTCGACGGTGGCCAACCACCTCGTGCAGACGGTCGAGGCGTCGCGGCTGATGGGCGCGAGCGTGATCATCACCGGCCTCTCCTCCGAGATCGCCCAGACGCTCGTCACGATCGGCGTCGACCTCTCGAAGGTCAACGCGGTCGGCGACCTGCAGGGCGGCATCGAGGAGGCCGAGCGGCTGCTCGGCTACGAGGTGTCGCGCGCGTCCGAGGCGCCGCAACTCGAGGTTCGCTGAGCGCCGGCTCGCATGGCCGTCCCGATCCTCAAGCAGGGCCCTTTCCTGATCGCGTCGATCCAGGCGGCCCTGACCGACACCGACGTGATCCGGCTGCAGGACGACGTGATGGTGCAGGTCGGCCGCTACCGGTCGCGCGGGATCGTCGTCGACGTCACCGCGCTCGACGTGATGGACTCGTTCGTCTCGCGCTCGCTGCGCGGGATCGCGCACATGACGCGCCTGCGCGGGGCCGAGACGGTGATCGTGGGGATCCAGCCGGAGGTCGCGTTCGCGATGGTCCAGCTCGGGATGAACTTCGAGGACGTGCACACCGCGCTCGACCTCGAGGAGGGCCTGGCTTTCCTCCAGCGGCAGCTAAACGGGGAGTCGGACGCCGGTGGCGGATGAGATCCGGGTGGCGATCCGCACGGACGCGGATGTGGTCAACGCCCGCCAGGAGGCCCGCGCGCTGGGCGCCGCGGTCGGCCTCTCCAGCACCGACCTGACGCTGCTGGCGACCGCCATCTCCGAGGTGGCGCGCAACATCACGGCCTACGCCGGCGAGGGCGAGATCGCGCTGCGCGTGCTCAACAGCCGCGGCCGCCGGGGCATCGAGGTCGTCGCGAGCGACGACGGCCCGGGCATCGACGACGTCGAGCTGGCGATGCAGGACGGCTACACGACCGGCAACGGCCTCGGGCTCGGGCTGCCGGGCACGCGCCGGCTGGTCGACGAGTTCGAGCTGCGGACCGAGCCGGGCGGCGGGACGAGCGTGCGGCTCGTGAAGTGGTCCCGTGCCTGATCGTGAGGCACCGGACTGGCCCGCACGGCTCGAGCTCGGTGTCGCCGGGCGGGCGCTGCCGGGCGAGGCGCGCTCCGGCGACCGCGCCGTGCTCGTCACGTACGACGGCGGCGCGCTCGTGGCGGCGATCGACGGTCTCGGCCACGGCGGCGAGGCGGCCGACGCCGCAGCGGCGGCCGCCGCCGTGATGGCCGCGCGCCCCGACGACGAGCCCACGCAGCTGATCGAGGCATGCCACCGGGCGCTCGCGCGGACGCGCGGCGCGGTGATGACGATCGCGTGGTTCGACCTGGTGGGCGAGAGCATGAGCTGGACGGGGGTCGGCAACGTCGAGGGGCGGCTCGTGCACGCCGGCAGCGGCGCGCGCGCGCCGACCCAGGGAGCGCTGACGAAGGGCGGCGTCGTCGGCTACAACCTGCCCTCGATCCGCGTCACCGGCACCGACCTCAAGGACGGCGACGTGATCGTGCTCGCGACCGACGGGATCGACTCCGGCTTCGCGCGGGCGATCGCGGCGGGCGGCTCGGCGCAGGCGATCGCCGACCGGATCCTCGCGAAGCACGGCAAGACGTCCGACGACGCGCTCGTCGTCGTCGTGCGCTACCTGCCGCGGCCATGAGCCCGCAACGCACCGTGCGCGTGGCCGGCGAGGTCGACGTCGCCGCGGCGGCGCGCACGGCGCGCAAGGAGGCGGAGCGGTGCGGGCTGTCGGCCGTGGAGGCCCAACACGTCGCGACGGCCGTCTCCGAGGTGGCGGGCAATGCGGTCAAGTACGCCGGCGGAGCCGACGTCGAGCTGACGCCGGTCGATCGCCTCGGCCGCCGCGGGCTCAGCGTGACCGTGCGCGACGCGGGACCCGGGATCGCCGACGTGGCGGCCGCATTGCGCGACGAGGTCTCGACCGGCGGCTCGCTCGGCCTCGGGCTGCCGGGCGCCCGGCGGCTGATGGACGACTTCGCGATCGCGAGCGGGCCGGAGGGGACCGAGGTGACGATGGCGCGCTGGGAGGGCGGCCTGCTGGCAACTCACATCCCCGCCTCCTGCAACGTGCGCGTCGGTGCGGGCGGCGTCGCGCTCGCGCAGCCGTGCCGCAACGGGCTGCTGCTGGGCCTGGCCGCAGGTGCGCGTGCGGGCGAGGTCGTGCGTGGCTGGCGCACGCGACCCTGGCATGCGCCCGCCCAGCTCGCCGAGTTCGCGCGCGCGCAGCTCGATCCGGGCGAGCGGATCGGGCTCGCCGTCGCGAGCGTGAGCGCGCTCGACGGCCGGCTCGCGTGGCTACGCGCGGGAGCGGTCGGCTGCGTTCTGCTGCGCTCCGCGGGCGAGCGAAGCGGCGAGGCATCAGCAGGGGGCGAGGCCTCAGGCCGAGATAGGAAGACCTCCGGCCGAGGCAGCATCGACCTGTTCCCACCGCCGGCGGCCGCCCTGAGCCGGCGCGGCGGCGGGCCGCTGCGCACGGCGACGGTCGACGCGCGCCGCGACGACGTGCTGGTGATGGCCGCCGCGCCGCTGGACGCGCCGGCGCTCGCCGAGCTGGCCGCCTCGAGCGGCCGCGCGCCCGGGGCGCCGGCGATGCTGACCGCCCGCTTCGAGCGCGGCGCGCTGGAGCCGCGGCGGCCGCCCGAGGGACTGGTGCGCCGCTCTACACTCGAAGGACGATGAAGACCGACATCCATCCCGAGTACGTCGAAGCGCACGTGCGCTGCACGTGCGGCAACGAGTTCACGACGCGCTCGACCCAGTCCGAGATCCGCGTGGAGATCTGCTCGAACTGCCACCCGTTCTACACGGGCAAGCAGAAGCTGGTCGACACGGGCGGCCGCGTGGAGCGCTTCAAGCGCCGCGCCGCCAAGCGCGCTCGCTAGGGCGTGGTGCAGCGGGCGGCCTCCGGGCCGCCTGGTCCCGCCTAGACTGGCCGTGGGATGATCCAGTCGCTCGTGGAGCAGATCGAGGCGCGCCACGCCGAGGTGCAGGGCCAGCTGTCGGACCCCGCGGTGATCGCGGACCGGCAGCGCTATGCGGAGGCCGGGAGGCGGTTCAACCAGCTCGCGCCGGCCGCCAAGCTCGCGGAAGAGTGGCGCCGCGCGCAGGACGACGTGGCCGGTGCGCAGGAGCTGCTCGCCGAGGACGGCGAGGATCCCGAGCTGCGCGAGATGCTCGAGACCGCGCGGGCACGCGGCGACGAGCTCGAGGAGGAGATCCGGCTCGCGATGGTCGAGCGCGATCCCGCTGACGACAAGAACGTGATCGTCGAGATCCGCGCGGGCGCAGGCGGGGAGGAGGCGGGGCTCTGGGCCGGCGACCTCTACCGCATGCTCACCCGCTACGCCGAGCGGCGCGGCTTCAAGACCGAGACGCTGAGCGCAGCCGACGGCGCGTACACGTTCGAGGTGCGCGGCGACGGCGCCTACTCCGTCTTCAAGTTCGAGGGCGGCACGCACCGCGTCCAGCGCGTACCGGAGACCGAGTCGCAGGGACGGATCCACACGTCGACCGCGACGGTCGCGGTGCTGCCGGAGGCGGAGGACGTCGACGTGCAGGTCGATCCGAACGAGCTCGAGATCGACGTGTACCGCTCCTCGGGGCCGGGTGGCCAGTCGGTCAACACGACCGACTCGGCGGTGCGGATCACGCACAAGCCGACCGGCATCGTCGTCTCGATGCAGGACGAGAAGTCGCAGCTGCAGAACCGCGAGCGCGCGATGAAGGTCCTGCGCGCGCGGCTCTACGAGGCCAAGCTGGCCGAGCAGCAGGCCGAGCTCGCCGCTGCTCGCTCGGCTCAGGTCGGGACGGGCGTGCGGGCGGAGAAGATCCGCACCTACAACTTCCCCGAGCGCCGCGTCACGGACCATCGGATCAAGCACACGGCGCACAATCTCGACCAGCTGCTCCAGGGCGAGCTGGACGACTTCACCGCGGCGCTGCAGGACGACGAGAAGCGCCGCCGGCTCGACGCCGCCGCGGTCTAGGTGGGTTGTGCCATGGCGTTCCGGGTCCTGGTGCGCGGGCGCGGCGCGCGCTGATCGCCGTCCGCCGCGTGATCTGCGCGGCGGTGATCGCCGTGATCGCTCGTGCGCTTCGCGCTCCCGGCGACCGCGTGCCCCGGCTCGGCTGCGCTTTCACGCTCGCGCGCACCCTGTCGAGGGCTGCGGTGGTGGCGTCGCGGGCGGCGGCGCTGGCGTGCCGGGGGGCGGTGTCGTGCCGGGGGCGGTGGCGTGCCGGGGGCGGTGGCGTGGGCGTCCGGTGGCCTCGGCGTTTACGTCAACGGCGGCATTTAGGGGTGTCGGGCCCGGGGCCCCGCGGCGGTCCGGCGGACGCCACGGCGCGCCTTGACCTCCGTATCCGGCGCCGAAGCGCCCCGCTGGCGCACAGCGACCCC